>Ga0080007_1057317_pt1 | contig 15533 bp, 16 predicted proteins | sample OctOCTMetagenome_FD_69210 | JGI IMG/M metagenome (GOLD analysis project Ga0080007, IMG submission 69210) | Hot spring and microbial mat streamer communities from Octopus Spring Streamers, Yellowstone National Park, USA - OCT_B (SPADES... | ecosystem: Environmental > Aquatic > Thermal springs >...
ACTCGCTTTAATCTGCTTAAAAGGACCCTATACATACGTGTTGAAGCCTAAGACGGATCCCTGTATATTTCTCCACGGCGAGCCTGAGGACTGGCGGCTCCTCCTGGGAGAAGACTTCGTAAATGAGCTGATACGACGTCTAAAGCACGTCGCTGGCGACTTAGACCAGGTGGTGCGGTACATTCTCGACAACCCCGGCGTGGCTGGTATAGCGGTTAGAGGTCTCGTCTTTGGCGGACCTTTCCGCGAGGAGTGGAGGCTCTTTGCAGAAGGTGGCTACGTGGATCCTGGCGCCAGGGCTAGGTGGCCCTACGTGCCCAACGAAGAACACCTAGGCCTCCGCATCCAAGTCTCGCCCTGCTTCCTCCTGGCTTCGTTGAGCAGAGAGGTTAACTACGTGTGGAGGAACAGGGCTTCCTCTCTATTCAAGTGGGTGTCTGCGGTGCCGCGGAGCAAGCCTCTTGAGGTGTTTAGAGAGGCGTTTCCGGCGTGGCTTAGAGAGGTGGCGCAAAGCCGCGGCTACGCATGGGTGGCTTGGACTAGGTGGAGAGATAGGCGAAACAGGGCATTGGCGGAGTGGCTCTACTGGCTCGACACGGGGAGGATGCCCCACATAGACGCGGCCCTCGGCCGTATGTACGAAACAGCGCTCCGTACAAAAAAGTCAGCCGCCGAAGTCTTGTACGTACCGTCGTAGGGCCATGGCATCGGTGCTCAGAGAGGTGGAGGCGCGGCTCGGCGAGGGCTGGAGGATGCAGTGGGGGCCGCCCCCCCGCGGAGTATATCTCTTGAAGGAGGTATACATGGCGGAGCCTGAGGAGGCGTCTGCCTACTGCGGAGAGGGCGACATCGTGGTTGTCTACATCGTCGCGGCGCTGGAGGGCGGACTGAACGTGGTGTACGGCAGGATGAAGCCCGGTTTGTCCAAGTGTCCCATGGCCACCTTCATGCGGAGATTCGCCAAGTCAGAGGCGAGGCAAGCGGTGAAGACGCTTATCGACTTCGCCACGGGGGTGGACAAAGTGCCCCTCTTTCAAATAAACCCCGAGCTGATCAGATTCGCAGGCCTCTGCGACGAATACCCCATCGTCTGTGAAGACCCCGTCGTCGTCGTAAGCAAGCTGGTAGCCGCATCCGCCAGGCAGCTGAGGCAGAGGGAGGCAGAGCCGCCGCCGAGGCCGCAGACGTGGCTTTTGGAGGAGCTGGTGAAGATTCTAAGAGAGAAGATTGAGCTAGACGCCGGCTTCGTCGAAATAGTGAAGAAGATTGTGGAAGACCCGGAGCGGCTTAGGGGGTGTTATGTTTGACGCCTCAACTGCGGCTCTGCTGAGGGAGGTGGAGAGGGCGTGTAGAGACGTCGAGTTCTACCGGTCCCACAAGGACGTGTGCATAGCGGCGAGGCTTGCGCTTATGAACATAAGAGGACGGGGGGTCAAGGTCAGGCCGTCTCTTCTGCGTCTTGCCGAGCTTTCAGACATAAAGACCGCCTCCAACGTCCTTGCCGAGCTTAAGAGGCTTGTGGGGCCTGTGGCGGACGGCGAAGGCCTTAGGAGGGCCGCCGCGGAGTATGTATACAAGAGAATCGCCGAGGCGTTATGCGGCCGCTGAAGATCGCGTTAGTGACCTCCCTCGACGGGGGGGTTGGGAAGACGACTCTGGCGAGCGTGTTGGGCGTCGCCAAGGGCTACGCGCTTCTTATCGACATGGACTGGGAGAAGGCGGACCTCTCGCAACTCTTTAGAGCGCCTCGGAAGCCGGGCTGGCTGGCGCCTTTTCTCAAGGGCGACGCGCCTTACGTCCACAAGATAACCCCCATGTTATATCTCGTGCCGGGGTACGAGGCCTTCGAGCTTTATCAAAGGATGGGGGAGGACGTGGCGGGGGACTTCGCTGAGGCGTTGATGGAGTGGGTTGAGTACCTGCCGAAGTTCGTCCAGCGGCTGAGGATGCCGGCGGACACAGTGATTATAGACACGACGGCCGCCTTGAGGACGGAGCTTCTTTCCAGGTTGCAGAAACACGGCGTTTATAATATATTTATGACAGACCGCCGCCTCATCTCCCGCATATCCGACGTCAAGGCTGAGCAGTACAGAAGATACATGGCCTACGCCAGCCTGGTGGTGGTAAACCTAGTGGAGAAAGACGAGGTGAAGATGGCTAGGAAGATAGCGCCTGTCGTGCTTAAACGCGTTTCCATCAAGGACTACTACGGCGAGTCCGTGGCCGACAGCGTGTTGAGAGACCGCGAAAACAGGAAGGCTGTAGACCAGCTTGTATACCGCCTGAAGGTGGCATGATCTACGCCCACGCAGACGCCGTCCTCAAGTCGCGTTGTGTCCTTAGGAAAGAGGGCGTCATAGTGGACAGAGGCGTGAGGACGGACGTGTGCATAACAGAAGACCTCATGTACGTCGTCATAGACCCAGAACTCCCAGACGACCTACAGACGGCGTTGTTGCTGATCATGTTCAGAGGCGCCGTCCCCCCAGACGAGCGGGAATACCCCAAGCTTATGAAATCAGTGTCTGAAGGCCTCAGAGACAGAGCCATCTGGTCCCTCTATAAAGACCACCGCGACGTGGTCCACTACCTGCTGGATAGGTGGTCCGGCGCCCGGGAATACATGGGCTACGGGGCGCTTGAGGCGTTGATGCGAGACTCCATGCTCACCGAGATAGTGGTGCCCCAGCCGGTGGCGCCCGCCGCCAAATACACCTACATACCCAAAAACCTAAAGGAGCAACTAGACTACATCAAGTTCCAGATGGTAGAGCTGGGTCGTTATAGACGCGTCGTGGCGGTGAGAAACGAGCTCCGCCTCCCCACCAACATAGTCATCCCGGAGCCCCTCATGTACGTGGTGGTAAAGCAACTGCTTCCTTCCTTGACCATGGACAGGCCCATGCTCACCAGAGAAGACCAGATCCACAAGGCCAGAATAGCCGCCGACCTCCTGGAGTACAATGTAAACATTAGGAAGGTGTCGGCGTACCCTAAGCCCTCCAAATCTCTGCTCAAGCCCTACACGGCGAAGTCTGTGGAGGCGGTCGGCGGCTTGAGCAAGGCTGAGGCCTACAGGCCGGAGGGGCTTGAGGTGCTGGCGCTTTCCTCCCTCGTCATCGAGACCCGGGGGTCCGTGGTGTTTTCAGGGGGCATGGGCACAGGCAAGACCACGCAACTGAACCAGTTGCTCTACCTCACCCCGCCTTGGATGCAAGTGGTGGTAGTGGAGCGGGGCGCCAGGGAGATCTGGGCCCCTCTTGAGGGTCAGATGCTCCACCTCTCGGTGTCCTCCGAGGAGAAGCTGTGGATGGCTCTGGACCAGGCCCTTAGGTACGGCACTATGCACACGCTGGTGGCGCTGGCGGAGGCGAGGACGCCGCAGGAGCTTAGGACGCTTGTGAACTACAAGCTCACCGGCCACGGCGCCCTCACTACCATGCACGCCGACGCCGTCAAAGACGTGGTCCTCAGGATAAAGGAGGCTGAGGCGCCGCCTGAGGGGCTGGACGGCATGTTCATAATACAGCTCTCCGCCGCGGGAGGAACCCGCTACGTCAAAGAAGTCAAGGTGGTCGTGACCAAAGGCAGAGAGGTGGAGATCGCCGATGCCTCGGAGATCACGCCCGGGCTCGCCGAATACGTTAGGGACATGTACGGCGTCGACCTAAAGAAGGAGCTCGCGCTTAGGATAGAGGCGTTGATGAAGGCCGCCGAGATGGAAGACCCGGCGTCGGCCAGGAGGACGATAGTGGAGACAGTTTGGTCTAGGATAGACTTCAAAGCCGCCGTGGAGGAGGAGGCCGGGAAGTTCGGCTACGTCTAACGTCAGTCGGCGACGAGGTTTCCCCCGCCTGCTGGCGGCTGTATTTCTCGACAGTAAAGTTTTTCCCCCCGCCCCTACGCGGTTGCCGTGGTTGAGAAGGCCGCCCTCAAGCACGGCTTCACTCTCTCCACCGCTAGGTGGATAGAGGAGCTGGCCAAGGAGCTGGGGGTGAAGGAGAAGAGGTTCCTCAAGGCCGTAGTGAAGCTGGCGAAGCACGGGATTTGGCTGGAGGCTGAGGACTGGCGGCTCGTGGCCAGGTCTATAGACATGAAATACCTCGACATGGCCGTAGACTACATCATAAGACGCGTGGCCTCCGGCGCCACCCCCGCCGAGGCCGTGAAGGAGCTCCCCAAGGCGGTGGAGAAGGCCGGGAAGCTGGAGCACATAAGAGAAGTCTTGAGCAACTTGTTCTAACAGCTTAAGACGGCGGCCCTGGCCGCCGAGGCGGCGCCCGCCGCGGGTAGGGTTTTTCCCACTCCGGCTCCTCCTCGCTTGTATGAAGAAGGAGGACTTCTACATATCGGCGGCGCCTATATTCGCCACGTATATCGGCGTGACGTCGGGCAACGAGGCGCTTAAACACGCCTCCTTCAACACCGCCGAGCTAGACGAGGTGGAGTCTAGGAGGCTTTTCGTGGCGTCGCTCATGCCCACCCCCTCCACCCAGTTCATCGAGGACAAGGACGAGACAGCCAGGCAGTTCGGCTACACCCTCGCCCAGGAGGAAGCCGGCGTAGACAGGCAGATCCTCGTCCACTCCTTCCTAGAGTCCATGAAGGCCATCGCCGTGGCTAAGACAGAGACCAAGGCGAGGCTGTATGAATCCGTCGCGTCGTCGCTGGGGGCGTTGTTCCTGCTCCCACTCTTCCTCATGTTCCTCTGGGCCGTGGGGGTCTTCGACGCAGACCCCACCCTCCTCCTGGCCCTAGTCTTCGGCATGACAGCCGCCATGGCCGCGGTGGCGCTGTTCGCGTCGCCGATGGACGTAAGCCTGCTACGCACCTACGAGTGGTCTATCCCCCTCGGCCTCGCCGCAGGTGCCCTAGCCGGCTTGTTCAACGCGCCGGTTGCGTTTGCCGCCTTCGGCGCCGTCGCCTACCTCTGGCTGTACTTCAAGGACAGGCTGTGGTGGTTCGGCATTAGGCGGGAGGTTCCGCCCATGCTCCGGTCAGCCGCCGCCATGCTTAAAGAGGGCGCCCCGCCCGACCTCATCATCGGCCGCCTCATCGGGCGGTACAGAGTCGCCGCGAAGATCGCCTACGGCTACTTCATACCCTCTAAATACTTCGTGTTGGCTAAGGCCATGTACCGCGCCGTGGTGGAGGCCGGAGGCGCCGCCGCCGTCAAGGCAGTGGAGTACATACAGTCCATAATCGACATCGAGACATCCACAATCAAGAAGATGACCAGGCAGGCTGCGGCCTACTTCGCCCTCTTCGTTACTGCCGTTATTGTGTTGGCCTTCGCCATCTCCTCAGCCGCGAAACAGCTGTCCTCCGCCGAGCTCGGCTACATGCCCCTCCTCGCCCCGCCGCCGTATGAGGAGGTCAGGGCTGTTTTGTCCATGGCCATGTCGCTGATAGCCGCAAGCTACATAACGATATTCATGGCGCCCGAGGGGATACACAAGTCCGCCCTCCTAGGAGGCGCCGCCGGCGCCGCCCTACAGCAGGTCTTGCTGGCCCTGATGTGACGGCGGACGTAGGGTTTATCCGGTCGGCCGTTCATGGGGTCATGCCTAAGAATAAAACCAAGGTAAGAGGTCTAACCACGGTGGAGGCGTTGCTGATAGCCGCGGCGTTTATAATAGTGGGCGTAGTAGGCCTGCTCACGTTCCAGAACATGGGCAAGTCCGCGGCTGAAAGCCTCAGAGCCAACGCCATAGTGACGGCAGACAGAGCAGGCTTCGACGTCACCGTAGAGGTGCTCAACGGCCGGCTGAACTCCGTGCGCTTGCACTACGGCGTGTCTGGCCAAAACTTAGCGCAAGCCTCGGTTAGCTACTGCATAATGCCAAATGGACAGCAACAACAAGGCGGACAAGGAGGAATAACTTTCAGCAACCCGGTGGTAGCTGGCCAGTCGGTTACCTGCAGATTCACCGCGACTCTAAACCCCGGAACCCAGTACACCTACGTCCTATACGCCATAGACGGGCAGAGCGGCAAGGTGGTACAAATCGCCAAGGGGGTAGTTACGGCAGGCATATCGTAACAAAAACACCCCTTTTTTCCCCCCTCTTCTTCTCTTTTCTCCTCCTCCTTCCACAGCTACCTCTCTGGTAAGGTTTTTCCTTGCGCGTTTGACAGAGGGCCATGTCGAAAGTGAAGTGGACCTGGCTGGCGCCTCTACTGCTGGCGGCCTATGCGGCGGCATATGTAAGCTGGATCCCGCCGCATGCGGTGCTGACGCAGGCCTACCCCATGAACGCCACCCACTTCACCGCGTACATAAACTACGCGACTGTCTACATCACGCAGGCAGGGCTCTCCTTCCACGGCCCCCCCTCTGAGGCGCAGGCGGTCATGCAGTACCTCTACTCCCAGTGCAGATACGTGGCCGTAGACGTGCTCAACGCCGCGCAGATCTCCGAGAACGAACAGCTCTGGCTCGCCGACGTGTACTGCTCTTCAGATGGGACGCAGTGGCTTTGGCTGAGGTGGCTCCCCCTCCGCTTTACCGCCTACAGCGGCTACGTGGAGTTTGTAAACGCCACCAACGCCACAGCAGTGACGCCCGCGGGCACCTTCACAAACTACATCCCAGCCGGGTGGTACCTAGACCCCGCGACTAAGACGGTCTTCAGGGTGCCAGGCGCCAACCTAACCCTCTTGGCGTATATCGACAGCCTCTCGGCGCAGATCAAGGCCCTCAAGGCCGAGCTGAACAAGAGCAGGGCCGACGTGAACCAAACCGCCTCGCTCATCGCCAAGCTGGAGGCCCAGCTCACGGCTCTAGAGACGCAGAGGCGGGCCCTTGAGGAGGCTCTGCGGCAGAGGGAGTCCGAGGTGGCGGCGCTCCAGGCCAACCTACGCGCCGCCCAGGCCGAAAACGACCGGCTCAGGTCACAGCTGGCACAGCTCAAAGCCGAAAACGACCAGCTCAAGGCCAAACTCGCCTCCATGAACCAAACCCTCGCCGGGCTAAACGACCAGCTGACGTCGCTGAAGGCACAGCTGGCTGTTCAGACGTCGGGCGGCGAGGAGGAGCCCAACCCCCTGATGTACATACTGCCAGCCGCCCTAGCCGGAGTAATCACCGCCCTTGTCATATACAGGAAGAAGAAGGCAGAGGAGTAGGCGGGCGATTCATTTTTGTTTTCAAGGTTTTTCCCCCCGCCTCTTTTTCCCCGTCCATGGAGGACTTCACAGCGGCGGCGGTCTTTGCAACCGCCCTCGCGGCTCTGTTTGTAATGGCGATGGTAACTATCAAGCCGTTCCTCCCCTCGAAGATTATCGAGGCGCCGATAGCGCCCGGGAAGGACGCGCCGACGGTGCGGGTCTACGTCTACAACCACACGGGCCGCCTCTATGCGGTGGAGTACGCAGGAAGCGACCCAGAGGCCTTCAGAAGAGCCTTGGGGGTGCCCGGCACCCTTGTAGCCGTCTTCACGGTCTACCCCGGCGGTTACAACTGCACTAGATACACACGTGCTCCTGTGAGGATTGGGTCGGATCCCTACACGGGGCTGTGGTGCCCGCCGCCCTTCGACGTAAAGGTCGAAGCTGATGTCAACAAAAACTGCATCCCCGTGGGGCTTACCTCCAGAGGCAGGTGGCTTCTTTTTCAGTACAGCTGTCCGGGGATGCCATGATCGCCTTCAGAGACGTCTTGATCTTCGCTGGTCTTGCGGCCCTCGCCGCCGCCGTAATCGCGTCTCTGTTCCCCGCGGGGGAGGTCGTCACGCCGGTGCCGGCGTGTTCAGACTGCGCCTTCAAGCTGACCGGCGGGTACTGGATACGGCAACACGGCAACTACGCCGCGCTCTATCTAGGCACGAGGGAGGTGGCAAGGTACGGATGGGCCTACAACATCGCCGAGGGAAGGCCGCTGAGGATAGGGGAGAACGCCACATGTGGCTCAGTTATGTACCTCTGGGTTTTCGGCGGGGTGGCGTACGTGTCGTGCGACGGCTCGCCGCCGAGAGTCGGCCGCGACGTCTTGGGGCCAAGACTGCCTTTCATCAGCATCCGCATGGACGGAAGTTGGTTAACAGGCTGTACACGCACTATCACGTTTGAGGCAAACCTCACGGAGAGTTACGTGGCCATTGTAGAGTTGTACGACGAGGAGGGGCGGCTGGTGTTTTCAGACACAACCACAATACCAGGCTCTGTGTCTTTCACCATCCCGGTGGCGGGGGTCTACCGCATGCGTATATCCGTGCCGCCGCTCCTCGACGAGTGGCACACCGTGATAGCTCAAGTCCGCATAAAAGACCTAGTCAGGGCGCAGGTGTTTACGTCAAACAACACGCAAGACCTACGGCCCTCCACATCGCTCAAGATCTTCGACCTCACCAACTACTGGAAGAAGGGTTACAGAAGCGTGACGGTGCGCGTAAACCCCGCCGGCGCGTCCTTCACCCTCTCAGCGCCTGCAGACTTCTTCGCCGACTTCCTCCTAGCCTGGCAGGACTGCCGCAGTTGCGACCGGACACACGGCGCTCTGTATGTAGACGAGGTCTGGCGCCTCACCGTTACCCAGACGAAGTTCATCTTCACCCGCGTCAGCTCGCAGGGAGGCTATTGGCACGAGGTGTATGTACACTATCAGTATGCTATCAACATACCTGGCACCAAGACGTTGATATGGACGTGGAATAAGGAGGGGCCGAAACACGACAGCTACACGGTGCCCTGGTTTGTAACCACCGTGTGGCCTGAGTCGCAGGATTCCGCCATGAACGCCAGGGCGTCCTTCGTGAGGGAGTGTTAGTATGTGGTCGCTGGCGTACGGCCTAATTGCGTTGGCCGTCGTTGCCTTTGTGGTGCTCTACGCCGCGGCGAATGCGCCGAGCTTCAAGACAGTGAACCTGGCAGACCAGCTCTACGGCGCCAAGGGGTGGCTGGCCAGCAACCTCCCCTCATTCCCCAAGGTGGACTCTACGTCGCGTTTCCGCGTCTTCGTCAACGTGGTGAGGGTGGCAAAGGCCAACGCCACGGCGTACGACTACCGCACGAGGCAGTGGACAACATTCCCGATACACCTGCCGGTGGGGTACAGACTTGAGAGAGCCGGGGAGAACGTAGTCTACCAAATCTATCTAAACGTGACGAGGTGCAGATATACAGCGCTTCCTCGGGGCGAGCCTGCCATGCTCTACGAGATCGAGCTTAAGCACTCCCTCGACCCACTGCCGTGGCTCGACGTCTACGCCGCAGTGCCGCACAACCTCGCCCAGTACTACAACAGCCTCTACAGCTACTACACGGCATGGCGCAGGCCGCCTGCTGTGGGTTTGACCCCCTCGGTAGGCGCAGATGTGGGGCTTGTGGAGCTGGTCAAGGTCGAGTGGGCCGCCGTCTACAACGCCACCAGCGACGCCGCCAAGCTGTACGTCGCCGCGCCGGCGGCGGCGCTATATGTTCTGGTCGTAGACTACCCATTAAAACTACCGCTAACCTGTCTACCACAGTTTGCGCCTACGTCGTCCAGATCGCAAAGAAGCGACACGTCCACAATAGACTTTCCTTCACCACGTTAAGGTTTTTCCATAGGCGGTCATCCTTTTTCCCATGCGGCGCCTAATCCTAGTCCTAGCATTGACGGCGCTTGTGTGGGCGCAGACCACCGTCGAATACGTGACGTGTGAAAAGATATGGGGAGGCAACGTGGACACAACCCAAAGCGTATCAATTTCGTTCAGCTTCGGCGCAATTGGCCCCGTAATGGGAGACGGCGGCCGATTCTACGCCTTCTTTACAGACGCCCCGAAGGCCGCGGTCTGGGGCACGCCGTTTTACAACGCCACGCGGACATACATGGCTGAATATTTGTCTAGTGGGGAGTGGGACAGAGACCTAACCTACAGCGTCACGGTGGAGTACTGGAAGCCGGAGCCGTGGACGCTGACGAGGTACATATGCACCGCCAGGCTAAGATACGGAGAATGGACGTGGACTGAGATACGGTATTACTGGCTGGTCAACGCCACGCCGCCCCGCGAGACCTCCACCATCACCTTCACAGTACCCCCCGACGCGGTCTCACACTCAGAATCCAGAACTCTATACGTCTCTCTGAGGCCGGATAAATTCAGCTGGTTCTATTCGCCGCTCTGTACGCATCTGCCGACCACATCTACGTGGCCAAGTTGCACGCCTTTCGAAGGTGGGAACAAGGTAACGCGTGCATCGTCTCCAGAGCTTTGGAAAGCTCTTGTGATAAACGGGAAGAGGCCGGGCGACAAGGTTGAGAAATACGGAGTAGAGGCCGTGGTGCCCTCTCCGCTGTACTACACAGACAGGAGAATACACGGAGACTACCCCGCAGACACTGCCGCCGTGTCTACAGACGAGGCGGGCTCGTGGAGCATATACGACATGCCACCGGAAGGTTTGTGGTTTGGGACATGGATTAAGGTTGACGTGACCGCCGTCCCCGCCAGGTGGGGGTATGTGGAGGCTAGACCGCCGAAGCCAGTCCCGCTGTACATATCACGTGTTGTCGCAGTCCCCAGAGGCGTTGATCCAAGGCTTAGAGTAGTTCCTCCTGAGAGGTTCATAATAGGCCGGGAGGGCAACGCCACGTGGGTCGGCGACGGGTGGGTGTGGAACTGGACGCTTGCGGCGGTTGCCTACAAGACGCCGTTTATCCTAATGCCGTATGTGGCGTTGGCGCTGGATCCGCTCCAGTCGCTGGGGGGCGGCGGAGTTGCGCTGATAGGCAGAACGCCCGTCGAAGTCCACATGCCTCTAGGCTCTGTTGCGTTTCTCCACGCCGCCGTGTTGTGGCGCCTCGACACACGCGGCGGTCTCTGGATAAACTCCTACCCAGGTACGTACCTACGCGCCGTAGACCAACAGGGGAGGCTTCTAGAAGATCACTACGAGGAGGCCGGCGAAAAGGCTAAGCTGAGGTACAGCGCTCAGAGAAGAGACTGGCCTATAGCAGGCATCAAGTGGGCGGGCTTCGCTGTCGCCGTAGATGAGGGGTTTAGAGCCGTAACGACGGCTTGGTACGCGCCGCCAGACCCCTGCAGACAGTGGCCGAGCCAGATCTATCACTGCACCTACTCACAACACGTCGTTACCAAGGTAAACGGAACGTGGGCGGGCTACTCACGCATAGGCAAGCCGGGCAGTCAGTGGCCTATAAACAAAATAGAGCTGGTAGACTGGATGACAGTCAAACATTACGACCCGTGCCAAGGCTTTAAAGACTTCATGAACGTCGTCGCCGGCGACCCAGTGCTCTACTACTGGTATGTATACCACCTCAGGCTCTGGGCGTTTAACCCCCAGACAGGCGACTGGGATGTAGAAACAAGTTGCCGCACGGCGGTGCCTCATCACGTGTCTATGCTGGGGTCTGTATACAGAGATCCGGAATACAGATACACCTCTACGAGTTACGGGCGGCTTTACCACCAAACCGCGCAGGGGGACTTCTACAACTATGTGTTTGAAGTGGTGGAGGGGGACAACAGGCCGCCTGGCTTCACCGACGCCCTGCCTCTCGGCGTGGCTTCTATGGTGCCTAACTCCACAAGTCCTTGGGCTTTGTACATAGTGCCGACCACGGCGTGTGGCTCGTTGATATGTGTCGACTTTAAGCCGGCGCTTTGGGGCCCGGCGCCTGGCCCCGCCGCCGACTTGGCGTTGCCGGGCGCCGGCTACTCGTTCCTCTTGGTGTACCTAGGCGAGCCCAAGGACTCAACGGTTAGGATATACGTGGAGATGGGATACGTGGTGAGTAGAGGCAGAAGCGGCGTAGAGTACAGATGGGTTAGGAGCTACAAGCTTCACGAAGTTACGAAGAGGTGGGACTTCCTCGACGCAGTCTACATAGGGCCCGGCTGGCACCGCAACTACACGCCGCTTCCGCCTTGTCAGCCGCTTTACGTAGACGCCGACGCGGTTTACGTCACGCCGACGAACTGGACCGGGCCTATACGTGTCGTCGTGGAAGACGACGAGGGACGTCACCACTTCGTCTTCTTTGCGTCTAACGACGTCTTGTACAGAATTAAGACCGCGACGGAAGCGCCGCCGCTCTTTAACGCACCACGCCTCGACCTCACGATACTCTTCTACCTCAGCGGCGTTCCGTATTTCCACGGGGTGAATGCCTTCGGCGAGGGGGGAAGACAGACGCAGTTCTCGTGTGTGTCTGCGTCCGTGAAGGCGAGGTCGCTGTTAGGGGAGGCGGACTACGTGTCGCAGCTTTCATCCACTATGGACTACTGGGGTGAGGCTGAGCTGTGGGCAAGGCTCAACTTTATGAACAGCTTGGCCAAACCAAGAATTGAGTTGGCCGACCCGTGGAGAGGCCTTGTGAAGGTCAAGGCAGACGGCCCCGTGGCCGGCTTCGCCTTCTACGCCCAGCACGGCGGGACGTGGGTTAAGATAGGCGAAGTGTCGACCAAGGTGGGCAACGAATACAGAGGTTGCGTCTTGGTCAACGCCTCCAAGATATTCCCCTGGGACCCCATCCTCGTCCTGCCGCTTGTGGAGCAGGAGCTAGACGCCACGCCGGGGAGCACAGTGGCGATATGGCGCCCAGAGACTGCGCTTCTGTTTAAGACCTGGGCCGACCTGGTGGGCTACCCCAAAGGCGCCAGAAGCGTGTTAGAAGTGGTAAGGACATGCTGACTTTTAGGTACCTCCTTGTCGTCGTTGCGTCTGTCGCCGCCACAGCCGCAGTAGCTTTGGCCGTGTTGGGCATGTTTAAGTCAAACATGCCGCATCTCGCGTCGGTGGCGGCGTCGATACTTGCTGGCAAGACGGCACACATAGACACGCCTGTGTCGGTGAGGCAGTACCTAGCATACTACCGCTACGCCAGCGGTAGGTGGGTTCTGGACAACACAAACGGCATACCAGTCTACATACTGGAGTTGGGCCAATGCCGCCTGTACGGCCGCGACGAAGTAGACATAACGGGGGCGAGGACTGCGGTGTATACGTCAAACAGCACAGAAGATCTCCGCTCCTCTACGTCGCTCAAGGTATTCGACCTCACCAGCTACTGGAGGAGCGGCCACACCAGCGTAACTGTGCAAGTAAACCCCGCCGGAACCTCCTTCACCCTCACAGCGCCTGAAGGAGACTTCCTCGCCGACTTCCTCCTAGCTTGGGAGGACTGCCTCACCTGCGACCCGACAAACGGCGATAAAATGTACGTGGACGAGGTGTGGCGCCTCACCTTCACCCCCTCAGGCCCAGTCCTCACCCGCATCCACAGCAACGGAGGCTTCTGGCACGAGGTCTACGCCGACGGGAGGCTGATATACACGTGGAACAAGCAAGGCCCGAAGAACGACAGGTACGTCGGCACAAACCTCACAATTACCGTGAGGTTTGTGTCGCCGGAGTCTGTTTCGACCATCGAGGCCACGTTTACGATAGCCGACAGCCAGACGCAGACAAACCCCCAGACGTTTAGAAACCTGTTCGGCGCGACATATACCGCAAGAAACGCCACGATCGCCTTGACCAACTGCGTGCTGGTCATGCCGTGGGTGGAGGACAACGTAATCACCCACTACGCCGCCACCTGCCGCTCCGCCACAGACTTCAGACCTGAGGCGGTCGAGGTAGAGACGTCTGGAGTTAGGGTAAGGCTGGTAGTTGTAAACTGCTGATTTTTCCAAACCCCTAAGGTTTTTCCCCGGCTTCTATTCAGGCTGACATGAGGCTTGAACTTGTGTTTATACCTGTCATATTCGCCCTGGCGGTAGCGGCTATGGTGTTCGTTAAACCCGTCGAAATCCGCAAGACTGACTTGTCTGCGGTGTTTCTCTACTGGCCGGAGGCGTATAGATACGCAGAGGCGGGTGACCCCTCCGCCGTATACCGCGTGACAGGGCTCGTGGCGTGCGCCAGCTCGGGCGTAATAAACGCCTACCCGGGCCTGGCGTATAAGGTGCTGAACCTCTACTGCCGGTTTAGGCCATGATTGAGGAGTATCTAGACCTCGTGGCAGTGATGTTGATGGCCGCCGCGGCGCTTGTGGCCTTCTTCGGGCTGTCGTATGTCTCGTCGCCGGTGGTGTGTAAAGCCGCTGAGGCCGTACTGCAGAACCCGGGGAGCGAGCTTGTGGTGTGGGGCAGGTTTAGATACAGCGCCGACTCGCAGTACGTCTACCTATCATGCGGGCTGGCTGTTCCGCGCTCCTCCGTCCGCATAGAAAAGACGGAAGGAGTGTTGAGGGTCGGCTCCACAGCCGACGGCCTACTGTACATCAGGTAGGCGGAGGTAGGGTTTTTCCGGCCCCCACCGGGGGCCATATGCTCAAAATCAAAAAAGGACTGGCAAACATCCTCGAGAACCACGACAACAACAACGAGCCGGAGGAGGCACCTCCTCAGCCGTCTCAAACCCCGCAACACATACAGACGCAGGTTGCCCAGCCCCCGGCCTCCGCGCCTCGGCAGGTGGGCGATCAGATCGGGTGGGAGGAACATTTGATACAAGCCTTGGCCAAGGCGCCTGATGACGTGGCGCAGAAGCTGGCGACGTGCATAGACCGAGAAGTGTTGCTGATGGCGTTACTCAAGCGTAGAGACGACCCTTATCTCAAGGTGGCTCTCCTGATACTGAAGAAATAACATAAGCCGTGGGCGAGGTTGACGAGCCCCTCACATCGGCTGTCTGCCCAAGTCCTCCGCTGTAGGGGAAGGGGGTGACTTTTCTTGTAACCAGGCTTAAAACGACAGAGACTATGATGTGATAAAGCGAGCGCGTAAGTATCTCTGTCTCTACATTCTGAAGGCGTAGAGGAGGAATCGACGCGTTGTCTCGCGGGACATTTGTCACCTCTGTGGGCCAAGCGTCACGGTAACTGGCTTTGTCCTCTTGCCTTTGACACTTGATGTAGCCTATGGCAAGACATCAGCTGAGGAAATAAACAAGGTGGGGCTGTGACGGACCAGCACGGAGGTCGCCTAGGCGATACATAGACCTCGCCCCTTTCCTTCTTCTCCACCGAAGAAGTGACGACATCAGCGATATGCCGACTACTATAGAGTGTTTAGAGAACGTAGGCCTACTAAGTAGTATGAGTTATTTCATGTCACAAAAACATAAAAATTAATATAGAGAATTAAAAGAATTCTGTCAAAGATTTGGCTGATTTGCCAAGAAAAGCTAGGGGATCCGTCCCTACCTTCTCAACGTAGCGTATATATTCTTCGTCGAGTCTTTTCAAGCTAATTCTCCTGATGGTTTCTCTGATTTGCCAGTTCCCCACAGAGACGTAGTACCCCTCTCCGATCCATCTCACCACAGCCACAGACCCCCTTCTACCCAACGTCAACAGCTTCTCCAGAACGGCCAGCCGCGCCGCCTCAAATCCACCATCCAAAGTGGTGCGGACGCCCTGCGCATTCTCCTTCACCAGCACCTCGGCCGTCCCCCCGCCGGATTGCCACCTCTCCAGATAGACAAATCTGAGGGGGCCTGGTCTCACCACGACAAGATATCTGTTGTCGAGATATTCGCCGTAGCCATACAATGCGTCCGACACCTCAGGCAAA
>Ga0080007_1075351_pt1 | contig 15487 bp, 22 predicted proteins | sample OctOCTMetagenome_FD_69210 | JGI IMG/M metagenome (GOLD analysis project Ga0080007, IMG submission 69210) | Hot spring and microbial mat streamer communities from Octopus Spring Streamers, Yellowstone National Park, USA - OCT_B (SPADES... | ecosystem: Environmental > Aquatic > Thermal springs >...
CGCTCCATATCCTCCTCGCCCGGCCTCTCGTAATACGCCGCGGAGTGGTATATATGCCTCGGCGCTTTTTCCGTAACGAACCTCCTCAGCTCCTCCAAGGTTTTAAACGCCTTGTGTCTCACCATGCCGCCGCCGAAGGGCTGGAAGGCGAACTCCCGCCTCTCCACTGCGTCTACGTCGAACTTGGCGTAGTTCCGGTAGAAGTTGCGGAAAAACACCTCAACGATCACTCCACCCTCGGCGCCAGGAAGTACGATATCTTGCCCCCCGCCGGGATGTCGAAGGTCAGCAGGAGGGGCTTCGCCGTGGCGAATTCTATGGTGACGATGTCGCTTATCCTGGAGGTCCTCCCCGCTATGTCGAGGAGGTACTCGAGGGAGTACCTGGCTGAGGCGGGCTCCTTCACGTCGAATTCATACACCAACTCGCTGTTTCTGTCGAGGCGCACCTCCACCTCCCCCTTGTCGCTGGAGGCGCCTATCACCAACGCCTCCTCGTTGGCTTCGAACTTCACCTCGTCTGCGACGGCGTCTGCGTCTTTTACGGCTGTGGCGAGGATGTCGCTTGCGGTCTTCACCATAGCTGTATACACCACCTTAGGCGTCGGCAACTCCTCGCCGACCACCTCTACAGACGGCAGAGTGACTGACCTAACCGATTTGCCCACGAGCTTGATCCGGATCCTCCCCTCCTCGACCTCCATGGAGATCTTGTCCCCCTTCTTGATCCGCCTCAGGATCTTCTTCAGGTCTTTGAAGTTCATGCCTATCTTAAGCTCCTGCTCCACCTCGGGGAACTCCTCAAAAGCCTCCTTCGGGAGCGAGAGGTCCACCATGGCGGTTCTAGACGAGTCAAGCGCCCTGAGGAAGAGGCCGTCGCTTCTGACGACGAAGCTCGCCTCCTCCACAAGCACCGAGATGGAGTCTACTATGTAGGCGAATTCCTTAGCGTCGAGGTAAGTAAGTATGTATTTGGCCATGACATCTACAACTCCCCGGTTTTTAAGAGCTGAAGGGGGTTGGGCTGGTATTACTCGTACTCGCGCCAGGTGTGGCCGCAGTTGGTGCAGCGGTAGAAGCGGGTGGGGGGCTCGTCGGCAGCCCGAGTCTGCTGAACCCATACATACGCCTCGTCGTGTCCGCACTTGGGGCATCCCCTCGTCTTGACCTTCGGCAGGTTCACCGTGTTTTCCGCAACCACGATGATGGGGTTCTTGTTCTCAACGGCGGATTTGCTCTGGTAGATGTTCTTCACGTTTTGCGACACCTCCTCCTCGTAGCCGCATTTGGGACAGCGCAGTACCGCCTTGTTGCCCTTCTTCACGGGCACCAGCAGACTCCTGTCGTTTGGGCAGAACTTCATAACGCCTACGGCCGGCGGCTGGTATATAAACTCTTCTCCTTATCTGGGGGCGGAAAATCTTATAAATGGGGGGTATAGCACTGGCGTGACTTCGGTTAAGGACGTACCTGCAGACGTGTTGATCGCAGAGCTTGCCAAGTACATACGGGAGAACGTGCCGCAGGTGAAGCCACCCGTGTGGGCGCCTTTTGTGAAGACCGGCGCAAACAAGGAGAGGCCCCCCATGACGCTTGACTGGTGGTACGTGAGGGCCGCCTCGTTGATGAGGAAGCTGTATCTCCACGGCCCCGTGGGGCTGGGGAGCTTGAGGACGGCTTACGGCTACCGGGCTAAGATAGGCGACAAGATGCGGCCGGAGAGGACAAGAAAGGCGGGAGGCGCCGTGATTAGGAAGATACTGCAACAGCTGGAGCAAGCGGGTTTTGTAGCCAAGACAAAACAGGGTCGGGTTTTGACCCCGGATGGCAGGTCGCTTGTAGACAGAATCGCCACTAAAATAGCTAGGGAACTTGTGAAGACGCGGCCGGAGCTGGCTAAGTACCTGGCCCCGCCTAAGGAATGATGGCGGAGGAGCGGTTCGAGCAACCACGAGACGAGGAGCTGGAGGAGCTCCGCCGGAGGAAGCTGGAGGAGTTGCAGAAGAGGGCTGAGCTGGAGCGGCAGGCGCAGATAGCCGCCGCCCAGAGGCGGGCGGCTTTGAAGAAGTTACTGACGCCCGGAGCCCTCGCGAGGCTCGACAACATCAGAATAGTGCGGCCGGAGCTGGCGGAGGCGCTTGAGCAACAACTCATCGCCCTCGCCTCCTCGGGCCGGGTTAAGATACCCATAGACGAAGACGCCCTAAAGGAAATACTGGAGGCCATCTACAGCCAGACGCGTAAAGAGTACAGGTTCCGTCTCTAGAGAGAAGGTTTTTAAAGCCGTGATTTAGGCGTAGGCCATGGCCCGCAACAAGCCTCTTGGCAAGAAGCTGAGGCTCGCCGCCGCGCTGAACTCCAACAGGAACCCGCCGGTTTGGGTAATAGCCAAGACCAAGAGGAGGGTGACCAGGTCCCCAGCTAGGAGGCACTGGCGGAGGGTTAAGCTAAAGGCCTGATTTTATCGCCTTCACTATCTCGCCGAGTTTTTCCGGGCGCTCCTCCGCCAGGGTCCCCGTCACTATTACGTTGGGTTTTTCTCTCGCCACCGCGGAGGCCGCCTCGCCGCTTCTGATGCCGCCGCCGACTATTAGGATTCTCGGAAACGCCTTCCTCACGGCCCTAACCATCTCGGGCGGCGCTGGCTGAGGCGCGCCGCTCCCCGCCTCCAGATACACCGCCTTGAAGCCTATGTAGCTAGCCGCGAGGGCATACGCCGCAGCTATGTCGGGTCTCGTGTACGGTATGGGCCTGCTCATTGAGACGAAGCCGGCGGCGCCGCCGTCTCCCGCCAGTATATACGCGGTCGAGATCGCCTCTAGGCGGGGGAAGTGCTTAGCCAAGAGGACGGCCCCCTGTACCTGCGCCCCTACAATGAAGTAGGGGTCCAGCGAGTTCAACACGCTGAGGAACAAGACGCCGTCTGCCTCCTCGGTGAGCTGAGTGAGCGAGCCAGGGAACAGAACCACGGGCACGTGCGCGATCGTCTTTATGTCGCGGACCACCTGCGCCATCTGGCTCTCCCTGATGCCAAGCGAGCCACCCACCAGAATCCCGTCGGTTCCTGCGTCGAGGGCGAGCTTCGCGATTCTGAGGTAGTCCACCGACTTGTCGGGGTCTATCAAGGTGAAGTGCTTAACGCCCTCTACCAGATACTCATACAGCTTCATCGCCTCCCCTCTCCTCCTCCCCCTCGGCGGTCTGCGGCGCGCCCTGCCGCTGCGGCGGAGCCGCCTTGCCCTCTAGGTAGAGGTCCACAAAGGCGTTGTAGTAATCCACCGGCATCCAGCCCGGTCTCTCCTCAAACACCTGTCTAATGCCGCAACTGCCGCATATGACCAAGTAGCCGTTTTCCGTCTTCTTAACGGTGACCAGCTGGGCCCCGCAGTGTGGACATGTGAATATCTTAGGCAACGTCCTCCTCGGCCTTAGGATTACTTTCCTCTTCCGCTTCCGCCTACCCATGGCACCCCGTGCTGGACGTTTTTTTAAATATGTTCAGCCTTAGCGCCTCCGGTCACCACTCACCGTAACCCTGACGGCATCACCGCTCTGTATTTGCTGAATGTTTTTAAACTTGATGCGGCTTGGGGGCTATGCGGTATCTTTCAGGCCTAAACCCCATCTCTAGGGTTGTTGAAGTTCTTCCAATGGTGAGGAGGGTGGAGGAGGTGGAGAAGGTCGCGGTGTGGGACGCCGCGGGCCGCGTGGTCGCGAGAGACGTGGTGGCGCCTCACGACTATCCTCCCTTTCCCCGCGCCGCATACGACGGCTACGCCGTCAGCTCCGACGCAACCCCGGGCAGGTTCAGGGTAGCTGGCACGGTCCTCGTGGGGCAGTACAAGAGGGATCTGTCGCTGAGGCCCGGCGAGACGGTCTACGTCACCGTGGGGGCCTTCCTCCCCGAGGGGACCGACGCCGTCGTGCCCGAGGAGGCGGCCAAGAGGGAGGGGGAACACGTCGTGGTAGATCGGAGGTTTGAGAAATACGCCAACGTGGACCCGCCCGGCTCGTACGTGCGTAAAGGCACAGTCATGTTGAGACAAGGCTTCGTGGCAACGCCGTTTGACGTGGTCGGCTTGTTAGACGTCGGCATCACGACGCTCTACGCCTACAGGAAGGTGAAGGTGGGCATAGTGGCCACCGGCGACGAGCTGGTGGTGCCGCCGGTGGACCCCGAGGTCGCCGCGGAGCTCGTGATGCGGGGGAGGGTGATCGAATCCACGGCGTCTCTCGTGGCTTGGTACATACAGACCTTTATGCCGTATGTCGAAATCCGCGAGAAGGTCGTGACCAGCGACGTCCATGAGAAGGTCAGAGCCGTCGTCGACAAGCATCTGGCTCAGTACGACGCAGTGATAATCACCGGCGGCGCCGGCCCCAGCGAGATAGACCACTTCTACAAGCTGGGGTACGAGGGATTACGGGGCTTCCGCATGAAGCCCGGAAGGCCGACAAGCGTGGCCGTTGTCGATGGGAAGCCCATCTTCGGCCTCTCTGGATACCCCATAAGCGCGCTCCACGGCGTTATCAGAATAGTGGAGCCTGTGCTCCGCCACATGGCCAACGCGGCGAGAGCCCCAGGCCACGACTGGCACTACGCCACAGTCACACAAGACATGCCGGGCGAGATGGCGCAGATCGTTAGGGTGAAGCTGGAGGCGGCAGAGGGCGGCCTCTACGCCACGCCCCTCAAGGCGAGGCACCACAGCTTCACAGAACCCGAGGCCGGCGGAGTGGCCTTAATCCCCCCGGGCGGGGTGAAAAAAGGAGATGTGGTCCTCGTGCTTGCGTACCGCGACGTGAGGAAGCTCTAGTCAGATCTGCACTTCCTCACCTTAACCAGACCCCTCTTGTTGAGCATGTCGAGGGCGTAGAGTATGTACCCGAACCTCTTCTCCACATACTCGTTGCCGTACCAGTCGAGGTGCGCCAGAAGCAACTCGTCTAGACACCACTCCGTTTTCCCCGTCTCCCTCACGATCTTCATTATGAAGCCGGCGGCGTCCTCCACGGCGTTCCACTGGTAGGCGAACCAAACCCACTCCTTCACCTCGATGGCGTAGTAATCCGGCACGACCTTAGCCACGCTTGTAATCACCTGCAACGCGGCGGTCTTCAGCTCCCCAGGTCTGCAACACTCCTCGATGCTCCTCTTGGCCAGCTCAACGCTGTCCCCCGTATCCACTATGTCGTCGACGATCAGCACCCTCTTGCCGCTCAGATCAGCGTTAACTGGATACTTCACGTAGGCCTTCTCCGCCACCTGCGCCGCCGAGGGCCAGTGGACGACTTGTATGCTCACGAGGTCGCCGACGCCGAGCCAGTCGCAGAGAAGACGCGCGGGGACGTACCCACCGCGGGCGATGGCGACGATCACGTCTGGCTGCCAGCCGCTCTCCTTGATCTTGTCGGCGAGCCTCCTGCTCCACTCGACTATTTCGTCGAACGTCACGACCTTTACAGGTACCTTCGGCACAAACCCCCTCTACGAGTCATTTATATACATTGACACACTAACTACAAGGCTCCACTGCGAAAAAGGCCGTGCCGAAATCTCGGCATTTAACTACCCCCTTAAATTCAAAATCGGCAGTTCTCACCACGCCGCAGTCCATATCTACGCATTGATTAAAGAGAAGAGTGCCCACCGTACATCTATCCCTGTCGCAAGAGGCGTATCTAGCCCTCTTCCGCCCCCCATCCACCATCATGTTGAAGTTGCCGGCAGCTACGTACAGCCCAGCCGCGTTAAACGCCACAAGCCACCTCCCCATCACCCGCGCCACCACGTAAGGCGAGGCCCTCAGCAGGCCCAGATCCACGGCGACGCCGCCGGGCACCGCCACCGGATCAAGCGCTGCGTATACCCCAAACAGGAGAAGCCAACTGTCGGGTCCAGGCGGCAACCTCCACCTCAAGGCGCTGTATATCCCGTACCTCATCGCCACCGCGAAGCCGAACCAGCTCCTCTCCACAAGCTCCAGCGCCTCCCCAAACCTCAACAGGCCGAGCAGGGCGGAGGTCCTCACGTCTAGTCTCGGCGGCGTGTAGAGACGGCGCTCCCTCAGCCCCCTCGCCCTCAACACCTCCAGCAACTCCCTGCATCTACGCGGCACACCGGGCTCCCACCTGCGGTATATATCCCACAGAAAGGGGGAGCCCCTAATCACCGAGAATAAATACTCCGCAAGGCAGTCACCGCCGTTCAGCCTATCCGTGGCATACAGCTCAGAGACCCTCAGCAAATCGCCGAAATCTGGCATAAACACGTCGCGGTAGAAGAACCTAGGCACCTCCGGAGGGTCGCTACACAGATAAAGCCCGCCCACCCTCACAGGGCATTTCAACGCGCGCCTAAACGTCACAAGCCTCCCATCAACATACACGCCATCCCCCCTCACCTCCACCCTGCCGACCACCCTGCTCTGCCCCAACTGAAGCTTATCCACTTCAACCCTCAGCGCCCTACTAGGCGAAACCCTCACCTCAAAGGACGTAGACACACACCACATCTAGGTTAACTTTAAATGCAGACAAGTAAACAGCCACGGTGATGACAGGCAGATGAGGACTAGATTAGTCTCACGTATTCTCTCGCTACCGTGGTGAATGCCAATAGCCCCTTGGGGCGGTACACCTCTCTAATCTTGTCACCGTATGTCTCGTATCTGCTGAAGACCAGCTACAGCCTTGTCTCCTTCACGGCTCCGTTTTGGGCGCAGAAGGCCTTGGGCGGGTTCAGTGAGAGACATACCTCCGACCCGTCCTTTGTCACATATACCTCCACCGTGTAGGGGTGGAGGATGCTCATAGGCCTTTGTTTTACCGCATCAACCATCCACGGAAACCTCCTCAACACCTTGGCAATTTCCACCAGCCTCTCCCTAAGGCCCAGCCACTTCCTAACCCACTCTACGCCGAAGGCTTGTAACTCCGGCCACTCCTCAACGACTCCTCCGCAGGGTTGGGCGGCGACGAATTACATGCGGAAGACTAGCATAAATACGCCGCCTAGAGAGATTACGTCGCCTGGGTTTAGCTTGACTTCGCCGGCGCCTCTGATGTCGCGGCCGTTGACGTACGTGCCGTATTGACTACCGAGGTCCTCGATATACCAGCCATCGGTTTTTCTCCTAATAACTGCATGAGCTTCCGAGATGTGGTTAAGCCATGGGGCGTTGGGAAAAATCGAGGCAACCCAAGACCTACCCAAAACGGCGTCGCCTCTCAACTCCACCCGCGAACCATCGGGCAAGACGAGAAACGCCACAGAGACAAACACAAGCGGCGGAGGCGGCGGAGCTGGATGCATAGGTGTTGTCGAGGTCTGCCTAGACGCAACAGACAAGTGACGAAGTGCGAAGAAGGTGTAGAGGTAGGCGACGGTGTTTAGCCACCACCCATGCCAACGTGCAACTTGCTTAAACTCCTCTATGCCAGTCACCTCTCCAAGCTCCTCGAAGGCGGCTTTATAAAATTTTATCATGAAATATGCAAACACCAAAACTACCAAGGCGAAGGGCAATAGAACCAAGAAATATAAAAGTAGAGCTTGTAGATAACTAATATAGGGCTCCGAGATTTTGACTAACTGCTCCGGGGGTAGTGAAGACACGACCCTATGAATGGAGAATGCGTCTTTGAGATGGGAGAGGGCGAATTTGAGCGGATTAAGGAGTAAAAGAAATGAGGCGTAATACGCTACTTGAATGTATGCACCGTTTCTAACGTTGTCCCATATTTTGGGTCTGTGAAGTATTTCGCTGATTTTCTTAAACGAAGTAAGCGAAGCCAGAACCAGCGCAATTTCTATTACGGCTAGAAGCACTACGAAGAAGTAAAGTGGGTCTGTGGATATGCCAATAAAGTCTCCAAAGAGGTACGTCACACCTACCGCAATCAGCGCTGTGTTTATGATGAATGCCGCCAGGTAGATGTGGGAGGTGGGCTCTGCCGCCCAAGCCAAATCGTTGCGAGTCGCGATAGACATCAAGTTCATAAACTGTTGATAGTTTAAATGTATGCGTCTTGTCGTCTTGGTGGTTCTTTTTGTTGCGATGGGCTGGGGCGCTGCAGTTTCTGCGTCTTGGCAGGTTAGCGTTAGCGGGGTTTCTGTCTCTTTGTGGTATGTGGCAGATGTGGAGGTCATCCCTTCAAAATCTGGCGTGTGGTGGCCTGGGGAAGAGGTGGAGGTGTATTACATAGCTAAAAACGGGCGGTTGGACATGGCGATTTCGATTCCTCAGAACATACCTTTGGTAGGGGGGAGGCATTACAGCTGGAGTTTTGAGTTAAGGCCCGGGGAGGTGCGTAGCTACGATGTTTCCATAGGCGGCTTAGCTACTCTTAAGCTTTATGGGAAGGTAGATCTACGCGCCGTCACCCAAGCCACCGGCGCTGAGCCTGCCGCTGTAACTGTTTTTGTGCCCTCTCGGGCTACGTTTAGGGTATACGGCACTGCAACTTTTACCACTACTTTCTACGCTGTGCCTACTGTAGGCGCCGAGATAAGAGCGTTTGGGTTGTCTTACCGGCTTTTTGAGCGGCAGCTGGGCGAGGCGAAAATGACGCCCCCAGTCACTTTTACGGTGTCTAACTACTTCCTCTACGTAGCTGTGTTAGGAGCTGTGGTGGCTGCAAGCCTCGCCGCTGTGTATATATACCGCCGCAGACCTAAACAACAGAGCTCTGGCGGGGTGTATCTGTTACTTCCAAACAACCTCGCCGTACCGCTGACGGGCGACGCCCTGCTGAGCCGGACGTGGGTTGCCTCAGTGTTCCCCAACGCGCCTTGGCTTAACTATATTTCTGAGACCCACGCCGTCATTAGGCGGAGGCCAGACGGCTGGTATATTGAGGATTTGGGTAGTCAATACGGCACGTACGTCAACGGCCGCGACGTCAGAGGCGCCGGCGAAGTCAAGCTAAACCCAGGCGACGTAATCTCTCTAGGCGGCGTATTTACGCTAGTCTTCCAGACCTAGACAGTCTCTCCCTCTCGCCACCTTGCGTGGACTAGCATCTCGGCCAGCTTCTTCCCTCTCTGGGTTCTTCCTCAGTTATTCAACACCTAGCTCAAATGTTTAAGACGAGAATATATGAGCGAATGCCACCGCTTGTTATTGTAGCCGTATTTCCTTCGTTGTATTTGTACTTTACGCCGCGGACCGTCTCAAGTACCTATTCCTTTTGGAAGTGGGCGGGGCCGGCAAGTTAGATACGTATATGTCGCCGTCTGTGTAGGCTGCGTGTGAGTGGGTGTCTGAGTCTTTTGCTGTGAGGGCGGCGTGTCGCTTGGCCTCCTCGGAGACGTCTGCCGTCTCTTTCCGTTTCTTCACCAGCATTGACGCGACGTCGGTGAGCCGGACTAGGCCGCGGCTTGTGACGTCAAGAATGTAGAACTCAACGTAGTGCCGTCTCCTCAGCTCTCTCCGGGTCCTCAACAACAACGGCAAGTAGATGACCGCCTGTGGGTTAGGCACCACGATCCACATCTTCCGCCCCCGGCTCTCTCCACATCTACTAGCTTGTGAACCACTGTGCCGTAGTGAGTCTCGACCTCGACTACCAGCTAAGAATGTCTCTCCACGAAATCCCCAGGCTGTGAGAAAGTTCTCAAGAGGCCCCCGAGATGCAAATAACTCCGTGAACAATGTACAAGTAGACACTTGATAACAAAATCTCGTCTCAATAGGTTTTTTAACTACATAACATTTCATATTTCTGCATGAGCGGCCGTGTATGGGTTCCGTGTTTGGATTGTGTCAAAGATGTAGTCAGAGAGGGATTTAGGGATGCTCCATTGCAGGTTTGGAAGCTGGGGCAGGTCTTTGGCCTTGTAAAGCCGCTAGATGACGTATATGAGGTTCATGTCAGAGGCTACCAAGATGGAACTCTCGACGCCGAGATTGAGGTGTCGCGGGAATATCTAGAACATCTAGTCTACGGCTCCTACCCCTACGACCATTACCTCATGGAGATATTAAAGAAACACAACATCCCCCATAAAATAGTGAAACCGATAGAGAGCGCGCAAAAGCCGCCGAAGCCAGTCACCCTAATTCCGTGGAAGCCATTGCTACTCATCGCCGCCGTAGTTGGGGTGATAGCGTTTATCGCCGCCGCCTCATCAAGCGACGGCGATAAAGAAGAGTCCCGCCGGAGGTAATCCCGTCGCCGGCTCTCAATTACAGTAATCGTCTCGCCGTCGTGCAACGCCGGCTCATCAAGCGTCTTAGATCACGCCACAAACCGAGCGCGTTGAAAACTGAAACAAACGCACTTCCGGCGCGATTACGCCAAAAATTCAAACATCTTGTCTGTCGGATGCTTCGCCAAGATGGAGACCTCCAAAAATCTCGACGACTGTGGGTGTGTTGAGAAGCCGACTACTATAAATACCACAGAAGCTGAGGTATTGAACGCTTTGAAGTAAATTTTTGCTTAGATGCGCCGTGGATTTTCCTCTGCGGGATGAGCTGGAGCGTTACGGCGTTAAGTTGAGAGTTGAGGGCGGTGTTGTCCGCGGAACTGCGGCTGTACACGCTGAAAATAGTGATGAGGCGAAGCAAAAAGGACGTGAGCTGGCTGAGGTTGTTGCCTCAGCCCCAACCCTTGTATTCGGGAGAGCCTTTTCTGTTGAGCAGATAAACGTAAACCATACTAGCTAACGGCGTGAGGGAGATAGGCAGGTGATAGAGGCGAAAGATGTAGCTCTCATATACGACCAGGCCAAAGCGGCATCGTATACTATGAATTGGAAAGAATCGGTGGCTAAGTAAGAGTGGAAAATTATCTGACATCCGTAACTCCTTGGTGCACAAGCCCGGCGAAAAACGCGAAGAGGCGGAGAAGCCGGCGGCGCAACACGCCGAGAGGTTCGGCCTAGAACTCCTAGAGGCCATAAGGAAGGCCATCCTCAAGCCCTCTGGTCCTCCTGTTGACGCCTCGGCATCTAAAAACTGTGAGACGGAGAATAGCGGCAGAAAATAAAACCCGGTCTCGGCCGCGTGGGACATCTCCATCCCTCAAGGCCCCAGAAGCTTTTCCAGATATCCAAACGGCTCGGGCCACGGCGGTGTCTCATGGACTTGGGCTTACTGTCAACCGAGGAGCCGCTCATACGGTGTCTCAACCGCTATGCGTAACCCCCCCCCCGGCCTAGAAAGGCCCCTTAGCGGTAATGCAAAAGCGTTAAATTTCATTCGGTGTATGTACCTACATAGAGCGCGAAGCACAGCGGCTTAGGGAGATGGGGCTTGAGGAGGGCGGTCACTTCACGGTGAAGATGCCGGAGGGTGGGAGGGCAGGCTACGTCTCGGTCTTAAAAGAGGGGTTGGCGCACGCCGCCTGGCTTTCTGTACACAGCTCTGGGAGACAACGGGAGCTGGCGGCTGAGTTCGTGAAATACATACTCCGGAGAGCGGAGAAGGCTGGCAAAGAGGTTTACGAAAAAGCCAAAGAGATCGTGGAGGAGGGTAAGGCGAGGGGCTCCCTAACGCTGAGGGCTTGGAGAAAAAGGTCGAAGTGGACGGCAGGAAACACGTGGTGAAGGTGATAGACGGGAGCGCCGAGCTTGAGGAGAGTTGGAGCGGCAAGAAGTTGCTGAGGATTAGAATAACGGCTGAGGTCGGCGTCGTGAGGCGCGAGTATGAGATCGCCTTCGGCAGATATAGGGCCAACAACAAGGCCGAGGGATCCGCCACGGCTAGGGCCGACGCTCCTGGCGGCAGTGAGGAAGACGCCGGGAGGCTCGCCGCCGTAGTAAAGGCCATTACGGGTAAGGAGCCGAGGATACGCCGCATGAAGTACGGCACCATAATAATAGAGTGCGGCAGGTAGCACCTAGAAGACTTCGTCCGCTACGCCGAACTCGCAGACGCCATAGCGGAGTGGCTGAAGGAGACTGCCTTGTGAACCTCCTCTCTAATAGGACGACCCTACGCCTCTCCGCCTAATCGAGGCCGAAGGCAAAACCCCTAGACAGATATCAAACAAAAGACCAAACCTAACAAACACGCAGACACTCCAGCGCGTTACGAGGAGCCTGGAGAAACAATAAAGAGGTGGGGCAACCAGCAACGGCGGAACCAACCCCACTCACTCACAATATTTTAAAACTTACAACACACAACCAAACAATGATGACAGGCAGATGAGGACCGATGACGACGGATTTGAACGCTGACATCGGCCCCATCACCACAACCGGCCTATTCGCCACACCCCACGACGTCCCTCAACGCGGCGGGCTACTCCACGACCTTCGCAACCGCGTAAAGCGGCTTAAACACGTATCAGATAATATACAAACCGCGACCGGTGTATATAAAGCCTATACGAAACACCACTCGGGACGTCAGTGGCTACAATATAGAGAGCCTTTCCATCGTATGAAGCCGCCATGTATCCTCCTTACTGTAAACCTTCCAAGCGTTGCGTGATGTTTTCGCTGATGTTTGAAGCGTCTTTGGTCCGGCGTGGGCTGTGTCGCTGTTTAGGGCGCGGTGTTGCGTCTGTGTGGTGCCGCTATTCGCTGGCCTCTCTTTCGCTGGTTCGAAGCCACGTGAGTTGAGAGAGGTCTAGCTCTTTGCCGTGTTTGAGGAGCGAAGTCATGTTCCAGGTTATGACGCCTATTATGATGTGTCTACATATCTTGCCCCCCAGCGTGTTGCCTTCGCATGTGCATTTGGCGCCGTATTTCCCCACCGCGACGTAGTACCACGTGTCTTGTCTTCTGGCGGACCTCACGGCGAGTCTCACGCCGACGACCCCGCCGCCTCTCTCGACGACCTCCACGATTTTTACGGTCTCTGGAGAGACGTAGAGGTAGAGCTCCAGAACTTTCTCGATCCGCATGTTTAAGACCCGTGCCAGATTTAGCAGGAAGTTTTTGACCCGCCCGTCAAAGGGCTGTTGCGGCATTTACAAACTCCTCGTCTCCCGCGATTATGGAGATGCGGGAGTCTGGGCGCGTGTCGCCGTAGATGACGTGTCTAAAGCCTGTGACGTATTTCCCGAAGGTCAACGCCCCGGCCACGTCAAGGAGACGAAGCTTGCCCCGGAGATCCACGAAGCCCCTCGCGGCGCCCTCCGCGGTGAAGGCCAGCTCAAGAGCGGAGGTGCCCAGGCTCCGCCCCCGCAGTCCCATCCTCCTCACGACTTCGCAGGTCTTCTCTGGGAAGCTGTTGCTGACCGCCACGAAGACTATGTTGCTCCTTGGGACCCTCCTCACAGGCTTTCCGTTTACCCGGGCACCCAGCTGGGGATCCGCCGTGTACACGTCGCCGGTAGGCGGCACCGCGACTACGGCGTATTCCAAGTCTGAAAGAGCGCCCTCTTTGTACCTCCCCGCCGCCAGCGATACCGAAAAGAGGGGGACCCCCGCCGCGTAGTTGAGAGACCCGTCCAGAGGGTCGAGGACGAATATATACCGCTCGTCTCCCCACCGGTAGACCCCCCTCTCCTCGGCGTAGAGCACCCCGCCCTCCTTGAAGCCCTCTCTCAACATGCGGTACGCCATCTCTTCGGCGGCTATGTCCACCTCCCTAGTCACGTCGTCTTCCTTCGTCGCCACAATAGATGTGCCGCTACCCGACCTGAAGCTGGACATGAGGAACTGCGAGACCCGCGCCGCAACCGCCTCCAAAACGCCGAACACGCCTCAACTATCTACATTATTTAAATGATACTAACTTGTAAACACGGCGGATATATACGGCGGGTCTCCAGATGACATGGAGAAGCCTAAGAAACGGTTCGTAATTGCGTCACTCGGCGTTTTTTAGACCCGTATCTTCGCGTCGAGAAAAGTCTCGGTGACCCAGCCCCCGCCGCCGTCTAGCTCCAAGTCGATCACGTAGTCCACAAACCTGGCCACGCTAGCCACGGCGTTGACGTAGTCAACCACGTCGTTTCCCAAAAGCCTCTCCAGGTCCCTCAGTCCCGACACGGCGAAAACCCTCGGCTTAATACGCCCCGAGTATATATTATACATTACTTCGACAATGTCCCGAAAAGTCGTCGCCACCCTCACCCTGTCCTCGTCCAGCTCCACCGGAAGCGTCGTGGGCGGGAATAGAGAGAGGTAGAAAACCTCCCGAGACGCCGCCAGCTCCTCCAGCTTCTCCGCCAGCCTCTTCTTGTCGGCGCAGTAAACCCCTACAATCTGCGACCTGTAGAGCTCCTCAACCCCTAGAAGCGAGGCGTCCTCCGGAAGCGCCGTCTTAGCCACCATAGGCTTCTTATTCAGATAGATGTACACAAGGCCGACGCCCTCGAGAAAATCGAAGAGATACCGCTCGCTAGGCGGCGCAAACCTCGACTTCACAAGCTTGATGTACCTAACCGTGTGGCCCAGCGCGTTCTCCTTGTAGCTAACCCTGACCAAGTTATCGGCAATGTAGAACACCTGCCTAGGAGCCCCCTCCACCACAGCGATTATGGGCATGTCTTTAGACAGCTGGTACAAGAAGCCGTGAACAAGCTCCTCCAGCTTCTCCTCACGCGGAGCAATCCCATTAACCGTATCCACCACCAAGGCCTCGTACTCATGTATGTGGTCTGCAATGAACTTGGCGATGTTCCCCCTAAACGAGCGGGGGAAATCAAAGACGTAGAACTTCTCCGCCGAGGCGCCCACCCGGAGGAAGGTCCCCTTGAGGGCCCCCGGCGTCTCGCTGGTGCTAATCCACAGCACCCTATTAGCCACCTTGTCGGCGAGCTTCGCCGCAACGCTCGTCTTACCGCTACCAGGCGGGCCGTAAACCGCCGTGAAGCCCCTCGCCGCCGCGTCATGAATTATAAACACAAGTTATTTTAGCCACTGGTTTTAAAAAATTACACCACGCCTTGAACAACTGGCCAAAATCCTCAGCATTTATCAGGAAGCCGGCGTCTCTAAGCCGGCCAAGGAGGTAAACCACGACCACCGGCGAGAGCCACGAAGAATGCGGCGTCAGCCGCCGGCGCTGGGCAGTCCACGCGTCGAGGCGCGTCTCCTATAAACTCTTCAAACCCAACACAAGACGCTTGGCGCCGCGGCGGAGGCCGACTAGAAGCCCAAACCCGCGCCACACGCCGAACACATGTAGTTGAGGAACCGCCTCTCAAGCCGCGTCTCCACATCGCGTCGACAAATACGAACTGCTGTACCGCGCGTCTTCAGACCACCGACTATGCACAGTTTCTCCCTTATTGGCTGTGTCGCGGAGTTGCTGGAGGGCGGGGGGGTTAAGAAGGGAAAAAGAGGGGTTGAAAATTGGCTAAGGCAACTCCTCCAGCAACGACTCTATTTTCTGTCGGATGTCGGTCATCTTTTTTTCGCACTCCTCTAGCCTTTTCTGCACCTCGGCATATGGCAGGTACCACTCGATTTTGGGCTCGCTAAACGTCAGCCTGTTCCCCTCCACGGCGGCCTCCACCGTTATGCGTATGATGTCCAGCTTGCCGACGCCCATCGATACAAGCTTTTCGTAGATCTTTCT
>Ga0080007_1053666_pt1 | contig 15466 bp, 16 predicted proteins | sample OctOCTMetagenome_FD_69210 | JGI IMG/M metagenome (GOLD analysis project Ga0080007, IMG submission 69210) | Hot spring and microbial mat streamer communities from Octopus Spring Streamers, Yellowstone National Park, USA - OCT_B (SPADES... | ecosystem: Environmental > Aquatic > Thermal springs >...
ATGCTTCTACTGATAGCACAAAAGAAAATATTAAAATTTACGAAAAAGAATATAAAAAAATTAGGTCTATACTTCTGGAAGAAAATTGAGGTGGTCCCGTAAGACCTTTTAATATAGGAATTCGGAATTCTGATAGTAAATTTATTGCATTTCTTGAATCAGACGATGAATGGCTTCCGGATAAATTGGAGAAGCAAGTAAAAATTTTAGAAAAATTTCCAAATATTAGCCTTATTTCTTGTTTTGCTTTTAGGATATTTCCTGATGGTACAAAAAAATTGTACAAAACTCCATATTCTGGGGCTTTAGAAAAAACAAAATGGATGATTTTTTGGGAAAAGTGGGGGATTATTAGTCCTAGTACGGTTATTATTAGAAGATCAATTATAGAGAGAATAGGATTTTTTGATGAAAAAATAAAAGCAGGAACAGATGTAGATTTTTATTTAAGATGTATTAAAGAATTTGATTTTTATTTTATTGATGAACCCTTAGTTAATTATTATGAATCTGAAGAAAGTTTAAGCAAAAAACAATTTTGGAAGAAGTGGATACCAGAGTATGAATATATGCTTGAAAAATATAAAGAAGATTTTAAAAAATGTAGAAAGGCAAAAAGCAAATTTTTAAGAACATTAGCAACTTGTTATTTATTAGAAGGAAATTTAGAAAAAAGTAGAAAATATTTGTTAGAAGCTATTCTCAACCATCCAACAAACTTTAGATTATATCCGCAATTTTTATTAACTCAAATTCCTGGATTGTATAAGAAGATTTTATTTCTAAAAAGAAAAAGTTTTTAATATGAAAATTCTTTCAATTCTTTCACCTGTAAAATTTGGAGGAGGGGAGAGATTACTTTTGGATCAAGCGAAAGTTTTTAGGGAAAAAGGAATAGAATATGAAATTGTTTGCTTGAATAAGTCTTCAGAATTTGAAAAATTTTTAAACGAAGAAAATGTTAAGTATTTCAATTTAACTAATATTGAATTTAAACAAACTCCAACAAGAAAGGAGTATTTGCTTTTATTTTTCAAGTTACTATCTCAAGTTTCTAAATTAAAGAAATTAATTCAAAAAGAAAAGCCCGATATTCTACTTTCAAATGGTTTTCCAGCTGTGTTTTTAGCCCCTTTGTCGGTTTTATTTTTAAAAACAAAGCCTAAAATTTTTTATGTACACCATTTCCAAAAGCAAAAAGAGAATTTTTTAATAAGAAAAATTTATCTTTGGTTTTTGAGAAAGTATGGAAAAATAATTGCTGTTTCTTCTGCAACTGCCGATTCTTTAAAAAGTGTTTTTCCAGAAATAAAAGAAAAAATTTTAACTATTCCAAACGGAATTGATACAAAAAGATTTGAAATTAAAGAAACTAAAGAAGAATTAAGAAAAAAATTAAATTTGCCAGATGGTATTTTGGGAATTTGTGTAGGAAGACTAACTCCGTTTAAAAATCAAAAATTTTTAATAAAAGTAGTAAAGGAGGTAAAAAGAGATGATTTTTATATTTTAATTATTGGCGATGGTGATGAATATGAAAATTTAAAAAAAGAAATAGAAAAGGAAAGGTTGGAAGATAAAGTAAGGCTTTTAGGTTTTATTCCTTCAAATGAAATTCCTTATTATTTGAAAGCAAGCGATATTTTTCTTTATCCATCGTTGAAAGAGGGATTTGGAATAGTAGTTTTGGAAGCAATGGCAGCTGGTTTGCCAGTTATAATTTTTAGAGATATTTACATCGAAGAATTTGGAAAAGATATTTTAGTAGCAAGTAACGAAGAAGAATTTATAAATTATACAAAGCAGTTAATTGAAGATGAAAATTTTAGAAAAGAAATTGGCGAAAAGTTAAAACAAGATGCATTAAAATTAGATATTAGAAAAGTCGCAGAAAAATATTTAGAAGTTTTTGAAAATGGATAATCAAGAAAAAAAGAAAATTTTTTTAGAAGCTGTAGATAAGAAACTACAGTCTTTAAATATACAAGAATTAGAGAAATATGAAAGTTTATTAGGCTATGGTTGGAAGAAAAGAATATTAAGGAGTATTTTTGCCCCTCGTATAGTTTTAAATTTTAAATTTAGAATTTTGAAAGATAAGTTATTTAAAAAGAAAAATAAGAAAATTGAAGAATTTGACTATCCATTTTTTTATTTTCTTGAAAATCTTGATGCTTTAAACGAATTAAAATCAACCAAGTTTTTAATTAAAAATTTTAAAGATAATGATATTTTTTATGACATTGGTGCTCAATATGGTTTGTATACTTCGTTGGCTTTAGAGTTTTGTAAAGAGGTTCATGCTTTTGAACCTATACCCAAATTTTTCGATGTTTTAAAGAATAATTTTAAAAACTACAAAAATGTATTTTTAAATAACTTAGCAGTTTCCGATAAGAAAGGAAAGACAGGAATTTATCTTGGACCAACAACTATAGTTGAAGAAATGAAAAAAAAGTATCCAAAATCATGTGAAGAAGTTGAAATTGAAACAATTACCTTGGATGAATATATAAAAACTCATTCAAAACCTACGATCATTAAGATGGATATTGAAGGAGCAGAATTTTTAGCAATCAAGGGAGGGTATGAATTCTTCAAAAATAATTCTCCAATAATATTAATGGAAGTTTTAGGAGACGAATTTTTAGAAATCTCTAAGAAAGCCGTGGAGTTATTAGTGGAATTAGGTTATGCGCCTTATCAAATAAGCTTAGAAGGAGAAATAAGCAAAGTTTCTTTGGATTTTGTTTATAAATTAAAAGGTATTATTAATTTAGTTTTTTTAAAAAATATATATGAATAAACAAGGGAATTCTTAAGTTTTTTAGACAATCTTGAGTCAGAAATTGATTGTTATTCAAAAAACATTGATTCAAGAATAATTCGCGCTTTTATGGTTAGAGAAAAAGCCTTTCTAAAAGTTTTGGCTATTTTAATGAAAAATGTTTTGGGTATGGATTTTAAGAAAAAAGTTAAAACTTTTTGGGGGAGAGATATTTACGTATATTTAGCAGACCAAGATGCTTCAGCATTATATTTTTTCAATACTTTATATGGTGAAGAAATTAAAATAATTAAGCTTTTAATTAAAAACTTCAAAGATGATGATACTTTTTACGATATTGGTGCCAATTATGGTTTTTATACCCTTTTAGCTCAAGAATTTATTACTAAAGGAGAAATTCATGCTTTCGAACCTAGCCCTAAGATTTTTAAATTGTTGAGAGAAAACTCTAGGTTAGATATTTATAAAAACACATTTTTGAATAAAATGGCCTTATCTGATAAAACAGAAGAAACAGAATTTTTTGATAGAGAAATAAGTGGGCAGTCGGGTGGTAGTTCTTTAATAAAGCACCAGCATTTCTTAAAATATAAGGTTATAAAAGTTAAAACAACTACTCTGGATGATTATATCTCAAACCATAAACCACCGACAATAATGAAAATAGATGTTGAAGGAGGAGAAACTCTTGTTTTAAAAGGCGCTTTAAAATTACTTAAAAAATATAACCCAATGATCATAATGGAATTTCTTCCTGATGATTTACATAGAGAAGCTGTAAATATTTTATCGAATAACGGATATAGAGCTTTTAAAATAGATAGCGATGGTAATTTGAGTATTATAAATGAAAAGGATTTATTAAGAAATGATGTTCCTCATGAGGCAAATTACGTATTTAAAAAATTTGAAAAGAAATGAAAATTTGTTATATTACAAAAAATAAATTTTACTTAGAAAAAGATCTTTTAATCTCCAGTGGTCTTTTATGGTATGAAGAGGATAGAATTTTAGGTTTTAAATTTGAGGAAATTGAAAAATTAGTATTAATTGGATTTAAAACTAATGAAAAATTTGATGGCTATATTTACAAAAGGGGGTCAGAAAATGGAATTTTTATTGTGGGACCAAAATTTAGAGAGGAGAAGCGGTATATTCTGGATAGAGTGATAAATATCTTTTTGGCTTTAAAAGAAATTTGGAAAAGCAGAAAAATTTTAAAAGATGTTGATTTAGTTTTTGCACCGTTTTTTGAATATGTTGTTTTTGAATTTTTGTTGTTGAAGTTAATTTGTAAAAAAGCAAAGTTTGTTGTTTATATTATAGGAGATTATCCGGAATGGAATTATCGCAAAAATAAAAATAAATTATTAAAAATTTTTCTTTTGGTTTCACAGAAAATATCTCAATTTTTAGCAAACGAATGCTGGATATTGAGTGATTATTTAATGTCAAAGTATAAAACAAAAAATAGTGTCTTGATAAGAAGTTCAAGTATTAAAAAGAAAGATATTTCTTTGCCCAAAAACATAAATTTAGAGGAAATTGTTCTTATTTTTGTTAGTAGATTCGCTAAAGAGAAAAATCCACATATTCCTATTTTTGTGGTTAAAATATTGAAAGAAAAAGGTTATAATGTTACTTTGAATTTGATCGGTGACGGAGATTTAAAAGCTAATATGGAAGAATTGATTCAAAAATTGGGATTAAATGAAAATGTAAAAATGTTTGGTTGGATTAAAGATAGAAAAAAATTGTTTGAAATTTTAAAAGAATCTGATATATTATTATTTACATCAAAACCCGGGGAAGGATTAGGTTTGACAATTTTAGAAGCAATGTCGCAAGGATTACCTATAATTGCAACTAAGTGTGGAGGTCCGGAAGAAGTTATTGAAGACGGAATAAATGGTTATTTAGTTAATTATTCAAACGATGAAGATATTGTAAATCAATTTGTAGAAAAAATTGAGTTTTTAATGAAAAATCCTGAAATTTATGAAAAAATTTCAAAAAATAATATTGAAAAAGCGAAAGAATGGACAATGGAAGAATTTTCAAAAATTCAAAGAGAAAGAATGATAAAATTAGTATATGGCGATTGAAATAACAGAATTTTTAGAAAATATACAAAGAAAAAATTTTAGACCATTTTTTATATTAGGCGATAGAAAAAGAAAGGCTTTAGGATTATTGATGTTGTTTTTAAAGAATAAGATTTCCTTAAATGAACTTTTTTGGATGCTAAAGCCAGTAACAAAAAGACCGCCAGGAATAAGTTTAAAAAGACAAAAATTAATTAATGAAGATATTGAAAGTTATCTTTTTAGAAATAAAGTTTTAAACAAAGATAAATCCTTGAATTTATTTGGTAAACATTTTTATTACATTAATTTAGAAGATGCTTTAGGTTCAATTAATCAAATAATCGTTAATGATGAATATAATTTAAAAAATTTTTTAAAAGAAGATTTTGTGGTTTTTGATATTGAATCTAATATCGGCGTTTTCGCTTGTTTTGCTGCAAATTTAGTGAAAAAAGGTAAGGTTTTTGCATTCGAACCGGTTTCTTTTGTTTTTGATTTTTTGGAAAAGAATACAATAGATTATGATAATGTTGAGTGTTATAAAATTGGTTTTGGTTCAAAGATAGAAGAAAAGGAAATATTAATAAGACAATGGGCTCCAGGCGACAGCACTATTCAAGATTCTCCTATTGATCGACCTCATCAAAGCTTTGATTTAAAAGAAAAAATAGAAATTCTAACATTAGATATTTTTGTGAAAGAAAAAAATTAGAAAAAATTGACTTTATAAAAATTGATGTAGAAGGATATGAAATTGAAGTTTTAAAAGGTGGAATAGAAACAATCAAAAATCTTAGACCAATTTTAGGGATTTCTTTACATAATCCATTTTTTGAAAAAGAAATTAGAGAAATCTTTGATAAAGAAATTACAAAATACGAAATTAAAAAAAGTACAAAAGATCCAAGCGATCTACTTTGTTTGCCAAAATGAAACAGAAAATAAAATTAGCGATAAAAACTTTTGTTCCTTTAATTGGTTATTTTCTTTCAAAATTTAAACGAATTAAAAATAAAAAAACTGATAACAAAATTCTAATAATTTTTGGTGGAGGCATTGGAGATGTAGTAAAAAGAAGTATCATTTGCGAATTTATTAAAAAATATTTAAATGATTTTGAAGTCTATTATTTGTTACCTTATAAATTAAAATTTCCTTATGCTAAAGAAATTTTTTATTTTGATTACAATAAAGCAAAAATTAATCCTTTTTATTTCGCAAAATTATCTGAAAATTTTAAAAATTTTGGGTTTTCTAAAGTGATTGTTCTACTTCCTTTTTGGGAAAACTTTTTGTGGACCTTAGGATTAAGCGTTGAGCCTACAATTTTATATGTTTATGACGAAACTCCGCCTAGTAATTTTGAAAAGTTTTTAAATAAAATTTACACTCACTTTTTTATATTTTCTTTAAATAAAATGAGAAAAATTAGGGTTTGGAGTTATTTTGATAAAACCTTGCCTCAGAATATTTTTCCGTCTGACGTTTATAAACAATCTTTTTTCATTTCTCAAATAATAAAAGAATTAGAGCCAAATGTAAGGTTAAATGAAATAGGTATTGTAGAGGATGTTGAATATAAAACAGAAATTGAAATTAATGAAGAAAGCGAAAAAAATTTTTTAGATGAATTATCAAAAAATTACAAATTGATTCCTAAAAATTATGCAGTAATTGGTTTAGGAAGTAGTAGTGAACAAAAAAATTGGTCAGTGGAAAATTTTGCTAAAGTAAGTAAATATTTAAAAGAGAAAAAAGGATTAGAAATAGTTGTTGTTGGAGGAAAAGAATCGAAAGAAAAAGTAAAAAAATTTGAAAGTTTTTTTGGAGAAAGTTTTATTAACTTAGTATTGAAAACAGATTTGGAGAGTTTGTGCATACTAATTAAAAACGCAAAATTAGTAGTGGCAAACGATACTTCTTTTATTCACATTGGTATTGCATTTAAAATCCCGACAATATGTCCTATAATGAATTCTTATTTGGGTGTTGATAGTTTGTACGGTTATGAAAAGATAAATAAATGGGTCATTAATAAAAATGAAAAAGGTCCAGAGTCTTTAAAAAAATTGCCTCCAGAAAGAGTTATTGAAACTATTGAAGAAGTTTTATGTTCAGAAACAAAAGAAAAAGATAATTTTTTATTGTTTTACAATGAGTAAAGTTTTATTATTATCTTTACAAAAATTTGGTGGAGGAGCAATTGATGCCTTAGAAATGTCGAATGGTTTGGTGGAAAATAAATTTTTTCATTATATTTTAATTTCTGAAGGGAATGAGCTAAGCGATAAATTTACAGATTCAGAATACAGAAAAGTTATTAAAATAAAAACTTTTGCTTCAAACTATTTTAGTTTTTTAGTAAACACCTTTCTGCTTTTTAGATGGATAAAGTTAATTCAAATTTTAAGAAAAATTAAACCTGATATTGTTCATATAACCCACTTTCATATTTGGTGTTTTTTTGTTTATTTGTTTCGTTCTATTTTTAAATATAAAATTTTTTACGGAGTGCACGATAACCCATTTGAACCCAAAGAAGAACCCGTATTTTTGATGAATTTTTTTGAAAAATTTTTTGTTAAAAATGCAGATTTAATTTTAGCCTACAGCAATTTTATGAAAGAAAGTATAAAAAGATATGTTTCAAATAAAACCGTTGAAGTTTTACCCCTGGGAATTCATAGCGATCTTTGTCCTAAACTTGAGAAAAAATTTAATCTAAATAAAGAAAGTTTAGATGTTTTGTTTTTTGGAAGATTAGAAAATTACAAGGGGATAGATATTTTAGTAAGAGCTTACGAAATTTTAAAAAAACAAAATTTGAAAGTTAAATTAACAATTGCTGGAAGAGGGAAAATTGATAAAGATTTAGAAAATAAAATTAAAGAGATTGGTATTATTTTTAAAAACTATTGGATTTCAAACGAAGAACTTTGCGAGTTAATTAAAGAGTGTGATATCTTAGTAGCTCCTTACAAAAAAGCAAGTCAGTCAGGTATAATTAGCACAGCTTTAGCTTACGGCATACCTATAATTGCAACCGATGTAGGTTCTTTCAATGAATATGTTAAAAGTGGAGAAAATGGTTTTTTAATTGAGATTGATGACTATTTAGATTTAGCAGAAAAAATTAAAATTTTTTATCGAAATAGAGATTTGATTTTGAAAATGGGGGAAAAATCAAAAGAAATTGGCGAAAAATATAAATGGTCGAATATTATGAAAAAAGCGATTTTTTATTATGAAAAATATTCTAATTTGTAAAATTGGCGCCTTGGGCGATGTAGTAAGGACAACTTCTATTTTGAGAGTTTTAAAAGGAAATATTTTTTGGATAACCTCAAAGGAAGCTTTAGAGATTTTGCCAAAAATTAAAAATTTAAGAGTTTTGACTCCGGAAAGGATTAATATTTTAAGAAATTTAGATTTTGATTTAATTTTAAATTTAGAAGAAGATGAAAATTTGGCAAAAAATTTAAGCAGATTAAAAACAAAAAAATTGATCGGAGTTTATTTTGATTTTAAGAAAAATAAGCTTTCTTATACAAAAGAAAGTAGAAAATGGTACGATATGAGTTTAATTTCAAAATATGGAAAAGAAAAAGCAGATTTACTGAAATGGAAAAATAGAAAAAGTTATCAAGAAATTTTGTTTGAAATGATTGGGAAGAAATTTAAAGGAGAAGAATATTGGTTAAATTACAGAATTAGACCTTCAAAAACAAAAGAAATCATTGTAGCAATAGAAAAACGAGCCGGAAAAGTTTGGCCAATGAAAGTTTGGCCTTATTATGATGAATTGAAAAGGAAAATAGAAAAAGCAGGTTATAAAGTTTTTTATCTAAAACAAAGAAGAAGTTTAATTGATTATATGAAAGACATAGATAAAGCTAATATTTTAATTTGTGGGGATACATTAGCAATGCACCTTGGTTTGTATTTAAGAAAAAGAATAATTGCTTTATTTTTGTGTACCAGTCCTTGGGAAATTTATGACTACAATAGAATGGAAAAAATTATAAATCCGTATTTGAAAGAAGCTTTTTATAGAAGAGATTATGATGAAAAATTAGTTAAGGGAATTAAAGTTGAGAAGGTTTTTGAAGTTTTTCAAAAAGTTGTAAATAATTCGAAATCATAGATGATAAAGTAAATTCATCTTTTTCTGGTATCTTTTGAGAAGATTCTAATATCATTTTGAATTTTAAAAGAAAATCAGTTTTATTATTTAATTCAAAAACAAAATCTTTCCCAACAATTTCTTTATTTCCACCGACATCAGAAACCAAAATCGGAATTTGAGCAAAAAGAGTTTCAATTAAAGTAATTGATAAACCTTCATAGCGAGAGGGTAAAATGAATAAATCAAAGGCTTTTAAATATTTTGAGGCATCTTTTAATTCACCTATTAAAAATATTTTTTCTTTTAAATTTAACTTTTCAATTAAATTCTCTAATTTTTTTCTTTCTGGTCCTTCACCAATAATAGTTGCGATTGCTTCAGGTTTTATTTTTAAAATTTCAGGAAAAACTTTAATTAAAAATTCGTAATTTTTTTGGTAATCTAACCTTCCAATAGATCCAATTAAAAATTTGTTTTCTAAATTAATTTTTGTTTGTTCTTCAAAGAATTTTCTAGCAATTTCTCTTTCTAAAAATTCAGGTTGTGGGATCCCATTGTAAATTACAACTCCATCTTTTACTATTTTCAATTTTTTTGCATCTTCTAAATTTTTCTTTGAAACGAAAACAAGAACATCAACAAAAGAAAATAGAAATTTGAAGATTAACCAATAAATAGGTTTTAACAAAAGATTTTTTCTGTAGTTTGGATCTAAAATTGAAAGTCCATGAATTGTAAAAACTGTTTTTGGTTTTGATTTTGAAATTTTTGCTCCAATTCCACCAAAAAGAGCATTGGTTGAGTTGAAATGGCAAATATCAAATTTTTCTTTATCCAAAAATTCTTTAATTTCAAAAATAAAAAATAAGTTCGATAAAGGATTGTAAGTTCTTTTTAGCCATTTAAAATTTACAAATTCAATTTTTCCTTTTTCTAATTTTTCTTTTAAATATTCTCCTTCACCAAAACCAACTTTAACTTCGATTCCGCTTTCTTTCAATCCTTTTGCTAAATAAAAAACAAAATTTGTTGCCCCTCCTATATTCCCATGTGTTATAACTATTAAGACTTTCATTTAATTAAATTTTAAATATTTATGATAATTTTTTCATCCCGCACCAGTTTTAAAAAATTTAAATCTAATTCACATAGGAACTTAACTTATTTTATAAATTAACCGTCACTTTTTAAATTTACTCTTATTGAAGAAATTGAAAAAATTAATTTCTCAATTTCTTAAGAAAATCAGAAATTGAATTTGATTAAAAATTACTGAATTAAAAATCAGGAAAGCATTTGAGGAAAGAGTTTTAAAATTTTTTCTCCAAGCGGTGAAAGCCTAAAATAAACCATAACTCCAGCTCTTCTTTTATGCACTAATCCACCTAAAACAAGCCTTCTTAAATGTTCAGCAATTGTTTTATAATCTTTATTAAAAGAATCAACAATTTCTCCTAAAGACATTTCTTCTTTATTCTCCAGAAGATATAAAATTTTTATTCTTTGATGATTAGCCAAGGCTTTAGCAATCTTTTCTATCTGAAAAATTTCTTTTCCAGCTAATTTCATTTTTATTATTAATCATTATAACACAATTTTAATAATTTCTCAATTTCTTAAGAAAATAAGAAATTAAATTTCGCTTAAAAAGTTGTTGAATTTGTAATTTTTATTTTTTGAATCTATGTTATAATTTAGATAAGGTCGAAATAAAAAATTTTTAAAAAATGAAAAAATTATTATTTATTTCTATATTTTTCTTAGTCGTTAATTTTGTTTTTGCTCAGGCTGTTTCTGGAGTATATCCAACAGAAACTCCTCGTTATGAAATTAAGACAATAGAAAGGGAAAAGAAAATAGAACAAAAGCCTGAAGATGTTGAAATAAAATTGATACAGCCAAAGCTAATAGAACTTCCTAAAGGAGTTAAGCCTGCTTTACCTAAAGATATTGAAACAAAACCAATTACTCCAGAAATTATAAAACCAATTTTGCCTGATGAAGATAGAAGCGATGATGCCATTGTGCAAATTAATAATTTAAGGATAACAAGAATTTTGCTTGATCCAGGAATTCAAAATGTTAAAGCTATCTTTTTTGTAGTTAGAGACATTGGTTGGAAATGTTTGCTTTTTGAATCAGAGGAAAGCAAAAAATCCTTGCCATGTCCTTTAGATGTTAGAAAACCAATTTCACAAAAAGAATTAGCTATTCAAATATCAAATGATACCATTTTACTTCAAAGAAATAGACAAAAAGCAAAATTAGAAGATTTTAAAGTTGGAGATAAAATTAATGTTTATGGCTTTATGGATAAAGACAATTATTCTATTGATGCTTTGATTGCAAGAAAAGTCGCCAGCTTTCCTAAACCAATATTTCAACCAATGCCCAAACCAGTTGAACCAAAATTACCAGTCACTTCAACACCAAGAGTCTGCATTCAAGTTATTACTCCTGCTTATAATCCTCAAAATCCTTCAGAATGTAAAGAATTTCCAACTCCTTGCGATATTCCTCAAGGCTGGATAAAAACAGAAAAATGTCCAGCTAGAACTTCAACACTTCAAACTCCAACAATTCAAGCACAAGCATTAACAGAAGCAAAAGTTGAAGCAGATGATTATGGTTTTTATCCTTCAAGCTTGGAATTTACAAAAGGAGCAAAAGTTAAGCTTTATCTCTATGTAAGATCAAGTAATGTCTATTATGGGGGTTTAGATTTTAGAAGTGAAAAATTCAAAACTGAACCAGTTAAACCAGGACAAAAAACAAAAGTAGAATTTATTGCTGATAAAGACTTTATTATCGAATCCTATTGGCCCTTAAGTAATGTAAAGAAAGCAGAATTAAAGATAATAGTGAAATAAAATTGAATTAATTAAAAACAAAATTTTTAGCTAAATAGAAATTTAAAATGTAAGTTAAACCAGAAGATAAAATCAAGGAATACAAATAGTAAATATTTAAAACTTCAGTAAAAAAAGCTAATAGAAAAGAATAAAAAGTTAATCCAATTATTTGAAAGAAAATAAATTTTAAAAATCTTTGAAAATAAAGTTCTGTTTTAGTTTTAAAAGTTATAAAAGCTTGAAAGGTAAAATTAATTAAAAATCCTGATAAATACCCAATTATTGCTGAGATTAAATAAAAAAGATGAATTTTTTCAGTTAAAAGATATGTTAATACGAAAGTAATTAAAAATGCTAACCCTCCTCCAACACCATATTTTAAAAATTTTTTTATTTCTTCTTTCATTTTTCTAAAACACACCAAAAGTCTAAGCAGCCAAGAAATTTGTAACCATTATTTAAAAAATTGTTTAATTCTTCTTGATAAAATTTACCAAAATTCGGATTTCCTATTAAAACTATTTTTGATTTATTTATACATTCAGGAGATTTCAAAATATTTTTTCTTGTATACCACTGAATTATACCATCAAAACCTATTCCTATGTCATTTCTAGCTTCACAAAGATCATAATTTTTTAGATTTGTTTTAATAATTTTTAAAAACTCTATATCTTTAGGGCCTAATATCCAAAGTTTATTGTAAAAAATGTCCATTTGCTTAGAAGAGAAGTAATAACCTAAAGAAAATATTAAAATTACTAAAATTACCCCTGTTAAAGTATTTTTCTTAAATCCTTCATAAAAAATTAACCCTGTTAAGCTTGCTATTGCTCCTGAAAAAAATATAACACCGTAGGGATGAGTAGACCATTGTCTAAAAACAAATAAAATTAATAATGGGTACAAAATTAATGGTAAAAGTATATGAAAAATTTTGAAATTTTTAATAAATAAAATGAATCCTATGAAAGATGTCGCTAAAAAGAAAGTCGTAAAATTAAGATTTAATCTGCCCCATATAGATAAAAACCACGGAATGAACGGAATATTCCAAGTTCTTGAATAAAAGGCATCTTTTAAATCTTCATAAAAAATTGGCCCCTTCAATATATAAAAATGTAAGAAATTTAAAAGAAAAGCAAAAATTGTAAAAATTGGAATAAAGATTAGTAAATTATTTTTTTCACTCTTTTTAAAATCACCAAAAAACAACACATATAGCCAAATAGATAAAGGCATAAAGTAATAAAACCAATTGGTCAACCCACCAATTAGTATTGATATTAGAAATAAAGCTAAATTTAATTTTGAACTTTTAAATTTATAAAAAACAAACAAAGAGAATGTAATTAACGCTGTTGGAACTCCAAAAACTGCTAACTCTAATAATTTTCCGTAATATATACTTGAAGGAAGAATTGCAAATACCAAAGATATTAGTAAAGGCAAAGTTTTTTGATTAAATATTTTTATTAAGGCTAAGTAAAATATTATTAAAGAGACTAAATAAACAAAAAATACACTTAACCTTGTTATAGCTTCTGAAATTCCGAAAATTTTGTAAAAAATATATGTAGGAATTAAAAAGAATGCTGGGTGATGAGTATAAAAATTGCTTGGGTCAAAATTACTATCTATAAAATCTTTTGTGTACATGCCAAACTTTAAATTCAATATACCCTTATTTAGCCAATTCATAACTACTACTCCGTATAAACCATTATTATCTTCGCTAATATGTAAAAATGGAGCATCAATATTACTAAGTGCCAATAAGGCATAAATAAAAATTATTAACACAATTGATAAAATTTTTATAAGATTTTCTCCTCTATTTGTTTTTGAATAAATATCAAAAATTTTAAATAGAACAATGAATCCGTCTTTTATTTTAATCTTTTTACCCTCCTTTCTTGGATTGTAGTTTATTTCAATTTCTTTTATTTTTAAACCAGATTTAAAAAGTTCATAACTCAAGCACACATTATCAAAAGAAAAATCATTTTCTTTATATTTTAAAATTTGAGGAATTAATTTTCTTGGAAACAATTTATAGCAAGTAGCATTATCAGAAAAATTTGAACCCAAAAATAAATTGAAAATTTTCGTTAATATTTTACCGCCAAAATAAAATAAATTAAATTTGTTAAATTTTCTAACACCTATAACTATTTGAGCTTCGTTTTTGTTAATAGGCTCTAGAAGTTTTATATAATCATTAGGGTCATATTCTAAATCCGCATCTTGAATAAGAATATAATCTCCTGTAACGTGTTTTAAGCCCTCCTTAAGAGCAGCTCCCTTGCCTTCATTTTTATTTTTGAATATAATCTTAACTTTGTCTTTATATTTTTTTAAAATATTTTTCGTATTATCAGTAGAACCATCGTCAACAACAATAATTTCTTTTTCCCAATTTTCAGGCAATTGAACTTCTAGAACCTTGTTTAACAATTTTTCTATCGTTTTTTCTTCATTATAACAAGGTATAACTATGGAAATTTTCATTAATATTAAATTATAAAATAATATTCTTTACATTTTTCAATTTCTTCTTCCAAGCTATTCTAAGGTTTCCAGCATAAAGTTTTTGGTTAGAGAACTACATCTTAATAAAATCTGCTCCTCCTCTCACTAAAATTTTCATTTGAGAACCTTTTCGTATTTAAAAAAATTTTCAAGCAAAATTCTTTTGCCAGGAGTTGAATATTTTTTAATTTTTCTCCAATATTTTTTAATTAGAACAATTTTTAATCCTTTGAAATCACCATAATTTATTTTTCTAATCAAATACCATTGCCATTCAAAATCATTTTTCGGTTTCCAGTTTTTAGGCAATTTATAATCCCAAACTTTTAAATTTTTCATAATTAAATTTTAACATAAGGTAGCTTAAATTAGCTTAAAATATTTCTAATTTGTTTTATATTAATTAATGTAATACTATTAATATAAGAAATGAGAAATTGTATATTTTGCAAAATAATAAAAGGAAAGGAACCAGCAAGAATTATTTATGAAGATAAAGATGTTATTTGCTTTTTGCCTAAAACGATACAAGTTTATGGACACACCCTAATAGTTCCTAAAAAGCATTATAAAGACCTTTATGATATTCCAGAAAAGTTATTATCGAAACTTATAATTACAGCTAAAAAATTAACTTTAGCTTACAGAAAGAAAATTGGTGCTACTGGTGCAAATTTGCTTCATGCAAGTGGCAAAGATGGACAACAATCTGTCTTTCATTTTCATTTCCATCTTTTTCCTAGATTTAAAAATGATAAATTAGATACCTGGCCTAAATTGCCTAAAATAAAAATAGATCCAGATGAACTATTAGAAAGGTTAAAGATAACCAAATTTTAATATAATTAATTTTGATGACTTTTGAAGAGTATCAAAAATTATCAAGAAAAACCGCTATTTATCCTAAAATAGGAAAGAAATTTATTTATCCACTATTGGGGTTAGCTGGAGAAACCGGAGAGGTTTTTGAAAAGTTCAAAAAACTTTTTAGAGATCAAAAAGGAAAGTTAAATAAAGATTTTTTAGAAATGATTAAATTAGAATTAGGAGATATTTTGTGGTACTTAGCTAATTTATGTAG
>Ga0080007_1065309_pt1 | contig 15463 bp, 18 predicted proteins | sample OctOCTMetagenome_FD_69210 | JGI IMG/M metagenome (GOLD analysis project Ga0080007, IMG submission 69210) | Hot spring and microbial mat streamer communities from Octopus Spring Streamers, Yellowstone National Park, USA - OCT_B (SPADES... | ecosystem: Environmental > Aquatic > Thermal springs >...
TCGAGGGCCTGATCAAGTACCTCCAGGACAAGGCGGAGGAGATCGAGGCCGGCCGTAACAGGTTCTGGGTCGGTTTGAAGGTCCTCTGGAACATCGGGAAGTTCATCAACGAGAAGAAGCAACCTGCCGGGATGAACCTCAAGCGGATGCTCTTCGACATACTGGTGAAGCACGACTACAAGAGCGTGGGCGACTGGCACAGGAAATCGCTCTTCCTCGGGATGATGCACTTCCAGGACCCCTATAATCATGACGAGGAGCGGCTCAGGCGTTGCGACATTCATTACCTAACACCCGACGGCCGGATCATCCCGTTCTGCGCCTTCAACGTGATACCGCAGTGGTACAGGGACAGGATCCAAGCGATATTCGGAATATCGATCGAGGAGTGGGAGAAAAGAACGGGTCGGAAGCTCAGTGATGACTTCTACAAGAGGAAGCTTCCAGTGAAGACCGCTTCGACCAAGACTGCTGGGTTCGGAGGAGCTGGGGAAATTCCGGTGATTCAAGGAGGTTCTGGAAAAGAGGAATGTTTCGAGTCTTCGTGTGGATGCTCTAAATAACCGTAGCAACACAAAATATCTTAGATTTAAATATTTTTAAAATTCCAGTCAAACAATTAAGTGATCCTTTGTTTATGTGTGGAGGGCGGTTTGGGCCCGATGAGGTCTCGTGTCCCGCATTAAACCGCAATCCATTTTTCGCTGCGTTTCGTAAAAGTAGAGCTCGGCTCTCTTTCTGCCAATGAGTACAGACTTCTCGGCTATTTCGTCCAATCGGTCCTTGACGGCTTTGCTTACGGACCATCTCAACGGCTTATTGGTGCTGTTGGTCAGCAACCTTAGCGCCCAAATTCTGTAGCTCTCCTTCAATGGATGTGGTATCCGTCCCAACCATCTAAGCATATGGTACACTTCATCCTTCCGATAGATCACGACCCTTAGCTCTGGAAGTTTTGATTCGTAGAGTCGCCCAAAGCTATCCATATGCTGCTCAGGTGGCTTGTTTACGGGAGTGACGCTCGTGTGATAGCCTCGCTTCTCTATCACTTGCTTTATATCGTATATCAACTGCTTGTTCGTGTTGGTAATCGGAACGACGAAAAATGTTGTCGTAGGGTTGACCGTCCTACCTTCGTTTGCAGCCGCCCACGTAATGTACCCCTCGCACGCCAGCATCGTCGCGAGGTAGGCCCTTAGCTCTTCATCCGACCTCACGAAATCAGGTATCCGCATGGCCTTCTTGCACTCAAGGAGGAACCCCCAGTCCTTCAGGTCAAGCCGTATTGTCAGCTGCCACTCGTAATAATCCTCTGTGAACTTCCTTGCGCCCAGCGAGATGGTGCCATGACCCTCGAAGATTCTGGCGACCGTCCTCGCGTATGCCTCGTACGGAGTGTTCAATACCACCTCGACCATCGTCCTCCCTTTCACTCTGACAGCTGCGTCGCCTTGGACCAATGCCGCGGCCATCGCCATTTGCACCGTATCCCTCGGCGGCCTCCTCGGTCCCCTCAGCGTAGCCATGCGCACCGCCTTCTCCTGCCTTCTCAGCTTGACGCCGACCTCGACGAACCTGTTCCTCAGCGTCTCCTCGTCCATCTTGTACTGCGACTCGACAAGCGCGTTGACCGCATCGCAGACCTCCCTGTAGCTGTAGCCCATCTCGTAGAGCATCGCTGCGGCTCCGAAGTACGGCGGCGGGTAGACGATCCTCTTCCTCCCTGTCCTCTTGGGTACCGGCAGCCTTGCCCTCAGCTCGGCGTCCCTCTCCTCTACCCTCCGCATCTCCTCCTCGAGCAGCCTCCTCAAAGTTGTGTGCACATCGGCCTTCAGGATCATCTCACCATCACCCCGCTTCTCGTTGGATCCCGCCGGCCGGATAGGATACCAGACCATACATTCCCCTCCGGGGCTCATGGACCCCTCTTTGATGATGGTGAGGGGTGCCGCCTCTTCGGCGGCGATAGCCCGGAGGGTGTCGGGACCGGCCGGCGGGGCCTGCTCACCCACGGACGTCCGTGGCCGCCCGTGAGCGAGCAGGGTCGTCTGTGCGGCCCAGACGGGTGACACCAGCTGCCACGGCAGCACGGGGCCGCTCTGCCCGGCCGGACGCCCCCACCGTACACCCGTCCACTGTTCTAACTGGACGGTCCCTTTTATTAAAAGGGGAACAAAAAATGGTGGGTGGCACAGTTGTCCGGCCGGACGGGAAGTCATCATGGCTTTTCCACCGTCTTCCTCTTGGTCTGCCCCCGCCCTCCTCCTTATGGACACGGATATGGATGCCACTAACACACCGAAGACGTCACATGACCCTTTCACCTCACTTGACTGTGACAGGTGAGGCACCTCGCCTCGCCCTCGGGTCTTCCCACAAACTCTCAGCGGCCAGTCTGATCGCTTCCCTCACCATCCGTCCGCGTTCTGAAAGTCTCGGAAAGCCGGAGGTATTCTCGATCAGTCGCAAGCTCTTCAACCTATTGAGTGCCCGTGGCTTAGCTAGCTTTTGATAACGCTGAGCATACTTTTCAAATTTTAATGGGTGTTTTCCGAGAATCCAAATCAGGATGGCGTCTTGTCTCCTCAAATACTCCAAATGGTCTTTATAGATGACACGATCAGTAACGATACCGCGATTCAACAATTTAATTGCATTCCTTACTATTTTTGTGCCGCTTACCGGATCTTCGAGGAGCTTTATGATACCCAAGGAGTTGACATTATCTACTCTTTTCTGTCCGTTTCCATCGACCGATTGTTTACATCTGCGACCTGTGTCAACGTAATTCTTAGCTACAGACGGCGTCGTAATGATATCAACATGCCTTATTGGATACGTTTGCGGTCCTAAATTTTTCTGAATAGACTGTGCGGCGATATTGGTTCGATTCACGTTATCATATCTAGTAACCATATCATTGACAATTGAGGTAGGCACGTTCCTATTATTGATCGAGTTGAGCGATCCCAAAGTTGATGGAACGTTTGAGCTATCTGACTCAATCAAAGATTCGTACCGGTCTAGTGGACACCATGACATTAGCAAGTACGTATCAGGAGTGTTAAGGGTTCCATCTCCGACTGAGTGATTATTCGTGCTTCTGTGCTCTTCACAGATTGTATAATCTCGATCGTATTCAGCGCCCTTACGTGATCGTCTGAACAGACCTGGCTCAGACTCTGCTAATAAACCAAAAGCCACTATGATGTTAAAGAGACCAATATATGTAGACAGCGCCTCGATTACGCCATAGAGGACGTTACCTGATGGACTTGCATGTAGAGGAATCAGGAACTTTACCGCAAAGTATGACGCTGCAGGAGCTAACCCTCCCACAATTGACGCAAACCGAATTCTGCGGTCATGAAGCCCCTTATTAATCCCACTGCGTACTAGATACGCTAATATAATTATGTTGTACATCAGCAGCACGACCGCGACAGCCATATACATCGTTAGTGGGTCCCCAGTCCCTACGCTCTGGACCGTGTCGCACTGCCTGTTCGCATCGGTCGTAGCCCACGGGGTCAGCGTCCACTCGGAGCAGTTGGTGCTCGGCATCCGAAATCTCTCCATGACCGAAAACTTCAAAAACTTTCTCGAGTAGAACATCGGCGAAATGTTGCGCAGAAAGCCGGAAAAGCCCTCGAAAAATGGTAAAAGGGGTAGGCCGTCGAAGGAGCCGGTGACGCTGAGGTGCTTGGAGGCGTTGGGAGGAAAGGTACGGCAAAGAGATCTGATACGTGAACTCGAAGGTGCAATCGTGGCGCGGGTCTCTGAGAGCACGGTGATTAACCATTTAGACCACCTGAAGCGGCAAGGAATTCCCGTACTCGGGAGGTTCAAGGTGGCGCCGATTATAGTGGAGCGTCTGTCCGACACTTGCACAGGCAGGTTTTTGAAATTCGTGTTAAGAGGTAGAGCCGAATTCCTTGATTGCAGATATGTCTACTCAATAGATCACGTCACTCGTTTTGAAATAATTGTCTTATTCGCGTTATTTCTACAAGTCGCATTACATGACACTCCACGTTTGACGGCATTACCTATCATGGATTTGTTATCTAATATGAATCTGAGCACCATTTTGCATTTGGTTACAGTAATTATAATGAACTTGAGTCTTTTCGGAAAAACCTTCATTGCAATATTAACAATCATGGGCTCGAGGAAAATCTTGGGTATTATATTAAAACGAAAACACGGAATTAGTCGCTACATTAAACTGACTGTTGAGGGTCCAGACGGGAGAAAGGCAGAAAGAAAATTCAGGGCAGACACTAAAGTCATGGAGGTGATCAAGTGGGCTGCTGCCGAACTTTACGGTGATAAAGACGCCGACGTGACAAAGTACATTCTTCAGCATGACGGTGAAGAATTAGACAGATATGCGAAACTGTGGGAATTCGATGAATTGTGGATACGGAGCGGAAACGATCGTTCAAAGAAAATATACTTGGTTTTGGTTCACAGAAGAAAGAAATGAATAATTATTCTGTAAACTGCTTTATTTCGTGACCTGGTAGACATGTATTATCTCATGTTGCGTCTCCTTCACGACGGTTAAGCGAGATCGTTTACTATATCAATAAGGACGAAAGGCTACTGCAACTCGCGACTTCAGTCATGGGTTCTTACGGCTTAGAGATTACAAAGGACATCGATCGATGGGTCGAGAAGGAGAGGGGACCTATTAGGAGGGAGTCCTTGGGCAGATGAGGCTGAGCGTTTAGAGGACTTGCCTTTCTCTTGCAGCAGCCTCTCCCCTCTCTTCCTCCACCTTGAAAGGACGGAGCTCCATCCCGCAGCCTGGGACATCATGGTGGAGCACATGGCTGAGCACTCTGTCGGGAGGATCCAGCACGCGTACTTCCAAAGCCAGCTGAGCCTCGAGAGGCTGAAAGATTACTATATGGCGAGTTATGTTGCTATAAGACTCGGCTATCCTTCCTGAGCAGCCTCCTGCCCCTGCGCCCCTGCTGTCTTCTTCCCAATCCCCATCCTCCTGCGGAGCAGGTTCTCGAGTATCGACTCGGCCCTAGCCATGTCCACGCGGACGCCGAACTGCTCCAGGGCCCTGGCCTCCCGCACGACCTCTGTCGGCTTCTTCTCGGGAAGGGAAACCCTGATCGATATCGTGCTGACCTTGACCTCCCTTCCGTCCTTCCCCTGAAGGCGCTCGGTCCCTACGTCCACGTACTCGACCTCCAGGCCCCTCACGAGGCCCTCCCTCAGCACCTGAACCGCTCCTATCGCCTTAAGTATGGCTCTACCCCTCGCCTTGACCTCGACGCTGCCGTTCTGCTGGAGCGCAAAGAGGCAGGCCAAGACGTAGCGCGAGAGGGGCTTCTTCCCTATTAGGACCGTTGGGGCGCTCATATCTCAAGTCCCTCCGATTCCTCCTCTTCCTCCTCCCTCCTTCCGTTGACCTCCTCGAGGGCCGAGACTAACGCATCGAGGTTCCTGTCGTTTATCAGCTTCCTGTACTCCTCCAGATCTTTCCTGCTCCTTATGTATAGGCCCCTCCTTTTGGTCGGCACGCTGTTCTCGTCGACTGGGTTGAGCTTGATCAGGAGGGAAGGCGGACAGCCCCCGTCAGGTCACGACGACGGCAACTGTCCTAGCTCCTCCCCTCGATGGAGGAGGGCTCGGAAGGGTCCTGAACGTCTGCTTCTCGTGGTCGAGGAGGTGCGATGAGATGGCGGTACGCCTGATCGACTAGGCCACGAGCAGGGTCCTCGTTGCCGCCTACTCCTTCAAGATCAGATTGATAGCTGAAGCCCTGACAGGGGCCCGCAGACCTTTCACTTTCAGGACAGTCTCGTCTACAGCGACAAGCATTCTAGCTCTCTTTGATGGTTTGAATGACGATGAGAACCTGATGAACCCATATCTTTACTGATTCCCTAGACGCGCCGAGTAAATATAACCTCTCGGAGATATCTCTCAAGCTGAGGTCTGCTATGAAGGAGAAAAAAAGACGGAATAGAGCTTCTCGAGAGGAGAATATCTGTGGGCTCGAAACAGATTGGAGAACGATTTCGGTACAGTATCGATGACGTGCATCATGGCCAGAGATCCTAAAAGGCTTAAGTAAAACTTGTCAGTACCCGGGTGAGGGAGGTTATAACATACTGACCATGCCCTCGTCATATGACGTGTAGATCGCTATCAGGAGCCTTAGCCTCAGAGCCTCATGGAAAATTCCATGTGACCTTAAATGATGATATGCTGAAGGCGAACGTGTACGCCGCCTGCAACGACCCCTCAAAGCTGTCCGAGCCGCTCCGCTCGCGCTTCCACTTCGAGTTCGTCTTCGAGCCGTACACTGAGGAGGAGTTCGTCGAAGTAGTTACCACGATGCTCGTAGTGATGGAGGGGAAGCCGAGAAAGCTGGCGGAACACATAGCGCGCAGGCTCGCCGAGTTCACGAAGGATCCTTGGAAGGCACTAGGCGTGGCGAGGCTGACGAAGGACGAGGAGGGGGCAGACAGGATAATAGAGATCATGAGGAGGTACAGCCGTGGGTAGGGATAATCATGCCTTCAAAAGGGCCTTCGCGGCTAGCCCCACAGCTCCAAGCTTCAGCAAGTAGTTGCCAGGAGCCTTCATGCCACATCGCGGTGTCACTCAGCTTTTTTAGTTTTTATAGTACCAAAGGCCTCTTGCCCCTTTGCTAACGGCTGAGTTAATAACGCCTCAAGCTCTTGGATAGCCTCCTCCTCAAGCTTATTTGCTTCAACTCTCATCTGCCATGCCGTGATTATCTTGTCGTGGATTTTCTTCTCTAATTCAGGGGGTAGCCGGGGGACAGGCAACGACTTAATGTGCTCAGGCTCTATGTGCGTAACCGTCATGCCGTACTCCAGCCTCGTTATTAAGGCTCTTGCAATTCTCGTGGAGAGGTAGGCGTAGAGGTAACCGGGGTATACCCCCTCCTTAGGGACTATCCTAATGATATCGTGGCTCAAGAAGTACTTGGTCAGTGGCTCGGTCACGTAGACGGGCGCCCCTATGAGGCCTGAGCAGGTTAATAGTATCCAGCCCTCCTTCACAAAGAACATAGAGGCATTCTTCGTTTGCTTGGAAATGAACCGCTCACGGGGCGGCTTGAAGTAGAGCAACTCCCTTGGCGATAGGTAGGGGTAGCCGTACTCGGGGTCTTGAACCCACACCCGTCGGAACCTATGTAAGTTAAATATATCCTTAGTGAGGTTCCCCAGAGGTTCCAAGGTGTAGCCGCTCTTCTGGAGGACCTTCTCGGCTTCACGGGCTTCGTTAGCGTAGTACGATGCATCTAGGCGTAAGCCCTCGCTCTTCAAAACCTCTGATAGCTTAACGACCGGTAGGCTATCGTCGCTCACCATACCACCTCTTAAACAGCTCCACGAATGCTGGTAGCTCATCATCAAGCACTGGCTCAAAGCTTACCTCCTCGACGAGCCTCCTAGCGCCCTTCTCCAGCTTGATCACCCTCCTCTTCACCTTCTGATGTATGACATCACCTTCCTGCGTCCTGCGATATAAAGGGGCTCCGCGCCTATCGTGGCCTACCCTTTTTATGACAGGGGCGAAGAACTCTTCATCGGCAATCGAGTCTAAATCAGCAGGCTCACGCCTCTTCTCTAGGACGAGCAAGGATGTCTTAGTGCCCACGGATGGCAAGAAGGTTTCCTGAGGAAGGTCGAGGTTGGCGATGATTTTCGCGCGGGTTAGTATCCAATACCTAATGAATTCCAACCCAGGGTCGTTAAGGATGGCATCTGGGACGACGATGGCCATCCTCCCTCCGGGTCTCAATAGCTGGAGGCACCTCTCGATGAAGAGTTGCTCTGGCGGGACACGGGCTCTAAGCCTATTCGTTCGGTCAAACTTATTCTTTTTTAACTTTATCCATTCATAGCCCAGATCGTATTCTCTCAAAATGTTCGGATCATCTATTGGAAGCCTCGATCCAAAGGGCGGGTTCGTAAAGACGACATCGAAGGTCCCGAATGCGTCTCGAAGCACTGGTGGCCATTGGCTCGGAGGGGTCAAAGAATTAAGCGCATAAACATTTCCTGAGCCGTTCCCATGCATCACCTCGTTCATTTGAGTTGCTTTGGCAAGGAGGGGGTTTATGTCTATGGCAAACAAGAATCTTTCACAATACTCCTTGAGTTTCTCCTCTGCATGATATAAAGCCTCCGACTCCGACTCCCATCGTTTTAACTCCTCTTCTTGCAAGTATTTCCTCAAGAAGTTGATCACTGCGATTAGAAACCCTCCTGTCCCGCAAGCGGGGTCAATTATTTTTAATGACGTCCACTCCTCTTTCGGAAACGTGAGGAAGACAATTTCTACAGCTGCTTTGCATACATTCCTAGGCGTGAAGAACTCGCCTCGGTCACCCCTTAAGTTTGGTCCTACGATCTCTTCGTAGGCCTCACCTTTCACGTCGGTATCAGTAAGCATGAGGGAGTAATACTGAAGTCGGCTAACGATGTAGGCAAGGACATCTGGATTCAGCTCGATCTTTTCATCGGGCTTAAATATATGCCGGAACTGCGCCTTGACCTCGTCGAAAAGCCGCGATATCTTCTCATACAGCCTCCTCTTACCTTCTGCGGTGCTAGTTTCTTCTTCTGTAGCAAAGAAGCGTATCCGACGGGACCATCGTTCGTCATGGACCTTGCAGAAAATTACCTTTAAGAACTCCTCGAACGCCTTATCCTTCGGGAGTCCTTGGTTCGCGTGTATGTAGTCGTGGCACCGCTTAAAGATAGGCTTCAAGTCCACGGCAGGTCTCAGGAGTGAAAAATCCAGCTTTTCATAGTCCTTCAGGTCCACCCCCCTCGGCGGGATTTGCGGTATGGGCTTGAACTCGAAACGCCCTTCTACAAGTACCTTCTCGTAGCACTGCTCCTCTATGCCATTCGACCAAAGGCCATAACGGCAGTTCGCCAAGGCTGCCATGTAGCTCATCAGCTGTCCCACGCCGTGCCTCGGGTCAGATGGCCCGATATTCGGAGGGGTTGCCTCCACTACGATGTAGATGTTTTGAGGCGAATGCTCCTTGCCCTCAAAGAAGACAACAATATCTATCTCCCCCTTCCTGGAACCGATCGTAATCGAAAAGTCTACATCCATGTCCCGCTCGTCATAACCAAGCTCCTCAATTAACCGCTTTGCGATTCCTTGCCTCACCCGCTCTTCAGGCGTAGCTTTCCTCGGCCTCTTTGTAATGTGACATATGAGTTCGTCGGGAGGCGCTGTAACAACGGCCCCGACCTCCAACCATTCATTAAGCGTCGGTTGCTTCATTGTCCTCATCCTCCTTGCCCCTTCTGCTAACTTTCGTGGAGTCACAGCCTGGGCACGCAAGCATCTTGATGCTGTAGAACCTAAACTTCCATGCCTTCAAGAGCTTAAAGCTCCCCTCAAAGCCAAAGTAAGGGCACTTGACCATTAACCGCCCCCCTCTAGCTCCTTCACCTCGAAGCCCAGCTCCCTCAACACCTTGTAGGCGTGCATAGTAGTGAAAGAGACCTTCGGGAGGCCGGTAGCAACCGAGATCACCTGCTTTATTGGGTATCTCCTCCCCTCGTACTCCACGTAATATTTCATACGCCCCTTCAACGGCTCGGGTTCCATCTTCCTCAAGGCCCCTTCGACCTTCTCCTTCGTCACCTCCATCCTCCTCTTCCCTATCGTGAACTCCACCACTTACACCACCTATTACTACATAGGGGGCTCTTATAAAGCTTGTTCAATCGATAGCGCTCATCAATGAGGCGAGGAAGGGCTGAAGCGCGTTCTGATGTCCGTTAGCTGGATCCACGTGGACATCCTGATGGTGAGGTCAGCAGTTAACAGCACACGTCGAAGCGATGATTTAATAGCTGTTCAAATCCCGGCACCTTTCATTAATTGAGAGAGTATTGTAGAAGGGTGGAGACATGGATAAAGGAAGAGCTAGATCCACAACGATGGCCTATCACGCCAGGTCATCGGTGAATCGGACGCCTTTCCAATCCGTGGCCTACGTACCTCAAGGAGATGATGACGCACTTGATACGAGGCATAGGTTATTGCTTTCTCATCCGCTTTATAAGCGCTGAGACACGGGTGAGGGGCACTGTCAAGTTGGTATTACCTCCCCTCTTCATATCCTTACGAGGTTATGCACAGGGCCCACAGGAGGGGAGTCGAGGTCAAGGTGGTTTTGGACGCGTCGCAGGCCCGCGCAGGAGGGTCCCAGTACTGGAACCTCTGGCTCTCCGGGATCGACGTCAGAACTCCATTGAGACTTCCGGCCTCTATGTTACGGTTTCGCCGTGATAGACGACGATGTTGTTGTCGCCGGGAGCTACGGCTTCTCGCGGGCGGAAGAGGGGTATGAGAGCGTTGTGGTCCTTCGGGAAGAAGTGGTGAGACGTTGTTCGGAAGAGTTTGAGAGGTTATGGGTTGACGCCAAGTAAGTAGTCATCAGTTACCCTGCTCCAAAGGGGAGGACGACGGCCGGAAAGAGATGGTCTTGTAGAAGATAGATCGACAAGACCGAGGCCAAAAACCCCAGGAAGCCGACAAGTAAACCTCCGGCAGGCCCGAGGTCGAGGGAGTACTTCTCATCAAGGGGCCAGAACCAGGGGACTCCCTCATACGTCACGAAGTCCAGCATCAGGTGAGAGAGGTATCCGGCCGCGAGGGCAACACCGTAGAGCGCCGCAAGGCCCTGATCGACGAACTGGCTGGATACGAGCAGGGGTATAATCGTGAAGAGGACGAGGGAGAACGGAGAGTGGCCGAATCCCCTGTGGCTAGGACGGTCTCCTAAATCTATCCAATTAGGGATCCTCGGGCCGATCAGGCAGACCGCAAGGGTGAACCCGAAAGTCATCATAAGCATTACAAACCATAATAACATAACTATTGCAGCAACTAATGCATCAGACGATTTTGGCAAAGTGATTAGTCATGTAAAGGAGCACGTCGCCTTCGTGGGGCTTCCCGTCCTCGCAGTAAGGGCAGGGAGCTCGTTGAGGAAGCTTTCAAGCTTGAGTTGCATGGCTTGCCTCCCCTTCAGCAGTTTTAACCTCTCCGACAGGCATGCCCTTCGGCTTCAAAATCTCATCAGCCTCATCAACTTCACTCGCTACCACTTCGTTCCACTCCGGGCACCTGAACGTCATCTCGACGGTCTCGCATGAATTGAGGACAAACTCCTCACCGTCATACGCGTAAGTGGCGTATTCTGTGGTGTCACAAAACAGGAACTCTACACCCTTACCGCACTTGGGGCACGACACGTCCAGAGTCCTTCATGGGATGATATCAAGGGTCGTGGCCTATTCTTCTTCCTCCTCGAGAACGAACAACAGCAGGAAGACATAGACGACCACGAACGAAGCGATGAACCAGTACCAGAAAATGGAGCGCCGGGCGTCTGACGGTATGGTCGGTGCGGCTTGTCGGGGCGGTAGAGTTATGATTAGAAAGGTCATGGCGGCCGCCAAGACCGCTAAAGCGACGAGGGGTAAAACCCACAGGACTACGTTCCATCTCATCCCTCCCTTCCCTGCAGACGTAGAAGCGCCTTCAAACAATAATGAATTTTAATCGCTATCCCAACTCGCTCAGTTTCCGCCTGACGTAATCGACGACCGCTTCTAATGGATCATGAAGCTCCCTCCAGTGCTCGCCTGCTGTTGTCAAAATCGCTTTCAGGTGCTCGTCGAGCTCGTATTTGATGTCGCCACCGAGGTTGTAGTAGCGGGTGCCTTCGCCCGATCGACCCAGCATCAAGAACACCAGCCGGTGTGGGTGCCGGTAGACGTTTATGCCGTGTGTTCCCTTCTCATCGCGTTGCTTCTCGACAGGTTCGACGATTTGCCTGCACGTGCGGCAGATGCCGATAGGCTCGTCCATTGATTTAGATCTCGTCCTCCTCCAATACCTCTTATAGATGTATTCCCTGCCCGCCCCTTTCAGCTCATTTCCTAACATGCTGTTGTCTGCAAAATTCGTCACGATATAAACATGCTAATCTGGTGTAATCATCCGAACCACCTTTTGGTCCTCTCTCGGAATCGCATTAAAAAGTTTTATCGAAAGGTGTTGAAAGGGATTGAAGAGCTACGAATCGGCCTACGCAGCACCTGAGAGGAGGCCTGCTCCTTTTATGAGACTCCCATCGAGGCTGCCTCTGGAATGTCCGAGATGACCACAGAGGTGGGCCTGAAGGGGGTCCTCCAGTTCCTGCCCTTGACCTCAACCGGTTCGTCGGTGAGCCTGACGGCTTCCCTCAGAGCCCTCACCCTCTCGATGCCCTCCGTCACGTAGCTCGCGATCCTCTTCCGGAGGACCTTGACGAGCCCCGAGTAGGTTGTGACCCTCTGCCTCCTCACCCTGAGTCCTGCCACATTCAACGATCCCATGCGCCTATTGGGGAGCAGACCCTTAACTCCTCAAATAACCCGTTGGTATAACGATGATAGCGTGACCGTCGTTAAACTCACTAAGCTTCCTAAGGAAGCCCTAGGGAGAACGCTAGTTGTCCTCGAGCCGGGCTTCATTCAGGCCAGATACGATCGGGACTCCTTCGCTAAGATCGCATCGAGAAAGAGGCAGGTCTCTTTCGGCGTGACCCTAGTATTCAAGAAGGAGTCGGTGCTCAAGCTCCCTCACGTGAAGGCCGTCCTCGAGGGGGAGGAAACGATGGCGGTAGTTTGCCCCTCGATCCCTCCCTCTTCAACTTCGGTGCGGTTCGTGAACACGTACACGGACATCCTTCCGCCTAGAATAGCCCTCTATCTGGAGCCGGACGTGTCAGACGAATTCGGAGAGAAGACGAATAGGCTTGAGGAACTCAGTAAGGCGGTATCGGAGATGAAGAGGCAAGGCCTGAGAATCCCTCCTGCGATGAAGGCGGAGCTTGAGGAGTTGAAACGGGTAGTATGGACGAAGGCGAAAATCTTCAAGAAACCCATGAACATGTCGGGCTACCTGAAGATAACGGTCCCGACACCTAACGGAATGTCGACCCTCTCGTTGAGGGTCGAGAGCGGAAATCAATCCCTTGCCCACATGATAGATGGACTTCATCTGTACCTTCGCTGGAATTTTGGTGTCTTGAAGGATTTCGAGAACGCTGCCAGGCTGAGGGACGCAATAGTCCAAGCGAGGGCAGAGGGAAGCGGGGAGGCTCAGTTGAGGGCGAGGCTGACCGTGAGAAAAGTGAGAGGCAACTTCGTCGTCGAGCCGTATACCAATCCAGTATGCCACAAGGAAGGGGAGGACGTGACGGAGTATCTGGAGTTCCTGAACAGGCTGATGGGCGGGTCGTTTTCCGTCGAGGCCGCAGAGAGGAAGGAGAAAGGGCGCAAAAAGTTTGTGGCCTTCCAGGGGTTCATCACGATCAGGGCAACCTTCCATCCAGATACCGAAAGCTAGGACCATGAGCAGATATCAGTGAGCAGGGATGAGTGATCGTATGTTTTTGAGGAGCTCTTCGAAAAAGCTGTCAAATTGGGTTGGAAGGTGGCCGCACCTGGGCGCGTCCTTTGGCGGAAGTGAAAGGAGGACCGAAGAAGGGCGAATAACACGCAACCCTAAGGGTGGAGAGTACTGCCACTATTCGATTTGGAAGGTGATTACGGTTATCCACCGTGGATGCACATATGTCACCATTAAAAACAAATTACTTAAAACAGCACCATAAAACCTATCCACGAGTTATGCAAACACGCCCTTTAATCGTTCAGTTCGTTCGAATTTCGCGATCTCTGCGATGAATGGTCAACCGTCCTACTGTCTGGACGGGAAAGGATTTTTATTGGTCAAAAAAGTGTATTGAATAGTTAGTAAATGAGAGAGTTCGGACTTAGAGCGAGGTTCAAGAACTTTCTCAGGTCAGACATCGCTATGGTTGCGTTCCTATTGACTGCGGTCGTTGCGGCCTATTCCCCCGGCGGAGTACCGAGCCTGACCCTGATCGTCCTGGTGATCGCAATCCTCGCGGTCTTCGTCTCCCTTGCGAAGGGCCCCGACGTCCTGATACTCTACTCGGTCTTCGCGCTTTTCTTCACGGCTGTGGCCTTCGTAGCAGGTCACGTGACGGGTCTCGTCATCTCGCTGGTGGTGACGGTCTTCCTCGCCAGCAGGGGCATCGTGAACATAAGGCTGAATCGAAACTCGATCGCTACACTTGCCGCCATGATAGCTGCGATCTCGCTGGCCTATGTCCTGCTACCGGGCTATTATCCCCCGCTGGTCACCGGTGCTGCGTCGATCGCCCTCTTCGGACTGTTGGTATGGGCCGGCAAAATATCCCCATACACGCTGAAGTTGGTCTTCCTGCGGCCGAGCGAGGGTTTCCAGGTCCTCAGGATGAAGGTCCGTGCTAACTGGGAGCAGGCTACTCAGGCCCTCGAGCAACAACCTTCTGTGGAGGCGCACGATGAGCGTCACGTTACGGCTGAAGGCGAGGTAACAGGCTCCACCCTTGTCGAAACTGCGTATTCAGCGTCTGAAAACTCTCAACCGTTGACTGTCAGGCCGAGCAAGGAGTCGCGGATCAGCAGTCCTCCGCCAGAGGAGAGGACGCAGAAGAAAACCTTCGATGCGGTCATAGACGGCTCCAACGTAGCGTACGGTGGCGGGAGCGAGGCCACACCCACCCTGAGGAACGTGGCCCTTGTCGCTAACCGGCTCTCGGAGCTGGGGCTTAGCTGTGTCGTTATCGTTGACGCGTCGCTGCGACATAAGCTTCCGCAGGAAGAGCTTCCCTCGGAGTGCGTGATGACGCTCACCGGCGAGAATGTGAGTCTAACGGAGAGGAAGACGCTCGCGAGGGCGATTTGGAAGGAGAGAGTCTATCAGGCTCCGGCATGGAGGCCGGCCGACGAATTCATTCTAGAATTCGCAAGGAAGTGGAATGCCGTCGTAATCTCCAATGACTCCTTCCAAAATTACTGGGAGAACTTCCCAGACGTACTCACGAGGAGGGTCACGTTCCTAATAATTGAAGGCGAGGTCGTCTTCAAACCGGATCCGTTGGAGGTGCTCAAGAGGCTAAGAGGTACTTCGGCGACTGAGCGGGCGAACATCGGGAGCGATCAGCAGAAAAAGTACGTGTTGATTTCACATAGTGACAAAAGGTCGAGAAAGCGGCCTCGCAGACACTCTGATTCGTCTACAGCTAATAAAACCTAATGCGCTCACCAGGGCTTCATCAGCCAGCTCTCGATCTCCTTCAACCGCTTCTCGCTGTACCTGAGGAAAACTCGTCCTGCAGCAGCCCTAACCTCAGCTTCGTTCTTTGACAGGCCAGCATGTGCGTAGAAGTTCCTCTTCTGGTCGCTTAAGTAGGGCGTTCCTCTTCTGATAGTCCTTCTGCTCTCTTGAACCGCCTTCAACGTCTGCCATTCAGCACCCATGCCTGGCAGGTATGAGTTTATGTCGTTCAACTCCCTTTGCAGGA
>Ga0080007_1071862_pt1 | contig 15459 bp, 18 predicted proteins | sample OctOCTMetagenome_FD_69210 | JGI IMG/M metagenome (GOLD analysis project Ga0080007, IMG submission 69210) | Hot spring and microbial mat streamer communities from Octopus Spring Streamers, Yellowstone National Park, USA - OCT_B (SPADES... | ecosystem: Environmental > Aquatic > Thermal springs >...
GCAACAATTAAAGAGCTTGCTTATTTACATGAAGAATTACCTGAAGAAAATATTCAAGGCTTACTTTCATTACTTTATACTTTTGAAAGATTCCTTTGTGAGATTACAGGCATGGACAAATTTTCTTTTCAGCCTTCTGCAGGTGCTCATGCAGAATTTGCAGGAGTTTTGATAATTAGAAAGTATCACGAATTGAATAAGGAATTGGAATTTAGAAATGAAATCATTGTACCTGATTCTGCACATGGAACAAATCCTGCAAGTGCAGCTATGGCAGGATTTAAAGTTGTAACTGTTAAATCAAATAAAGAAGGTACAGTAGATCTTGATGAATTAAAGTCGCTCTTATCTAAGAGAACAGCAGGCTTGATGCTTACAAATCCAAACACGCTTGGATTATTTGAAAAAGATATTTTAGAAATTTCTAAAATGGTTCATGAAGTAGGAGGATTATTATATTACGATGGGGCTAACTTAAATGGGATAATAACTTATGTTAGACCAGGCGACATGGGTTTTGATATTGTTCATTTAAATTTGCATAAAACCTTTGGCACTCCGCATGGAGGCGGAGGGCCTGGAGCTGGGCCTCTTGGTGTTAAAGAATTCTTAAAGGAATTTTTACCTGTGCCTGTAATAGAGTTTGATGGGAAAAAATATTACTTAAATTATAATTTGCCTAAATCTATAGGAAGAGTTAAGGAAAATTTCGGAAATACTTTAGTATTAATAAAGGCACTTGCTTATATTTTATTAAAAGGATACGAAGGTTTAAAGGAAGCTAGAGAAAAAGCTGTAGAAAACACAAGATATTTTATAGAGCTTATGAAAGATATTTCTGAAATTAGTTTGACTCATGATAAAAACGCTATGCGTTTCCATGAATGCTTGCTTTCAGCTAAAGTTCTTAAGGACAAAACAGGTGTAGATGCAAAGGATGTTGCTAAAAGACTTCTCGATTACGGAGTACATCCTAGTATGATATACTTTCCTTTGATAGTAGATGAAGCATTACTAATAGAATTTACGGAAGATGAGACAAAGGAAAATATTGAATTTTTTGCTAATGCGTTAAAAAATATAGTTAAAGAAGCTTATGAGAATCCAGCTTTGGTAAAAAATGCTCCTTATAATGCTACTATAGAAAGATTGGATGATGTAAAGGCTTCTCATCCTAGAACAATGTCCCTATCATGGAAAATTTTGAAAACAAAAATAAATGAATTGGTAAAAAGCTAATTTAGTGGCGAAGCAATCAAATAGTGAGGCGTTACATCTTTAACTTCCACATCAATAAATTTACCTATTAAACTTTTTTCTTCTGATTTAACAATTACGCATCTGTAATCGTAAGCTCTACCTTCTAAATATCCTTTTTCTCCTTCTCCTATTATTAGCACATTTAATTTTTTACCCAAAAATTTTAAATTCCTTTTATAGGAAATCTCATCAACAATTTTAGTTAAAATTCTACTTCTTTGCTTTTTAACAGAGTCTGGAAGCTGTACATAAAATGCGGCTTTTGTAAATGGTCTCGGCGAATATTGTGCAATATGTACTTTATCAAATTCTAATTTCTCTACCAGTTTTACCGTATTTTCAAAAGCTTCTTCATCTTCTATAGGAAATCCAACAATTATATCTGTAGCAATGAAAAGATCTGGATGCTCACTTCTCAACTCATTAATGAATTCTATAAATTCGCTCACGGTATGAGGTCTTTGCATATCTTTTAATACTCTATCATCTCCACTTTGAACTGGAACATGGCAGAACTTGTAGACTCTTTTATTATGATATATTTTCTTGAGTTTATTGACCAGCCTAAATGCAAACCATGGAGTAAACATTCCTATTCTTATTTTAAATTCTTTATTTGTTTTATATTCTAGTAACCCTTCTATTAGTTCGCATAAATCAGTTTGGATATCTAATCCATAGCAAGCATTATCTTGGGAAGTAATATAAATTTCCTTGGCTCCACCTTCAACTGCTTCAATAAAAGCCTTTTTTATCTCAGAAGGTCTATAACTATATAGTGTTCCTCTTGTATATCTTACTGAACAGAAAGTACAGCTTCCTAAACAACCTGAAGATATTGGCAATATATAAGTCACCCCACCCTCATATTTCGGTATTACATCGTATAATCGATCGCTTCCTCCTATTAACAAATTATTTTCTGATTGTTCGTTTACTATTTTTGGTATTTCCTTTATTAATGATGGTGTTACATATATAGCATCTTTTCTTATTTCGTATAATTTAAAAGGATTTAATTTAACCATGCAACCAGTAACTAAAATCTTGGAACCTTTTTGATCAGCTACTTTACCATATCTTTTTAAAGCTTCTATTGCTTTATTTTCAGATTCAGATCTAACTGAGCAAGTATTAATTATTATTAAATCAGCTTCATTTGGATCATTAACTTGATAATAATTTAATTCCTTTAAAGAATGAGAGATAAATCTACTATCAGCTTCGTTAAACGTACATCCGAATGTTTCAATATAGAATTTTTTAGTCATACACTATTATTTGAGCATCTTTGTTTTAAAATTTTTCTTTAAAAATATTTATCGACTTCTAATTTCTTCCAATTTTTTAAGTATAAATTCAGCGGAAATTTTTCTAAAGAGAATTTCTGGCTCATTAATTTTAATATGTTTTATTTCTTTGAAAGCTTCATTCCAATCTAATTTTTCATTTAAGTTTAATTGTCTTCTTATTCTTAGAGAAGTTTTGGGTATAAATGGAAATAAAACTATGCTTAATGAGTTAATTAATTGAGAAGCAGTATATATAATATTCGCAGCTAATTCAATATCATTTTTTATTGCTTCCCATGGTTTTCTTTCATTTAAATATCTATTTCCTTTTCTTGCAATTTCCATAGCAAAATTCAATGCTTCTCTTAATCTAACTTCGCTTAAAGATTTATCTACTTTATTTATGAGTTCGTTTCTTAAATTTAGTACTTTTATTTCTTCTTCTTGAAGATTTTTTGCTTCAGGAATTATATAGTTAAAGTTATTCTTTATAAAAGAGGTAACGCGGTATATAAAGTTGCCTAAGGTATCATTTAAATGAGAATTAATAACTTCAATAAAATTATTTATAGTAAATTCGGTATCTCTTTCTTCAGGTCTTACATAAATTAAATAGTATCTCCAATAATCGACGTCTAAAATTTTTAAAGCTTCATCTATCCAAATACCTATGCCTTGGCTTTTAGAAAATTTCTTACCTTCGAAGGTCAAAAATTCTGTAGCTGATATTATATGTGGTAAATTATATTTTTCTCCTGTTGCGATCAATAAAGCAGGAAATATAATTGAATGGAAGGGTATATTATCTTTTCCTATAAAGTAATAAGTTAAAGTGTTATTATCAAACCAGAATTTCTTCCATTCATCATTGCCTTTGAAATATTCAATGGTTGCTGAAATGTATCCTAGTACTGCTTCAAACCAAACATATATTGTTTTATTTTCGTAACCTTCAAAAGGAGCAGGAATTCCCCATTTATTGTCTCTGGTTAAAGCTCTAGCTTTAAATTCATCTTTTATATAATTTAAACTAATTGTTTTAATTCTTTTATCAAAATATTCATTTTCCTGAATATATTTAATAACTTCATCTCTTAATTTAGGAAAATCTATGAAAAAATGCTCTGTTGTCTTATTTATTGGTTTATTACCGCATATTGCGCATTTAGGATTTATTAGCTGAGTAGGCTCTAATAAGTTTCCACATTCTTCGCATTGATCCCCTCTTGCTTTTTCATAACCACAGTAGGGGCATGTTCCTAAAATAAATCTATCAGGTAAGTATCGATTACATTTTTCACAAAAAGGTTGAATTATTTGTTTCTTAAACAAATAGCCATTTTTATAGAGTTTATAATAGAATTCTCTTACAAACTTTTTATGATATTCATTTTCTGTTCTCGTATAATTATCAAATGATATCCACCAATCTTCAAATAATTTTTTTACTATTGCATGATTTTCGTCGGTTAATTCCTTAGGATGTTTGTTTTGTTTTATTGCCTCTACTTCTATTGGAGTTCCATGTTCATCCGAGCCACTTACAAAAACTACTTCTTTTCCTTTTAATCTATGATATCTAGCTATAACATCAGCTGATAAAACTGAACCTATTAAATTACCCAAATGGGGTATAGTATAAATATATGGCCAAGCACATGTAACCAATACTCTTTGAAAATCTTTCATTAAATTCTTTTCAGCTGAGGTGTTTAAAAAATATTAGTAATTAAAAATTAATAGCATAACCTTAGTTAGATACAATACGGCTTAATTTTTTCCCCGATCTTTGATAAATTTTTTAATTTTATTTAAAAAAGTAGAAAAAATTAAATTTAATTTAATTAAGTATTTTATTTCTTTACGGGCCCTAGAATTCTTGCAGTCTTCTTTCCTGTATATGGACTTAAAGCATATGCAATTCTAATTACTCTTCCCGTTTTTGTAACTTTTTCAGTTATTTCGTATTTGTCTGTTTCAAAGAACTTCTTAGATGCTACATCAAAAAACTTTAGTTTTTCTGGCATATCTAATTACTAAATAATCTGTTAGGTATATAAATTTTAGGGTTACCCTAAAATTAAATTTGAATAAATGACGTCAAATAAATTAGACATTTTCTATACTAAAGATTGATAGCTTAACCTTCAAGTCAAGAAGAAAATAGATAAAAAATTAACATTTACAGCTCTTCTCCTCAGGTAATTCTTTAATTACATCTCTTAATAGATCCAAAAGCACATTCTCAATAGAACGATAAACTTGTATAACTTCTTCCAACGAAACTCTTTCTTGCATACCAGCAGCATAATTGGTAATAATTGAAATAGAAGCGTAACATAAACCAAGTTCTCTTGCAAGAATTATTTCTGGTACTAAAGTCATACCTACATAATCACAACCTATTAATCTAAAGAAATTTATTTCGGCAGGAGTTTCTAATCTTGGACCTTCAGTGCATACATAACAACCGCCTAAATGTATATCAATGCCCTTTTCTTTTGCTTTATTATATATTATATTAATTAGTTCATTGCAAAAAGGAGATGTTACATCTACATGTTTTACTTTAGCAGAATCTTTCAAAATTTCATCATCGCCGTAATATTTAGATTCAAAAAATGTATAATCTCTCTTTTTAGTAAAATCTATAAACTGGTTAGGTAAAGCTAATGAAGATATCTTAAAATCTCTTTTTAGTGCCCCTACAGAATTTATAGCTATTATTCTTTTAACACCTAGTTTCGCTATTGCATATATCATTGCTCTATAATTTATTAAATGAGGTGGTAAAACATGGGCAAATTCAAAGGAGCCTGGTAAAGAATGTCTATTAGTGTACAAAACTTTCTTATTATTTATTTCGCTTATAGCTAACGGTTGAGAAATTCCAAACGGGGTCAAAATATGTTTAATTTCTTTTATATCTTTAAACAATTTTGTAAGTCCAGAACCACCAATTATCGCTACATTTATTTTACTCATAAATTAATAAATAATAAATAAAATAAAAAATGACGGATAAAAAACAACTTAGCATTTTTCATTATGAAAAAATGCTAGAGAGAGCTCTATCACAAATCAAAGTTAGAACTGAAAGATCAAGTAGATTTGAACCTCCAGTAGCTATTGTTAATAATGTAAAAAATAGAACGATAATAACTAACTTTAAAGAAATTTCAGAAAAACTTAATAGAGATAAGCAACAGCTTGCAAGCTTTTTCTTTAAAGAATTTGCGGTAAATGGAATGATAGAGGATGATACTTTGGTTCTTTTTGGTAAATTTTCCTTTGAAAAAGTAAATATGAGTTTAAAATATTACATAAAAAAATACGTATTGTGTCCGATATGTAATTCCAATGATACTGTACTTGAAAAAGAAAGAAAGAATATATTTTTGAAATGCTTGGCATGCGGTGCAATTAGCCCAATTGTAGAATGATGGAAGGAACATGCATATTATGTGGTAAATTTTCAAATAAAATCTCTTTTTCTAAAGGTTTATGTTTAGATTGTTTTCTACATGAAAATCTCATAGAAAAAATTAAGAAGGTAAAACTTACGATATGTCCTTCATGTTTCTCTTACTGGGATAATGGATGGAAAAAAGTTAAAAGTTCTAAGGAATTAGTGAACTTTATTTTAAAGCGATTGGAAAGAAGTATTTATTTAAAAGAGGGCGTAGAAATTGATGAATTAGATATTAAAGTTGATTTTGATAATATGAAAAGTGGTATCATGTTTTTAAAGGTATTCTTAACTGAATTTGATGAGTTTTATGAAATTACTAAGGATATTGATATTCAAGTCAAAAAGAAATTATGCAATTCTTGTCTAAAATATAAAATTGAAGATTATGATGCAATTATTCAATTAAGAAGCAGGAATCATAATTTGGTAAGAGAATTTGATTTAGAAACGGAATCAAAGTATCAAAATACCAACATTATTGTAAAGAAGGAAATTTATAATTATGGAATTGATGTTTACTTCATTAATTTAAGTGAAGCTAGAAGATTTGCAAAAAATTTTGGAAAAAGATACAATTTAAAAATTAAAGAAAGTTTTTCACTAAAAAAGGGAGCAAAAAAAAGATATACGATTTTGTTATCGTGAATTTTAGCTCTTAAAGTGCAAGTTTACAAATTAAGAGAAGCATTAGGCTTATATCATTTTTACAGTTTAGAAGTTTCGCTGTTTCAATCAGTAGAAATCACTGACTTCCTCCTCGCCTTGAAAAGGTCGAGGGTTCCCTTTTCAAAGCGATTCATTGTTCCCCTCATTGATTCGGAGCTACATCTCGCATATGAGGGACAGTCGGGTGGCACAGAGAACCACCCCCATATATTTTTCTCAGGTCCCGAGATTTTATGATTAAAAGAAATCCCTCATAGAAAAACAAAAAATTAAAGGTTTGCTGTATGCTGAATGCTTCCCCCTCAGTCCCATTAAGCTCTCGGTCAAGCTGGGGAGAAGCGTTACTGCCATGCTTGATAAAAAATATTTTAAAAATATTTAAATCTTTACATCCCGCCATAAAGGGCGTGGCTTTTATTTCTTTGTAAATTATAGACCATAGCATGTATCTCTGAAGTGGGAAAATTCCATTTATCTAATTAAAATTGGAAAAATTATGTCAGACCCATTTTGCAGTTCTTCTCAACATATCAGTAAAATATTTATATTCCCTGTTTAAAAATAGTATGTAAGTGAGTAAAGAAGAAGAAAGTAAATCGGTAAGAATTCCTAAAGAAGGAGAATTATTAGGAGAAGTTATTCAATCACTAGGTTATGATAGGGTAAAAGTTAGGTGCGAAGATAATGAAATTAGAATTTGCAGAATACCTGGAAAATTTAAAAAGAAGGAATGGTTAAAAGAAGGTGATATAGTATTAGTCTTACCATGGTATGGGATGCAAGAAAAAACAAGGGGGGATTTATTACATATATACAAAAGATCTGAATTAAAAGAGTTAGAAAAGTTAAACTATCTAAGTAGATTAAAAGGAGAAAGTTAACCAATTATTTTATTAAATAATTTTAAGTCACCTATAATTTGAACCTGTTTCTGTTTAAAAAATTTATTTATATTTTTAATATCTCTTAGAAGGAAAATGAGAGAGTTTGGATGATTTTTTTTAACTGATTGACCAAAATCTATAAGATATGGTTCTCCGTTATGAATAAGTATATTATATTCTGATAAGTCTGCGTGAATAATGCCAACTTTATAAAGCACTTCAATATAATTTATTATTTTTTCGTAAGTTTCAGTGTAATTTGGCAAATTTGTTTCAGCTAGCAAAGGTGCAGGTTTTCCTTCATCTCCTATAAATTCCAAAACAAGTATATTGTTAATATAAGTTATAGGTTTAGGAACTTTAACGCCAGCTTCATAAGCTATTTTAAGATGGTTATATTCTTTTTTGCACCATTCAAATACCGCCAGTCTAAAGCTTCTTCTATAAATTTTAAGTTCTTCTAGGTCTAGATATTTTTGCATTCCTTTTTTAAATTCTGCAGAAGTAGTTAAGTATATTTTTACGGCATAGAGATTTTCATTTTTATCAAAAGCTAAATAAATCCTTGATTCTTTTCCTGTAGAAACTACACCGTTAAACCTGTCCAAAACTCCTTTTCTTATCAATTTATAAGCTGAAAATACTGTTGAATGGTCAAAAACCTCTTCTACAGTAGCGAATTTTTCTGAATCTTTTTCGATTCTTTTCACAATATTAAAATAGGAAGATATGTTATTATTAATATAACATGCAGATTAATTTGGTAGTTCCATTGAATGAGAAATTTTTTAATTATTTAAATAAAAATCCTGAGCTACTTAAAGAAGCTAAAGAGATAACAAATACCGAAGTCATTTTAAATAAAGAGAATTTAAATGCTGTAATAATATCTAAGGGAAGAGGTAGTGATGTAGTAAAGATGAGAGATTTCTTAATTTCTTTAACTTTAGGTGTGGATGAAATAGATGCTAAAAAATTGCTTACAGATGAATATATGCTATATTTAATTGAGCTAAAAACCATCATTGATAATAAAGAAGATATATCTAGGATTCTTGCAAGAATAATCGGAGAAGAAGGAAAAATAAAGAAAAGAATAAGCGAAGCTACTGGATGTAGTATTTATATTTCGGATTCAAAAATAGCATTGATAGGAAGTTATGATGAAATAGAGTATGCTAAAAATGCCATACAAATAATAGTTGATGGCTCTCCCCATTCAAGATTATTTAAATATCTTGAGAAGGTGATAAGAGAGAGAAAAATGAAACAGTTTTCTGCACCGCAAGGTTATTAAATCTTTTAGAAAAATATTTTTATGTTAAAATTTGAAGAAATATCACCTTCAGAATTCTTTTATAGGAATAAAGAAATCGCAGGTTTTGAAAATCCTACTAAGGCATGTTATACAATAGTAAGAGAACTCGTTGAAAATTCCTTAGATGCTTGTGAAATAGGAGGAATATTACCTGATATAAAAGTAATAATTAACGAAATAGGGGATGGAGAAGAAAATAAAATTATTAAAATTAAAGTAAAGGATAATGGAATAGGGATTCCTAAAGAGAATGTCCCTTATGCTTTTGGAAAAGTGCTTTATGGTTCAAAATTTGCATTAAGGCAACATAGAGGAATATTTGGCTTAGGTGGAAAAATGGCCATCCTTTATGGTCAAATAACTACTAATAGTCCTGTTCAAATATTTACTTCGACTTTGGGAAATAAATTGATTCACTTTTTTGAAATGAAAATAGACATTCTTAAAAATGAACCTAATATTTTAAGATACGAAACACTAGAAAATCGTGAAGGATGGCATGGCTTAATTATTGAGTTTAAATTTTTAGGTAATTATTATAATGCTAGAAAAAAGATATTAGAATACTTATTCCAAACTTCAATTCTTATTCCTTATATGAACTTGATTTTCATTGATAACTATGGTTCGTACATTTTTAAAAGAAAATCTACCTTACTACCAAAAATTCCTGAAGAAACACCACTTCATCCTAAGGGAATAGATTTGGAAATGCTAAAAAGACTAATATCTCTTAATAAAAAAGAAAATCTAAAAGATTTTTTAGTTAAAAATTTTCAAAAAATTGGTAATAAAACAGCTGAAGATATAATTAATAAACTTAATTTAAATCCAGATTTAAATGTAAGAAGATTAAAAGATGAAGAAATAATAAAACTATATAATATTTTTAAAAGTTATAATTTTAAAAAACCTTCGGCAACTTCTTTATCTCCTGCTGGAGAAAATTTTGTTATAGGTATTAAAGAAATTTTTACTCCAGAATTTGTAGCATATAATTCAAGAAAACCTTCAAGCTACGAAGGCCATCCTTTCATAGTAGAAACAGCTATAGCATATGGAGGAAATATACCTGTACCTGTTGAGAATGAAATAAATTTGTTCAGATTTGCTAATAAGATACCTTTAATTTATGATAGCTACAATGATGTTTCTATGAAAGTTATAAAACAAATAAACTGGAATATATATAAGATAGATATTTATAAAGAACCTGTGGCTTTTTTCGTTCATGTTTGTTCAACCAAAATACCTTATAAAACATTGGGAAAAGAATACATTGCAAATGTTCCTGAATTAGCAAAGGAAATAGAACTATCCATCAGAAAAAATGCAAGAAAATTATCAGTGTATTTAAACAAAAAAAGGTTATATGAATACCAGAAAATAAGATATAGTTATCTAAAAGAATATTTGGAGAAAATTTTTGACTATGCGTGTAAGTTAGGCGAAGTAGAGATAAAAAAAGTAGATTTGGAAACCATTATCAACAATGGATAAAGAAATAGTTTTAAATAGGTTTAAAGAAATAGGTAAAAAAATACTAGAAGATATTTTGAATAACAATTATCCCAGCATAACATTACCGCAAAGAACGGTAAGCAACATTATTTACGATAAATATTCAAAAATAGTAAAACTAGGAGATAAAAAAATAACAAGAAAAGCTTCAAATGTAAGACAAGCTAAGATATTTGCACAATTACTTTGGGTTTCATATTTTTCTAAAGAAAATTTAGTTAAGAAAGGAAAATCATGTAGTCTTAGAGACTTATATTACAATTCTTTTAACGATATTAAGATTAAATTTGATGAGCAAGATGAATCAGATAAGATAGTTGTAGAAATAGAAACCATTTTAGGTTATCCGAGAGAATACTTTCATATAATACCTGAAGAAAAAAGCTCAATTTTTGGAGATTTAACAATCGAATATACAATGCCTGAAACACATAGAGGACAAAGAGTAAATTTGCAAACAGATCCTGATGGTAAAAATATAGGTTTATCTATCGCTACAGCTAAGTTTGTTGAATGTAATGCAAAGATGGTTATAGCTATTGAAAAGGGTGCAATTTTTAGAAGATTTGTTGAAGAGCAAGTTTATAAAAGATTAAATGCAATATTAATAGATACAGGAGGTCAAGCACCAAGATTTACAAGAATGTTAATTAGAAGATTGAATAAAGAATTAAACTTGCCTGTTTTTATATTAACTGATGCTGATCCGTGGGGAATGCATATAGCGAGAGTAATTATTTCAGGCTCTGCTCTTTCTGCACATATAAAAGATCTTGCAACTCCTGAAGCCAAATGGCTTGGAATATGGGCTTCAGATATCAAGAAATACAAACTTCCTTCCATTCCTTTAAATCAGCTGGATCTTCATAGATTAGAAACAATGAAAAAAGATCCTAGATATGAAGAGGAATTTTGGAATGAGCAAATAAATTGGTTTTTAAAGTTAAAGTGTAAATCAGAACTTGAAGCCTTCAGCAAATATGGATTAACTGCTATAATTGATAAATATCTGATTAAAAAGCTTAGTGAAATAAAAGATTAGATTTTTAAAGATATAATAATAAAAGTTTTTAATGAAAACTAATTATGATGTAATAATTGTAGGTGCAGGACCTGCGGGAGCTTCAGCAGCTAAATTTTCTTCAAAATTCGGTGCTGAAACCTTAATAATTGAAAAGTATCCTACCATTCAAGCAAATAAACCTTGCGGAGAAGCGACTGGTTCAAAATTGTTTGAAACTGCAGAAATGCCTATAAAAAATGAAATAATTGTAAATACTGCTTATGCTCAAGTCTATTCTCCTTCTTTAAAAAGAATAGATATTAAAGAAAAAGGATATTTGATAAATAAATCTAGATTTATTCAAGAATTGATTATTCATGCTTGTGATTATGGTGCTAATGTAAGAGTAAGGGAAGAAGTTAAAGATGTAATGTTTGATAAAGAGAAAAAATTAGTAAAGGTTAAAACTACCCAAGGTGAATACACATGCAAAGTTTTAATTGCAGCAGACGGATTTAACTCAACAGTAGCAAGATGTTTGGGTGTAAATGAAAAATCCGAACCTATACCTACCGTTCAATATATAATGGTAGGAAAAAAATTTAGAGATGTAGATGCTGTGAGATTCTACATTTCCAATAAATGGGCTCCTAAAGGTTATGCATGGATTTTCCCAAAAAATGAAAAAATGGCTGAAGTAGGTGTAGGTGTTAGAGGTGCCCCTGCAAAGATTTTCTTAGATAAATTTATACAAGATTTTAAGGATGAATTAGGTGATGCACAAGTAATAGATTATAGAGGTGCTCCTGTTCCCATAGGAGGAATGATAAGTAATGATGTTCTTGATGGTGTAATATTTATAGGAGATGCTGCAGGAACGGTAATTCCTTTAACAGGTGCTGGAATTCATAGCAGTGTTGCTGCTGGAAAAATTGCTGGTGAAGTTGCTGCAAAAGCAGCTTTAGAAAATAATAATTCAAGGGAAAGATTATTAGAATATCGAAGGAGATATGATGAATATTGGGGTTTAAGAATAAAGAAGAGTTTAAAAGCTATGAGAGTGCTAGAAAATTTACCTGATGAAGATCTTGATGAACTTGCAGATATTCTTTCTGCTGAAGATATTCTTGACTTAGCTAATGGTTTAGATATAAAAAAGGTTGCTTTGAAACTTTTATCCCATCCTAGACTTGCATTTAAAATAGCTAAAGCTCTTTTATAGATAAAAAACCTAGTCTTTCAAGCGAGAGGATTAATTAGAGTTTTATATTTTTGTTTTCATTCTCAAAATATGGAAGAAAGAAAATTAAAAGTAATTGGAAAAGTTACTCATTATTATCCAAACATAAATGTAGCAGTAATAGAATTAAATGATGAAATATCTGTTGGAGATAAAATATTAATAAAAGGATCAACTACTAACTTTGAAAAATTTGTTAAATCCATTCAAATAGAAAAAAAGAATATAGAAAGAGCTTTTGCAGGACAGAAAATAGGCTTAAAGGTTAAAGATCGAGTTAGAGAAAAGGATATTGTTTATAAAATCATATAATGGATAAAAGAGGAGCAATTTGCTTAGTTAGTGGTGGAGTAGATAGTGTAACAGCCCTATATTATGTTTATCATAGAATAAAACCAGCCGATATAAAAATTATATTTTGTAATTATGGTCAAAGGACTTTTGAAGAAGAGAAATACTGTATTTCTAAAATTTCAAATTTGTTAAATTTAGAAATGAAAATAATAGATATATCTTGGTTAGGTGAGATAAGCACTTCTATATTGACTAAAAAAGATTTGGAAATACCAGAAACAAAATTTGAAGATCTTTTTGATCCAGAAAAAGCCAAAGCTAGAATATTAAGATGGTGGGATCCTTGCAGAAATGCAATTTTAATATTAGTAGCTTTGGCTCATGCTGAAAGTTTAGATATCAAATATAATGTTAGGTATGATGTTTATATTGGTATAAGACGAGAAACTCCAGTAGCGATGAAAGATAATACACCAGAATTCATAGATGTTATGAATAAATTAGCTGAACATGCTACTCATTATGGAGGTTATAAAGTTTATGCACCTTTAATAACTTACGATAAAGATAAAGTAGTAAAATTGGGAGAAGAAATGGGCGTTCCATGGAAATATACTTACAGTTGCTATCGTGGCGGTTTAGGTTTTGCTGAATTAGAAGGTGAGAAAATACCGATCCACTGCGGCTGGTGCAGCAATTGTAGAAGAAGAATATTGGCTTTTAAAGAGGCAAACGTAAAAGATCCTTCATATTATTTAAAATCAACTTGATTTTAAATCACTTAATTTAATGAAAGATCACTGCTATAATGAAATGAAAGATCGCTACTAAAAGCTTCACCGTAGCAAATTTTTAAATATATATAAACGTCAAGATAAGTTTAATAATAGTTAATATGAATATTAAAGACATACTCTTGCTTTACAAATTTAGAGTTTGGACTTTACTAATATTTACGGGTATATTTTCTTACCTAATAGCTACTAAGGCAGGTTATGAATTCAATCTGAGTATTTTAATTATATTGTTTTTAGCAGCTTCACTTTCGATATGGGGTAACGGTGCTTTAAACAATTACTTGGAAGTTGAAACGGATAGAATTATGAAAAGAACTTCAAATAGGCCATTGGTTAAAAATACCATTAGTAAAGAATTTGCTTTAATTTCTGGAATTCTTTTTATTTCGTTGGGTATCATTTTAGCTTTAATTTTCATAAATATTTTAACAGCATTCTTCATTTTTTTAGCTTCAATAATTTATTACTTTTATTCAGCTTATTTAAAGCGAAAAACTTCTTTAAATGTTCTAATAGGGGGTTTTGCAGGCAATTGTACCGCTTGGGGAGGCTGGGCAGCAGCTGCTGGAAGTTTAAATTTATTTGCTTTTTTATTAGGTATGTTAATTTATTTTTGGACAAATCCTCATTTTTGGGCTTTAGCTTTAAGGTATAGAGATGATTATAGAAGAGCAAATCTTCCTATGTTAACTGCATTTAAGGATGAGAAAACCTCCGCAAGAATCATAGCCATATCTAGTTTGCCTTTACCTTTAACAACTGCTTTATTAGCTTTAATAGGGAACTTAAGCTTTTATTTCCTTATTTTTAGTTTAATTTTAAACATCGTTTTTATTTCATTGGCAACATGGCTTTATCTTAGACCTTATGAGAAAAATGCTTGGGTATTATTCAAGTTTTCTTCTCCTTTTTTAGCAATAATTTTCATATTAATATACATTGATCCTTCTGAAATGAGCTTCAGAATTTAAAAATAAAAAACTTTATCGCAGTTACTTAAGATTGCAGTGATATCATGTGCTGTTGTTAATTCAAAGATTTCTTCAATTTCTTTATTGTCTCCTATATTTTCTGATATTCTATAAATAATTGCTGAAGTATTACAAACTTTTAAAAATAAATAATATTTATTTTTTAGATAATGTAATAGATCGTAAATAGATGTTAAATTATTAAAATTAATTCCTGTTTGGGCTTCTATTATATTTTTTATATTTTCTTTTATTTTTATTTTTCTTAAAATATTCTTTTGAGTCATTCTAACACTTTCATTTACAAATATACAATATAATTCATTTCCTCTTATTAAGGAAAGTATAAAAGTTAAAGGAATAAAAATTGTATCTTCGTTATAAAGTTTTGTTATAAAAAAACATACTTTCATAACTCTTTTTCATACTGTACATGCTTGCCTTTAACAAACGCTCTATAATAAATTAATAAAGCTATTCCGAATAACATGACAATAATTCCTATGATAGCTCCTGCATTTCTTTGTGCATCTGATGCTGCAAAACCAAATACAGTATAGTATGTAATTTTTTTCTCGATTGTTGTGATAACTTGGACTTCGTTACTTCCTGTAATTGTTCGTGTTATTGTTGTTGTGTAAGAAGTAATTGTTGGAATTACTTCACTTTTTTGAGCTTCAAGGAATATTAGAGGTAACAGTATGAACTGTAATATTACTATGCCTAAAATAATTCTAGAAG
>Ga0080007_1100891_pt1 | contig 15458 bp, 16 predicted proteins | sample OctOCTMetagenome_FD_69210 | JGI IMG/M metagenome (GOLD analysis project Ga0080007, IMG submission 69210) | Hot spring and microbial mat streamer communities from Octopus Spring Streamers, Yellowstone National Park, USA - OCT_B (SPADES... | ecosystem: Environmental > Aquatic > Thermal springs >...
GTGGAGAGGTCGATGTTTTTCAATATGGCGCCCAGCTGGACCTTGGCCGGCTCGTTTTCTTCCGTTTCAAGCGCTTTTTTGAGAGAAGTTGTGACGTCAAACGCGGGGCCTACCGACGCGCGGATGATAACCTCCTTGGCGGCCTTAAGGATAACCTGCTCAAGCATGTAGCTAAGTGGATGGGTGTTAAAATATATTTCATCGATCTAAAAGAGCTACGTATCTAGCCGTGTGCTAAATTTTAAAATACACATACATAATAGACCATGCCCATATACCACTTGAAAACTCCTCTTTCTGCGGGGGATGTGGCGAGGCTCCGGGTTGGGGACATAGAGATACCCGAGCTCCTTAATAGCCTCCCTCAGCTTCGGGTGGAGCAAATCGAAAACCACAGGAGTAAAACTTTGTCTTAAATATATCAATGAGGCCACTCGATGGCCTTCAGGATATCTGCGACCTTCCCCCTGGCCTCCTCACGCAACTCATCGTAGTAGCCTCCGACTTTGAGGATGGTGGGAGATACGCTTGAAGCCGTGTTAGCTGGGTGGAAATGCGTAGGTATCGTGAGGCGGCGAGACGCGTGGGCGAGTTGCTGAAGGAGAAGTGAGGCGTGATTCAAAAAATAGAGGAAAAAGGGGGTTTTTTAGAGGATTCTTATGTACTCCTTAGCCGCCGTGGAGAAGGCTAGCAGGCCCTTGGGGCGGTACACTCCTCTAATCTTGTCTTCATATACCTCATACCTCTTAAACTCCAGATCTAGCTTCACCTCCTTCACGGCGCCGCCCCTCGCACAGAACGTCTTCAGCTGGTTTAACGTGAGGCAGGTCTCCGACCCGTCCGCCGCCACGTAAACCTCCACAAGGTAGGGGTGGGGGTTAGACACAGGTCTCTGCCTCACCACCTCCACCATCCACGGAAACCTCCGCATAACCTTGGCAATCTCCACAAGCTCCTGTTTGGCGTGGGGAGCCCACGCCCTAACCCACTCCACGCCGAATGCCTCCAGCTCCGGCCACTCCCGAAGGAGCTCCTCCACGGGGTCGATCTTGATAACTAAAGCAGGCTGAGGCGGCTCCCTCATCCTCTCCACCTCCCTCTCGTAGTCCTCAAGGATCTGCCTGACGCAATCCTCCACGGAGCGGCATTGGGGCTGATACAGCTTTACGCCATTTACAACGACGCCGCAAAAGACGTCGTATTGATTAACCCCCGCACCCACCCTCACGTACTCGTACCACACCCCAACGTCGTACTGTCCGCTCAGCTCCCACAACGCGTCGGCCACTTGTTGCCTAATACAGCCACCCACATCCTCATCCCTACGCCTCCTCCACCGCTTCCTCGCCTCCCACCTCCTCCTGTCTTTTGAGTGAACCCACACCCTATACCGCACGCACACACCTCTGCGGCACCCCTCCGCGGTTAGAAGCCCCTCGTATAGGCATCCGTAGGTGCACCACTCCTTAGGCGGCGGCTCGTACTCCACGTACTGGAGGATTCCCAGCTTCTGCGGCAGTTCAAAAACGGCGGCCGCGGTCTTGATTTTCTTTGCGGCCTCCGTCATATCCACTCCCTAAGGGCCGTCAAGACCTCCTCCACAGCCCTCCTCTCGATTAGGTATACTCCTTGTTTGTGCCGCCTCGCGAGGCCTCTCTCTGCCAGGCGCTCCATGAGGCTGTGCACCACTACGCAACAACGCCTATCTACGCCGCACACATCGCGGATGCGCATCGCGACCAGAGAGCCCCTCCCGCCTTCCGGCCGCCTCTGCATGTACAGAAGCAGGTCGGGGAGGTACTGCCTAATCTTCCAGACTTTCATACCTCTACGCCCAGCCTCTTCCTCACGTATTCGGCCACCTCTTCGCCGGTTAGCTCAAGAATCCATCTGCCGCGCGGCGTAATTGTCACAACGCCACCTCTAAACTCCACCTCGCCTTCAAGTAGTTTAGGCCACACCCGCCAGTCGTACCTAACCCCCAGCGCCTCCACAGCCCTCCTCGCCAACTCGTCCACCTCCTCCACGGGGGCGGGTCCTTTGCTCAACCTTCGCAAAACCACCAGCCGCAAGTATTCGCCCACCGGCGTGTAGCGAATCTGCTGGAGGCACCCGCACATGTTCATACCCTCAGCCTCTTGGCGGCGTTCCTTATGCTGGCCGTCGTTGTGCCAGCCGCCTCAGCCAGCGCCTTCAAGAGACCCAGCTTCTTAAGCGACGCCAGCCACAAGGCGGCGGCGGTCCACACCCACGGGTTTTTGCCAAACAGAACCCTCTTATTCCTCTCCAAGATGTCAAGCGCTCTCTTGACCACAGACGCCGGCAAGTCGACTCTAGCCGCCAGCGTCTTCACGTAGTCTTGGACACTCGGCCTTTTGCTTTGTCTTATTGCTTCCTTCAGCCTCCACGCCGCCTTCCTAACCCGCCGCTCACTTGCCTTACTACATTTGAGGAAGTCCTCCAGCGGCCTGGGCACGCCGGCCGCCCTAGCGGCAGTCCACAGCAAAGCCACAGCCACCACCTCCGGCGGAAAGCCGACCACAAGGTCGAAATACCGCTTCACAAGCGCCTCAGCCTCCTCCACCACACTCAGCGGCAAACCAGCGCACTCCCTAATACGCCTCAACTCGCCTCCGATTTTAACCAGCCTCCTCTCGCGACCATGCAGGGTCTCCCTGTGGAACTTCGCCAGCCTGCGCCACCTCGCGCCGTGCTCCGGCCTAACGGCCATGCCCGTCTTGACGACAAGCTTCAACGGCGCCGCCCTAACGCGCCTCTTCTTCTCTCCCACTCGTTGACGACGCGCCACTCCGGCCCCGTGTCTACTGCTGATTCAGCCACAACAAGGCCGCATTGAGCACACACCACCTCTCCCCTCTCCCGGTCGTTTACCAGTGGACCCCCGCAGACTGGACACCCAGCCATGACCCGAAGAAAACCATTTTTTAAAAACTTTTAAAAAACTGATAAAATTATAAAAGAGAGGAACGATAAAATAGTTGAGTTATCTGAAATGTATTCAGTTTAAGACGCCAACTTTTCAACACAACAAAAATGTAAAGCAGGAAAGAAAAAAACGGTTTAAGAAGGCGGAAAAAGGGGGGTTGACAAAAAAGATTGGTTTAGAGGCGGCAGTGCTTTATGCGCCTAGCCTTCTCCACGGCCCTCTTCTTCACGGCTTCATTCTAAAGCGCCAGGGCCCATCCCCTCAGCCAATCGATGGCTTCCCTATGGAACATGAGACCCACCACGGGCTTCGTATTAAGGAGGATGTGCGTCTCCTCGGCGTCCGCCAGCGCGTCCACGTGCTACGGGTAGGCCACGGCCGTGAACCTGCCCTCCTCTTTGAACGCGACCTCTGCGTCGAATATGCCGTTTCCAAACGCCCAGGGATAGGCCGCCCACGCCCTGTCGGCCCACCTCTCTCCGGGCTCCGTCTCGCGGGGGTACCGCACCGGAGCGAAGGCCGCCTTGCCGAGAACCATCCACGCGGTGGGCACCGCGGCCTCGAGCGCCCTCCTCGCAATCCACTCAGCCTTTGGAGAGCACCCAAAAATCCACATCTACATATCCAGCCATATCGCTCCCGGGATTGCAATACGGGGGACAGTTGTATTTATTAAGAATTGACGCTCTGGAGCCGACTATACAAGAACACTCCATAAGTTGCCACAACCCAATTTAGATGCATAAAACAGAACCCCCTCTAGAACCAGATGAAATAAAGGAGTTTCTATATAATTATTAAAGTTATTTATTAAAGATTATAGCATAAATATCTATCTATTATTATATTCTTTAAAAAATATTAATTTAATGTTATTCTCTTGGATGTACTCTCACTTCTTCCTAATCGTTACTGCCACTAGCGCTGCGGCAAGCACCACTATGATGATTATGAGCGCTATTATTGCCGTCTGAACAATGTCTGGCATGCTAAGCACGGTTGTCGTCACCGTAACTGGCACAGTTACCGTACTGGTCACGGTGGTCGTCGTGGGTGAGGTAATTGTTGAAGTAATCAAACTGGTTACCGTTGAAGTAACTACGCTCGTCGTGGTGATAGTGATCGTTGTGGTGGTTACGCTTGTAGATGTAGGGGAGGTGGTAGGTGTTGGAGGTGAGGTGTACAAGCCCTTGGTGGCTACATATAACAAAGCCCAATTAGCATAGCCATCGCCTGTGGCCGCGCCTACACCGAATACATAGTTACCACTACTCGGTGGTGTGTAGTAACCGCTTAGGCTTAGTGAGAATTGTGCCGACTGCCTAGTGTTTAGGTTCGTGGCAATGCCAGTGAGTATGTTTGTGCTCGGGTCATAGGTCACTGTTATGTTAATGCGATCACCAGGACGAGGCTGAAAAGCACCCGTGCCAATGCCACCCCAGCCTGCATATCTCCCACCAAGGTTTGGCGATGGGATTGGGCCAACGCTTGGGTTATTGCCGCCTGGGTTACTCGCAATAAACACGTTCCACTGCCCAGTGGCGCCACTTTGTTTAGCGTATATCTGCCAAACCGGATCCCATTGAACCACGATATACTGCGCAGAGCTCTGGGGAAAGATAACACCACCCTGAATGGGTGATGCTTTAGATACTTTGTAATTTATTGAGTAGTTGTATGCAGAACTTACACTCCACGTTAATGATGACGACGGTAGGAATAGGTATATTACAAAGCCGTCAGCTGAAGATCCGCTGGAGAACGTACCAACCATGGTTATTATCACTGGGCCCCCGCTGTAGTATGCCTGCCAAAACATGGCACCGGCGGACCATGTTTTGGCTGGGACTAATTCAAGCACGGGTTGGTTTATATTAGTTGATATGGGACTCCAGTACCGGCTTGCCGTCGATGGCCCATAATACGTTGGCCACGAATTAGTTGGGGCGCCTTGATTGTCGCCTTGGTATACGCGCGGTATGCCGAAGTACTGCTGGCCGTTAAGCAGGTTTAGGATTACTTGGGTGTTGGCTTGGTCTGTCTGTGCCTTGGCTGTTGCGCCTAGGGTTGCCAACATCGCGATTAGTATTATTGCAGAGACTGTAATTATTGGTTTGTTGACGTACATGGTTCAGTAATAATTTATTTTTTTAAGTGTTCCGCCGAGCTCGTCAACACCACACGAATTGCGTACAGTAGGCATGGAATTAAGCAACCTCTAGACGGGTGCTCTGGTAAAGAGTCGAACGGCAATAAATTTGGCTAATTTTTAAAGTAATTTTAGAGTAGGGGTGTGGATGTGGAGAGACTTATTCGCGCCGTCTCCCGCGAGGTTGTGGATGAGGTGAGGGTTTGCGCCGCGGCGTGGTTGTCTTCGTGCCGCCGGGCTCCTCCCGCTTCGAGGTGGTGAAGCACCTGCGGGAGCTCGTGGATGTGGTCTATGCCTACAGGTGGGAGGCCGGCGTCTCCAGCTACCGAGACGTTGAACAGCTCGCGGAGGCTGTGGTTGAGGAGTTTAGGAGGGCTGGGGATAGGCCGGTCTACCGCGTGGCTGTGGTGCCCCGAAGCACCCTAGACGCCATCCTGCTGGCCGAGAGGCTTAGAGAGACGGAGAGGGGGGATCTACAGGTGAAGATCCTCTACCTGCCTAAGTGCTACGCCGAGGCGGCGGGGAAGCTGGAGGAGGAGCTACGGACCCTCGCCGAGGTGGAACACGACAGGCTCAAGACCGCGGCGAGAGGCGAATACCGCGGCATCTCGCCCAAGCCTCTGCGGAGCTGGGATAAGGAGGAACTGAGAAGACTTCTGGAGGCCAAGAAGACGCTGGAGGAGCTGAGCCCGGGCAGGCTGGGGCTTAAGGACGTGCTTGCAGAGGCCTTCGGAAAGGCCCTCAAGGCGGCGCCGGGGGCCGCCGTGGTCCTTGCCCTAGGCGACCTCCTGGGCCACGCGTTCGGCGGCCTTGCCGCCGAAGGGCTGGGGAGACTGGCTGAGAGACTGGCGGAGGAAACCGGCCTGGAGTTCATAGAGAGGCTGGCCGACTCGGTGCTGGAGGGCTGGGGGCGGGATGGGGTTAGGGATGAGGTGGCGGCTGGCGTCGCTGAGTTGTTGAAGAAGGCGGAGAAGGCGGCTGAGGTTCTGAAAGACGGCGAGGTGGCCGACGTCCTTGAGGCCTTCCTCGACCAGCTGGCACTGGAGTGGGGAATGGACGCCGAATCCTTCACCACCTTCGTGGAGAATCTAGCCCTCCTCAAAAGAAGACGCATAGCAACCGAAGACGACTTGGAGAGGTTCAGGAAGGAGCTCGCGGAAAAGCTTAAGGAGGTCTACAGAGAGCTTGAGGGGAGGCTGGCGCCTCTGGGGGTTGTAGCCGGCGTGTATCACGTGCCGGAGCAACTGGGCGTGTATTTCGGCGACGGCGAGATATACGTGGGGAACGTCTTGGCGAGAGACCGCGCAGTCTACGTGGAGCACCCCGCCGAGGCGGCGCTGGCAGAAAAGCTAAGCCAGCGCCAGCTGGTGGTGGTGCACGGCCCCAAGGGAGAAGGAAAGTCGGTACTCACGAAAGCGGCCCTAGCGAAGAAGATCGTAGGCGACCGCGCCGTGGTGGTAGAGGTAACAGAAAGAAATGTGGCTAAGTTGAAGCAGGCGATAGATGAGATTAGAGGGGCGGGTAGGGAGCCCATCCTCTACTTCGACCCCTCCCAGCCGGGGCACTACCCGCAGAGGCCTTGGGAGGAGGCTCGGCATACGCCGCGCATCGGCGTAGAGGAGCTCGCCCCCTGGAGGCTGTGGGGGCTGTTGCGCGTGATAAGGGGGTGGCCGGCGTCGTAGTGTTGAGCGACGACTTGTACGCGCTTGTGAGAGATAGGCTGGGGGCGCATGTGGCTGTGGAGGTGCGTAGCGGCGATATCATCTTTCTGCAGAGGCTGGTGGAGAGCTACAGCGGTTGTCCGGGCGAGGCGGCGGCTGAGGTGGCTAAAGAAGTCGGGAAGTACGACGACAACAGAGCTTTGGCGGCGGCGTTGGCGGGAGACTGGCTGAAGAGGGAGGGCTGTCGGCGGGAGGCCGTGGCCGAGGCGTTAAGGAGGGCGGAGGGCAGGGCTGTGGACTTCGCCCTAGACTACATCTGGTACGCGGTGCTGGGAGGCGATAGGAAGAAGGCGAACGTCTACGCCCCGTTGATCGTGCTTAGAGGGCTTTATGGGCCTATACCTGTGAAACTCGCCGAGAGGATCTTGGTAGATCTTGGAAAGAGTCGTGACGAAGTCAGAGGTAGTGAGGTGGTGAGGTGGTTTGCGAGGCGGCACCACGACACGTTGGAGGAGGCGATAGGTGACGTGTCTTTCTTCCCCGCAATTGGGGGCGAAATAGAGCATAAGGAGCTTCACCAAGCGTTAGTCAACGGTTTTGTCGAATTAGAGAAACGTGGTTTAGTGGTGAGAAAAGAGATGGCGATCTACTCACCTCTAGATAAAATTATCGATCTGATAAGGAATGGTCTCGCTAGCGATATATCGCAACTTAGTGAGGATAAGAAACGTAGATGCGCTAAGAGGGCGGCTCTTGTCCTCAGTCACGCGTTTGCTACGCCCCCGTGGTTGCCTAGGCGGGGGGATCTGCCCGAGGAGGCAGAGGTTGTGTTGGGCGACGCGCTTGAGCCCTGCGTAGTGGATGACTACATGACGGCAGACGGCATAGTTGCCCCGCTCTTTGAGGAATTCGTGATATCCATGTACGAAGAGGCAGGTCGTCTTTACCTGAAGGGAGCGCTGGCGGAGGCGGCGGAGACGTCGCGAAAAGTGACTAACATATTCTCGCCGCTTGTCTCCGCCGACGGCATAATCGGTATCGAGACCTTGAAGGCGCTGGTAGATAGCTGGAGAAGAAGGGGCTTCACGCCACCCGAGGCTTATTACGCCTTGGGGTTGGCGGCGTTGGCTGCCGGGGGTGAGGTTGACGCGGAGACGGCCGATTTGTTGCTTTACGCGGCCTCTTTCGTGGTGCAACAGGTCGCACGTCACACTCCTATGTTGCCGGTTTTGGCGGCGTTGCGGCCTCTTGGCGACAAGGCGCCCCATAGATACGTCACTGTGTTGGCCATCGCCGCCTCTGAGATGGTGGTGACTAATAATGAAATTATGGACTACATCTACGCCGAGTTGCAACGGATCAAGAATCGCCTGTCTGTAGCAGGAAGCCGCTGGCCTCTGGTAGAGGCTATCATTACCTATTCGAGTTTGTTGAGAATGCAACCAAAGCACACCTGGAAGAGCGAGCAAGATGCCGTTGCGGACATGTGCCGGCTGTACAGCGAAGTTAAAGGACGTGGTCTGCTTGGCGCAGTTGCCGAGGCGTCTGTGTTGGCCGTAGCGCTGGTACGTGGCTATTTGGCACCGTATGTGCAGAAACACTGCAACTTAGCCGACTTGGTAGGGGAGGGCGATGCTGTAAAGAAAACACTAGAAAAAGTGGCGACGGCCAGCTCAGACGAGCTAAAGGAGATTATGGACAGCGACTTGGATTTTGCCGAGTGGATAGCGGCACGAAGCCCAACCAAAGACGTCAAGGGCGTCATTGAGGATTTGTGGATTTGGTTAACGCGTGACCTAGCCGACTACAAGCTGGTCCACGCCGTAGACGAGAGAGGCGAGTTAGACGTAAAGAGACTTAATGAGGCGGCTGAGGAATTAGAAAAAATAGCTGAGACCTACAAAAGGCGAGAAGAGTGGATAGATTATCTTGCCGTCCGCAGGCTTGCTCTGCAGGTCCGCGTCATCGCCGCTGGGAACTGGGAAGAGCTCCTCATGACTGCAGAGGGCTTCCGGGAGCTGTGGGAGGAGGTAGAGAGACTGCCCATTTCACGTGCTGAATACCACCTTCTAGCACCTCCTCTATTCGGCAAATATTTGGTCTACCTCGCGGCATCTGGCAAGAGAGAACTGGCAACGGAACAACTGAGAAAGCTAGAGTTACTAAATCATTTACCGTTAGTCTCTGTGGCGACCAAGCTTATGCTAAAACTGTTTGGCGTAGGAGAGGGAGTCCCGTGGAAGGAGGTCTTTGAGACGTCCGCAGGGGAAATTGATCCGGCGCTTCAGTTTATCCTATTGATGTCGACTGGTCGCTTTCATAAAGACAAAGTTCTTAAAGAGTGTAGACAATTACTCAAGACGAAAGTCGACGCTGACGCCATGTCATCCGACGCAGATGTTCAAGCAGTTATCGAGCTGTTAAGATCATGTGTTAAGAAAGAAATACAGAAGTTGCATCCATCGCTAGATGAGATGGATGAAAGAACTCTATTGGAGGTTCTGGCGCCTAGATGCTCTCATGCAAGGCTCGCCCTCATGCTATTGGCCGCTACAGAGGGCAGAGCCGACGCTGTTAGGTTACACGGCTTACTAGGCTCTGCGGCGTATAAGGGCACAGTGCTTCAGCCGCTCTTTCGAGCCGTTTATGAGAACTGCGGTGACTTAAACAGCGAGGGGTGCAAGATGGCTCTGTTGAAGCTGTACTACTACCACTTCTAGCGGCGCCTCCCGCGGCTGGACCTCCCCGAGGCGGCGGGTCTCAAAATCGTTTTATCTCGGCACCAGATGTGACACCACTTCTCTAGCTCCGGCGCGGCGTTAACGCCTGCGCATCACTACGGCAAGTCTCTGACAACTTACGCGCAGTAGACCTCAGGATACTTGGCATCGGGTCTGCCGAAAATTTGCTGAACGCTGTCTTGGAAATCTACCTTGCGACTTGCAAGACAGCCCTCCGGCCCCTTAACACCTCCGGCTCCTCCAACGTATTCGCCTCTCTTGTCTCCCAGCTTCTCACGGCGTGTTTCCTCAGCTCATTACAGCCTCTCGGCGCGCTGTTTGCAGGCGAATCCCCCTCAATTAGTCTCTCCAGAACCCGAGCGCCTTAGCCACTGCTGTCGTCCAGACGCCGTAGAGGGGCGTGGAGGAAGTCAGAACGGCATCTTGCGGTTATGCATCCGTATGACAAGACGCACGTCCAGTCAGTAGAAAACTGCTGGCCAGTAGCCAGAAGTCGGCGATTTGTCGCCGTTGCTGGGACTCAGCCCATGAGAGACGGCCACAAGCTGGCTCCGAGAAGGGCGCAACTTGGAAGGTGGGGATACGGGAGACAGACCCCGCTACGTAGAGCGGTCAACGGCAAGGAGCACTTAGGGTCTTCTCCCAGCGTCATGCCCTATGCCGCGCACTGTCTCAAGTGTCCGCTCTTCTTGGAACTGGGCGCCCTTATCTGAAGATGTCTTGAACGCAGCAACGCTTTAGACGCCTCATTAACAGAAGGCTCCTACCAACGATTTTTATAAAGTTGCGCCAAGCCTCTATATGGCTCACATAATAGATCTGCTAAGCTTGTTGGTCAACGTATCCGGACTTTTAGTCGGTGTATTCGGACTTACAGGCGACTTCAAACGTCGTGTGGCCATAGTAATATTACACTTAGTAGGCGCTTACGTCTCGGCTCAATTAATCCTAACAGGCGCTTACATCTTGGCTCAATGCTTCTTGCATCTCTTCCCATTTCTCGCCGAATGGTTCTTTACGTTTCTATCTGCCCAGTTCATAGCCACCGCATCTCCAGACCTTTCAAATCTTCTAAAATTTCTCTTATTTCTGTTGTCGTTAATAGCAGTTATACTTTCGCTACACCTACTTTATACGTCAATAAGAGATTTTCTCTTTACAAAAGTTGAAGCACAAATGGTGAAGAAATTTATAGAATATATCTCAAGCGAACTTAGTATAAAAGATGCAACAGACAAAGCTCTATCAGACATAGTTAAGGATCTACTGCCTAGCTTGAAATATGCCTTCATACGTATGTCGTATTTCCTGCTTCCGGTTTTTCTTTACTACATTTCGCTTGGTGCGTTACTACTAGGTGTCTGCAACTTCTTCAACGCCACTTTTTTGTGCCCAAACGACGCGGCGTGGCAGGTGGGGGCTATCTTTCTTACTATCCATATCGTCCATACATGGCTTTCCGTTACAAGCAACGGCAAATACAGCCTATACTCCTCCTTCCAACTCTACGTCTTAAGAGGGTTTATACGAGGAATTATACGCCAGTTATTGTCTAAAGTCTATCAGCGTAAACAGGAAAACCAACGAAACGGTTACCTGCCACGTCTTTCTGCATTCGAGTTTTTCATCGTCTCTTTTATAGCCTCGCTGATGCCTCCTCTGCCTATCCAAGAACCGAAAACCTTTTCCGCAATACTTCTACCCTTGCCTAAAGGAGTAAATTGCTCCGGCACGACTAAAGACCAGCGGGATCAGATATGTAAGATGGGCGTATGGCCAGAGACGCGCAAATGGCTAAAGGACGAGGTATTTCAATCATTGCTTTCGGCTTTGAAAGAAGTAACAGGCAACACAGGGTATCTTGTCACATGCGACTCTACTCAAATATTTGAAATAATAAGGAAACTGGAAGGAAAGAAAGGTATAAATAAAATATTGCAAGAGTGTAAAGCAGATAGTGAGTTTTATGGCCCCTTGACGTTTAGATATTATCTGTTTCAATGCATGTTTGAAGCGGTCTATAAGGCTTTTGAGAAAGGACGTGTGAGTCCTCACGACTTGTTGATAGTGGCTGAACTCCAATTAGTAAACGGTATTCCGGTTAGGTATGAAGTGACAAAGAAAGGAAGGGAGGTCGAGATAAAAGAGTGTTACTGCAAGCTTAAAGCAGACCAAGTTAATGAGACTTACTACCCAATCTACTTAATCGCGGCTTGGGGTGATTCTGCTGAGGAGATATCACAAATATCTCTGTGTCTACGTCTTCCCACTCACGGTTAGCCATAGGTGTGATAAGTTGCACGGCCTAGTCGCGTATGTTGAGAAATAGAGCGACACTACTTCAACGCGGAGGTTCTTGGACGTAGCCATTTCTCGAGCCCAGGCGCCCCCTCTACCGCCTTAACAGCACATGCCGCGGGCTCCACGGCGTATACGCCGAACGATTTTTCCAGCAGAAGCCTCTCCAGCGGCTCACGCCTCTACGGGGCAACCCTCCGCTCGAGGAGCGGCTTTCGGCCTATTCCCGACGGCTTGTAGGCGTATTCTCTCTGCCGGTCTTTACTTTAGCGCTAATGCGGCGCCTCTGCATCCACGCGGCTGTCCTACTGGGAGAGAGACTTTATAAAAACTATCAAGCTACATGTGATACATTTCTATATTGTGTTTTGAGGAAGTTTTGGAGAGGTGTGTCTTGCCTCTGTTTGGTATAACTAGTGTATTTTTTAGAGAGTATCTATGCGTTGTGTATGTTGTGCACATCGGCGCTTGAGGCGGCAAAGCCAGCCGCGTTGCTGTCCGGCGTTGTCAACACGCGCGGGGCTATGGTCTGTAAGCCGCGCGTAGATCCGATGAATCTTCTACACCGCCATGCCTGGGTTGGAGACGTAGCCGCCTCGGCGGCCGCGTCTCTTCAACCACGCGGAGACACGCCTCTCGCCGATTGAGATGTACGACCTAGGCATAATCACGTTGATCGTCGTTGCCGCCCTCGTAATGTTGATAAGGGGAGACCCCAAGTGGACCCTCCCCCCGCTCATAGGCGCCTTTGTGCTGTTTCTAGTGCCGGCGGTGGTCATGTTGACAATAGCCTTCTTCACCCCCAAGGAATCCCCCATACCGCCCCTCTTCGAGGTGAGACAGGGCGAGTTCTTCCCATACCCCTACCCCGCCGGCTCGTTGCAGGAGGCCCTTGAGAGGAACTACAAAGCAATACACGAGACTTATGAGGGTCTTAAGACGGCTCAGGGACTTTCTGCGGGGGCTGTCTTCGCCGTGGCCTATACAGAAACTCTGCTCCACATAATCTCGACGGCGGCGGGCGGCGCCCCCGGAGTCCTCATCCAGCTCTCCAAATTCGCCATGTACTTCTCCAAGGTTGGGGATCCACTTCTGCAGATCTCCCTGACCACTTACAACGCCGTCACTGCCTTCGTCATGATATTCCACTTCCTAGAGTTCATGGCTAAACTAGCCACAAAGATGGCGGTGCCGCTTCTTGCCCTTTCGCTTCTGGCCGTCATCTTCGGACCCACGCGGGCGCTGGGTGGTGCCCTCCTCTTCTTCGCCCTCATAATGATAGTGCCTTCTTACATCGGCTACTACCTGGCGCCTCTAGGGAAGGAATTCGCCGCATGGGGCCTGGAGACGGCGAAGTGGCTCAACGCCACGGCCATAAACGCCACAGGCATGGCGCCGGTGCCGCTCACAGCCGCGGAGGGGACGCCGCACACCCTCTTCTTCGCGCGTTACAACAACACCTTAGTTTTGAAGAGCCCGGCTGAGATAGCTACGAAGATTAACCAGACGCTGGGGCCCTACAACTTAACTGTGTCAAAAGACGTCATTGCCTCTGCCTTGGAGGTGGCTAAGAGGTATAAAGTGTTTGAAAAAGCCGCATTCAACGGGACAGACTGGGTAGCGGCCACAGCCGGCTCCGTAACGCCTATTGCATACGGCAACAAGACTTGGCTCTACACAGCCGCCATAAACACCTGGCTGGACTTCCCCGCGCCTAGGCCGGAGGAGGGCGGGTGCGTCCTACACGGAGACTTCCGCGAGTTTATAGACTACTTGATGCCGCCTGAGGAGGCGCGGAGGCTTAGGGAGCGGGTGGATAACCTCACCCGCGCCATATGTAAATTCCACGAATGGCTGGGCTACAGAAGCTACCACCTCCGGATAGACGTCCCAGCACACTGGCGGCTCCTCGCCGTTACAATAAACTACACGGCGAGGGATAGACACGGCGTGGTGGACAAAGGCGTCGCAGACGCCCACAACGGGGTGTGGGGCTGGCTGGCTGGGCCGGATAACGAGACGTGTTTCAACGCCTTGCGCAACAAGTCCAACTGCGCCGTGTTGGACACAACTATTCGCAGAGGCGTGTATAACTTCTCCCTCTGGGGGGAGAAGCGGGTTGTAGAACCCGTCACTGACTGGGTCCGTTCGGAGTTCAGCTTCATGGTGCGGAACTCCTCTCAGCCGGTGTTTGGCAGGTCCGTGGCGCTTTATCGCTGGGTGGAGACCTGCGAGTGGTGTTGCGAGTACGTCAACGACACATGCGCACGGTGGTGCTCAGCCTCTAGAGACGTCTGGCAGAGGGCAAATGTAACCAAGAGACTGGGCTCCGGCCAGTATCGATACAACGCCACGGTGTACGCCCGGCCTTGGGTTCCTGAGGAGGAGCAGAACTACACCGGCCAGATACCCGTCACCACGCGGACGTGGGACGTTCAGATCCGGCTTGAATATGGGCCGTGGAGTGGAGACGACGCGCCGCCCAGCGGCGCCTACTGCTACACCCACAGCAACAGGACGTACATGGTGCTGTCTTTCTTCAGAGCCGTGCCGGGGGTGCCGCGGGTGCTGTACGCCTTTACGTGGATGTACGATGTAGTAGTCGCATATACGCGGCAGGGAGGAAGCCTGCCGGACATGCTGGCCAACTACACGGATACGGACGGGGTGAGGGTTATCCACTACCTAGAGGGGGTTGAGCATCAGTACTACTGCCAGCCCGCCCTAGTGCCGATGGCGGCGCCGCGTTGGCGCCCCGTGGTAGATGCAGAACGCAACTTGACGAAGTTGTTGAGAGACAACTATCTGACCTTGGTGGTCATTAGAAACGTCTCCCTGGCCTACTTCGCCAGGGTGGGGCCGTACCTCGCGGCGGCGGAGGCTAGCAACTCCTCTCTGGCCAGGGCGGCCGCCGCATCTGTCAGGGAGTACCTCGCGTTGTTGAACAAGACGCCCGCCGCCGTCCCGCTTTACTACACGGCGCCGGACAGCTACAGGGGGCTGAATGTCCTCGTCGCATGCGTCATGCATGACTGGAGACGCGCTGTAAACCTCACCGCAGAGCTCCGCCTCCACCCAGCTAGGGAGTGGTGGGCCGCGGCGTATCCCATGGGCGACTCGCGGGTGGCGAGGCACGTGGCTGAGGCCAAGGCGGACATGTTCAGGTACGTCTTCGGCGCTCCTCCGCCACCGCCGCCGGCTAATCTGTCGGGCCTTGTGAAGCAGTGGCGCATACCTTGGAACAACCGCACTCTGCCGTATACACCGTACTACCATCCCGACATGAAGATGCCTCCGACCGACAACGCCACCGGTATCCCGCTTTGGAGTATTCAGCACCTTGAGGATGTGCAGATGACTCAGAGCAACGTGCTGGCTTGGCTCTTCACCGTCCTCTTCGTCACAATTCTCTCTATAGTTGCGGTGTTTGAGTTCTTGGGCGCCCTTTTCGACTTTCCCACGCCTATGAGGGCGGTGTTCGGCTTTGTCATCGGCGTCATTCAGGACTGGACGTATTGGCTTCCGTTTCGGGTGGCGGTGAGGGGGAAGTTGCTTATGCGCATTTGGCTGGCGGTGAAGAGGCCCGTCATGAGGTCAACAGTCCGCACGGCGGCGCGGGTCCACTCCTTCTTCGCCACGCGGATACCAGGCCTTAGGTATCT
>Ga0080007_1113316_pt1 | contig 15379 bp, 15 predicted proteins | sample OctOCTMetagenome_FD_69210 | JGI IMG/M metagenome (GOLD analysis project Ga0080007, IMG submission 69210) | Hot spring and microbial mat streamer communities from Octopus Spring Streamers, Yellowstone National Park, USA - OCT_B (SPADES... | ecosystem: Environmental > Aquatic > Thermal springs >...
TCTAACCTCTGCTTCTATTTTACTTAATAACTCTGGGTTCTCTTTTAAATAATCAAGAGATTTTTCTTTACCTTGGGCTAATTGCTCATTATTATAAGAATACCATGAGCCTGCTCTCTTTATAATTCCAAGCTCAACTGCCAAATCAAAAATTTCACCAATTCTGTTTATTCCCTTTCCATAAATTAATTCAAATTGAGCAGTTTTATAAGGTGGAGCAAGTTTATTTTTAACTACTTTGACTTTTATTATATGTCCTATAATTTCTGCATTTGGACCCTTTATTGTTTCCCCTTTCCTTACTTCAAGTCTTATAGATGAAAAGAATTTTAATGCTCTTCCACCAGGTGTTGTTTCAGGTGGTCCTTGATAAGCATTTTGACTAATTTTTTCTCTGACTTGGTTTATAAAGATAGCAACAGTTCCCGTTTTACTTATAACACCTGTTAATTTCCTTAAAGCCTTACTCATTAACCTTGCTTGTCCCCCAATTCCTTGGTCTTCCATTTCACCTTCAAGTTCAGCTTTTGTTACAAGCGCAGCAACAGAATCTACAACAATTAAGTCAATTGCTCCTCCCCTCACTGCATCTTCCATAATGCTAAGTGCTTGCTCTCCATACTCTGGCTGGGAAATTAATAATTTTTTATCTTCAATATCAACACCTATGATTTTAGCGAAAGTTGGATCAAAAGCATGCTCAGCATCAATAAATAGGACTGAACCTCCAAGCTTTTGAGTTTCTGCCATTGCCATAAGAGCTAATGTTGTTTTACCAGATGCTTCTTGTCCATAGATTTCAATAATTCTTCCTCTTGGATAACCACCAATACCAAGAGCATAATCAAGACTTATTGAGCCTGTTGGAATTGTTGGAACTTGGACTTTCGCCTTATCACTTAATCTCATTACAATACCTTTTCCATAATCTTTTTCAAGTTGTCTTATTGTTGCTTCAAGAACTTTTTCTTTATCTTTATCCATTTTCTTCACCCTCCACTTTTGGTGGTGTAACACCCTTTTGAAATTGATATTTTCCTTTTCTATCAGCATAGGACATCCTTGTCTCTTCATCAGCTTCAATAAAAATAATTTGAGCAATTCCTTCATTTGAATAGATCTTAGCAGGAAGTGGAGTAGTATTTGAAATTTCAATAGTTAAATAGCCTTCCCAACAATTACTTGACCAACATGCTTTACCATTTCTTCTTACATATAGTGTATGATTAGGAACGGTAACATCATAAACATAATCGTCATAATCAATTAATGAAAATGAATTTTTGTAAATTTTAGGAGTTAGTTGTTTTTTACTAATCCTTATTTTATAGACATCATAATTAGACTTAATTAAATGACCTTTTAATAATCTCTCTTTACAACTCGCTTTGGGGATTTTTCTTATAATAGCAGACCATCCACATTTTAGAACAATTTCTTGAAGATCATCTGCCAATTTTTTTGAAGTGGTGGTATAGGTAAGAGTTTGTAAATTACCATCTCCTAAAAGTAGAGAAGAAAGCAAAATTTTTAGATAAGAAGGAGCAAGATTTTTTATTTCTTTGGGAATGAATTTTTCTGGTGCATGTCCGAATTGTTTCAAATATAAACAAAGGGATTTATTTAAGCATACAAATCCTTCCTTAGTTTCAAAAAATTTAAAAGGCAACTTACTTAACCATTTTCTAATTTTTTTTCTTTTCTGAGGATCAAAACAAGCTATTTTAACCACATAATTCTTCTTTTTCTCATCTATATAAACACTACCTTCTGCTAAGTAAATACCAAAAAACCTTAGCCAATCCTTCATTTTGATTTTAATAGGTTTTAAGTAAGATTCATATAGTTTATCAACATTGCCTTTCAAGTTCCAAACAAAAATTTTGTTTGCTCCTATTCTTCTTTTTTCGAAAATAACACTTTTTTCTAAAAAGCCCTCAGAATACAATTCATCAAGATAATAAAGTAATGTTCTGTGAGAAATTTCACTACTAAGGTTATTTTTAATACCAACAGTTGTTAAATTATTTTGCTTTAACACTCCTAATATAGAAGACAATTTTATAAATTTATTCAATTTCTTTTCATCTAAAACTCTTGGAAGATAAAAATACTCTACCTTTTCCCCTTTCCATTTAGCATCTCTCTTTAGTTCATAGTTATACTTTCCATATACATATTTAGCTTTCACAAATTCAAAATACTTCCTTCCTCTTTTCCTTACTAAAAGCAAATGATCAGGAGTAATACAAAGATCTATATTTCTCCCCTTAATCCTTATCATTTTGCCTTTATATCTAAATTTTTGAAATTTAATTGGTTTTTGATATTCTAATTCCCCTTTGCTGTTTAAAGTTGCTAATAAATCATCTTGATTCAGCTCATAAAATTTCTTCCAACCATCAATAGTTAAAACTTCTGTTTCCTTATCATAACAAGGCTCTAATGGCGTTACATTAACAATAATTCCACACCTAGCATAAGTGCTCTTACCTATACATATACCAAGAACTTTTCTTGGAATTCTAAAATATTCAACACTCCTTGCTAAAACAAAAGAATTTGGTGGTATTATACAATAATTGCCCTTATGATATATAAATGACCTGTTATCAAAATTTTTAGGATCAACAATTGTTGAATAAACATTTGTAAAAATTAAATACTCATCAGCAACCCTAATATCATAACCATAGGAGGATAAACCATAAGAAATTACGCCTTTTCTAATTAAATTCTTTTCAAATGGCTCAATCATTTTATATTTTATACACATTTCCTCAATCCATTTGTCTGATTTTAAAGCCATTTTGTAAGTTTGAAAATTATAAAGTACAAACTTTTATATATCAAAGCAAAGTGCTTTAAAATTTCAAAACTATGCTCGTTGGTGTTGTAGGAGCAGGAACTATGGGAAATGGTATAGCTCATGTTTTTGCTCAATATGGATATGATGTTCTTTTATGCGATATATCCGATGAAATTTTACAAAAAGCAATAAAAACAATTTCTGAAAATCTTGATAGGCAAATTAAAAAAGGAATTGTTAAATTAGAAGACAAAGAAAAAATTTTAAGTAGAATAAAAACAACAAAAAATTTAGAAGATTTTAAAGAAGTTGAGCTTGTTGTTGAAGCAGTAGTAGAAAAAGAAGAAATAAAAAAGGAAATTTTTTCAAAACTTGACAAAATAACTAAGAAGGATGTTATTTTAGCAAGTAATACTTCAAGTATATCCATTACAAGATTATCAAAAGCTACAAATAGACCTGAAAATGTTATTGGAATGCACTTTTTTAATCCTGTTCCTGTTATGAAACTTGTTGAAGTTGTTAAAGGATTTATAACAAGTGATGAAACAGTTAATAAAATTGTTGAAATTTCAAAAACCTTAGACAAAGTTCCAATTGTTGTTAAAGATTTTCCAGGATTTATATCAAACAGAATTTTAATGCCTTTAATAAATGAAGCTATATTTGCTCTTGGAGAAGGTATTGCTGATAAAGAATCAATTGATAATATAATGAAACTTGGTATGAATCATCCAATGGGACCACTTCAATTAGCAGATTTAATAGGTCTTGATGTTGTTTTAGATATTTTAAATGTTTTGTATGAAAACTTTAAAGATCCAAAATATAGACCTGCTCCACTTTTAATAAAAATGGTTGAAGCAGGTTATCTTGGAAGGAAAACAAAAAAAGGATTTTATGAATATGATTGAAATGTTAATTTCATTTATGGAATCACCAATAATAAGATATTCACTTTATGAGCAAATCTATGATAAATTTTTTATTCCAAAGGAAAAATTTATTTTTTCTGTAAGTAATTACATAGCAGATATAAATTTTGGCTCAATTTCATATAATCTAAAAAACAATTTAATTTTTTATTTAAATTATTTAAATTCCGGAAAAATTCAAAAGTTTGATGAAAGCGGAAATTTCATCGGCGAATTTTATGCTAACTTTATAAACTTCTCATTATATAAAAATAATTTTAAATTTAATGTTCATTATGAAAGCATTATTAAAAATGATTTAAATTTAAGCCTTGGAGCATATTATTCAAAGACAATTAAAAATATAAATCTAAACTTATTTTTTGATTATTTTGGACTTAACACACCAATGATTTTTGGTATAAATGGAAATTATGAAAATTTTAGCATTAGTGCTTCTTATGAATTAAACTATAAGACAATTTACAATATTGCCTATAAAAAAACAATTTCAAGAAGTTTAAATTTTTATATTTCATATTCAAATAGATATAGTGATTTCAACATTTCTAATGATTTAATAACAGGATTTTTAGCAAGTATTGAAATGAATCTTAAAAAATATAAAATTGGTTATGGAATAAGAGTGCTTTCTGAATATGGTTTCATAAACACAATACAAGTTGCTTATGAATAAGTTAATTTATAAGGGTAAGGTTTTTGAAGTTAGAAGTGAAGAACTAACGATAAACAATAAAAAAATTTTAAGAGATGTAATATATCATCCAGGAGCTGTTGCTATTCTTGTTAAAAAAGATAATCAATTTTTATTTGTAAGGCAATATAGACATCCTTCAAGAGAACAGTTAATTGAAATTCCTGCAGGAACACTTGAAGAAAATGAAACGCCAATTGAAACTGCCAAAAGAGAATTATTAGAAGAAGCAGGAATAAAAGCAAATGAGCTAAAATTTTTAATTAAATTTTTCGTTGCACCTGGATATTGCTCTGAAATCATTCATCTATTTTATACAGATAATTTTGAAATTACAAAAAATAATCCAGAAGAGGAAGAAGATATTGAAACTATTTGGATTGATATAGAAAAAGTTTATGAAATGATAAAAAATAACGAAATAAAGGATGCTAAAACCATTATTGCTCTTACTTATTACAGATGTTTCTTTTGATAGCCTTGAAATTCAAACAATTGATATAAATAATGCCAAATATGAAGAATTAAATTCTATTCCATTTTTTACAGAAGAAGATATAAAAAAAATTCTAAAACAAAGACCATATCAATCCTTTAATGAATTTGCCGAGAGTTTAAAATTAAGCTCAATTGAAAGAGAAATTTTAAAAAATTATATCTTTATATCAAAAAAAGAAAATAAAGCTTTTAATTTCTTAATTGCCTTTAATTACGATTCAAATTTAACTTACAAATTTAGGATAAATCTAAAATACAATAACTTTTCGGTAAAATTTTCAGAAAGATATTTCTTCTTAAATTATCAAAACTTTTATTTTGGAAATTTTTATATCTCAAAAGGCTTAGGTTTAATATCAAGAAGCTATTTTAAAAATAGCATAAATAATGGATTTCATTTCTATAATAATTTAGCATTATTTTTGAAATTTAAAAATTTTGAGTTCTTTGCTGATAGTTTAAAAAATTATTTATTTTGCTATAATTTTAAAAATTCATTCATATCCATCTTTGGAAACGAAAATCCATCATTTATTATTTCAAGTAATTTAAATTTTTTCAGTTTTGAGCTTTTACTATCAAAACATTTAAATTATGCTTATGGAATTAACTTAAAAAATGAATTTTCCTATGTTAAACTAATTTTTAAGAAACTTTTAGATACTTCTTGGATTTATTCAAATGTTGGTGAAAAATTCTCAATTTACTTAAAATTTAAAAATTATCCTTTTACTATTTCATCAAGCTTTTCAAATTACTATCAATATCATTCAATAAACTATCAAATAACAGATGGCTCAAATATAGAATTTAGAATTTCAAGATATTACTATAAAATTAAATTTGAAAATGAAGAAGGCTTAGAAATTTCAGTTTTTAAAGATAACGCCATTAAAATTGGCTATAAATTTATTTCAATATATCAGTATAAAAATTTAAATTCTATTTGTGATGAATATAAGCCATTATTTGGCTGTAGAGTTAAATTAGATAAAAATTCAAACTACCAATTAGCAATTGATTTTAAATATAAATTTATTAGACTATTTTTAACAAATCAGCAACAATTCCTCTCTTTGAGATTAAAAATTTAATCCTAAACCTAAGAAGAAGTTTCTCTCAGCAGCTGGAATAAATAAAGGCTCATTATTATCACTTATATAACCAAATTGATTGTATAAGGTATTAAAGACATTATAAACACCTCCTTTTAACTGAAAGTTTTTAAATTCATAATTAAAAATAACATTTGTTATGAAATAAGGCTCAATTGTAAATTTGTTTGAAGGATCTATAAATTGTCTTCCAACACCTCTTTCTTCAAAAATCATTGTTAAATTCTTATAGTTAAAATCTAAGCTTAAATAAATTAAATAATTTGGATAACCTGCAACAACATTTCCTGAATAATTAAATTCTCCATTCCAATCTTTCCCTTTAAAATCAACATATTTATTATCAGAATAACTTAAACTTGTATATAGATTTAAAAATTTATAAACAGGGATATTTAAAGAAAATTCTATTCCCCTATATTCAACAACGCCAGCATTCGTTAAAATTGGAATACCATCTATAACCTTTAATAAACATTAAAATCAAAGTTAAATTTATTTCTTAAATATCTTGTTCCAATTTCAATACTTCTGACATTTTCAGGTTTTTTTCTTGGATTTGAGCATTTGTTATTTGAGCAGTTTTCAAAATCATACTTTGGAACATTGAGCATCGTAAATTTCTCTTGTTCCTGGTTCCCTTGAATTTAAAGATGTATTTAAAAATAAACTTAAATTTTCATTTATATCGTAATTTATTCCAAATCTTGGTGATGGGAAAAAGTAAGAAACATTATATTCAATTCCTCTTGGATAATAGTTATAAAATTTACTTTGATTATAAGCATTTAGATAAGTTGTTAGAATTTTTAGTTTATTTGTAGGTTTTAAAATTAATTGAAGATAAGCATTAGCAACCACTTTGTCAAGGTTATAATAATAATACTTTCTGTTAGGTTCTCTACAACAAGATGGAAGAGAATCAGCCCATAAAATTAATCCATAATGCTCTGACTTATGATATATAAAGTTTGCTCCTATTGAAAATTCATAATTATTTGAAATATAAGAAATTCTTGGAATATAACCATAATCTCCTTCATTTACCCACCTTTCCCTAACTAAATTGAATTTTGTTTTTCCCATTGAGTCATTCCAAAGTTCGTAAAAGTATTGATACCATTTTCCACTTCGCTTTTGTCTAAATCTACCATTGCCTATTATAGCATAAATAATATTTTTTATATAAAAATTGCCTATGAAGTTTTCTTGATGAAGCTCATAATGTTGTTATTGAATTTTTTGAAGATTTCCTTAAAGCAATATAATAACTATATAAATCACTCCAAGACTTTTCTCTATATCCAAGAGTATTCAGATGTAAATCTAAATGTTCCATATGAGCCATAACCACCAAATATAGAAGTTTTTGGAATCTCTGAAAATTTAAATCCTACAACATTTATAACGCCACCAATAGCAGAAATACCATATGGAGCATAACCTGTTCCTCTTTGAACTTGAATGTATGACGCACTACTTAAAATATCAGGATAATCTATCCAATAAATATCACCACTTTCAATATCATTTTTTAATATAGTTATAATTTAGTCCATTTCCAGCATCTGAATAAAAGAATAAATTTGGTGTTCTTGAGAGCAAATAAGGAACATCTAAAAATGTATATAATTTTGAAATTTCATCATTATTTATTTGAGTATAAGAAATTGGAGATGATTTAACAGCACTTGAAGTTATTTCCAAGGAATAAAAATATCATGCTAAAACCTGCTTTAACATTTCTTTTACTTCTTCCCTTGCCTTTTTAGCATCATTAACGAACTTTTCTATTAAATTCATAGGACAAAAAGGACCACACATAGAGCAAGCAACAGTTTTAGTTGCTCTTTCTTCTCTAATAATTCTTGCTTTCTGGGGATCAATAGAAAGTTTTATTTGACTTTCCCAATCAAGAGAATACCTTGCTCTTGACATTGCTAAATCCCATTCATACGCCCCCTTAATACCTTTTGCTAAATCAGCAATATGAGCAGCAATTTTAAATGCAATAAGACCTTCCTTAACATGCTCTACACTTGGAAGACCTAAATGCTCTGCTGGTGTTAAGTAGCATAACATATCAGCACCAAACCATCCTGCTACTGCTCCTCCAATCGCTCCTGCTATATGATCCCATCCCGCCGCTATATCTGTTGGAAGCATACCAAGAATATAGAAAGGGGCATTTCTTGTAATTTTCTTTTGTGCTAATACTTGTGCTTGAATTTCATTTATGGGAACATGCCCAGGACCCTCTACCATCACTTGAACACCTGCTCTTCTACATCTATCTACAAGCTCTCCAAGAACCAATAATTCATGAATTTGTGGTCTATCAAAACTATCTGCAATACTACCAGGTCTTAAAGCATCGCCAAGACTTATTGTAATATCATAAGTTCTACAAATATCCAATATATCATCAAATTTTTCTAAAAGAGGATTTTCTCTATTATGAAAAAGCATCCAAGCAGCTAAAAGTCCTCCACCTCTTGAAACAATCCAAGTCGTTCTTTTTTGATTTTTCATAAATCTAATACCTTCCAATGTTATACCTGCATGGATTGTCATAAAATCTATACCATCCTTTGCATGAATTTCTATTGCTTTTATAAAATCATCTGGTTCCAAATCAAATATAGAACCTTTTTCTTTTGCTGCCATAAACTCTGCTTCATATACAGGAACACTTCCTATTGGAATTTCACATATTTCCATCAATTCTTTTCTAATTTTTCTTAAATCTCCACCTGTTGATAAATCCATAACCGTATCAGCACCATATTCCATAGCAATTCTTAATTTTTCTTTCTCTTCATTTATATTTACAAAATCATAAGAAGTACCAAGATTTACATTTACTTTTGTTCTTAGCTTACTCCCAATACCTACAAGCTTCTTTAAATTCTTTGAAAGATGAATTTTATTAGCAGGTATAACAACTTCTCCATTCTTTAAAAGTTCCATTAATTCTTTAACATCTATTCCTTCACTTTTAGCAACATATTCCATTTCTGGAGTAATTTTGCCCTTTTTGGCAAATTCCATTTGGGTCATTTTAAACCTCCTATTGAAGGGCTCCCAAATAAAGGGAGCCATCAATTAAACCCTTTATAAAAAGCTCATCTGAAAATTCTATCTTCTCAGCTCCTTTAATATAAATTCTGCAGCCTTTTTACCTGATAATAACATTGCTGAAAATGTAGGACCCATTCTATTTAAACCATAAGTTTCCGCAACAGCCATACCACAAACAACAAGTCCTTTATAAACTTCACCTGTCCATTTTATTATATTTTCCTCACTAACCTCAACATTTAATGGATATAAACCTTTCATTTCAACTAAATTCCTTTGGGCAAGCTTCTTTACAGCTACTGCATCATGACCAGAAGCATCAACAACAAACTTACTTTCAAGAGCTATTGGATCAACACAGGTTATTGCTCTAGGTAATGCCCTTGTAGGAGACCAATTCACAACAACGCCACAAACCCTATTATCCTTTACTATTAAGTCATCAAGAAATGTTAATTGTAAAAATTTAACACCACTTATAGCAGTTTCATATATTAATTTTGAGCAAGCAATAGGTCCATAACTGATATACAATCCATCTTGAACTTTTTCATAAGGAATTCCAAGCTCATCAAATAATTCATTGGCAGGTTCTCTTATAGTTATACTATTCATATAATATCCACCTATCCAAAACCCACCACCTAGATAGTTATTTTGCTCTATAACGAAGACCTTTAAACCACCCTTAGCAAGCTCCCTAGCACACACAAGACCCGAAGGACCAGCTCCAATAACAAAAACATCAGCAGATACAGCTTCTGAGAGATCTTTATAAAATTTATCCAACATCGCTTTTGTGATAAACTTTTCCATAGCTCAACCTCCTTTTTTATATTTTCACACTGGGGGAGACTAATTAAGAGAAGTTGTGAGAGCCTTGAACTCCCACACCTTCCCTACGCCGGTATTACCCGGTTCAGGTTCAAAGGGTCGCACCCGCTATATGGGTGCCTCTCAGCCGGGTTGCCCCAGCTCCCCCGGTGTGGTTTGAAAATTTTAAAGGATAAAAATTTAATTGTTTTGCGTTGTCAAATAATTCTAAAACTATTTATTTTTTATATTTTTCCCCACCCACCCTTAAATTAAGCTTTCGGCTTAAAAATGCCCATTTTTCGGTAGGGGGCTTTGCCCCTAAATGAACTCCCAATAAAATCTATAATTTCCTGAAATTTTTATAAGTTCTTGATAATCAATTACTTAATACTATTTATTGGACAAAGCATATTTATTTATTTTTCTTTATTTTCCCAACCGCCCTATATTCAAGCCTTTTTCTTTAAACTATACTTTAAAATTTGAATACTTTGGCTAATTTAATTTTTTATATATTGGTAGTTTTTTCTGTTTTAGTTATTGTTGGAGCTGTTATTGATTTACTTTTTAAATTGTTTAAATTTATTTTTTTGGTTGGTCTTGCTCTTTTAATATCCTTAATTGGCTACTATGGTTACAAAGTTTTAGTTGATCACAAGTCACTTGATGAAATAACCGAAGATTTAAAAGATATGTGGAAAAAACTAACTAAAAGATAAAGAATTTTATGATACTTTTAGCTATTTTAAGTCAAACGAAAGAGCTTACCTTTGAAGAGGTAAAAAATTTTGTAAGTGAGAAAATAGAAAAATATACTTACTTTAAAGTTGATAGCAATTTTATTAAAAGAATAAAAATTACCCAATCTTTTGAAGAATTAATTTCAGTTTTAGATAGTTTTAGGAAGCATTTAGGTCGGTTTGATTATCTAGGAATTTTGAAAGATGAAGAACTTCATAAGGAATACAAAGAAAAAAGAAATGATTATGGCTTAACAAAAGGAGGAACGTAATTCCAACTTCTCCAAGTTTTAGAAAATGTGCCTTTTTAACAGGACAATATGTCTATGCTGAATATACAGCTGATTATATGGAAAGTGGCATTTGTACTCATGGGAAAAGTGCTTATATTAGCAGTGGAAAACTAACTTTTCTTACTGTTCTTTATGTAGCATCAGCATTAAAATATGACACCATTATTATTGATCTTAGAGATAACTTTGGAGGCGAATCTATTTATGCTTACTATATAGCAAGTCTATTATCTAACAAAAAACAAATAGATTTTAAATATCTATTTAGGGATACGACAATAATTGAAAAAAAAGACTTTTCATCTCTTAAAACATCAGATGTGCGTAAGAAAAAAATTATTATTTTAAGTAATAAAAATACATATTCTGCCTCTGAGTGGTTGATTTATAAATTGGCTTCTCTTAATCCAAAAATAACATTAGTTAATCCAGATGGAAGAACAGGTGGTAAAAGGACAAGGTTGTGTTCTTTTTATTTTTATTACAATTACAAGGATTACTATTTACTAGTCCCTTGTGGTTTATGGTTTGTTGAAGGTAATGTGTATTTTTCAAAAAATTATTAATAAAATTTTAGTATTAGCTTATAATATAATGTGGAAAACTTAATTAAATTATTGATAATCAATAAGTTTTATGTGGAAAATTATGTGGAAATTTTTGTGGATAAAAAAATAAGTTAGTTTTTCAACATAAAATTTAAAAATTTTTGTGGAAAACGAATTTAAGTTATTGATAATCAATAAGTTTTTTATGTTGAAAACGAGTTTTTTTATTTTAGGAATATGTGGAAAACAAATTTAAAATTTTGATTTTCAGATATTTAGAATGTTGAAATCTAATTTTCATTTTCCACATTTCCACAAATTTATTTTTAAACATGTGGAAAAGTTAATTAAGTTATTGATTTTCAATAACTTATGTATGTGGAAATTTTTTTTATTTATAAACATATTAAACTTTAAAATTTTGAGGATGTTAAAAACCAAAACGAAATATGGGATTATAAATTGGACAAAACCAAGTGATTATAATTTAGCAGACATAACTACAAATATAGCTTTTAAATTATCAAAAGAATTAAAGAAAAATCCAATTTTAATAGCAAATGAAATTTTAGAGGAGATTAAGAATTTTAGTGAGTTTGAAAGTATTGAAAATGTAAATGGATTTATAAATGTTCGTTTAAGTAAAAATTTTTTAATTGAATTCATTTTTAAAATTTTGGAAAATAATTTTATAGAAAACGATGAGCCTAAGAATTATATAATTGAGTTTGTTTCTGCTAATCCTACGGGACCTTTGAATGTTGTTAATGCGAGAGCTGGTGCTATTGGAGATAGTATTGTCAGAATAGGTAAATTTTTAAGACATAATGTTATTTCAGAGTATTATGTAAATGATGAAGGCAATCAAATTTTAAGCCTTGGATATTCAATTTTATGGAGATTAAATTATGTCTTTCATTTTAAAGTTAATAATGTTTATATAGAAAATCAAGTGAAAAATGAGCCAAAAATTTTAATAATTGATAATGAAGAAATTGAACTTGATGTTTATAAAGGAGATTATGTTATTGAAGTTGCTAAAAACTTAAAAGATATGGTAGAAAAAGAAATTAAAAATTTTAAAAATTCTTATAAAAACAAAGAAGAATTTCTTAATGAGTTTAATAACTTTGCTTATAAAATTGGAAAGTTAGCAAGTGATTTAATTTTTAATAAACAAATGGAAGTTTTAGAAAAATATGGAGTTATTTATGATAGCATTGTTAGAGAAAGTTTTATAAGAAATTCTGAATATCCAAAAATTGTGCTTGAAAAACTAAAAAATTATTTATATTTTGAAGATTTAGAAAAAAATCAGTTTGAAGTTAGTGAAAAGGATATTTCAAAATTATTAGATAAGAGCTACTATTTAGAGCATTATAAAAATAAAGCACTTGTTTTAAGAACTACAATTTATAATGATGATAAGGATAGGGTTTTAATTCGCTCTAATGGTGAGCCTACTTACTTTTTTTGGGATATTGCTTATCACTATTATAAAATTTTAAGGTTGAATGAAAATGGTTATATTATTAACTTACTTGGACCTGACCATTATGGATATATTCCAAGATTAACATCTGCTTTAAGAATGCTTAGTTTTGAAAATTTAAACATTCTTATTATTCAACAAACAAATTTAATTAAAAATGGTGTTAAATTAGATATGAGTAAAAGAAAAGGACAGATTTATGAAATGGAAGAATTAATAAATGAAGTTGGTGTTTCTGCAAGTAGATTTTTCTTTTTATTAAGAAGCCCTTCATCACATCTTGATTTTGATATAGATTTAGCTAAGAAGTTATCAAGCGAGAATCCCGTTTATTATGTTCAATATGCTCATGCAAGAATTGAAAGTATTAAAGAAAATGCTAAAAATGTTGGCATTAATTTAGATTTTAATAAAAATTATCTTTTGGAATATGATTTTAAAAATGAAAGAAAAATGATTGTTTATTTATTTTATTTTGAAGAGATTGTTAAAAAAGCGTTTTATAATTTAGAGCCTCATTTAATTGTTTATTATCTTTTGGAAATTTCAGAAATGTTTCATAGCTATTATCAGAAATATAGAGTTATTGATATTGAAGATAAATTTTCAACAATAGCAAGACTAATTATTTTATCAGCAGTTCAAAAAATTATAAATTTAGGTTTAAGTTTAATAGGTGTTTCTGCTCCAAAAAGAATGTGAAGATGTTAGAGCATTATTTTAATGAATTTTTAGAGCATTTAAAATCCTTAAATTATTCTAAAAATACAATTTTAAGTTATGAAAATGATTTGAAAGAATTTTTGAGCTTTGTTAAGGATAAACAAATAGATAAACAATTATTAAGAAGTTATTTTATTGAGCTTTTTAATAGAGGTTATTCTCAAAGGACAATTATTAGGAAAAGGGCAAGTTTAAATAGCTTTATAAAGTTTTTAATGAAGAAAAAAATTATAAAAGAAAATCCACTTATTTTAATTTCAAAAATAAAAGTTCCTAAGAGTCTTCCAAAAGTTATTTCTCAAAATCAAATTAATAAAATTCTTGATAGTTGGGAAATTAAAAATTTTGATGATTTATTAAATAAAGCAATAATTGAAACATTATATTCAACAGGTTTAAGAGCAAGTGAATTATGCTCTTTAAAAGTCAGGGATATTGACTTTGAAAATGAGCAAATTAAAGTTATGGGTAAAGGTTCAAGACAAGCAATTGTTCCAATTGGTAAAAAGGCTTTGAATTTAATTCGTTTAATTATTCAAGAAAAGAACTTAAAGGATGATGATTTTATATTTCAAATAAGTAGGTTTCAATTATATTATAGAGTTAAAAAATCATTTTTGAAATTGTCTCAAATTTCAGGTATTCATCCTCATATATTGAGACATTCATTTGCTACTCATTTATTAGATAATGGAGCTGATATTAGAAGTGTTCAGATGTTATTAAGGCATAAAAGTCTCTCAACAACACAAATTTATACTCATGTTAGCTTAAAGAAAATAAAGGAAAGTTATGAAAAATTCCATCCAAGAAATAAATCCTTTTAGAATTAATAGTATAGATTTGGAAAATTTAGTTGTTGAAATTGGTTTTGGTAATGGAATATATATTAGTAATTTAGCTAAGTTAAATCCAAATAAAAATTTTTTGGGTATTGAAATTTCAGGAGAAAGTGTAAAGAAACTTTCAAAAATAATAAAAAAAGAGCATTTAAAAAATGTTTATATAATAAAGATGGATGCTTATTGGGTATTTTATTTGTTTTTGAAAGATAATAAAGTTTTGGAAATTTATATAAATTTTCCTGACCCTTGGCCAAAGAAAAAACATGCTCATAAAAGACTAACAACAATTGAAAATTTATATCTTTTTACAAAGAAACTTAAAATTGGTGGATTTATTCAAATTAAAACGGATGATTTAAAATTTTATAACTTTACAATTGAAAATGCTAAAATACTAAATTGTTTTGAAATTTATACATATGAGAATTTTAAAGATATTATTCAAACAAAATATGAGAAAAAATGGATTGAGCAAAATAAAACGATATGGACGATAAAGTTAATAAAAAAAGAGGAACCCAAAATTCAAGTTCGTTTAAAAGAAATAAGGAGGATTTTTGAAATGCCAAAAATAAAAACAGATTTTATAGATTTCAGAATGCTTGAAAATAAAATAATGAAAATTGATGAAAATTTAATAGTAAAGTTTTTTAAAAGCTTTCAAAGAGATGATGAATGGTTAATTGAAACATTACTTTCAGAAAATAATTATGTTCATTATTTCTTTACATCTCTAAGAAAGAAAGATAGTTATTATATTTTATCAATTTCAAATTTTAGTGAAGTGATA
>Ga0080007_1067690_pt1 | contig 15374 bp, 17 predicted proteins | sample OctOCTMetagenome_FD_69210 | JGI IMG/M metagenome (GOLD analysis project Ga0080007, IMG submission 69210) | Hot spring and microbial mat streamer communities from Octopus Spring Streamers, Yellowstone National Park, USA - OCT_B (SPADES... | ecosystem: Environmental > Aquatic > Thermal springs >...
GCGGTATATAAAATATTAAAGTATCTTTTATCTCAGAGTATTCCGTCGCATATGGCTTTTATTCTATATATTTTAGCTTGCTACCACTATTGTCTTTAGAGGACTAGATAGATGAATATAGAAAATAGCTATAGTAGCTTAAGCAAGGAGCTGAGAAAACTTACTAAATTTTACGAGCTCCATCAAATAGGAGATGCTATTACAGAAAACAAAGAGACAAGACTCGTATGCGAGGTTGATCCTAAGTATAATCAATGGACTCTATTGAAGCTCACAGCTATATTTTTGTATGTACCGCTATATACAAGCATAATCTCGAAATACTTTGGAGAATATTACTTAGTCGATCTATTTGCTGGAAGCGGCATAGGGTATATAGATCCAAATTGTAGTAGCAATTCCTGTAAATGTAACGAAGAGTCAATAAGGATCGCGGGCACACCCTTAATGTCTATATGTTATGCTACGCCTCAGTTCACGAAAATTTATTTAAATGATATAGATCAAAGGAAGATTGATCTTTTAAATAAGAGATTGAATTATCTCGAAAATATAGCATCACAACAGAAAAAGCCCTCATGGATCTTCGATCAGTTTAAAACAAATATAGTTAAATTTTATAAAGAAGATTCTAATAGAGCACTAGAAGATATATTAAATGACATAGAAGATAGAGATAAACAGATCTTCCAACAAATAGGGAAAAAAGCACATGCATTGATAATAATAGATCAAGAGGGTATGGATCTGAATAGGGATACTCTGGACAGGATTTTGCATTCGAGTGTGAGAAATGATCTTTTTATTCTCTTTAACACTCAAGGTGTAGGTCTTCAAGCCTATAACTCTTTAAGAATGGGTCATAGCTCCGATGCTCTGGATAGGCACCTAGGCCCTCAGTGGAAAGATGCAGTAAGGAAATATGCCAAAGATAGAAATAAAAACCCTGAGGATCTCTCTAAGAGCGAGCTTTCAGACGCTATATTTACTTACTACGTGAATGAGATATATAAACAACAACGTATAGTAGTTGGGATCAGAATCCCGATGAGGTTAAGGCCTCAGCCCTTAGACCTAATATTCGCAACCCCTAGAACACTAGGTGGTAATAAATATATAAACGCTATAAAATATATAAAAAAGCTCGTGGAGGAAACGGACATTAATGGGAGGGGTTGGCTAGCTGAAGCTCTTTACGAGTTTGTGCTTAAGGGAGAACTCCCCGGATTGTTATCTTATATGATTAAAAACCCAAGGGAAATACTAGAGAAATATTCTACGTCAAAAAGATATCTGGGTAAAAATAAAGATTAGAAGCCATGCTTTCTTACTTGCTCGATAGTCTTAGGCAGCGGATACTGCAGCGGAGAAGAATAGTGGTGGCTATTATTTAGGACTGTTCAGATTATTCGTGAGCGGTTTCTGGGTTTCCGATAGATGTCTTATAGTTCTCGTACCACCATTCTCCCTTCAATGCATATTTCCCTAATAGCTCTGTGAAGAGCTTACCTGCGTATCTATCGAAATTATGGTTGACATCTATCTTCTCCTCTAGCGCTTTTTCAATATACAAGATATTAGATCCCCTTATGTGAAGACTTTCACCATATACATAATCTACACCTACCTCCGCTAGGTTTGATAGTATTTCGTCTAGGTCTCTTGCTAGATCCTCGCGATATGCGTTCGGAGGAAATACAGGGGCTACTATCGCTAAGATGGAAATACCCGTTTCCTTAGCCTCTCTTAAAAGGGATATCCTCTTGCTTGGAGATGGCACCCTCGGCTCTATGATCCTGGCGAGATCTTCATTCATAGTTGCTATAGATACCTGGAACTTCACCCTATCCTTAAATTTCGATAGAAGATCTAGATCCTTTATCGCTAAGAGAGAACGAGTAAGGATCCTGATCCTGATACCTGACGACAACGCCTTTTCGAGAATAGCTCTCGTGTATCTATACAGCTGTGGAAGATATGGATCATGAGTTGAGCTCATGAGAACTTCAACACCTGACCATCTAGTCCAAGGCGTTTCCTCAATAGCTTCCCAAAGATTCTCTGGAACTACGAAATATTCTCCCCATGGCATGTCAACGGCGGGGCCTACTCTCTCACGGGAATACCTCTTATGTATTGAATCAACGTAGCAAAAAACACATCCGTGTGTACATCCTATGGCATAGTTGATTACCCAACCGTCTGATAGATTCTTACCAACACCTCCCCTCTCCTTAGAAGTAAGCCTGGTAGGCTTGACTATAGGAGGTTTGATCCTATATCCCTTAGAGGAATAAGTAGAAGTAAAGCCTTCTCCGTATCGATGTGAACTCCAGTAAAACATTAGTTTCCACCTAACATCTATCTTTCATATTTTATATATAACAACTCCATAACTCTTATCCTAATATCAGAGAGGGCATATAATAAGAGGAGAGGCTATTAAAAGTATTTCATAATCCATATTGCCCAGTGATCTTTGGCATATTTTGTTCTATAAGAATTTAGGGTCGTATTTTATCTCCTACTGTATTTTCCAAGCATTCCAATAGCTTTCTACCTTTATCGGTGATCCTCACTAGTCTTATCCTCGCCCGTTTCTCAACCACCTCTTCTATCAGCTCAAGCTCGAGAAGCGCTTTCCTAACCGTGCCATAGTATGTGGCTGCTACTATCCCGCTTTTCTCTATTAACTCTGTTGTTGGGAGCTCTCCTCCTGCTTCTCTTAATGCTAGTAAAACTGTGTATATGTGGACAAGCCTTGCAGCCCTAACACCCTCTTTTTCCATGGCCCACCGTCTAAGATCTTCTATATAGACTTATATGTGTTTCCTATAATCTAGTCTTCTGTTACTAACATATATTTACCTATATATTACATACTGGATTCTAGTATCTAGAAGTTAGATTTTTAAGGCTATAAACTAAAATATATATGGTGAGCTAAATGGGTCCTCAAACAGAGATCCCCGAGTTCATGAGACCTAAGAGGGATAGGATCCCTGTTATGGTTGTGCTGAACAGGGATCTCTATGAGAGGCTCCTGGCCTATGCGATCGAGAAGGGCTATCTAACTAGGACTGGTAAGCCAAGGCTAAGTGCTGTTGTTGAGGATCTGCTATTAATCGCCCTTGGAGGGAGTGGGTGATGAGGAGGATCAGGGAGATCGTGGTTGGCTATAGAACAGTTGTGAGGGAGGGGGATAGATATAAGATCTATGTTCCTCGGAGCATAGTTGATGCTCTCGATCTTGCTGGGAAACAGGTTCTAGTGATCATAGAGCTGGAGGAGGAGATCATAGGGGGTAGGAGGGCTCCCAGGTCCTCGGGTTATCAGGCCCCAGAGGTGGTTGGGGATGATTAGACCTGCTAAGACAGTTAGCGAAAAGATCCCGGCAGAGCTTTCGCCTATGCTGGAGGCGCTAGGCTATGAGATGTTTAGGAGGCTATGCAGATATGCAGATCTGTTGTCGAGGGGTAGGCTGAGCCTGAGAGAGCTAGCAGGGATCCTCAGGAGCTTCGACCAAGCATATAGAGTGGTCGACACCCTCATAGCTTTGGGGCTTGCAGAATCGCATAGAGAGAGATGTAAACATGATCCGAGGAATATCTGCAGATACTTCTACCTCACCGAGCAGGGTAGAGCAGTTGTAGAGTCATGTTACGAGGCACTGGGAGGAGATGCATGAACGATACCATAAGGGCTCTGAGGCTCCTACTCCTCAAAAAGCTCTGTGGAAAGGAGAGGGTTTTAATGGCACTCCTAGAATGGGTGAACGGGTCATCACCCTCGGAGCTGGAGAGGCTAGGCGTTACTAGGCACCAATTAAGAGGGCTCAGAGAGAGACTCTCACAACTGATGGGGGGATACCGAGCTGCTGAGACCATTATAAGGCTCTACACACCACTGATCCTTTCACTAAAGCTGAAACCCATAGCGATCGAGAAGCCAGGGGGCCTTTGCAGATGTTTGATCTGCGGAGCCGAGGTCAACACTTTCCCCGAGGATCATCTTTTGAAGAGCCATAGAGACACAGTAACCCATTTTCTGAGAATAGTTATCCGCGAGCGCCGGCTCAGAGGACAGATGTGTGCTCCGCCTCAAACGGAGCACATGATCGGTAGAGGAGATATCTATGGCCAGGCAGAGGAGAATCTGCTTGAAAACAGTGGTAGATGAGAAGAGCAGGAGATGCGTGGAATCGGCAGTAATAAGGGATATGGGAGGCCTCTTAAAGATCTACATAGTGAGAGGTGATAAGGGAGGGAGGATCCTGAAGAAGATCGCCGAGCTACCAATGATCAAGTTGATTCATGATCCATCAGGAGATCTATATGTTGCATCTAACAGCAATGGAAAGATCTTAGAAGCCTCGCCAACCCTTCGAACACTCCTCGAGCTCCTGGTAGATCGAGGATATATAGTGCCCCTCAACATGTATTCGAGGCCTGAGCTCCAGATAATACTCAGCAAAATCATCGAGGTTGAAAATGGATTCGCGGATGCCGGGATAACCTTTGACGGTATTATGGATCCAAGGGGAGTAGGACTTGACTTGGAGGAGTGGCCCGAGCGTATAAAGATTCTAGAGGATATTGCTAGGTGGGCTGAAAAGGCATACAGATCTGAGAGGAATAGAAAGATAGCCCTTGCAAACATGGCATTCCTGCTAGCTAAAGTTCTAAGCCCGGCTGTCAGGATGAAGAACAAAACATTCATAGACCATTTCGTGTGGAACGTAGGGAGAGGTGGGGAGGGGAAGAGCTCACTAGCTGTGTATGTGATGCTCCCGCTATTAGGCGTCGACGAGGACATCAACAGCAAGCTCTTCATCTACATCAGGGGGGCTGTGAGGACTCCGGAACAGGCTAGGAACCTCATAGCCTTAAACAGAATGCCATTGATCCTCGACGAGCAAACCCGGGGTGCTCTTACGAGGAACATAGATATTATAATGAGCTCCGCCGTGGGGAGCGGGATAGTCGGCATCCATGCATCGAAATATGGGGGCGGGGTAGGCTATGCATTCAGGAGCTATCGGGGCGTGATTATTTTCACAAACCTGCATTTCTCAGAATTCCTCAGGGATGTTGTCAGAGAGGCCTCTGACTATGCTATCACCAGGAGAGTTATCGAGCTTGAGTGGGATGGTGTGAAAATAGATCAAGAGGCGTTTAAGGAGCTGCCGCAGATAAAAACAATACTAGGAAATCTCGATGGTGTCTGGAAGAGGCATAGAGAAGAACTTCTGCAGACAGCCAACATAAAAGAGCTAGCCCTCGAGGTGCTGGAACTGCTTGAAAAAGATTATAATGTAAATCTGAAGGTATATAAAGACGCTGTCGAGGAGGTGTGGAGGATCTGGGAGAACGGGAAAACAGTGCTTTTGAAAACAGACGAAGATCTTTTGTTCGAGAGGGCTTTGGGGTTTCGAGAAAGCTGTTGGGCGATACCAATATCACGGCTCTAAGGCTCCTAGAGTCGATTATTGATAACCCGCATGCATACGGCATCAAATTTGCGTATAGCAAAAGCGATGAGGAAGAAGAGGATGAACCGCAGAGGCTGAGGGAGGTTCTCTGCAAGGCCGTTGGGAACCTCAACCCCCAGGATCCTCACCCCTTATGCGGATCCTCAAGCGATGTTAAGCCCGAGCTATATTCCTTAGACAAGAAGTTAAGGAATTATTATGAGAAGGGCTACACACATGTGGTGATAAAGGCCAGAGGGCCTCTATGCCCCGGGATGCCTAGGCGGTTCCTCGGTTTCCCTGAGAGCAGCTACAGCGATGGGGGTGTGAGGTTCAATGGCTACAAGATACCTATATCAAGGTTCATAGAGATATTCATTGGCAGGGCATCGGCGAAAGAAGAAACTGGGGATCAAGACGCCGGCAGCCCAAACACTAATACTAATATAGGCATAGGTGGTAGTGAAGGTAGTGAAAGTAGTGAAGCAATAGATACAGCTGAGGTTTCGAAAGGCTTTCAATCACTTCAGAGTAACGATAGGGTTAATCATTCGAAATCTTTGAAAAACGATACAGCGATCACCGTTTCACTACTTTCACTACCTTCACTACCACCTATGCCTAATAATATTGGAAAAATCGAGGTTCTGAAGAGGGCTGTGGAGGGTATAGAGCCTGGGTGTTATTCCGAGGATGAGCTGAGACAAAAACTCGGAGAACTCTACGATGTTGTTGTTGGTAAACTCGGGATCGCTAAGGACAAAAAAATATGTTTAGGTGTAGAGGGGTGAGCGTAAAGGCAAAGGCTATTGCCTTTAAGATGTTGAGAGAGCTATCCCCAGTCGAGTTGAGGGTTTTGCTCTACATGATCGGAGAGGTTAGTGTTGGGGAGATAACAGCCTTCAAAGAGTTGAAGCTGATATATGGGATAGGATATGATGAGGCTTTCAAAGCGTTTGAAGCCCTGGCCAAAAATGGTTATATAGAATATGTTCCAGGGAAATGCTATAACCTCTCTAAAGAACTTAGATCTAGGAGGATCAGGGAGCAGATCCTAAACATCCTAAAGATCGATTAATTAAGAAACAACAAAAAGAAACTATAATATTAATAGTTTCGAGGGCCCGGCTGTCTCTCGATATATAGGCTTTGTATTTTGGTGGGTTTCTGTGAACGAGAAGGAGGCTGTGAGGGAGGTTATAGTGATCCTTAAAAGGAGGCTTAGGAAGAGGCTTCCCAGAGAATGTTGGGAGAAAATGCTCGAGGAGATTGATGAGATAGAGAGCGTGCTCGAGGAGCACACTTATGAGGATGCTAGGAGGAAGTGGGGTCTCTAGATTGGAGAGGGTTTTTAAGTCTGTGCTCCCTATATGCCGGGATGTCTTTGAGATATGTGCTGGGTTATTCGGCTAAGGAATATATGTATTTTAGGAAGATCCTAGGCGATTTAGCGGGCTTCGATGTAGGGTCTCCGAGGCTTAGATCCTCTCCCTATTCGTGGGAGCTCATAGAGCTAGATGGAGAATCAGTAGCAGCGCAGCCAAAGGTAGTCTTCGAAGATGTGCCGTTAAAGGGATGGGCCTTCTACAGGAGAGATACCTCGGAGCTCTGGGTAGACGGTGATACAGAGAGAATGGAGAGCTGTGAAAGGGCCTACCTCGTCTCCCTATCCACCAAAGTCGGTGTCCGGCATGGCCAAGCCGAAGTGGTTCTAGGAGACAAGAGGTTCAAGGGGGAATTGGTTGTAGTATCAGGCCACGTAGATAGAGGTGTCTGTGTTATTAGGCAGTCCTTTCCCCGCGTCGCAAGGGTATTCGTGGGAGGCGACATCTTCACGGCTTATCCCGATACCTTGGTTGTAGAAGGAGGCGGGGCAGAGGGGATCGGTGTGGCGTTCACAACACTCGATGGCGAGTCGATATTTATAACAAAGCCTCCAGGTCTCCCGGCAACTATATATGAGATCCCAAAGGATCTTGGGAGACCCAAGGTAGTGGCCCTCGGCTATAGATCGGCTTCTGTGCTGACGGAAAGAGGCCATAGCGTTGTTGTATTAGGAGACAACACCAAAGAGGTCATGAGCTATCCCTTCAAAGCCCTTGTGAAATCAGAGAAGGGATTTGTAGGAGTATCAAGCAAATGGCTTGTCATGGGATCCCGTAGCGAGCCAAAGATCCTATTGGAACTCGAAGGAAGCCCCAGAGGAGTTGGGGAGCTCGACGGATACCCGGTGGTTTCAATTGGCAACTCGATATATATAGCAACCAGATCATCAGCATACCACATCGGAGAATGGCCCTCCGAGACCGCCTCAGCATTGGGCTCCTACATGGCTATAGATCTTGGTGAGAGGGCAGCCCTAATCGATTCCGGAGGCTCAGATGTATTTAGTATAGCAAAAGACCCCGATGCGAAATGCTATGCATCGGGTTCCAAGACCCTGCTGTGTCTCTACAGCGGCTTTGCATCAATGATCGAGCCTGGTGAGAGCTATATAGAGGTAGGGGCATACGCAAGTAGCGAGGGCCATCTGATGACTGTCGAAACTACTGTGCCGCTACTAATAGATGGAAGAGAATGTTTGGAAGGGTGCTCCGAGCTTGACAGTGTCTCTAGCGTGCTAAGGAAGAGGATCTTCAGAGCTGCTGCGGTTCACCCGCTTGGCAAGATACCATTAGTGGCTGTCTCTAGCCCATCTCTCCCTGCGGTAGAGGTGGAGGAAGCCGTTGCGATCGTCTCTCCAGGTGAACATATATGCGGGGGCGTCGGGATGCTCAGAATCAGGGGTAAGATCAAGATTGAGAGCCCGAGGGTGAGACTTTCTCTAGCTGCTGCCGGGGATGTGTGCTCCGTTCTAGACGGAGCACATGATAGTTTCAACATCGAGACATGCATAACATCGCCGGTTGATAGCATAGATGTATATGCTGAAGATCCCATTGCGGGGGATAGACTACTAATATCAAGGATCGCCGTAGAAGCTCGCGAGATCCCAGCACCAAGGATATCATTTGAGCATGAACACCTGGACGGAGAAACAATCGTTAGGGCTATTATAGATGAGGGGTCTCTGATAGAAGATGCAGAGATCTACTGTGGCCATGGCACGAAGAAGGCTAGGTTAGAGGGCTCTTCAATCCATATAGAAGGGTGCAGGATCCCGGCACGTGTCTCCATTGTGCTTAGAAGGGGAGAATATAGGTATAGATATAGCTATGAGATCCCTTTCCCACCAGAGATCATAACATGTATCTCTAGATCAATAGATAACCCGGAAGAGCTAGCCATATGCAGACACGGTGGGCTCGTAGCCTCCCTAGTGACTAAGAGGAGACCCGATCTAGGGCCACTAGCAAATATAGAGAGGATTTCTCTAGGTAAGAAAGGCATACTAAGAATCTATCCGAGAGAACCAATAGCCTACATAGCCATCCACAGAGGCATCGTCACCGGCGTAGCAGGACCTTGCAGAGTGAACGAAATCGAGATCCCCGATTATGATCCTATGAGGGAGATAATCCTGGTAGTAAAAGGACACGAGAAGAGGATCTATAAGATCGAGCCAGAACCGATAGAAAAACTCATAACAACTGCAAGATCGCTGGCAACAGAGATTTTAAAACGATTCACGAAGGCTCCCCCCGTTCCTGAGTGGCCGAAATCTGCCGAGCAATTGTAAAATATCTCTTAACAGAATTATATAGATTCTCAGCTATCACTAGAATCTCGGACACAGCATCTAGGTCTTCATCAGGAACTCTCAAACAGCTTTTACTAGGATATCGCGTACCTACATTTTCATAATTCAGCAGACATGGATAGACTCCTAAGGACGCTACAAACTCTTTAAATACGTCCTTTATCACAATGTCAATAGAAAACTTTACATATTCAAGTACCCCCCTGCTTACTTCTCTAAGGATCGATGGTTGTATATTATTAAGTTCCTTTTCTGCATTATGCATCTTCATATATAAATCAAGTTCTTTGATAGATCTATTTAAAGATTGTTCGTATAGATTTTTAATTTTATTATATTGTTCGATTGCTTTTCTCAAACAAGGATAACAAGGTTTAGGCCTCAGCTTTTTAATCCCTCTTACAGAATCCAAGTGGAGTTCGATATTAGATCTACGTACTTCTTTAACCCCTTCTACAAAGGATCGAATTAAAGTAATCATATCGATATATAGCTGATCTGCTTTGTCTTTATATTTATTAAGACATTCTATATATACATATAAAATATATTCGAGTATTTCATCTAGTCCTTCAGCAAGCTCTTTTAAAATCTCTGTAGCTTTTTCAGTAAGAACTTCATGACCTAGTTTTTCAGGTCCTTTCAGATCCTGGAATTTCTTTAGAATTTGATGAGCTCTACGATGCTTGTCCGTCCTAACAGAACATTTTTCGATAATATTTAAGATATCCGAAATTGGATTAACATAAAAATCTATTAGAAAGACCTTTAAAGTTTTCTCGATGGCCTGTTGTATATGGTATAACGAATAGTCCCGCAAGTCTCGGCGTTGGATTAGAAATCGCGCTGTATCTATGTCTTTCCCAGCTTTTCCCAGCAGTTCTTCGAGCACCTCGGCGTCTGAGACCTCGTTATCCTTGTGCTCAGGCACTTCCCATACCAGATCAAAAGTGTCTTGCAAATATATTAATCCCTAATTCTTTGGGGGTTGAAACCAGATGTGTTAATAGAAAGACGATAATAGAATGGCAATCCCAATAAGTGTTGGCATGATCCTCCCGGTCATGGTTTTTGATGCTATCAGCGAGGCTGATACTGAGACCGATAGCTTAAATACCTCTGCATTAAATCCCTCTACTCTCCCTAATACCGTTACTGCGCCCAGCAGCATTGGTATTGATGCCATCACGGAGATCACAATAGCTGCAGACGCTATATAGGCCCTTACTCCCCTCAGCATAGTGCTGACATATTCAGCAAATCCCTCAAATACTATGGGGTCTACATCTCCCTTCTCTCTGTAGAAAGATATCGCATCGGCCATATAATCTGCAAGCCAGGGCCTCACGTCCTTGGAGAGGATCTTCTCTAATTCTTCATCGGTGAAAAGCGAAAGCGATCTATAGATCCTAACGTGCTCCCGCGCCCTTGAAACAACCCCGCCAAGTGATAAAAGTCTCCTCAAACCAGCTACAAATAAGATCGCTTCAGGTAACCCTCCGATTGCCATAGCGGCGCCGGCAACAATGAGAGAGTTGCTCGACATGCTGCCCCCCAGGATCTCAGCTATAAGGGGTGCTAAGCCTAGGAGGGATAAAGCCGACAATGCTGAGGCTATTCTCGAAGCTTTTCCATGGAAAGTTGTTCTGAGGGGGAGGGGGTAGTCAGGTATAAAAATAGATGCTGAGCAGGAAACCGCCAGTATTATGGGTGAAGAGGCAGCCATGATCCATGGACCGAAAAGCATTGAGAGCCCGGCAATCATTATAGGGATAATTGTTATCATTGTTATCGAGATAATGCTTGCCTGTGCCCTGGCCACCATGATTCTGGCTAGGGTCGCTTGAGCCCCCGCAATTATCTCTCTTGAAAGAGACAGGAGATGCTCTAAACCAGTTCCTAGGGCAAGGGACTGCGCATGCTCTCCTAGGGTCCTTCTGAGATCTCCTGATGCAATAGATCCAACTATGAGGAGAGCCCTTTCAAAACCGACAAGAGATGAGAGGCTATCGAACCACGACCCAAGAGATGCAAAACCCTTCAACGCCCTGGCCCCTCTAGCGCCAAGATACCTGAAGAACTCAACGAGCTCAAGCCCCGTGCTAGAGGCCCCAGAAGCAGCTACAATTGCTAAGTGGAGCTCCTCTCCCAATCTTCTCCTCAGATTCAAGAGCTTCGATATATTAGCTGTAAAGGGGAAAGCGAGTAATGATGAAGCCGCAGCCACTATTGTAGTCACCAGAGCCATGTCTTGGGAAAGGGGTTCTAGGGAGAAGATGCATATATATTCGATGTAATACACTATGATTATAATAGATATGTAGAGCAATATCACATGTCTTCTCGCCGAGAGAAAACTCTTAGGATCCCCAGTAGTTAGGGCAACCGCTCTTCTATACCATCTTAGCAGATCCATCGCCATCCCCCAATGTAGAGAGCCTCCTACTCCTCATAACGAGCTTGTCATATTCTATTTCTACTCCGTCCCTCATCCTATCATATATAACGTTTATCTCCGGAGGATCATCTCCTCGAGGTATTAGCTCAGCAACAGACCTAAGGATCCTCCGTGGGGTTGCGCTCTGGAACCCCATTATAGCTATGGCCCAGAACATCGAGATCTGGGAGTTGGAGAGCCCTATAGGCTGGGATCTGAGCCTGGCAATCGCCTCTTCAGGCGATCCAGCATGGAATGTGGTGAGAGCTCCCATTCCCGTATTTATCGCCTGGGTCAGCACCTGGGCCTCGGCTCCTCTAGTCTCCCCAACTACGAGTAGCCTAGTGGCTGAAGATCTCAGAGAAGCTTTGGCCAGGTCAAATAGATCAACCTTGACTCTTCCCAGCTCGAATGAGGTGTATCTAGACCAAGAAGATCCAGGCAGTGGGTCTATCTCAGGCGTGTCTTCGATTATTGCTATCTTCCAAGATCCTGGGATCATACTGTGGAGAATTGCCCTGAGTAGGGTGGTCTTTCCAGAGCCCGGCGGCCCGGCTATGATCATGCTTCCTCTCTTATTTATCAACGATTCCACATATTTTATGAATGCATAGGGGATCGAGCCCTGCTTCGCAAGCTCTTCAACCTTTACAATCCTCTCTATCCTCTTCCTCACAACAATCTCAGGCCTGTTCGAGATCGTCTTAGCCACCATGTGAACTCTATGACCCCCGTCCTCCAAGGGGAGCTGGACATCAACAATTGGGTTTGACGTCGATATGTAAGTGTTACACCTAGACGCTATGACCTGCTGAAGCTCCACAACACCACTTTCGCTAAGCATTATGTTGGTCCTTATCATATCGATCTCTGGGTATGTGTCTGAAATCTTCGCGTGTCTCACCCACACATGCCCAGCCCCTGTTATACTTATGTCCTCTATATATGGATCGTCTATTAGAGGCTGAATAGATCTATATCTGAGCTCTTCCCTGAGGATTTCCACAGCAATTAGAGCCTCCGAACCCTGAATGCCCAAGACCTTTGATAGAATCCCTAAGACATCTGAGCCTCTCCTCAAGAGAGGTAATATGTCTGGAATATTATCTCTAACGATCTTTCGGAGGTTTTGTGGAATCGAGGGCTCCACTATATAAATTAATTCTCCTAAGTGCCTTACGACCCTAACCCTATAAACGCCAACCCTATACTCAAGCACTGTTTCTCCAATGCCTGAGATCTCCTTGTCCTTGGCAATAAGGTTCTCTTCATTCTTTTGGGTGTCGCGTCTGGCTAGGGGTTTTATTTTGCTTGGCATCTGTAGCAATGTCTGCCCACAATATAGACTTTTAAGTTTATAATGGCTGATCATGTGCTCCGCTTGAAACAGAGCACATGATCAAAGCTTAAAAGGCAACGCCCCCAAATATAGGGTGCGCTATGAGGAGAGATAGAAGATTTAGAAAGGCGGTAAATGAGCTGGTCGTGGTATTAATCATGATAGCTATAGCCGTGCCAGTGCTGTTTGCAATACAACAGTGGCTGTCTAGCCAGGTCAGCAAGCTCCCATCAGCCCCCCAGGCGACTGCCAGCTACTCGATCACCTATTCGGGCGGCTATACATTAGTCACGATCAAAGTGACTAACCAATATGCAGATAAGAGCTTGCAGCTAGTGTCGATAAGGATCACATATCAGCAGTCAGGCCCACCTAATGTCCAAGTTATATCTGGGACAACAGGGTTATCGCCATTCTCATTTCCAGCAGGGTTCTCAGGTCTTCAACCAGGAGGCACCATCGGCCCTAAGAGCGATGGCTATATTGTGTTGACAGCTTCAGGTAGCTACTCGGTAAACGATGTCTCGCTAACTCTAAGAGATACCACCACACAGACAACATTTGAGATCAAGGCAACAGGCGGGACAAGCTACTAAACCAGCCAAATCCCCTAGATCCGGCCCAACAATTTTTACACCTGGAGCCCCACTCTAAATGGTGGGGCTCCATGGACACTGGCTTATAAACCTCAGACTTCTAAATAATGGGGCTCGTTGATAATATGCCCCTACTGCGGCTCCAGCGATATAGTTTTCGGGGGGCTTATAGTATGCCAGATGTGCGGCTCTGTCATAGATGTATCCTACAGCTATGATGAAGAGATGGCTATGAGGACATCGCCTCGGGCTCTTAAACCCCGTAGGGGGCCAAGGCAGAGGCCGGGGAGGATCTTCAGAATTTACAGATCCATTCTTGGGAAACCCAAACTAAGACCCGGCGTCACACTCTCGAAAGATGCCCTCAAGGCCCTTGAGAACGGCATGTCTATGAGGATTAAGAAATTCTCGCACACAGTTGATGAAAAGCTCTCCTCACTTGTTCGAGATCCACATATCAATAAGATCTTAGAGATCATAGACCAACACCCTAGGCTCTCCTCAAGAACAACAAGGGTTAGAGTTATGATAGCCTTTATTCTCATGAATATGGCTATGGGAACAAGGCTTGAGGATGTGATGATAGACCCCAAGCGCTTCGGAACATCTAGGACGCACATTGGCCGGGTCAAGATAATGCTAAAAAATTACCCAGCAATAGAGGAGCTTATAGAGGATATTAAAAAGATCCTGGATGGAACCCTCATCAAAGACCCTAACCTCAGCATCAGGGCATCTTAGGAGCCCCTCGAGGGTATCTGCAGAGACTTTGTCAGAAACCAGGGCCTTAATGAGACGTCCCTCTTACATGCCCTTGCAAGAAGTTCAGAACCGTAGCTGCCTAGGAATGCTGTTGCAACCCATATACTCTGGGAAGAGCCCTCAAGGATCCTCGTAAGAATATCGGGAACCCCCTCTCAAAACAAGCTATAGAAGCATCACCAAACATTATTAAAACTATATATGTTTCCTCTTTCAATCCTTTCGGGAAATAGCGTTGGCTTTATAGGGATCCTTTTTCCCAATATACATAGATGGCTATGAGAAGGGGAAGCCTCAAACTCCTAGATGTCCCTCCATACCAAGCACTGCTAGATGCTGTCTCAAGGGCTTGGAAGGACACGCGGAAAGGCAGATACGTGCTCAGAGACCTAGCCCTGGTATCCATCCTAATCTTCACAGGATGCAGACTTGGAGAGGCTATGAGGGTCTCTAAATCCGATCTCGATTTCAGAGGAAGGGCTGTTAGGATAAACCAGCTTAAGAAGAGAGAATCATTTACAAGGGTTGTGCCTGTCCCGAGCAACCTGTTTTGGGATATTGTTAGGAGCTATGTTGAGAGGATAGCTAGCGAGAGGCTATTCAGGTTCACCATCAGGCATGGGAGGAACATAGTATATGGATTCTCGGAGAGATATCTTGGGAGGAGGATAAGGCCCCACGCTATAAGGCATAGCTATGCAATAGCTGTTCTAAAGACAACAAAGAACCTGGAGGCTGTTAGAAGGCTGTTGGGGCACAGAGACTACTCAACTATCAAGACATATCTAGACATGACCCAGGAGGATCTCGAGGAGGAGCTCTCAAAGCTGTTCAGAGGCGTCTAGGCTATGGGAGGGCGTGGATGTTTTTGATGCATGGATTTTGGGGCATGTTAGGTAGGGAATGAAAATGATGATTGATACTGCGCACTGACATATGAAGGTGAAAAATGATTTATGGCGTATGGCCTGTGGCGGATATCAGATGATTTATGGCGTATGGCCTGTGGCGGATATCAGATGATTTTTGACTTTCGATTACTGGGCTATGTGGTTCGGGGTTCCCCCCAA
>Ga0080007_1066983_pt1 | contig 15350 bp, 9 predicted proteins | sample OctOCTMetagenome_FD_69210 | JGI IMG/M metagenome (GOLD analysis project Ga0080007, IMG submission 69210) | Hot spring and microbial mat streamer communities from Octopus Spring Streamers, Yellowstone National Park, USA - OCT_B (SPADES... | ecosystem: Environmental > Aquatic > Thermal springs >...
ATCTCTTTGGCGCACTCAAAGATGGCTTCCAGCGAATCATCTTTGATGGGCAAGACAAAACAATTGAAAGGCGTGACTTTTCGCGGGTTGCCGACGGCGTGCATGATGCGACCGCCGGGGACGAAGCGGAAGTTGCTAAGCAACCAACGGAACTTCTCATACCACTCCCGTCGCTTCTCCTCGGTTTCCTCCACTTCCGCCAATCCCTTAGCGATGCGCTCCCACATCTCTTCGGGCGTGAACTCTAAGGGCGTGCCATCAATGTCTTGCAGCGCATACTTTTCAAAGAACACCCGCGCCCGAAGTTCGTCACCCTCAAACCAATCCAAGGTCTGTCGGGGCAACTCCATCGTCCCTGCCACGACTTCCCACCTCCGTCACCGTTTTTGTGACCAACGCAACGCCTTGGGGCGTGCCCCCAACGGAGTCATAATGGCAACGACCTTTATCGGCAACCATCCTGACCGCCACAAGACTTGCCACAATATCTTGTGGTTTCTGAAGCGTCGTGGCTCAACATCTCGTGGCGTTCCCATTATGCCCATGCGGGGCGGGAGCGTCAAGGTGCATTTTGGGCGATTTCGTCGGCATCTTGGCGGGCTTTTCGTCGCCACCGTTCCCACTCGGAAGCCATCTAAAGTGACGGGCGAGAAGAAAGCGTCCTTTATCGGTCAGCGTCCATACCCAAAGGCGCTCCCATCGGGGAGCGGAAGGTGAAAAGGCATGAAGAAGCGGCTCGCCATTCTCGTCGGCGTTTTCGTCGCCTTTTACCTTATCGTCCTTTGGCTCGCCCAACCGCCCTTCCGCCTGCGAAGGAAACTCCTCGCCAAGTTGCCTTATGAGCCCGGCAATGTGCTCATCACCGACCTTGACGATGATGGACATCCTGAAGTGACGGCATTTTTCAGGGACAAGCCACCTATCTGGGTTCGCTTCCCGTTTGACAAACCTTCTATCCTTCGCTTTGAAAACTGTCGGGCAATTAGGATGATGGTGCGGCGTTGTCAGTTCGTCCCAAAGGCCTTGCCTGTCTGGACGGCGGACAGCCGCTTGCGGCTGCTGCGATGGAAGGACGGAAAGGCAAAACTTGAACCTTTGCCAAACCTTCCTGATGTGCCTATGGAAGAGGAAGACGCGTGTATCGAACGAGGGGAAAGCACGGAGGCGGTTTTCTTGGAGGTTTACCGAGGCGAAAATGTCTGGTTGTTCATCTTGTCGCCACAAGGTGAGTGGCAATTTGCCTCTCGGTTTACAAGTCAGGCAATTCGTTTTCGTAAGTTCGCCACATGGAATATTGCAGACCTTGCTGACTTGGACGGGGATGGTTTTTTGGATGCCCTTTGCGTTCAATGGCATCCAGATGTAGGGGCTTGGGTCTTCTGGGGAGGGCGGAAAGGAGAGGAGACGGATTTGGGCACTTGGATGCGCTATGGCTTTCCTAAAGTCGCTGACTTGGATGGGGATGGATGGACGGAAATCGTGATGGTAACGGAAGATAAGCGGTTGAAAATCTGGCGGTTTGACCGAAGGGAAAGAAGGCTGAAGGTTGTTGCTGCTTCGCCACCTTTGCCTGTCGCTGATGCTGACTTTTCCCTGCATCTTTTTGACTTGGACGGAGATGGGCGAAAAGAAATCTTGGTGGCAGACTGGAGCGGAAATTTCTGGGTCTTTCGGTGGCGGGATGGGAAGTTGAAGATGTGGCAAGGGAAAACTGGGCTTGCTGGGGCGTGGCATCAGGAGTATTGGGATCAGGTAAAGTTCGGTGACCATTTAGCACTTTGCACCTACCCATCTCGCCCTATCTGGCTTTTTTCGCCTCGCATTTGGCTTGAAGGTTGGAAGTTGAGATGGAAGTTTTGGGAAAAGGTGGTATTCAGCATCTTTTGTTTGCTTCCGAAAGGCGAAAAAGCCCTTTCTTCTTCCAACTGGCGAATTCAGGAAGCACCCTTTTGCCTTGAGTTTGCGGGCGACATGGATGGAGATGGTAGCGATGAGGTGATTGGTTACGATTTCAGGTGGCGTCGTTGGAGGCTTTACCGTGCAGAAGTGACGAAGGCGGGAGAATTGAGATGGCGGGATGTTTTGTTGGGCAGGGAGGAACCGAAGGCGTTTGCGATGTTGGTTGACGGGGAGCGTCGTGGTTTGGTGGTAAGTTGGGGAGATGGCAGGTTAGAGTTGCTGATGATGGAAGGCAGAAAGTAGTGAGTGGCGAGTAGCCAGTGGCGAGTGGCAAGCAGGGAGACGGCGGCATGTTGGAGCGGCTATCAGCCACGAAAGGAAAGCAACCGAAGAGAGAAACGGCAGTGAATAGCGACTGACGAATTGCTGGTCAAATTTTTCGTCCTACCTTCAAGCGCTATAATTGCCTAATGACTGCCGGGGTGGCGGAAGAGGCAGACGCGCCAGACTTAAAATCTGGTGGGCTTTTAGCCCGTGCGGGTTCAAGTCCCGCCCCCGGCACTTTCCTTTTGCTCCGAAGCGGCGCTCCAAGGCGTTGAGCAATTAGGCTCAACCTTGACTGCCCCGTTTTTGTTCCTCATGCGCCTTCACCGTTGACCCCCAAAACTTGCCCATGCCCTATCAAGCCACAGCAGAGGTTTCTCCCCATCGGTGCGAAGAAGTGAGTGTCGCCGAGGAGTCGGGAAAAACATTTGTGTGCCTTGTGCCAAACTTGTGGGTGATAGGTGATGGGCAATGAGGCAAGTGTTCTATCAACTCGTGGAAGCCCTTGAGCGTGGAGAAACATTTGCTTTCGGGGAAGTCGTAGAGACGCGGGGCTCTACGCCCCAAAAACCTGGGGCGAAAGCCATCTTCCTTGCCGATGGGCGCTCGTCAGGGACGCTGGGCGGCGGTTGTCTGGAAGCCGAATCGCGACGGGTGGCATTAGATTGCTTGCGGCAACGCACCCGAACGCTCTTGACTTTGCATCTGGATAGCGACTTCGGTTGGGACGATGGGTTGATTTGTGGCGGGACGGCGCGGGTCTTTTTGGATGGCAAACCCGACGAGCACGCTCAACTCTGGCGGTCGGTCGCTGAGTTTTTGAGGGAGCGACGAAAGGGCGCTTTGCTGACCGTCATTGATGCATCCGACAAAAATTTGGTCGGCAATCGTTGGCTTGTGGAAATGGAGCGCATTGCCCGTTGTCCTGAAAACGAGCGAAGTGCTTGGCGCTATCGGGTTGTTACTCGTTCCCCCGATGATGCACCAGATTTGCCTGAAGAAGCCTTCCAACTGGCGCAGCGGGTCGTAGAGCGACGGGATGAGGCAATCACAAAAATCCCCTTGCAAGGGGTAGAGGCGGAAATTTTTGCCGAACCGTTGTTACCCCGCCCGCATTTAATCATCGCTGGCGCAGGGCACATCGGAGCGGCATTGGCGCATCTGGGGGCGTTGTTGGAGTTTGAGGTGACGGTGGTGGATGATCGCCCCAGTTTTGCCAACCGAGAGCGATTGCCCGATGCTGACCACATCCTTGTCGGCGACATCGCCCAAACGGTTGCGTCCCATCCGATGGACAGCGACACTTACATCGTCATCGTCACACGGGGTCATCGGCACGATGCCCATGTGTTGCGGGAAGTCGTGAAGTTCGTGGACGAAGTTGCCTACATCGGGATGATTGGAAGTCGGCGAAAGATCAAACTCATCTATGACGAGTTGCAGGAATTGGGCATTGCGACGGCGGAGCAGTTGGCGAAAATTCACGCCCCGTTGGGGATTGACATCGGCGGTGAAAGCGTCTGGGAAATCGCTGTTAGCGTCGCTGCCGAGTTGGTTTGGGTGCGGGATGGGTGTCAAGGTTCTTTGCGTCCCCTCAGCGAACGGATGCGTCCGTTGGTCTTGAAGGAGATAGCGGTCGGTGGTGTCGGATGAGAGACAGCGGGCTTTGCGAATAAGCGACGGAAGACGGTTATAATTTTCGGCGGGATGAAAAACGACGAAAACTTGTGGGGGGTGTCATGAGACGGATGGCGAAACGGCAACGCTGGTCGCGGGAACGCATCGTGCAGGAAATTCGGCGACTACATGCTCAGGGGATTCCGCTGAACATGGCGTCGGTGCGTCGGGTTTTCCCGTCGTTGGTGGCGACGGCATGTTCTCGGCGATACTTTGGCAGTTGGAAGGCAGCGATAGAGGCGGCGGGCTTTGACTATGACAAGGTGGTGCGGATTAAACGATGGACACCTGAGGAAGTTTTGGCGGAAATCCGAGCCCTTTATCGGCAAGGGGCAGATTTGCGCCCTTCGGCGGTCGCCAAACATCATCAGACCCTTTTGGTGGCGGCGAGGAAGCGGTTTGGGACTTGGGCGAAGGCGGTCAAAGCGGCAGGGATTGATTACGAAGCCTACTTGCGTCGGCAGCATCAAGAATGGGTGGAAGCGGACAAGCGATACATCATAGAAGAAATCCGACGGCTCTATCGGGAGGGACGGATAGACGAATTGAGTGGGGCATGGCGTCATCACTTGACGCTCTTTCGCAAAGCCCGCCACCGTTTCGGCAGTTGGAAGGCGGCAATAGAGGCGGCGGGGCTGAACTATGAGGCGATCGTTAGCCGTCGCAAGTGGACGAAGGAAAGCATCCTTCGGGAAATTCAACGCCTTTATGCCGAAGGGAAGGACTTGAGTGTGACGGCGATGCAGCGAAATTACCCCAACCTCTTAGCCATCGCCCAATCGCCTTACTACTTTGGCAGTTGGCAGGCAGCGATAGAAGCGGCGGGTTTGGATTACGAACTCATCAAGCGCCAGCGGGGGCGGCGCCGTCGGGAACGCTTTCAGGTTAAGGTGACGGCGGAGTAAAGGGAGGTCATCGGCTTTGGGGGAAAAAGGTGTCGTGGCAACTTCGCTCCCTGCCGACCTCAAAGCCTTCGTGCAGCAGGTCTTAGACACACCGACCAAGCAGGAACTCCTTGTCTTTTTGGCGACCAACCGAGGGATGGACACCCTTCGGGGGTTGTCCGTTTGGTTGGGGCGCCCTGAAGGGGAGTTGCGGGGTGCGGCGGAGTCGTTGGTGCAGGTGGGGCTGCTCCATCGCAGTGGGGAAGGAGATGAAGCGGTTTACTCTTATCGCCCCCGACCTGAAATGCAAGGGTTGGTGGAGTCGTTTATCGCCCTTTACCAATCCGCCCGCTCCCAACTGATGCGGGAGTTAGAGCAACTGCGCCAACAAGCCCAATCCGCCCAGGAACAATTGCGCGCCCTTCAGTGGGAGCAAAGCCGTTTCCGTTTGGTCCTCGCCAGCATGTTGGACGGCATCCTCGTCCTTTTGCCCGATGGGACGATTTCTTACCTGAACGATGTCGCCGCTTCCTTTTTGGGCTGTCGCCCTTCGGAAGTGATCGGACAAAAGGTCACGGAAGTCCCTTCGCCCTTAGCCGTCGTCTTGGGCAGGGAATTGAAGTTGGTCACTCGCCCGCCCCATCCCGCCTTAACGCGGGAGTGGTCGCTTCCCGAAGGAAAAGTCCTTCGGGCAACTTTGATGCCTGTCTTCAATGAGCAGCGTCAATTCATCGGGGCGGTGGCGACCCTTTCAGACATCACGGAGGTGCGCCGACGAGAAAGGGAGCGTCAAGAGATGTTGGCAGTCCTTGCCCATGACATCAAATCGCCTTTGACGGCTATCCGAGGCTTTGCCCTTTCGGGGCTAAAAGGGCTTTTGGGAGAAATCCCGCCGACGAGCCAACGAGCCTTTCAAGTGATTGCCGAGCAATCCGACCGCGTGTTGGGCATGGTTCAGCAAATGGTGCAGGTGATGGTTGATCAGCGGGGCATGACCCTTCGCCCTATCCGTTTTGACCTGCGGGAGGCTCTTCATTCCGTCGCAGGGGCTTATGAGGGCGAATGTGCGGGACGAGGACTAACCCTTTCCGTGGAAGTGCCCACCCAACCCGTTTGGGTTCATGGTGACCGTGACTTGATAGAGCGCGCCATCGCTAACTTGATCAGCAACGCCGTCAAATACAACCGAGAGGGTGGAAGGGTTTGGGTGCGGGTGAAAAGCGAGGGGCAGGAAGCCGTCGTGGAGGTGGAAGACACGGGCATCGGCATCCCGCCAGCGGAGTTGCCCTTGATTTTTCAGCACTCCTATCGGGCATCCAATGCCGTCGGGGAAGGGGCGGGGATTGGATTGGCATTTGTCCGTCAGGTCGTGGAAGCGCATGGCGGTCGGGTGGAAGTGACCAGTTCTGTCGGGCAAGGAAGCCAGTTCCGTCTTTTTCTCCCGTTAGCGAACCCGCCTTTGATTGCCTCATCGCCCTGAGCCGTTGCCTTTCGGTTCTTCCGTCGGTTTGGGGGCTTCCTTTTTCGGCGCTTCTTCTTTGGGCTTTTCCTCTTTCGGCGTTTCCTTCGGGGCTTCCTTCTTTGGCGCTTCTTCCTTTTTCGGCGTCTCTTCCTCTTCGGTGACAATCAGTTCGGCAGAAACGGGCGGGTCAAAGTGGGCGTCATCGGTCTTCAAGTTGATGACGGCGCGGGGGCATTGAACCCGATGCCCTTTGCGCACATCATCCACGACGATGTTGCCCTCCAAAATCAACACTTCGTCCCGCGTCAAGTAGGTGAGTTTATCGGCGCGCCCTTTGTAGCGCCCTGGTTGCTCAAACTGGACATTGCCTGTGGCGACGACCCGACGCTCGCGGTAATCGTATTCCGCCCGCTCGCAAATCAACTTCCCACCCTGTCGCCGAACCCGTTCCCGAAAACTCTCCCGCTTTTGCGGGGCAGGTTGCTCGGCGGATTTTTCGGTGGGCTTAGGCGCTTGCTGTTCGGCGGATTTTTCGGCAGGTTTAGGTGTTGGCTGTTCAGCAGATTGCTGGTTTCCCGCCCCTTGCCCCTTTCCTTTGGTGGACTGAGGGTCAGGGGTTGGGGACTGGTTGGGCGACGATTTCGGTGCGCCCTCGTTGCCCTTCTTTTTTTCGCCTCCCGCCTCTTGCCCTTCGCTCTGCTCCGTTTTCGGTTTGATGGTGACTTCCACGGGACCGAAAAAGGTGGCGATGCGGCGGCGGGCATCAATTTGGGCTTTGGGGGCGGTGGCGATGGTTTCGGGGTCTTCAAAGCGGACGCTCCCGTCCACTTGCACTTGCTCTGTCTGAAGGTTGTAAAGGGCTTGCTTTGCGGTGACGATGTAGTCCTCACCTTCTTCGGTGATGATGACTTCCTGAGCCGACAGTTCGTCGCCCTTGAGGATGGTGACGGGATGGTTCGTCTTCAGGTGAATGCGTCGGGGTTTAGATTTCCCTTCGGGCTTCGCTTTTTCTTGGGGACTGGGGGCTGGGGATTGGGGGCTGGTTGCGGGAGGTTGTTGGGCGGTCAAGGTGAAGGGCAAGGGATTTTGTGTGCCGACCCATAACGCTACTTGCACGGGCGGTTGGGCTTGATAAAAGCGTTGGGACAAATTTGCCCGCACCGATGGACAGGTCAGTTGCAAGTTGGGGCGCAAAAGGACAACCCCGCCGCTGCCTTCCATCACCGTTTGGCTGGGCACATAACGAACCCTTTGAACGAAGCAACGGGTGTCAGCGGATTGCCCCTGAACGCTGAAGGCTTCCAAGACTTGCTCCCGCTCCCACCAAATCGCCCGCTCCGCCGTCGCCACCCATTCCCCGTCCCCCGCCCCTTGTCCCCCGTCCCGTTGAGCGAGTTGGGCATGAACGGTCAAGTTGCCTTCCACCGTCACAACTCCCGCATTAGCGTCGTAGCGAAGGGTTTGGGCGGAGAGCCAAAAGAGGGGACGCCCTTGCGCGTCGTAGTAAATCGCCTTTCGGATTCCTTGAGCCACCGCCTGCGTTTGGGCTTTGTCAAGGGTGATGGTGTCGGCGAAAAGTTCCCAGACCTTCCGACCGTCCTGATGGAGTGTCAAGCCTTCCACACCTTCAATGGTGAAGGCGGCTTTCGGCGAAGTCGGGCTAACTTTCGCCTCCGACGGTTTGGGCGGCGGAGAAAGAGGGCGACGAGTTCTTAGCCCCCACAGCCCGATGACAATTGCCAAAGCGACAAAGGCGCCGACCCAGACGAAAAAGCGACGCATCTCTTTTCGCCCCTTTGGGCATCAGAAAGGCGGAGGCGGCGGAGTTTCTGCCCCAATTCCCCCACCAGCACCAGAGGAAGTAAATCGCAAGGTGACCGTCGCTTCCTTCCCTGGTTCGACAGCGACGACAGCGGAGGTGGATTGATTCCCCAGTCGGGCGGTCACAGTCACGAAAGTCTGGCTCGCCAAAGAGAAACGCAAAACGAAACTCCCGTTCGCCCCGCTGGTCGTCCTAACAATTTGGTTGTTCACGAAGGTGCTGACTTCCGCCCCCACGACGGGGTTACCGTTGGCGTCCAGCACTGAACCGCTAATGACCGCTTGGGCACTGACAATGCCCCCAACTCCGCCCCCTCCGCCCACGCAACCTGTTAGCATCACGGCGACCGAAAGCAAGGCAAGTAGCCCCAAAGGGAAGCGCATCGTCGGTCAACCTCCTTGCCGTGAAAATTGTATCGCAAGATGAGCCCTTGCCTATTGGCGGGGCAAGGTGAAATTCACATCCCGCACCGCCACGCCCGCCACCAACCGCACCGTTTGCGTGACCGTCTGAAAGCCGTCTCGGCTCGCCCGCAGGGTGTAAGTGCCCGGCGGAAGCCACATCTGATAGCGCCCGTCCACATCGGTGATGGCAGCGTCCACGACCGAACCGTCCCGAACCGCTTCCACCCGAACGCCACTGTGATTGGTCTCGCCTTCCAAAGTCACTTTGCCCGCGACCGTGAAAGGGAAAGGAGGCAACTGGCTTCCTGCCGTCCCCAAAAAGAGCAGCAACGGCTCGCCGTTGATGGTCAGGTTTTCCGTCAGCGGTTGTAAGGTCGTGTCAGGCGGTTGCACTCGCACGGGCACTTGCAAACCCGTCGGGGCATCGGCGATGACGAAATTGCCGTTCCCATCCGTCGTCCCTTGCTTGTCGCCGACCCGCACTGTCGCATTGACGACGGGTTCCAGCGTCTCACTTTTGAAGACGCTCCCGCTCAAGCGGGTCGGCGTGCCCAACGGAAACAACTCCACGACGACGCTGTTCACCCGCTCATCACCCGACCGCAAATTCACCGTCAGCGCCAATTCACCCGTCTGCGGGTTGAGGACGGCGAGGTAATCGGGATGGCGCGCCCGCAAGCCAAAAGTGCCTTCAGGTGGCGTGATGCCGCTGAGCAGGAAACTGCCATCCAGCGCCGTGATCGTTCGCAGGCTCGTCCCGCCCTGAACCAGCAATTGCACTTCGGCGGCGGGGATGGCGCGTCCCGACCCTTTTTCTACGACACGCCCGCTGAGGCTACTGCTTTCCGTCGTGACGGGTGTCAAGTAGATGTTGCCCACATCGCTCCCTGACGGGTTGATTTGCACTTCGCTGATGTGGGTGACATAGCCGTGTTTGGCGACCGTGATTGTCACCCGCACCGAAGCCGCTCCCGTCGTCGGCACAGGCACATCGGCGAGGAAACGCCCATCCGCATCCGTCTGCACGGGCGCACTCCCGTTGATGACCACGCGGGCGCCCGAAACGGGTTTGTCTTCCAACAAACCACTCTCCAACACCCGTCCACTGACGGGCACCTTCGGCATCACAGGACCTGGCGGCAATTTCAACCCGCTACAGCCCACGAGGCAGGAAAGGACGCAGAAAACGGCAGCGACTGACGAATAGCGACTGGCAATTGGTGAAAACGGTCGCAGGCAAGGGAGCAGTTGGGCAAACGAACGAGTGAGCGGAGAAATGCATCGCCAGATCGGTGAGGGGGCAAGAGGCAAGTGTTGTTTCATCGGAGCATCACCGCCCGAACGGCGTGTTGGGTGCGTCCGTCGTCACCGTGGGCGATGAGGGCGAGCAAGTAAGGACCCGTCGGCACGAACCTGCCATTTTCGTCGCGCCCATCCCAGACGAAAGAGAAGCGCCCCGATGCGTTCACGGCAAATCGGCGAATCAATCGTCCCGTCAAGGTGCGGATTTCCACCTGCAGAGACATGGGCGCTGTCACTAACGCTTGCACCATCACCCCGCGCCCTTTGAGGGGTTGCACCGAAAGGATGCGCACCATCGGTTCTCCTTGAGCGATCAAGGCACTCACGACGAATTGGCGCTTTTCCTTTGGCTGCGCCGTGAAGGTGTAGCGGCTGCGTTGGCGAAGGGAAAAAGTTTCGCCTGTCGTCGTGTCGGTCGCCCAAAGGCGGACGGGACGGGGCACAGACGCCAAACCGTCCCATGACAGGGTGAGGGGCAAAGGGTTGTCCGTCCCGTTGACGACGACGAAACGCCATCGTTGTGCGGGTCGGTCGGGGCGAAAATCGTGCGCCAGTTGTTCGCCATCGTCACCGAGGAACGCCGCCCAAATCGTCTCAGGGACGGGAGGCGGTTTCCCGATGCGCGTTGGCGCCGCATCGGACGGGGAAACACCGAAGCGATTTTCCGTGTCCGCCATCCCTTCTGCCGTCACCGACAATTGAACGCCCCAAAGGGGCGAGGGGCGCGTGGCGAGGGACGGCATGAGAACGCGAGGGATTTGCCCCCTGCCGACTTGCCCATTTGCCGACTTGCCCATTCGTTTTCGGGCGCTGCCGAAGACGAGCCGAACGCCCGGGCGCAAGGCGCGAATCCAAAAGCCTTGCCATTGCTGAACCGTTTGGGCGATTTGATAGCGGCGCTGTTGAGCGTCCCAAATCCAAACCGTTGCGTCCAGCCATTGCCGCTGCCCAGCGGTCGCAAGGTCAACAACGCCTTCCGTTCCCAAAGATGCCCCGATTTCGCTAACGGGCAAATCGCGAGCATATGGGTTGCCGACTTGATTCCAGCCACCCATCAAGGGCACCTGATAAAGTTCGCCTTCCAACAGCGGTGTCCCTTGCACCTGCAAAGTCACATCTTGCGTCACTTTGAGCCAGTAGCCGACGCCGGGCATCATCGGTGTCGTGATGCGCGGGTAGAGTTCGTATTTGAAGTCGCCGGGACGCATCGGGTTCCAGCGAGCCAGCAGCAATCGGTCAGGTGGGATGCCCAATGCCTGCGCTTCGTCGCTTGCGACGGGAAAGAGGGGGACGGTGAACAGGTGGATGCCCGCAGGCAGCGTCTTTTGCAGGGTGACGACGGACGGGCGGGCGTGAAGGATGAGGCAGGTGAAGTCAAAGGCGCCGTTGCGAAATTCCGTGCTTTCCGCCATTCCTTCCGCTTGGTGGGTGAGGCGCAAACGGTAAAGGCTGCCTAAATCAATCCGCTGCGTGACGGCGAAGACGCCCCGCGTGAGGGTAACAGGCGAAAGGTCGGCGAGGTCATTGAAGCGGACGGCAACCTTCCCTTCCAATGCGCCCAACACGCCACCCCAAATCGGGTTTTCGTTGTTCTCTTCGCCCCGCACCATGTAAGGGAACGGGACGGTCATAGCGAGGTTGCCCACAAAGATGTCCACGAAAATCAGGTTGGCGTCGCCGATGTTGAAAAACTGCGGGGCGATGAAGCCTTCCCCGTCTATGATGTCCGTTTCGTTGCCTTCTTCGGCAAACAGGTCATCGCTTTGGTCGTTGCGGTAGCGCAATTGCGCCGTGATGCCCGTGAAGGGTTGCTCGTCCACGACGATGCCCGCCCCTTGGGCGATTTGCACCGTGCGATAAAAGTTGAGGATAAGCAAGACGCCGATGTGCAAGGGGATGGCGAAGGTGTAAAGTTTCGGACCGATGGTCACGCCTGTGTCCAAGACATGTTGGCGACGATACCAGTCGTAAAAATCCTGCCCTTCCACCGTCGGGACGATGGTGCGCATCAACTCCACAAGGGCAACGGTGTCGCCCCGAACCGACAGCGGGTCGGGTTGAGAAAGCAAAGCAGCATTGAACTGGCGGAAGCATTGCGGATTTTCGGCGGCGACTTTCAGCCACGCCGCCGCACTCATCCCAATCCGCCAAAACGCCATCGGTTGAAAACCAGAAGGTCCGAGGAAAGTCGGGTTGCCCAACGGCGGTTGATTGAGCAGGTCGTAAAGGGGCAAAACCCAAAGCGGGTCGCCGTTGATGGGGTCTTTGGGGTCAAAGTTTGTCAGTTCAGCGACGCCTTGATCCCGCAAGCGCTTTGATGCCACGATTGCCGCCGCCCGTGCCATCCCTTCCTCCCATGCGGGAAAACTCAACAGCAACGGTCCACGAAAAGCGTGAAGGACTTGATGCAGCAAGTTGAACCAATCGTAGCCCCGCAACGGGACGAATTCGGGCAGGCGGATGGTGTCGGTGGCGGCGTCGTAAACGCCACCGTCCAACGCCTGCAAATTTTCGTCCAGCACAATCGTCACCGTTCGGGTGCCGCCCGGTGGGCTGGTGACGGGTGAGCCGTAAAGGTCGGTGAGCAAGGGCAACGCCGTCTGAAGGAAGGAACGAATTCTCGCTTCGGTGGCGGTCGGAAAGTTTTGGAACTGGAAAGCGAGGTTGCCTGCGCCGAAAGGTTGGCGGGAGCGGGTCGGCGCATCATTGGGAGCGATGAGGGCGTCCACGCCGAGCCGTTGATTCGGTCGCCATCGCCCACAACGAATGAGCCAATCAATCACCTTCGGACGGGTCGCTTGCAACTCGGCATCCAAGTCAAGGGCAAGGTGGCGGGCGAGGGTGCGAACTTGTTCAGGCGATAACCCCCGCGTCGGCACACCCAATGCCCCGATGACGCCTTGCGCCTTTCCCGCAAAAGGGCGGGTGTCCACCAACTGACCTGCAAGACGGGACGAAGGACGAGGGACGGGAGACGAGGACGGCGGCTGGGAAAGGAGAACGCCCATCGTCAGCAAAAGGGCAGCAAATAGCGAGTAGCCAGTGGCGAGGGGCGGAAGGGAAGATTTGCCGATTTGCCGACTTGCCGATTTGCCCATTTGCTTGCCGTCAATCACCAGCAATCACCACCTGTCGCACTTCGCTGACGGTGAAAGCGTTGGCAGTGTGCCAATCGCGGTCGTCCAAACCGATGACGACCCAAAAATAAGTCTTGCCGTTGAGCAACCGTTGACCGCTGTAGGTCGCTTCGTTGACATCCGCAAGGACATCGCTATCCCAAACGGGGTCACTGGAAAGGAGGGCTTCAGGGTCGCTGTAAACCTGAACGACGAAGAAGGGCACTTTGCCTCCGATGGGTTGCCAACGGAAGACGAGTTGGGATTGCGGGACGGCAGCACCGTTATCGGGCGACACCAAACGCAATGGCGGCAAAACCGTCGTCTCGGCTGGCTCGCTTTTCGCCGTCTCTTGCCCACTCAAAGTCACGGCGCTAACGGCATAGCGGTAAGTTTGCCCTGCCGTCAAGTCGTAACCGATGTCGGCGACGACCGTTTGTTCGGGTTCGTCCACGACCATCCGCAACTGCCAACCCGATGCCGTCGGGACGCTTCGGTAGATGCGATAGCCCAGCAGCGATTCCGACGGTCGGGTTGAATGAGGTTGCCAACCGACTTCCACTTGACCGATGAAGCCCAGAGGGAAAAAGCGGCTGGGCGGGATGCGGGAAGGAAAGTTGGTGGTGCGAAGGCGTCTTGCCAAAGGATGCTGGTGGCGTTGCAGTTGCCGCAGCAGGAATTGACGGTAAAACTGAGGCGGTGAAAGGTGGCGGGGCATTGCGAGGCGATTGCCTTCGCCCGTCGGCAGAGTTTCGGCGATGGCGAACACCTGCGTCGGCGGGTTGACAGAAGAGGTGTTGCTGCCCAACGGAGAGAGGGTGATGGTCGTGGACACCCGTTCGCCCCGTTTGGGCGTCACCTGCGTTTGCACCGACTGATAGCCAACCTTTCGGGCAATCAGAACTTGTTGGGCGGCGGGCAACCCGACGAACAAAAATCGCCCTTGACTGTCCGTGCGGGTTCGTCGGCTCGTCAGGACGAAATCCAACCCAGCGGCGTAGTAAAGGACAGCGACTTGAGCGTCGGGGATGGGGCGACCGTCAGGGGTTTGGACGACGCCCTCCACATCGCCCAAAAGGTCGGCAGGGAAAAGGACAAGGGTCGCATGGGTTCGCTGACCTGCCGAGATGGTGAAGGGTTCGCTGAAAGCGATTTCCCGAACGCCTTCAAGGACGATCTCCGCCGTCAAGGTGTAAGTGGCGGGCGCAAGGTTGGCGAACCAGAAAGCACCAAAGGCAGTCGTGCGCGTCGTCGCCAACAGGTTGCCCTGTTCATCCCGCAACTGCACCGTCGCCCCGACAGGCGCATTGCCAAAGCGGTCGTAAACCGTCCCCGTCAACATGCCCCGCTCTTGGCGGGTCAGTGGCAAGTGGACGGAAACGCTCCCGCCTGAAGGAATGTCCACGATGTCGCGGGCGGTCAAATAGCCATCCAAAGTCAAGGCGATGGCGTGGCGGGACGGGGGCAGGGAAAGGGTGGCGGGTGTCGTCTTGCCTGTGTCTTCCCCATCCACCAGCAGGCGGGCACCGGGCGGGTCAGAAGTGACCGTCAAAGTGCCGGGGGGCTGATCAGCGACGGTCATGGTGGCTTTCACGATGACTGAGCCGTCGCCTGTCCAGTCAATCCATTGGTGCCAGTCGTGAAAGCCTTGCGCCTTCAAAGTTAGCAAGTGCGTCCCGACGGGCGGCGTCGGCAGGGGGAAAGGTTCGCTACCGAGCAACACCGTGCGGAAACCTGTTGAACGCCCGTTCAACAAAATTTCTGCCCCCGGTGGCGTGGATTGGACGGAAAAGAGGAAGCCCGACGGACCCGATGGGTTGGAAGGCGACGGGATAAGCGATGACCGCCCCCCGCCCCCACAACCCATCGTCAGCCAAAGCGCCACCATCAACAGGCTTAAACTGAGCGAGGTCCGTGCACGGCAAAAACGCCATCGCTTCATTCGCCTTCTCACTCCTGCCATCGTCGGCGCAGAAAAGTTACCCCATCCGCAAAAAGCCTAACCACTGAAATGACCAATGACGGAATGTCCAATGACCAATGGCACAATGACCAATGGCGCAATGACCAATGGCAAGATGACCGATGGCGCAATGACCGATGACCAATGGTGGCAGGTCAGCAGTTTGGCAATCGGGAAATCCGTCGCTATTGGTTGCCGTTTGCTGTCGCGCCTTTTAGGCGCTTTAGCATTGACCACTCGCATTTGCTATTCGCTATTCACCGCCGTTTTCAGAACCTGGCATTCAAAGCAGCGCGGAGCAAATTGGCGCGGTAGTCTTGTTCGGGTCGGTCGCCGTTGCGACGGGAGTGCGTCCAGATGAGGGAGAAGTCAAGGTAGCGATTGAGGCGGTAACTGAGGTCGGCTTCCATCTCCAAGTTGCGGAAGCGACCGCCATACAACCCCGGCGGGCTTTTGTGTTGCACCCACGCCGTCCGAAAAGAAGTCATCCAACGGCT
>Ga0080007_1036574_pt1 | contig 15325 bp, 18 predicted proteins | sample OctOCTMetagenome_FD_69210 | JGI IMG/M metagenome (GOLD analysis project Ga0080007, IMG submission 69210) | Hot spring and microbial mat streamer communities from Octopus Spring Streamers, Yellowstone National Park, USA - OCT_B (SPADES... | ecosystem: Environmental > Aquatic > Thermal springs >...
TTCCTCATCTCCTAGATCCTCGATCACTATTAAATCTCTACTCGGTATAGGAACCCCCTTCCCATTGAACCAGGATCTCATCTCCCTAATAGATCCTTCTATGAGGGACACAGAATCACGACCCAGCGTGGCTGGCGGGCTAAAGCCCTTAGAGAGTATCTCATAGAATCTCTCAGCAACAACCCTAGATCTCGTTGGCACCTCCCCCCGATGCAACAGGATAAAAACCCTGTGGATCAAGAAGCAAAGCAACACCAAACAAAAGAATATCAGCGATAATCAACAACTGTCGGGGATAAGCGGGAGGAAGAGGTGCGGATATATATTCATGCTCAGGTGGCTCGCAGAAGAGGTCAGGTCTGCTCTCCGGAGGATCCGCCTGGGCAGTATAAGCTATAAGGCTGTAGAGACCAAGTTCCGTTCTAAGTATGGGGTGACCGCGAAGCACTACAGGAAGATGTTCTACAGGGCATGCAAGGAGGTCGCTCCGAGGGAGGTCTGCGACTTCATAGAGTCCAGGGTCAAGAGTCTCTCGGTGGGAGACCTGCACTACGACGACCAGCTGTCGAGGGCTGACAGGGCATACCCCTCGATCGCTGAGAAGGTGGCCGTGGATGTGGGGGCCAGCTACAAGGCTACAAGAGCTGTTGGGCATTGCTCGAGGTGTGCTCGGTCTATACGCATGTATGTATACTCTATGACTCTATGGGAAGCACGCGCCGAGGCATGCATGGAGAGCAGATCTATTGATACGCATGGTATGCGATGGGAGAGGTTGAAGAGATATTTGATGAGATGCTGAGCAGGTTAAGGCCCCTCACAATCCAGAGGATAAGAGAGCTTGTAGGCAAGGCCCGTAGATGCATCAACACTGAAAGCCCCCGACGACTATGTAGAGGCCCTCAAAGTTGTTTGCCTCAGAGATTTAGAGCTAATGCTAAGCTTAAGGGATAGGCAACTCTACCTATATTCACAGCCTTGACATGCAGGTAGTTTATAGCTATGATAATGTATAGACTAATTTTATGATGGTTTGTTGAGATCCTTAGAGCTCGCCTAGCTCTCTAAGGAATTTCTCAAGTATTCTTCTGGATATCCAGAAGCTGCCCTCTATGAGCCTGTCTGCTACTAGCTTCGCGTTAGGGATTAATCCCTTATACTTGGCTAATGCTATCACACCCAGCGTACCCATCACCTGCAGTCCTAGCTTTTTCGCTAAGTTCCTCGCATCGCGGTCATCGATGAGTAGCAGGTCTGCATTAAGCTCTAGCGCTAAAACTATTGCCTCCGCTTCGCCTTCATCCACGAACTCTTCGAGAAGAGCTACTAGTCTCTTATTACCCACTTTCTCTACATGTATGGATTCTGTCTCCATTATTTTCTCACTGCCAGGCTTACCCTCAATTGTTATTTCTTTCCAGACAGCTTCTGGAACAATGATTCTCTTAAAGAGCTTCTCTAAAAGATCCAAACGACGTATTTTGGCGAGCGCAATAATAACTCTTGAATTAGATACTACAAGAAGCCTTTCTCTATCCTCGCTACTTCTCTGCTCCTTCTGCAAGCTTCTTGGCAACCTCAAGGTCTTCCTTCAGCTCATCTTCACTGTAGTGTAGTTGTATACCTTCCTTGGCTAATAGTTCTAGGAAATCCCACTTTGGGAGGCCAGCTATCCTCCTGGCCTGGCCCAGGCTAGCTATACCCTTCTCATAAAGCCTCAGCGCCAGCTCAATCCGAAGTCTTTCCTCGAGCTCGTCTGGAGGAACCCTAAGGCCCTCAGGAACCTCAATAATAACGCGCTTGACACGAGACATAGCCACCTAAACCCCATCTACGGGGTACTATACTTTTAGAGACTATTAATCTTAATCATTCCATGATAGACCAGGCTTTAATGATATCAAATCTCCAAACTAGATATACCATATAATAGAAAAATGAGTATAAGATCCAAACCTATTTGTTCCAGAGAGTTATCGATTCCCGCGATATTTTCTTATAAGGGCAGCCTCCGGAGCAGGGGATCTGGGGGTTCAAATCCCGGCCGCCGCACCAAGATCTTTACTCCTAATGATCCTCATTTATAAATAAGCGATCCTCGGGATCTAATTTGCATACACGGGATCTTGGATCGATGCCCAGGTAGTACTCAGATCCATAGGGATCAGATCTACATATTAGCGTACATTCCATTCAGGGATCATCACATATGTATATGCATATATAGAGTATCTATATATGTGATATCGCTTGCTTTGCGGATCAATATGTGTGGCCCTGGGTTCGAAAAAAGCTCCTCAAAAATAAGTAGGGAAATAGATGGTGGGATCTCTATTTTTTCTCGCCCCTTGACAAAACCCAGATTAGCTTTAAAGATCTATGTAACGTTAAGTCTCCTAATTGAGACAACTCCATTAAACGTTGAAATTTCCTTAATTATATTCTGCAGTTTATCAGAATACACTCTTATATAATTACCCGATACTATGGTTCATCCTAAGTGGCTTATCTTGTTTATTATAATTGGGTCTGATACTTCAATTTCGATAACTTCACTACCTAGAGGCTTTTTCAATTCCTCTATTCCTCTATTGAACCAACGGCTAGCAACTCCCCCCTGTTCAGTATTGCTACTCTGTCAGCTAAGTATTCCGCCTCGAAATGTCATTAGTTGCAATAATTACTGTGCTTCCGTACTTCTTCAAGTTCTTAATTAGACTCCACACTTTGTGCTTACCGTCTATATCTATTGTGATTGTAGGTTCATCGAATATAGCTATTTTAGGTCTCTGGATAATTACCTTACAGATCTCGACTCTTTTCCTCTGCCCGCTGGATAATTCCCATATTATTGTATCAGCTTTGTTAATAATGTCAAGTTCATTTAAGCAATCTAAGATCCTCTGCCCTAATTCGTTCTTTGGGATACCATAAATTCTTCCGTGAGCCCATAAAGCCTTATATACAATAGTATTAAAGAGCGTAACTTCAGTAAAGGCAAAGCCTAAGCTCCCCTAACCTTTCCTGAATCCTTCGTAACGTCATAACCCATAATACTAACACTACCCTCCGTAGGTTTCAATATAGTGGAAATAATATATAATAAGGTTGTTTTACCCGCACCATTAGGGCCTAATATTACAAAAATTTCATTTTCATATATTTTAAGATTTAATCCTTTAAGGGCTCTTACTCCGTTCTTATACAACTTAGTTAAATTCTGTATATCAATAACAACCTCTCTCATTATTCCATCCTCGCGATTCTTCCAATAAGATAAAAAGCATGCCTTTAGGGGGCATTTTGTATAATCTACAATATTCCATTAATGTTTTACAAACTAGTCCCCATGATAATAGAGAGCGTTCTTATTTATATAAATTAATTAAGTATATAAATTAAGTAATGATTATCATTAGACGCCTACTACATCACTTCCAATTCTATAGTAGATCATCTGGACTCTAGGTAAAAAGAGATATACCCCTGGAGATTTAATAGACATATGATCTAGAGACTCCCAAAGCATTTGAAGACCTAGATAAATCATACCTCTTAAACCCTGCACATCAATGATCCTCCGTCCAGCATCATCAGAAAGCATCGATAAATTTAGCTCCGCTACAAAACACCATGTAGAATAAATAATAAATACAAATAAATATATAAGGATCTAATGCAAGGATCTAGTAAATGACAACAATATAGATAATTGTAAGCACATAGACAATAATAGTTGCAGATTAACTATATTTCGATACATGTAAAACACTACATCCAATTATATTAGCTGTGCGCTAGATCCCCGAGGATCAGTGAACAGCTCGAGCATCGAACCAAGATCCTATGTATGCAAATTAGATCCCGAGGATCGCTTATTTATAAATGAGGATCATTAGGAGTAAAGATCTTGGTGCGGCGGCCGGGATTTGAACCCGGGATTTCCGGCTCGGAAGGCCGGCGTCCTAGACCAGGCTAGACGACCGCCGCCAAATATGTTTCTATTGCAGGCAGATTTAAGTCTTATAGCTCTGACTTCCTCGCAGCCCTAAAGGACGGGGGGCTTTCAGTTATAAGTTTTGCTTTTGCAGAGGAGCTATCGCTTTAGCTTTAGAGAATTAAGGCTTTTCGTTAATTGTGTATAAATGAAGTCTTATAGATATAATGTGGCTTTGGTATATATCTATAGACCGGATATGAAGGTGGCTGTAATCGGTGGCGGGCTTGTAGGTCTTTTCACATCTTATTATTTATTGAAAAAGGGTGTGGAAGTGGTTATATATGATGTGGAACCTAGGGGTGGGAGGGCTTCTGAGAATAACGCTGGTCTTATAACCCCTTCTTTCTCGGCGACACCTAGGATATCCATGTTTACCCTCGCTAAAGCTGGTTTGGGGTTAGGGGGCTTTATAAGGGTTTCTCTCTTAGAGGTTCTTCGTAAGCCCGGTTGGTTTTTCAGGATCATTAGATCCTATGGGAGGGGTGATGATGTTGTGAGATATTTGGCTTTAGAGAGTTTAAAGCTCTATCTAGACTTCTTCGAAAAGGAAGATATAGATGTGGATCTTGTTAGGGGTGTTATTGCAGTATTTAAGGATATGAAAGATGCTGAGGAGCTCTCCAGAATAGCTGGTGGAAGGGTTTTAGATGGGAAGGAGCTCTCGGAGATGGGCTACATCGGTATGGGGGGAGGTGTGTATGTTGAGCATGAGATCTCTATAAACCCGTTGAAGCTCTATCGAGGGCTTAGGAGGAGAGTTGAGGAGCTAGGAGGGAGGATCATTGTTGAAGATGTGCTTGGCGTTGAGGAAGAGGGTAGGGAGCCGAAGGTTATACTAGGTAGTGGGAAAAGGGGTTGTGATGGGGTTGTAATAGCTGCTGGGAGTAGGAGCGGGGATCTATGTAGAAGTATAAGCTATGATCCTCATGTATTCCCAGCTAGGGGTATAGTTGCTCTCTATGATACAGCTGGGGAAAAGGTAGTGCTAGCACCCGCCCTACTTGAGGACTACGGCATAGGTGTTGCCCAGCATGGGAGCGATACTCTTAGAATCACAGGTTTCTTCGAGATTATAGGGCATAGGGTAGATGGTGTTCAAGAGGATCTAGAGGAGTTAATATCAACAGCTAAGAAGCATGTAAGAGGGCTTGGCTCCCTAAAGCTTAGAGCTTTTGGAATGGGCTTCAGACCATGCACAGCCGATCTCCTACCATTGATAGGAAGGATACCTGGGACAATGAATATATACATCGCAACGGGTCTCTGCAGACTTGGAGTTACTATGTCCCCTATAGCTGGGATCATCATAGCATCCATGATCTTAGACCTCGAACCCCCTGTGAAGCCCGTGATTTTAGATGCTATATCTCCATCGAGATTCATCCATAGACCATAGCATGTAGATCCCCTCGCCTTAGGGGTTACAACTGAAAGCATTGCCTTTCAAGGCGGGGATAGTATTTGCAAGCTCCATATCTTCTAGTGTTTTTGATAATGGCGATGTATGTGAGCCTTGGGAGCCGACCTCTAGCAATACGCTATTCATGGTACATGATAGGTACACAGGATTAAACCTATGCCTCAGAGGCGACGATAATATCCATAGCCCCGAGTCCTTCTACAAGGGATAGGGGAATAGGTTGGAGACCTCTGCAAAAAGATCTTCTATAGAATTGAAAGGGGAGGAGGTCAGTCATTTAGCGAAGAAGCTGATAAATCCCTATAGGATCTGTAGATTGGGTTCCCACGGGGGTTAAACATTGATATAGTTATAATGCTTTTAAGTCTCTATGGAGAGAGATTAACTAGGGTGTTTATGGCCAGTAATATAGATCCTGAGGTTAAGAGCGTTATTGAGCAGATGGCCAAGGATATATATGAGAAGACTATTAGAGAAAAGGAGGCAAAGCCTGTTGAGATAAAGAGTAAAAAGGAGCTCATAGACTTTATATCGAAGGGTCTCTCAATAGTTGTTTTCTACAACCCCAACTGTCCAGCCTGTAAGAGATTCCTACCAGTTTATGAGGGCTTTATACAGAAGAAGGCTGAAACCTATAGGGGGATAAGGTTTGGCAAGATAAGCACCAAAGACGTGCAGGGCATATCAGCTGAATATATGGTGATTGCTGTACCAACAACAATAGCCTTCAAGGACGGGAAAGAGGTTAAGAGGACAGAAGGCTACATGGATGAGAAGGAGCTTGAAGACTTTATCAGAAGCCTGCCAATAAGCTAAATAGAATTGAGCCGGTGATAATTCGAAAAAGAAATAGCTATTAGCCAGGCCTATAAATCCTCAAGGTTTTTATATTACCCTTCGATATGTCTTCACATATCTCTCTCGCCATTCCCACAGGATCTCTTCTAAAGGTCTTTATGGTTGTGAGTCTTCTATAATCAGCATATGGTGAGAACGCCTCAACCCTATCACTGTCAAGACCATAGCCAAGCAGCACATAAGATGGTATGGAGTTGGCATATGCCATGAAGATCTCTACTATGGTGCCCACGCTCCCTCCCAGCGAAGCCAGTACATCTCCAGACATTACAAGCGTCTCGGATCTCTGTCTCATGGAGAGCCCTGTATATACTGGGTAGAAACAGCTCTTCCTAGGAGGATCCTCACGTGGGTTCTCGGGCAGAATAAATATACATGGTATTCCAATGCTACATGCATATTCAGCTATATGTTTCATCAAACCCCAATAGCCTCCTAGATATATGATGAAGCTACCCAGGCAGTTCTTAAGTGTTTTGACGAAGATTCTTGATGCCTCTAGAAGATCCTCTCCCGGCTCATCGCTACTAGCAGCTATCGAGATCCTCGGTATATTCAAACCATCTCCCTACTCTAGAGGGTTAGAGCACCAAAAACCCTTTTCACCTAGATCGTAATCCGCGTAGAAGCCCTACCAACAAATTCATAGCCGAAGGCCCCCCTCTAGGATGGGGAGGAGACCAGCTTATCTTTTGTCTGTTGAAATATATATGGGCTATATCCTTTTTCACGGTAGTAGGGATGCTTTTATATTTGTTTGTTCTCCAGCTTAGGCTTATGAGCGTCTAATCCATAATTGTTTTGATGATTAGGTGATATCTCTGCTAGATCTTGGGATACCTCGGAATGTTATGATGCCCAGAGCACCCTAGACCGAAGCCCTGTATGAGGGCTATGCCCAGAAGGGTTTCGGTGTTTCAAGCCTAGACGGGAGCCCCTCTCCTCTAGGCTTAAAAGCCACTAGCGAGCCCATAGAGATCCCAAGATCTCTTTGGGGGAGGTGGAAGCCCCCGATGCCACAGAGATGTTATAGCGTCCCTATGGATCAAGAAGCAAAGCAACCCAAAACAAAAGAAAATCAATGACAATCAATAACTATCGGAGGACAAGCGGGCTTTGGAAGAGATAGGTATATGGTTAAGAGTGCTTATAGCTGGTGTGATCTCCATGGTGGTGGGTCTCATAATCTCTATAGTGGTAATGATCTACGGGTTAAAAGGGTTCTTTGGAGCATTTTTATCAATGGTAGGCCTTGGAATTTCTATAGCAGGGCTCTACCTAGCTATTAAAGGTTTTACTGCTTATATGGCTGCGAGGATCCCAAGATCTTGAAAAAATTGTAATAGAAAATAGGCGGTGGGTAGAAAGACTAGCTGGGGCACTGAACATAGAATATAACGCTGGCTATATTTGATGCAACACCAAGGGCTGCTAGATCCCTCTCATCTATAACCCCGTCGCCATTAACATCTGGTACAGTGTCTGGTGCATCGTCTAGCAAGCCATTGCCATCTCTATCGCTTATAATCGCTGCTAAGGCTTTTGTCCACCCACACCATGTGGGTGCTCCAACGATCCATATGGTTTGTATGAACCTATATATAGTTCTCCCATCTAGATCAAGCTTATCCTGGAATCCTGTGAGCTGGAAGAGGTTAGCCAGATTCCTCCCAGGACCGCCCAGGGCTGTTGGGGTGTTATTAAATATAACTACAAGCCCTGGGAGAGCCTCGTTCTTCCCAACACCAAATACAGGTGGGCCAGCACCTATAGATATTCCATCCACAGGCCCTCTAGCTGTGTGATTAGCTGTAAACGCTACAGCATGTGTAGCATTAATCCTCACAACAGGGTTAATAGATATTTCGGGGTAGGCTACAAGCCTAGGATCTGATGTAATTATGTTTATAGCCACTATGTAGAATCTACCGCCAACACCAACAACAGATCTTGGGAGGGGCGAATAAAACTGAACTACGGTAGAGGTCTCAGGGCTCTGAGCAACCAAAGTATTTACCATGGCGAATGTAGTTGTTGAGATCAGAATGACAAATGCGATAGTAATGGATATAGCTATATTCCTCCTTTTCAACTTACATACCTCGCCTATTAATACTTATTCAGGAATATATATTTTGTGGTTTTCTTATTAAAGCCACAAGTTTTTCTAGAACCTCTTTCACTAGGATCTAAAGCTGTTTAAAGCAATGTAAATATAATATATGGATGCCGGGGGCGACCCGTCCCACATTCATCCTAGCCCCGGGGACACGGGGATGTTACGTGGGCCCGGGGTCCCAATATAGCTTATGCTTACTAAGATTATATATTTATGAATGATAGAGCCCTCTCCTCGAGATCCTTAGAGATAGGATAAGGCTTCGTAATACTCATATTCGGTCAAAGGCTCCCTTGTTAGAAATGGATCCTCTGGGAAGCATTATATTCCTTGGGAGATATTCTCCGTCGTGGAGATCTATGAATAAGATTCTCTGAGGGCTAGATCGTAGGTTATGATTTAGCTACTCTATATAATATATCCCATATTCCTTTGGAGAGGTCTTCTAGGCTGTTCCATCCCTCTTTGGTTGGTTGTATAATATATATTAGCCTTCCTTCTTTATTGAATATGTAGAATCCTGCTGAATGCGTTATGAGCCCTGTATTAGGGTCTCTAGCAACGAATATTCTGAAGTTCTCCCACACTTTAGCCATTTTATCGACATCATCTAGAACCCAGATCCATGTTACGTTCTTCAGAAGCTTTCCCGCCCTACTGCTTTGATATCTGGTTACATCCTCATACGTGGTTCTCCAGGGATCCACGTCTATTGTAACAAAGATAACGTTCCCGGCTAAGCCTGATGAGAGGGTTTTGTTCATGAGATATACTAGTACATAGGTCTCCCAATGGCAGATATCTGGACATCTCACATATTGGAACGTCATCACACTCACCCTACCAGCTATTGGAAGCGATATATCGCCTGCGGTAGATCTGACATCGATTGTTGATATAGAGTAGTTTGGGTTTCTAATCACATATGCAAGTACTGTGGAACCGCTTTTAATCTCGAATACGCCTCTCTCTCCAGCCACGCTTTGCCCTTGCTGTCCAGAGCTAAAAGCTTGTTGGAGAAAGCCTGATATCGCTAGGGTGGCGATCGCTGCTACCGCTATGAATGTAATCCCTACATATATATAGAGGTTTTTCAATTTCTACACCAAGCTATTTCTAATTAGACTACTTATAAATATATATATTAGCATATATACAATTTTATTCAAAATAATATTAGTGCTTATATCCTCTTTGGTGTCTATACATCAGAGGGCCCCTGATGAGGATATATCATATGAGGAAAAAGACCCGCTATAGCGTGGGAAGAGTCTTGCTGTTATCTACTATCATATGGATCTTGGTTATAGCATTGTACCCCTTGCTGGGCCAGGCCTATATACAGCCCCATGGTGGTGCTGGCATCTATGGGGGTGTTAGAGGTTTAAATGAAGATAAGGATATTTCAAAGTCTAGTAACTTAAGTGCTATAGATATATATGATGTCTCTGAGCTTGATCTATTAGTCGATTTGAAAGGCTATAATCTCCTCTACTTCGAGCAAAGAGATTGCCCTGGGTGTAAGGAGCTATCCCCAGCTATAGATAGATATTTTTCGCTAAACAGCAGTGCGGGTATACGTCTCATAAGAATACATATAGATGAGATCTTCAGTGAAAACCAGGATGCGGCTCTAAAGTTGATATCAAGCTACAGAGTTCCTGGGACGCCAACGCTGATCCTTGTTAAGGATGGTGTTGAGATCGCCAGGCATATAGGCATCTTCAGAGGAGATCAATATGAGGGTTTAAAGAGCTTCATAGAATCCGCTATTACAGGAAAATCTAGCTCTAGCGGCGATTCCGTGATAAGGCCTCTAAGCTCTCTAGGAATTGGTCTCCTCGCAGCATTATCTCCATGCTCCTTACCAATGATCGCCATGTTCGCATCCTCAGCCAGGCTGGGCGGAGGTTTCTCGAGAGCTATAAAGGTGTTTACATCCCTCATAGCGATCCTCATACCGGCATCGCTAGGGATTAGCATTGCTTCCAACATCGGTAGGATATTCGGTATTAGCATCTACTATGCCTTAGTAACTTATGTAGCGACAGTCTCACTAACATGGGGGCTCCTAACATTTTCTAACAGAGAGCCCCTCCTATCAGTTGGGGGGAAATCAGCTTTGATCTTCCCAATACTTGGAATGCAATGTTCATTCCCATTCTTACTAGCAGTAATATCGATGCTGCCTAAGGAGCCCATAGCGTCTCTAACGAGCTCTCTAGCATTCTCAATAGGCTATATAGCACCATATATATGCGCAAACATATTTCTAAACATCCTGGGAAGTATAGCACAAGGTGGAAAGTGGAAACAGTTGACCAGGTATTTACAAGGGGCTATTCTAACATCAGCCGGTATCTATGTGCTAGCAACAGCGATACCACATATCATTGGGTGAGGATCACAGCCCACAAAGTTTTACAACTGGAAGCCTACCCCTTTCAAAGCGGAGGCTATATTTATAAGCCCTATATTCTCTAGCCTTCTCTTTAATGCTGATAGTGTTTGCGATCCTGGGGCCATCCTCTAGCGGCGCATGATAAAACATACTAGGTACACAGGACTAAATGCGGCTTCTCTTAGCCCTTATTATGCTTTTTCTTCCAACTCTATAGATCTCTATGTAGCCGAGTCTCTCAAGCTTTCTCAGCCTTCTCCATAGAGTTGTTTTCGGAAGCCCTGTTAATTCCTGGATCCTTGATACTGATGCGTCTCCCTTGCCTATTCTTTCTATTACCCTTAATATCTCCCTATCCAAAGCATCTATCTTATCTATTGTGGATGATCTGCGCTTCTGAGCTGATATAGCATAGTATGTCGCAGCCATACCTATTATTGATATGCTAGCTAGTAGGCCTATTAGTTCTAAATCCGCGTTATTTCTTTGTGAAGACATCTGTATGGATATAACGCCTTCTAAGTTATATATTCTGTACTTTATGTAGTTTCCTTCCTCAATCTCTAGAGCATTAGGTGGTGGTTCTCTTATTTCTACCTTGTTATTTGCTATTAAATCTATATATGAGGCCCAAGACACGTTTCTGATCCCAATACTCTTCAGCCCTTCTGAATCTATTCTGTATACCCCGCTATATCTAAGTATGATATATCCTCTTGAGGAGTTAGTAAGTATTAATGCATATAGGTAGCCTATATACATAGCTAATGTGGCATTGCCATAGACAACTTCTATGCTATCTTCAACAGGCTCTACCGGAAGATCTATTAGGAGGGAACCCGGCCCTGACGAGTAGTTCATATACGTATAGATAGTTGGTCCACTATCCTTCAAATATATTGTCACGGTTCCATATACATAATATGTAGCTTCATCTCCTACCTCGCCCGGGCTATGAATGGGGAATACAATGGTTATCACAATTATCGCTATATATGGAATTATAGCTATCGAACTGCCAGCTTTTGCCAAGGTCATCTATCTATGTTAGTATTTTATCTAGGGGATTAAACATAAATCAATCCAATCATAGTAGATGGTATCTATAGTTGAAAGCCCTTGTCCTTCAGAGTGGGGGTCGGCGATTTAAGATTGATATGTGTCATTTGTTCTAACTATATCCTCGAGGAGCTCGCTGTTTATTAAGAAGCCCTCGGCGTTCCTCGTTATATTCCTAAGCACATTAGCATCTATTTGATGTGTGAATATATACTCTCTATATCCCTTCTTTATAATTGTCCGCGGTATCCCTATCATTTCGGAGAAGCTATAGAGGAGGGAATCTATGTGGTGTGGAAGCTCCTCTATAGATGATATGTGTGCCCTCCTTATCTTAGATATAATTTCAGAAGGTATATCGTCTCTAGCTATGAGAACGCAGCAGTGGTATTCGCCTAGGATATCTGAGGCGGGGATCTTTTTTAACCCCCTGATCTCAGCTATCGATGAATATGGCTCCCAGGTCATGGCTATACCCTCTCCGTCTCTAGCTAGGCTCTCGATCACACTGTCAGGGTCTCTATAATATCTGATCCTATGCTCGCTATGAGAGGTGATGGATCTTGTTGCTCGTATATATGCTACCGAGAGGATCTCCATTGTGGATAGCATGCTGGAAAATATAGATCTTATATTCAAGAAATCCCTCCCAATAATGGAGGCACCGCCGAGGGCTACAGAGCCTATCACCTTAAAGCCTATGCCCAGGGCTTTTAACAGGGGTAACATATATATCGGGAGATAGGCAAGGTGATACCCACCCCTGATAAAGCTTACAGCAACTTCAAGCACGCTCCTCTTTATAGAAGGTTCTACGAGATACCCCCACTCACGAACCTTCTTCATAAGCAGAGGTAGTGAGAGATATTCCACCGAGGGTACCAAGCCTATAGTGAGTGTCCTGCTTATAGATGGATCCCCATATCTCGAGAGCCTCACTATAAGGGTTTTCCCAGGACCCTTACTTCTAGTAATAATCCCCCTTCTCTCCATTGAGGACAGTAGCTCGGATACCCAGCTCTTAGAGAGACCCAAGATCTTATAGATCTCACTCTGAGCAATCCCCTGAGGCCCTACCTTCTCAAGGAGTTCAATGATTTTCAGCTCGCTCACACCCACCAGATCTCCTTATGTTCCTAGGATAGAGGATTAATATACATTGATAAAAAGGTTTTATCAAACTTCGCCTTCCAAGGACGGAGCGATTTGGCGGAGGTGATTCGAGGAGTATAGGGTAGGGGCTGTATCCTTTTTCATGGTAGTAGGGATGCTTTTATATTTGTTTGTTCTCCAGCTTAGGCTTATGAGCGTCTAATCCATATTTGTTTTGATGTTGAGGTGATATCTCTGCTAGATCTTGGGATACCTCGGGATGCTATGATGCTCAGAGCACCCGAGGCCGAAGCCCTGTATGAGGGCTATGCCCAGAAGGGCTTCGGGGTTTTTAAGCCTAGATGGGAGCCCCTTTCCGCTGGGCTTAAAAGCCACCAGCAAGCCCATAGAGATCCCGAGATCTCTGTGAAGGAGGCGGAAGTCCCTCGATATCCACAGAGGTGTGATAGCATCCCTATGGATCAAGAAGCAAAGCAACCCAAAACAAATGAATAGCAGCGACGATCAACAATCATCGGAGGACAAGCTGTTGCGAAAAGGAAATTTTCTTTCTATATCGGCATCTCTTATTTAGCTGGTTCTTCCGACGGTCTTTCTGAGAGTATCTTCTCCATTGTTTCTCTAGGATCCTCTACCTCGACGCCTGCTTTCGCGAAGAACCTTGTTATAATCCTAATATCTTGCTCTAGGAAGCTGTGGGCGTTTGGATGACTGATCGAGACGGCTTGGGATACATCTATGATCACCGGTTTCTCCTCGAATATCATTATGTTATACTCGCTTAGATCTCCGTGGACTAGACGAGCTTTTCTATATATCTGCCCGATCATATCTATAACATCTCTATATATCCTAGTAAGATCTTCAGGGGATAGCTCACCAGATTCATATGCCTCCTTAAGAAGGGGTGCCCTCTTACCATCAAACCCTATAAACTCCATTACAAGCACATTCTTCTCGAGGCACTTCGGCTCCGGAACCCTTATTCCTGCCTCATACATTCTCCTTAGGTTCGAGAACTCCTTCCTAGCCCATAGGTATATTAGCTTTTTTGGGGAGAGCCCTTTATACTCCTCAAACCTGGGGTCTCCTGCTAGATATTTTATCATGGATCTTCTGAATTCTGAGGTCAAGGTTAGATAGATCTTTACAGCAAGATCTCTACCCTCGGGATCCTTTGCCCAGTAGACCCTAGCCTCCTTACCCGCGGAAACAACCCCTTTAAGCGATTTAAGACACCCCCTTGACTTCAGCTCTAACACACTCATTACCGTGGACGCATCGAATACCTCCTCAACGATTTCGAATAGATCGCTATCCTTTACTCTCCTCTCCCTCTCCTTCCTAGCAAACCTATCTATGAGCTCCTCATAATCGCGTTTTATTAGATTACCACCAAACTATATATCGATTTAGAGGTATATAACAGATTCCATAACGAGATCACTAAGACCTCCTAAGATCTACATTAAAAAGATCTTTCCAAATCAAAAACGATCTACAATCCTATTCTAGTTCTAGTTATAGCTGTGGCATCCCTCCACTTACTTTTAATCTCCATCCCCTCTCGCTGCCTGCAGGAATGTCTGTGATCTGTTGTTTTATTTCTTAACAAGATCATGGGTATTGAGGTTTTAAATCTCTGCATATTTTTCTGGGGTTCAACACAGGACACTAGATATCTATGTCTCTGTAGGTGGGGTTAGCCTTCGGTGTTGGATCATTAGCCTCACCTAAGCCCCATGGGGCTTCTATCTGAGAGGTATCTAAGCCCTATGTTTGTAGCTCCGATAGTGTTCCTATCAAAGACAAATTCATTACCCAGCCTAGCCAGCCCTAGCGAATTTTAAACACCCCCATCATTCTTCGCTCCCTCACTACAACGAGGATCACTAAGAGATATATTTATAGATATCCTTGCCTCTTATAACTGATTAGAGTAGGGAGAAGGTCAGTTTTCAAAGGGCCCTGTGTTTCTCCCCAAGATCTCTTGCCATTCTAAGTATCCCGAGTGATGGATTTTAAAAAGAGTAGAATCCCGAGAGTAGGAAGGGGCTGTATCCTTTTTCATGGTAGTGGGAATGCTTTTATATTCTTTATTATTAATTATTGGTTTGAGTGGAGGTTTAGGGACAAAGAGAGTCTAGGGATAATGGCTAGGGGAAAGAGAAAGAGGGATAGGAGGTGGATGTGGGTTGCAAAGCCAGGAGATAAGATAGTTACTAGCAGAACCGCTATCCTGACTTCAAAGAAGCTATCTAGGAGGGGTTTTAGTGTATTGGAAGAGATCGTGAACATATATAGCAGGATGCTTGGAGATGTGCTTCCCCACGCATCTAGGAATATTATCGAGAG
>Ga0080007_1056638_pt1 | contig 15320 bp, 16 predicted proteins | sample OctOCTMetagenome_FD_69210 | JGI IMG/M metagenome (GOLD analysis project Ga0080007, IMG submission 69210) | Hot spring and microbial mat streamer communities from Octopus Spring Streamers, Yellowstone National Park, USA - OCT_B (SPADES... | ecosystem: Environmental > Aquatic > Thermal springs >...
ATAGGCCGGGAGGTGGGGAGCTGGTTATGGCCGGCATAGCCGCGGCGGTGGAGAAGATGGGGCTCACCCCGGTCTTGACCTCTCTCACGCGCTTTGACGGGTCTAAGTACAGGGAGTGGTTTGGCATAGACCTCTCCAAGTATCCCGCCGTCTCGGGCTGGTTCAGCCTAAGGATGTTTGGTCTCTACATGAGTCTTCTCGTCTGGTGGCCCGCCGAGAAGGCGGTGAAGAAGTACAAGGGGCCGGGTGTTCGACGTGGCGGTGGACATCCGCAAGAGCTCGCCGCATTTCGGCAGGTGGGTCGCGGCGGAGCTGGGGCCCGGCGAGGCGCTTTGGATCCCGCCTGGCTTTGCCCACGGCTTCCAGGCCCTGGAGGAGACGTACTTCCTATACCTCGTCACGAAGGAGTACGACCCCCAGCGCGATAGATGCATAAAGTGGGACGACCCAGCCATCGCCGTGAAGTGGCCTGCCCCCACAAAGCCATACTAAGCCAGAGGGACAGAAACTGCCCCCCGCTGGCTGAGGCAGAGAACAACTTGGAATATCAATATTCTTGAGATTATGTATTTGAGGTAGCTGTGGTGTGTGCGGAGACGACTGTAGCGCTGGGGGATGCGCCGGCGGCGTGGGTCTACCTCTCGGCGGGCCTGACTTCTTCGTGTCTTTGTTGTTGGGGGTCGTCGTGGGTGCCAGAGGTTCCGGTCTTAAGGCTTTTTTTAAAAATGGTCGAGGTTACACTATGGATGTTGAGGTTTTGAAGAGGGCTCTACGGGAGCTTGTGGAAAAAGAGCCCGCCTTCCTTAGAGATCTTATGCTGGATGTTTTGATGGTCGATGGCCGCGTTGCCGAGGCGTTGTTAGACCTCTTCACAAAGCACCCAGAGGCCAAGCTGAGGCTTGCGCAGGCGGTGGCCGGGGCAGTGGCCATATCCCTCAACGTGGTGACTAAAGAAGACCTCAAGCAGTTAGCCACAAAACAAGACCTTGAAAGGTTTGTGACTAGAGAGCGCTTCGACGCCGCCATAAAGCGGCTAGAGACCAAGATGGCCGCCAAAGAAGACCTAGAGGAGCTGAAGAAGTGGGCTGAAGAGAAGTTCGCCACGAAGCAGGACTTGGAGCAACTGAAGAAATGGGCTGAGGAGAGGTTTGTGACGAAGGAGCACTTCGACTCAGTGATAAAAGAACTGAGAGAAACCATGGCCACTAAGGAAGATCTAAAGCGTATTGAAAACAAGATGGCTACGAAGGAGCAGATTGTGGCTTTTGCAATTAGTGTAGAGGATAGTGGGCGTGAGATGGTGCAGTACCTCCTGGAGTAGCGGGGGTTTAGATGCGCGGCGGAGGGGTTGCGTCTATACGCCGACTACGAGCTGGACATCTACTGCAACGCCGGCGTGCTTACTGCAGTAGGCAAGGTGAAGGTGAGGGCCGGCGGTAGCGACGTGGAGAAGGTCTTTGAGAGGGCGCAGGAGCTGTTACGCAGACAGCCAGACAAAATCTCAGGCAGACTCGTGCCGGTCCTCTACACGCTGTTGGCGGAGCCCCCCGCCGTCCAAAAGGCAAAGGAGCTCAAAGTATGGCTCATCGAAAGTAAGAGAGAAGCTGTCACGCTGGAGGAGGTTCTGGGCACGGACAACAAGCAATAAGACGACACTGGCGGCTTTAAGAAGACTCCGGCGCATCCGCCGGCTCCGTCGGCGCAACCAATATATACCCCCAGCAAAACTTCCGCCATGCTCCTGGCGGCGGGGTTTGTGCCTTCGCTTGTGTCGCTTTTGGCGCTTAAAAGCCGCGCCTTGCGCAGGGGGGTTTGGTTTAGGGTCGGCCCCGCCGCCAGGGCGCTCATCGACGCGGCCATACTCTACCTCAAGAGAGGCGGCCGCATAAAGTCGCCAGCCCTCGTTGAGGCCCTAAGAAAAGCCGCCGAGGAGGTGCTCCGCCTAGCCGCGCCGATACGCGTGTTAGCCAAAACCGTGGGATACGCCGTGGCCAGACAACTCGGCGTGGAGGTGGACGAAGAGAGGGCGGTAGCCCTAGGCCTACAGTGGCTAAACACGCCGAAGGGGTGGAGAAAAGACGTCACAACGCCGTGAGTCCCGGCGCTGAGAAGCCAGACTGGCGCTCCAGCGGTTGAGAGATCCGCCAGGCGCAGGGGGTTGCGGCGCTTCCACACGGAGAAGCCGCTAGAAAAGTCTTGGACACACAACACGCCCTCCGCCAGCCGTAGCTTTTATAACGCGCATATACGTATTTATACAGACACCGCAAAATCATCCATGGCCGGAGAAGCGGAGGAAACCACGTTGAAGCTGATCGCCGAGATGATGCGGAGCTACTCGCAAATACTTAAGGCAGTGGCGGAAATCGAAGAAGCTGGCGGGCAACCGTTCGACGAGATGCTGAAAAAACTGTTCAGCCCAGAGAAGCTCGCCGAAATGCGCAACAGAGTGCCCCCAAACCTCTACGCCGTATTCGCCGTAGCTCTTTTCAGGCTGACTGCGGCGGCGCCAAAACTACAAAACCCCCTAGCACTTACCACAGAAGAAAAAAAAGAAACTTTCAAACGAGACACTAGAAATAGCAGAAATAATGGCAAAAATAGCCGCATCGAAGCAATAAGGGCACCTTACCGATGGCGTTGCCTATGTCCCAGTTGCACACCGCCGTATCAACTGCGTTAAACGCAGCGGCTACGCTAACCGCCGAAATAGTCCTACAAGCCGTGAGGGCCCTCGTAGGCGCTACGCCGCGTCAAGTGAGAGTGGAGGAGGACCCCGACTGGGGGCCCACCTACGTCATTACGTTGGACGTAAAGGCCAGCGAGGCGCTCAGGATAAACCTAGAGCTCCAAAAGACGCTCCCCGGGGTGCCCGTCGTGGTCGGGTGGACAGAGCCCACCGACATCAGCAACGACGAGCTCCTAGAGCGGCTGGTCGAAATAGCACACGCCGGGGGATTCAGGGCAAGGGAAACGGGAGGCATAGACGTCGTGAAGGAAGTTTCCCAACAAAGAGACCGGTGGCCTACCTAACCAACGTCCTCCTCAGCCACTACTTCGTCGAAGACCCCAACCACCTAAACGCCGCACGGCTCATGGAGATCCTGAGGAGACGCGGAGAGGAAAGGCGCGTCTCCCTCCCAACGCTCGTGGAACTCTACGCATACATCTCGCGAAGAATCGGCGCCCTCAAGCTCCCGCCGCATTACGCCAGGCTATGCAAAGAGGAAAGAGCAGCCGACGTAGTTATACACGTGCTAAAACACGCCGGCGCCCAGCCGGTAGACAACACGCAAGCCGACCCCTGCAAAAGGCGATGCGGCTGGCGCACGTCCTCAGGCTAAAGACCCTCGACCTCCTCCACATCGCCTACGCGCTACACCTAGCCGAAAGAGGCTTAATACACACCTTCGCCACTTTGGACAGAGAAATCGCCGAGAGACGAGACGTAATAGAAAAACTGGGGCTAAAGCTCCTCACCCCATGGACCCCCTGACCGCCCTCGGCGCCGCGCTGGCCGCCGCCCACTTCGGCACCCCCTCGCCTACTACGCCGCCGCCAGGCGGTGGCTCAAAATGCCCCGGCGCATCAAGCCCGACCCCGTCTACCTCCCCGCCGTGACAGTCGCCATACCCACCTACAACGAGGCCAGACACATCGAGGAGAAGCTAGAGGACGTATATAGCAAAGCAAGTCGTTTGGTGTGAGGATACTGCTGGTACCACCCAATGATTTACTTAGACACCCAATTCCAAACCGCATGTATCACATAGCTAAGAGACTCGCAAGGAAACATGAGATATACCTCCTCAGCTATACCAATCACCCACTCGTAACAAGACGCGAAAAGCTAAGAGAGCTTAACGCCGTGGAAATACCAATACCCGGCGCTCTACCCGCGAAGAACCTCGGACTTTACTACCTCATAAACGCGCCCCAGACATATCTAGCAATCAAAGGCACAATACAACGCGAAGGCATAGACGCAATAATCCACGCCAACATCCTACCAAGCCTAATAGCAACAAAACTCGCCAAACGGCACCGCATCCCTGCGATATACGACTACCTAGACTACTACCCAGATTCCGCATCTGCCTACTACACTACCGGCAAACACACCATAGAGACAGGAGTGTGGATCATCGTAACGCGGGCGCTGAAAAACAGCGACATCGCAGTAACCCCATCTTACGGACTCAAGAAAGTCATAGAAGCCGTAGCGCCCCACGTATCAACACACATCATACCCAACGGCGTAGATCCAGAGCTCTTCAAACCACAAGACCCACATGTTGCGCGAAGGACTCTAGACCTAGACCCAGAACCCCGGATAGTGTTGTTTGCAGGTTCAATAGACGTCTGGGTAGATATTGAAAGTGCAGTAAAAATACTGGCGAAACTTAGGCGACGCATCGACATAAGACTCCTGGTGGTAGGGTACTCCCACGGAGGCTTTTATTACCGCAAGTTACTTCAGCTCTCTAAGCGATATGGGATGGAGAAGTTTATCTACTTTCACCCGCCGCAACCTTACGAAAAGATACCCTACTACATTAACGCTAGCGACGTGGTTTATGCGCCATATGTCAGAATGCTTAGGAGCTTCACTACGCCGCTTAAAATTGCAGAAGCTATTTCATGCGGAGTTCCGGTAGTGGCGACCGATATTTCCGATTTTAAGCTGTGGTATAGACAAGGTATCTACATATATAGGAACTATGAAGAGCTAGAGCGGGTACTTAGTTGGGTATTGAATGATATAGAGGAGCTAAGAAAGAATTTACGTGTATATTCGGATTCATTTAGAGAAAGGTTTAGCTGGGATAGATTAGCCCAAGAATACGAATTAGTGCTAGAGATGGTATGGCAAAGATCGAAAAATCGTTGATGTTAGTTATCCACGAATATCAACCATGTGTCTTTAGTGGCGTTGTCGCCGAAGACCTCTGGTGTGTCAAAGTCGCGCCGCACAACGGCTACCATAAACGATGCATAAGACGCGCCCAACATCTACTACACTCTTTCTAAAGATGCCAGCAGGCAGGTCCCCGCTCTCCATGCGGCCCGCTCTTTTGGACTCCTGGCTACTACCAGACGCCGTCGCCGCCCTCGCCGCGGCCGCCACACTTCCCGCTCTCGCCCTGCTGGACGCCGGAGCGGCTACACTAGTAATCAAGCCGTACTGGATATGGGCCGTCGCCTAGCTCTACCTAATGGTTGCCGCCTTCAAGAACCTCTGGATTCACCTAGCCACATATAATTTAAACCTACAGCAAATGCCAAAACACAGCTAACTCAATGACAACAATTGTGGCGTATACATATTACAGCTCCCCATGGAAAATGAAAACGGGCGACGAGGTAAGAATACACTCAATACTAAAAACGTTAGCGCTACATCATAAAGTAGTTGTGGTAAACTCAAGCATATACCCAACAACCACGTACACGGTAAAAAACAAGGTAATCTATATACCCGCCTATCGCCCGTTCTATCACCTCCTCGCCAAAATAATAATATGGAAAAACCATCACGACCTAAATACCCTGGCCAAAGTAACGCACTACATAGATGAAGCCGCAATACTAGTTAAGTACAAACCTCTATTCAACAGGGCGGACGTAGTAATGACTATTGGCTCCATGACTGTAGCCTCCGCAATCCTCCGGATGCTAGGCATAAAGAAACCGATAATCTACGACCCACTTGCAAATTACGCACAGACACTCTACCTAAGATCCAGAAAGAATATATTTGAATCGATAAAATACGGTCTATATCTAGCACTACACAAACCACAACTTAGATCATCAACAATAATAACCTATCCCTCAAGGATAGATAACGCCACCGCACGACAAATGTTCAAAATAACCAAGACACGTATAATCACCAACCCTCCACCCCTCTGCTACCAAAACACAGAAGAATACAGCCAGCTAAGAAGAAAAAGAAACGACTTTACAAAACCATACTTCATACTCCTAGCAGGCTCCCATTCAAACAAAGAAGCCGTCCTTAAAACCATAGAAATCTTCAACAACATACCCCCTTCCAAGTTCACCCTATTTATAACAGGGCCTTGGCAACACTTTAAATGCAATACAAAAAACGAGGCAATAAAAATAGTAGGAATAGTCCCCCACGAAAAACTCAAAGAACTACTTGCGATAGCCGACTACGGCCTCTCCCCTATTTTCAACCACGCCGCAGGCACCTTCATAAAAATGCTCGCATACCAAGCCGCGGATCTGCACATTATAGCCTCGCCACACTCCCTAATGGGACTCGACATAAGGAACCCAAGAAAAATACGCGTAGTACGAAACTACGAGGAATACGCAAAAGCGATCGAGGAAGCGATACAAAACCACAAGCCAGACCAAGAGAGGAGACCCCTAACCTGCGAAGAACGAGACAAGACGCTTCAAGCCCAAGTAGATAAGCTTCTAAGTAGCCTTACGTGACCGCCGTACTCACGGCAAGCGAGCTCTTTTGGCCCAAAGGCGGCAAACCGAATTGCCACGCATCTATCAATATCGACTTGCTACTAAAAAAGAGACTAAGTAACGAAAGGTGTTGCTTTACCTAGGTAGACCTGGCCACGCCAGAGGATTCCATCTAACACAGCCGTTAAGAATATACATAGTCAAGGCAAAGAAGAGTTCTAGTAGATTCCCATAAAGCCATTACAAACGAAAAACCGTCTATTAGGCATAAATAGACTCCTAAAAGGTGTAGGACCTCGATGATGGATCACTTTAACGTCGCAAGATATGTTGCTACCGCATTATATGACTTCTTCGTTGAGGGAAAATGTCCCAGTAAACTATTTCAGGAGCTATCATTATACTTATTTTCCAGAGAGCTGGAGTTTCTGAGGTTGAATAAACTAATAGTGGCATTAGGGTTACTTATGCAGAAATGTTATTCAGATGTCAACGATCTGGCTCTGCAGAGGATTCGAAGATACCACATATACGTTAACGAGGCGCGAAATATGTATAAGAGCCTTGCCGATAGGGGTGTTGAGGCGGTTGTGATTAAGACGATTAGTAGTTTCCCCAAGGACGTCTCAGATATAGACCTACTTATTGCCTCAAAAGAAGACCTCGAAAAAGTTTCACAAATCATGAGAAAGATGGGATATTCCCTCGCAAAGCCTGGGTTAGAACAGGATCTATGGAGACGCATCGTTAACGGGGTAGTAGTAGATGTAGAGGTTCACACTAACATTGCTGCCGCCGATTATGTGTACTATCCTAAAGAACTAGTTTTCGAGAGAGCAGTGCTACTAAATGGTATAAAGGTGCCGTCGCCAATGGATTCCACGTTAATCACGGCATCGCACATGGTAATGAAGGATTTATACATAACACTCTCCGATGTAATGGAACTTGAGATAGTACTCAGGAAATACATCGGCGACGAAAATGTGCTAATCGAAGAAGCTAAGAAGCTAGGGTTAGAGGTACCACTACTATCTATGTTGTACTACAGTAATATCATAAATCCACGCGTCTCTCACAGGATACCCACATGGCAGAACGCAGTTTCTTCTGTGACTCTACGCAGATACTACGCTAGGCCGATGTTGCCAACAATAGCTCTCTCTTACTTTCACTCAATCCTCGGCAGAGTAAGGAGGGAGCCCCCAGGTAGAGTGTTGAGAGAGGTCCTGACTCTTCCCAGAGGCAAGGGCATTGACGCCTTTGTTTACTACATCATGGGCTTCAAACCCCAAGTCAAGCGCTTCGATGAGTAGAGTGCCAGCCTACCTATTTCTAGGCTCTATCTGCTCCGGCAAAACGACAATCATAAGGAGACTTGATAACATTCTGCGACTTAAAGGATTTAATACAGTATCCATAGAGGTAAACATCAATCACGGACTAGCATATTTAGCAACAAGGTTCATTGCAACATCCTCGCGGTACAGATATGTTGGAAACTACTATTTAACTCTACGATTTAACAACCCCCGTCTATTCTGTAAATACCTGCCATTAATGATGCTCCTTGACGCACTATTCATACCGCTAAAGTACGCAACTACACTTCTTCGAAAAACACTGCCGTCACTACGTGACAGGAGCGTTGTTATCCTCATAGACGAGTACTATCCAAACGCTATCGTGGACTACGAATACTTTGCCAACGAGCTATGCAGAAAGAAAAACAGCCTAGCGAGAGCAATACAGAATCTTTTCTACAGAGTGGCGATCTCTCACACAATAATGACCCTCAAGAAATTCAAACCCGTATTAGTTGTCCTTATCGTCTCGAATCCGTTAGTTACCATAAAACTATGGCGCAACCGGGAGCGTAGCGGAATACTTGACTACGCTCATTTCCTCTACAGAACCGCCGGGAGTATCGTCTTGGCAAACAACCTACGGAAGTATACGCGTGTCATGTTCTTTAGAGTAAACGACCCCAGGAAAGACGGAATAAAAATCCTTACGTCGCTGTTTCGTGACATAGTAGTAAGGTAGTGTGAATGAACATGCTTAAACCGCTAATACTTCTTACCGGACCAGATGGGGCGGGAAAAACAACAACAGCCTTAATGCTGAAGAAATTCCTCGAAAAGAGAGGCTATAGAGCCCAAGTAGTTCGTATAAGAGGAACTCACACACTTGCCTATATATTTATGTTATTTTTAAGAGATGTCCTAGGGTTAAAAGGATCCGATATGCACTATTACAAGATCAGAGTTCCAAGAAAATTAATGAGACTGTGGATGTACCTAGAATTCATCTCTCTAATTCCACTAATTCTCAGGTACTACGTGCTTCTCAGAACAAGATATGCGGTTATATGTGAAAGATCTATTCTTGACGCACTAGTCTGGGTAATGACGTCGTTTAGCGACACGCCAAGCACCACCAGTTTAGATATGCTTAGACCTTATATCTCGTTAATACTTAAATACTCTAAATGTACGATCTACGTTACGGCGTCGCCCGAGGTTCTCGCGAAAAGGAAACCAAGCGAAGAGTTCTTGGTAAAAAAAATGTGGATTTACTACGACAAGATTGCGGAAACTCTAAAGCTAAAACGTGTAGATACAACATCCTCTAATCCCTCTATAACTTTGAAAAATATACTACTTTTACTTCAAAAGAATGACTGCATATAGGTATAACCCTAGAACTATGTCTAGGCGACTTAACTGATGACTCGGAAGATGATACTAGTATCAATGCCATTTAACATCGGCGTAGGAGGTTTTAAGAGATCCTATTTTGTATTACCCCATATAAGCAGGGAGCTCTACAATGAAGGGTTTGAAGTAGAGCTTTACATCCCTGCAAACGCTATTAGAACAGCGTTAAAGTTCTTCGTACAGGAAACATGTAGAGAAACGGCAACAGACTATAAGGATTGTCACGAAAAAGCTCTAAACAGAGTAATAGAGACATTACAAGCTCTCGAAAAAGAATCACACTACGCTATCCATATCAACGAAAAGGCGTTGAGTATTCTTCTATTGCTCAATGCGAAACTTATTACCTCAGAGCAAAGTAATAGTAAGAGAGGGAACTCAATAGGCCGGTACATTATTGAGAGGAATAGAGAGTTTCTAATGCCGATATTTGAGAGGATCGCTTGGGAGCAAGTGAGGCAATACTATACCAACAAAATATCAATTATATACTCACATCATGAGACGGTTGACGCACTAGCAGTCACAGGTTTTTTATCTAAGTATGCAAATGGTGTAGTCCTACTGATGCAATTAAACATCAAAGGCCTTATCGCAAAGAGTATCCTCAGCAATATTAGGTCTAAAGTGCTTGGTGTCCTAGCTGTTTCCCCACAACCAATCATAGAATCCCCACTCATAACAGGCATGACGAGAGATATCAGAATACTCATTCCGGCACTAGCACTAGACCCAGCCCTTTACGCTATTGATAAATCCGAGAGCCAAGTGGAACAATATTCAGCTGTTTATTTCGGGAGATTAAGTAGAGAGAAAGGATTAACAGATCTTTTACGTGCTTGGGGTATAGTCTCGCAGAGAGAGCCTAAAGCAAGGTTAACCTTAATTGGCATGCCTGAAAGCCGTGATATCCTTACAATTATGTACAGATATCTCACTAGGTTCATAAACATAAGATACTTGGGATACTTACCACTTAACAAACTATATCAAGAGGTCGTAAAACACCATGTGCTTATTTATCCATCATACCGAGATTCATTCTCAATGACAGTCCTTGAAGGTCTTGCCCTAGGACTTAAGGTTGTGGCATATGATATACCCGCTATCAGATACATATATTCATGTAGTAATATGGTGCATATAGTGAGGAAGGGTAACATATCTTCTCTTGCTGAAGGTGTACTACAATGGTTTTATGTAGATGTGGAACCAAACACGTACACAAAAGCATTAATATCGTTGTACTCTTCATGGGAAAAAGTGGCTAAGACAGAGGCACAGACAATATTATCAATCTCGCAACAACCCATTGCAAAATCGAAGGAATAGTATAGTGATGAATATGAGAATTACTGTAGCTGTTGTCACATACCGTAGGCCACATTTCCTAAAGTTGTGTCTATAATCATTGCTTAGACAGACAGTATTTCCGGATGAAGTTTTGGTTTTTTGGAAGCTTATACTTACATTCTTCTTGGGAAAATGTAGGTCATGCGGAGTTTGAGACGTTGATGTCTGTTATATCTCATTAAATAATACAAGTAAGATGGTGAAACGTATGTTAAGCGATACAGTTAAAATTTCTAAGCTTTTGATTAATTTAATCTCCAAAAGTTACTACGATCCCGAAGAGCTATTGTTAGGTTTACTTAGCAGATTGATACAAAACGATGAAGCAGTTTCGAGGATTTATTCAAAAATAATATACAAACGAGGCTCAATCATAGCTGAAAGAGGGACTCTTCTTTATTTAAAATACGATAACTTGAAATGGAGTGTTAGGAAAAATATTTACACAGATCTTAAGTTTGGTCCCTTACTTTGTCTTGTGGGGGAGCCTTATCAGTGCTGGGCATGGTTTAGGAAGTATCTAGATATGATAGAGGACTTCATAGATGTAGGAGCTTATATTGGGGGATATAGTGTAAGGGCTTGCAATAAAGGTATTGGTACTTATGCCATAGAAGCAAACCCAGAGAATGCAAGGCTTTTATTGGAGAATTTAGCCATGAACTGTGATAACTCAGCATTTAATTTTCTTAGCATTGCAGCGGGTAGCAAAAGGGAGAGACGGCCCATGAATATAAAGGGATCTAAAGATGATTACTTAACTTCAAGTCTCGTTGAGCACGGTCGAAAGCATGATGACAGAACTAGACAGATCGAAGTCGAGGTTTATCCTTTGGATAGCATTATTGATGCTGAAAGATTAAGACCACCTGTCCTGTTAAAAGTAGATGTTGAAGGCTTTGAAGTCGAAGTGATTAGAGGAGCAAAAAGACTTCTACAAAAAGTCAACTACATCATGGTAGAAACTTCGGGCACCAATAGAAGAATTGTTGATAAGCTTCTATCCAATTTCAATTTCAAAGTAGTGGACAACTATAAATCTTATTTATTGTACGAAAGAATGATACCTTGAATTATGAATTTTGCCAGATCAAGATCCAAGAGATTAGCAATAATTGAAACGTAGTGCAACATGAAAAAGAAGGTCCTAGTGGTTGCACCTACAAATTGGCCTGAGGGTTCTGGTGGTACTTTAGCTACGCACTTAATGGTTAAATTCCTTTCTCAGACTGGGAGATTTGATGTAACTTTATTAACTGGGACTAGGAATCCTGAGGTTGTGCCTGGCGTTAGGTTTATTGTTGATCCTTTTGTGAAGCTCGTAGAGAAGAGATTTTCTATACTTAGGCTCGTGAAGTACAGGTATGGTAACCTCATAGAGAAGCATGATGTGATCTACACGGTCTACGCTTACACATTTATACCCATTGCAAAGAAGCTGGGTAAGAGGGTTATAGTTCATCTCCACGACTATAGACCTGTATCGCCATCCTCTGTTATACTTGCTAACCAAGCTGAGAATCCCACTTTATTAAAATTAGCACTTGATAGCTTTAAGGTGAAATGGCTTGAGCGGAAATCCCTAGAATCACTGTTCTTCAATATAGGCGAAGTACTACGTACTCCGTTAATAGCAAGGTGGGTAAGCGAAGCAGATACTGTAGTAGCCGTATCAAAGCGGCATGCCGAACTATTAGCGAAGGCACTACCCCCGCTAAAAGACAAACTTGTAGTGATCTATAACCCTCCGCCCCCAGTGGTAAGCATAAGGAAGGAGCTTGCTGAAACGCCAACGTTTCTATACTTAGGAGGTGAGAGCTACGTCAAGGGTTTCTACGTACTTATGCAAGCCATAGAGATGGCTTTAAGAGAGGGAGTAAAAGCAAGGTTCATATTCACAAACAAGTATAGTAAACAAGCGCAACTAATCATATCGAGAATAAACAGGAGATACGACAACGTTATCCATCTTGCAGGCAGAATACCCTATACAGAAGTACTAAACCTATATAGGCAGGCTTGGGCTTCACTATTCCCTTCTATATATGAAGAACCCCTTCCATATGTACCCATAGAGTCTATATTGCTACAAACAATGCCTATAGCATCAAAGGTAGGTGGAGTACCTGAGCTACTTAACCCGCTTATTAAAAATTTACCTTTAGTTGAGCCTGGAGACATTAAGACTTTTAAAGAACATATTACCATGTTTTCATCTATGCGGAAAGGAGAGTTGCATGACCAAATAGTATATCTTAACGATATTAGTAAACATTTGCTGAACAAACTACTTGAGAACTCTAAGTCATTAGTACACATCATATTGGAGAATAATATAACATGAGGTGGTTAAGCTTCTTTAAGATCTTATTAAGGTATATGGCATCGCTCTCTCGTGGCGTCGTTGCCTTTATCTTATGTTACATTTTTATTCTGCTATGATAATTAAAAAATTTATCATCACCTTTTTCTTATTGTTTTTTACAATTTGCTTCTTTGGTATTATAAGAACTATGATTAATGAACAATATGACTATTTTGCGTATTCATCATGGATTAATGCCAAAGCAGTAGAGACAAAACAAAACATTAATTTATTAAAAGATATGTCAAAACTTTTATGCTGGGTGCATCATCCAATAATGTATCAAGACTTATTTATCCCGTATTATTCTTTAGCCTTAGTTACTATAGTTTCTCAAATTAAATACATAGATTTAAGCTTAGTATTAACATTGTTGTACGCATTAATTTTTTATATAATAATGTTGAAAATAACAAAAGGAAATACGGTAATTAGTTTTATAGGTACACTGATGCTCGTTACAATGCACGCCGGATATCCGACCTATGCGGTTTATTATGGTTCTCTAGGACTTATCTATATGTTTATCAATATATATATATTGATCATGATTTCCGCTAAAACTAGAGTAACAATTAGGGAATTTATCATATCACTAATCATAATTATTACATTCAATTATTCATATTATTCTGCTGCATATCTATATATAATCGTAACATTATTCATGATGGTTTCTTGCATTTTACGTACTTTAGTTATACGTCAGCAAATATGCAATTATACAAATTTCTTTTCTCTTTTTATTTTTTCATTAGTTGTTTTTGTTATTTCGAATCCTGGTATTCTTTACTATCACCCTAAGGCTTTCGATTTAGCTGATGCTTTCTTTCGGTTTCTCTATTTCTTATTTCAAAGGCCTATTTCAGATTCTTTCAACTTTACATCACTTCTTGACCCTGTATATTATGAGGTATTTCGCATCTTGTCAATTTTTTCGCGAGTTTCAATTATGTTGATTTTAGTTACATTTTTATATTTTATTGTAAGACACCGATATATTCACTATATAATTAGGGATAATAATTTTTATATCATTAGTTCCTTTCTTTTTGTTGCAATACCTTTTGCTATAATTTATTTGTCTGTTGGCTTTCCTTCACTTCACCTTTATCCATTGACTTTCATAGGTATACCATCATTAGTCGCATATATTATCGCATTTTTTCATAGTATCGTACGTACTTCATATAGATCAGTTTTATTATTAATTTTGAGTTACATTTTTATTTTAATGACACCATTTTTTAGGACAATTATCACAACATTTCTCCCCTATGTAGATCCAGTACATCCTACATTTATCTACCGCTATTCTACTAATGCTATTTATTTTTTATCAACATTCCTTAGTAATAATAAAACAGTTATATTTACTGATGCCGAGCTCGCGGCTTTCGCGTATTATTTACTGTTTGATCAACAAACTAAAATAGATCGTATTCCTTGTTTTTCTCAATTTCGTACTGATCCGCTTGATATAGCTACTAATTGCAAACATTTCAAATCTTTTGAGTGTATGTATTTCTTGTCGGAGTACATGAAGTATGCGCCTATCAACGTTATCGCGGCTGGTAGTTGGGGCACTTATCCGCCTCTTTCCGACAAAATTTATGTCATTATAAATTCATCTCGTACTATAATATATACTGATGAATACTCAGTATTATTAATTCCATAGCTCAATCAGACACACCAGGTCACGTATAGACGTATTGGTGGCCTTTACGTGTTGATGGACATAGGTTTGGGAGTTCTGGAGCGGTTTCCGTCGTCGAGGGTTGACGCGCGTGGCTTTTTGAAGATGTGCCGACGTCTTGGGCGGGTTTTGGGGAGTGGCGGTTGGGCGAGATATGGAGGAGACTGTGCGGAGGACCTTGGAGCGGAGCGGCGTTGGGGAGGGGGGGAGTTCGTGCCGGCGCAGGCCGTGGACCTGTTGTTTCGGTTAGTGGGGCCTCTGGCTGGGGTGGGGTGCTTTTTACGTCTCTTGTTTTGGCTTTTTCTGGTCTTGACGTGAATTTGGTGAGAGGGCGGGTCTGCAGGTAGCGTGACACGCCGAGTGTGGCGGGGTCTTCGCGTCGCCGTACCGCGGCGTGAGGCGGGAGGTGAGGAAGGTGGTGGCTGAGGAGGTGCCCTTTTTCGAGGTGTATGTGAAGGTGTCTCTTGAGGAGGCTGTGCGCCGGGACCCTAAGGGCCTCTACAAGAGGGCTTTTGCGGGGGAGGTGAAGAACTTCACGGGTGTTGACGACCCCTATGAGGAGCCTGAGGCGCCTGACCTCGTCCTTGTGAATGAGGGGGTTTCTGTGGAGGCTAACGTGGAGAGGCTTCTGGAGTTTTTGGCGTCGCGGGGGGTGTTGTGATCGAGCTTCATGGGACTGGCTGGTGTGTTGATGTCCTTGGGGAGATGTAAAGCCGAGCTCTGCCCCCTG
>Ga0080007_1086147_pt1 | contig 15276 bp, 13 predicted proteins | sample OctOCTMetagenome_FD_69210 | JGI IMG/M metagenome (GOLD analysis project Ga0080007, IMG submission 69210) | Hot spring and microbial mat streamer communities from Octopus Spring Streamers, Yellowstone National Park, USA - OCT_B (SPADES... | ecosystem: Environmental > Aquatic > Thermal springs >...
CTGGCCGCCATGGCGGGGGCGTGGCTCAAATGGCAAATAAACGGGTAAGCAGAAACGGGATGGGTCGGTGGGGTGCTGGGAAAAGCCCAAAAGGATTCCCCGGTCGGGTGGGGGTGGGGTTGGGGATGGGAAAAGCCCCTTAACAACCCTCATCCCTTTTAGCAGCGTCTTTTCGAACCAACCTGCACCGTGCAACTCCATTCACCTCTTTCAGGGTGGGAGGGTTGGGGAAACTAAAGCGTCATCTTTGCCTTTCCTCTTGCTGTCGCTTTTTTGCGGTTTTCCCCGCCTTTTTGCCCCAACCCTCTACTTTAGCCCTTCCGTTAATTTCCGAATTTTCGGAAGGGGAGAGATTTCTATTTCGCCCATCTTTTGTGGGGAAGTCGCTTCTTCCCTCAGAAGGTCCATCTCCATCCATGTGTGGTCGCATCGCCTCGGATAAGCCTCGGAAAAGGCGGCGCAGCCGAGCCTCTTCCGCCTCAGAAAGACCACCCTTAGAGAGGATTCTCCTCGCTACGCCCTTAACGCCCCTTTCTTCAGGGGGCAAGTCCTCCCCCGTTGCCAACAAATGCCTCAATCGCACCTTCATGTCGTCGGCGGAGAACATCAAAACCGTAAGGCAGCACTCCAATTGTTGGCTTGTCAGGGTGTTATCTTCCAAGGGGATGAACCAATCGAGGTAGACTTCGCCGTCATCGGGGTCGTAGCAAAATCTCCCTATCCACAACCTGTTGTTCGCTTCCATCAGCGTCATCAACGCCTTGTTTAGATAGGGATGGTCAGTGGGCACGATGCTGAGGTAAGGCACATGAAAATAGATCCCTTCGCCATCCTTCTCCAACCTCACGGTGAGGTGGCAAACCCCATCCCTTCCCAAACCGAGGAAGAGGAGGACCTGTTTTTCGGGGTCGCAGAACTTCTTCAAATCCGTCCCATCGGCGATGGCTTTGAGTTCCTCAAAGGTGATCGCCATGACCTATCACCTCGTTTGCGAGAGATTTGAATGGATAAGTCAAAGGATGACCCGTTGTCGCCTTCCGTCTGGCAGGACCCGAAAAAGCGCTATAACCACTTCGGGCGGGAGGGAACGGCGGAAGAACAAATAATTCCCCTGCCACCGATAATCTCGTCCATGTTGAAACGCTGTCAAGTCAATAAGGCACTTCAACAAGGCTGGACCGCTTTGATCAAAGTTGCCCTTTGATCGGGCATAGCTCCAAGAGATAGTCGGCTGGGGGGCAAAGTAAACGCGTCCCTCCCCCAATCCATACCATCCCTGAGGCTGAAAACCCCAGACCAAGATGGAATGGGCGCGGCTGAGGGAAGTCCCGTGCCAGAAGATTTGTCCCCTCTGAAAAGGAGGCACCCTCTTCGCCTCTTCTTCCTCTGAAATGGGGAGGGTCAAAAGGCGGGAAAGCAGGCGCTGGATGACGAAAAGGAAGGTGAGGAGGCAACTTCCTTCCCGCTCGCTGTTGCCTGGCTGCCAGTTGACCAAATGGATGGGCATCCAGCGCCATTCCCCTTCCCTGACCCGAAGGAAGAACCCCTGAGGGGGCTCTAAAGGGTAACGGTCTGGGAGGGGGAAGCAGACCAAAAGGGACAACGAATTGGTCGCTGCCTTAGCAGGCACGACAGCATAAAGCCACTTTCTCCCCCCTCGCTCCCTAAGTTGAACCCCTTGAAAGAAATGTCGCAACAAGGGAAGAGCCTCTTGAAGGCGATCAGCGACCGTCACCATGTTTTCCCCTCCTTTTCTTTGAGCCTCCTCGGTTGGCTCCCTGGTCAGTCCCTGACCCCTCCGAAGGTTCGCGGACGAAGAAAGTTAGCTGTTCTCCTTCAGGGTCAAGGTCAATAAAGACGGTCTGGTGGGGCTGAAGCCCCCGAAGGAGCAACTCCCCTAAGGACGGTTCCACACATTCAGCGAGGACTCGTTGGACATGGCGGGCGTTCGCGTCGGGGTCGTAAGCGCGCTGGGCTAAGGCGTGAAGGGCTTCAGCGCTGGCGACGACCTTCACCCCAACGCGCTGAGAAAGTTTGTTCAGTTCTAACTGGATGACCTGCTCAACATCTTGAAGCGAGAAGCGGCGGAAAACGACGATCTGGTTGATACGCCCCAGAAATTCTGGGGGCAATAGAGACCGAAGCGCCTTCTCCGCCCGTTGGGCGGTGATCCGATGCATTTCCGCCTCGTTTCCTTCCAACCCTGCTGACGGGAAGTCTTGGACATAAAAGTTTCCGGCATTGCTGGTCATGATGATCAGCGTGTTTCGGCCGTCTATCAGTGCCCCTGAAGCGTCACGGAGACGCCCATCGTCCAAGAGGGGAAGAAGAGCCCGAAGAACATCGGGGTGCGCCTTCTCAATTTCATCCAATAGCAAGACAGCAAACCTCTTTCGGCGTATCGCTTCCGTCAACTCCCCTCCTTCCCGATAACCGACATACCCTGGCGGGGAACCGACCAAGCGGGAGATGGTATGAGCCTCTTGGAAAAGGGACATGTCCAGCCGAATCAGGGCTTCTTCGGAACCAAAAAGAAATTCCGCCAAGGCACGGGCAGTCTCTGTCTTCCCGACCCCACTGGGACCGACAAAGAGGAAGACACCGATCGGGCGTTTCTGATCCCCCAAGACGGCACGGTTCCGAAGGGCGCGGCAAAGGGCTTGAAGGGCTTGGGGTTGACCGACGATTCGCCCCTCAAGGAACTCCTCCAGTCCTTCTAAGTGTTCCAAAGGGTTATGGACCTTCCCGATATGGGCTCGGGGGATCCTTGTCTTCTCAGCCACTAAATCCCAAAGGTCTTCAACCGTCAAGGTCAGTTCCATTCCCTGACACCTCCCGTTGATTTTCGGCGTGATCTTCCCTGTCGCAAGGCGCTTGCAAGGCGCTCTCTGTCGCTTTCACTCGCAGCCGAGCGCAGGCTTGATCGATCAGGTCAATGGCTTTGTCGGGCAAGAAACGGTCGGGAAAGTAACGAACGGAGAGGCGAACGGCTTCCTCAATGACCTCATCGGGGATCGCCACTTCATGGTGCTGTTGGAGGTAGGGGCGTAAACCTTTTAACATCTCGATCGCTTGTTCCTCCGCAGGCTCGTTGACGAGGACGACCTGAAAGCGGCGTGTCAAGGCTTCGTCAGTTTCTAAGTGGGCTTTGTAGTCCCTATAGGTGCACGCCCCGATAACCCGCAGGCTCCCCCTTGCCAATTTGGGTTTGAGCATGTTCCCAACAATGCCCCCGTAGCGGGGATCGTTGACAAGGTGCAACTCGTCAAGGAAAAGGATGAGGTGAGCGTTGTTTTCCGCTTCTTCAATGAGGCGACGGATCCGCCCCTCCAGTTCCCCTTGTATGCTGGCTCCAGCGACTAAAGCCCCCAATTGAACCTCTACAACCCGCGTCTCCCTTAGCGTTTCGGGCACCTTCCCTTCCACGATGCGTTGAGCGAACCCCTCCACGATGGCTGTCTTGCCGACCCCTGGCTCCCCGATAAGGAGGGGGTTGGGCTTGAACTGAGCCAACAAGATTTCTACGACCTGCTGGATTTCCCGCTCCCGCCCGATAACGGGCGGCAATTTCCCCTGCCGAGCCAGTGCTGTTAGGTCGCGCCCAAATTGCTCAGCAAAGGTTTCTTTAGGTGCCCGTTCTGGTGAGGGCAAGGGGGCAGAGACAAGGGGTGGTGCTGAAGGCTCCATGTCCAAAGGTTCCACCCTCGGGGGTAGACCGTCCAACCCTAACGCAGCCTCCGCCCGTCTCAAGAATTCCTCCAAATCCTGAGTCGGAGGCACAGCCAATCGGCGCCAGCCATTGAAAGTCTCATCGGTAAAGAGGTTGCGCACCCTCGGGTCCCGACCCCGATACCGCAACTCCTCTTCCACCCAAACTTCTGGCGAACCCCCTTCTATTCGGAAGGCAAGGTCCGTCACGACCGCCGTCCCTTCCGTCCGCCCCTCAAACCACTCGGGGTCTAAGAACACGGTGACAACTGCCGTGTTCCCTCTCCCTAGCACTTGCAAGATAGTTTGAAGGGTTTGGGCATCAAAAGCCATTGGCTTTCCCCCCTTCAGGGGTTAAGATTTGCAGATGCCCTGGCAACTCGTCGCCCCAACCAAAAAGGGAATTTGAATGCCGACCGCAGATAGGGCAATCGGGTTGCTTTTGGTAAGCGCCCGAAAGATCAACTAAATGCATCCCAAGGTCATCGTAGAAAAGGTAATCGGGCGTTTTGCCGATCCCGCTGAGGTAGGAGAGGAGCACCCGACAAGCCAAGACCGCTGCCATCGCGTTCAAGGTGACGACGGAGGTGGGCGTCGGCAGGTCAGAATCTTTGATGTATCCAACGGCGCGCCCTTGGGCGATTTTCTCTGCCTCCATCTCGGGTGGGATGAGGTTTTCTGTCGGCAAGCCGTTGCAAACGAGGCATTTCCCCTTGGCTGTCGGGAGTTGGAGCCGAACCTGGCAACCTACCCTTATGGGCAGCCCGCTCTTTTTGTCCAACTCGATGCCAGCGCCCATCTCAATAAGCACCTTGAGGTAACGGCTGGCGAATTGGGTGGCTTGGGAACGGCAGTAATCGTTGTCAGGACAACAAAGCAAGAGGTCGCATCCCTTCAACGCCTCCCATGCCCTTTCCGCAGGGAAGGCTTCGGGGATCGTTAAGCAGGAAAGGGTGGGATCAAAGGCAAGGAGTTCTCGGGCGACGACATCGGTTTTTAACTTTCCATCGTCGCCTTCCCGATAACCGAAGAGTCGGTTGCTGTTGTGTCGCTCCACTCGGTCGCTATCGCAAAGAACCCATCGGCGGAACCCCAGGAACTTTGCAATGTAAGTGACGGCGGCGCCGTTCCCCCCAACGCCGATGACCCCAACGGAGATCTCCGTCAAGAGCCTCAAGACTTCTTCGCCGCGCGGTCCAAGGTAATTGAGGGTTCGGTGGTGGCGGGCAACATCCAAGGGGGCAGGGTTCTCAGGCAAGCGGCTGTTGAGGGGGCGGAGAAGGAAAAAGCCTTCATCGGCAATGACCTTGATCAAGTCAACGGGTTGCCAACGCCTTTCCACCGTGTTGGCAACGCGGAGGAGAAGACCATTGGTCCCCCAAACCATTTGAAGCAGCCACCCGCCAGGGCGGAAATGACGGTAGCAACGCATCAGTTCCCCGATCCCCTCCTCGTCTGTGGAAGAGAAAAAGGCGCGCCCCACATGGTTATGGGCGAGGAGAAAGGCGCTGTAATCCCGTGCCCTCTCCAACAGGGAGGCGACCCGTTGATCGCGTAGTTGGACGAACATGGGCGATTGGCAAACATAATCCTCTCCTGAAGGCAAGTGGATGTCCCGAAGCAAGAACTCCCGCAAGCCCTCGCTATGGTTGATCCCCAGAAGCCCGACGACCATGTTCTCTACCCTTTGGGGTGGCTGGAGGCGCTGTTTTAAAATGTCCCAAAGGTCACCTGGGACGCGAAGGACATTCATAACTGTTCTCCCCCTTTCAGGTGGGGAGCCAGAACGGTTCCAACCCCGCTCTGGCTCCCCTGAGCGCTGGGCAGGCTTACCCTTGTCCGATGTGCGGGATGGTGCCCATCTCTTCAGGGGCGGGGTCGTTCTCCTGCAGCAGTTTCCCCGACTTAGCGTCGTAGATGGGGCGCTTGTCGGGCAACCCCGCCTTTTCCCGCACCTCCGCCACCGTCGCCTTTTCCGACACCAAGACGGGGCGACCATCCACCTTCACCGTCTTCTCCGCCATCTCCTTTCACCTCCTTTCGGCTTTAAAACCAATTGCGGTTGAGTTCAAGGCAATTGGCGAACCAAACCTGCACGAACCGAATGAGGTCAAGGATGGTCACCTTCTCATCGACGACACTTTGCGGGTAGGCACAAAGGTAGCGCCACCCTGAATCCCTGTCCCCTCGATAAGGGGCGTCGTGATGGCGGGGGATCGGACCCCATCGTCCATCGGGGTAGCGGACTTTCAAACCAGGGTCAACCCAGATGTCCTTGTAGAAGACCCATCCCCTTCCCGATCGCTGATACAGGTTGTCGGGCACAGCGACCTTCAACCCCGTCACCCGCGGGTGCACATTGGGCGGGAGTGGCAAGTGTTTGATGATGATAAACCCGCCCCGCTGCGGGTCAATCTGCCAGGTCACCCCTTCCCGCCCAAACATTGCCAGCAGGATTTTTAAGTCCCGATTCAACCGTTCCACATTGACCATCGCTTCTTCGCCTCCTTTCGGTTCCATCATCGCTGACGGCGTTGCCGTTCCAAAAAGCCCAAATTGACATCTTCCGCCGGTTGCGGGGGCGGGAGGACGCCCGCTTCAATGTCCTCAATGGGCGGCGGCATGTGAATGGCATTGGGGTCAACACCCATTTGGCGGAGGCGGTGAATGAGACCGTCTTCTGCCGACCCGACTGAACGGGACAGGCGTTTTCCCACGACCTCCAAAATCAAGGGCTGCCGTTGTCGACGGATTTGGGCACGAGCCATTGCCTCCGCCTGCCGCTTGGTCAGCGGCATGCCCTCAACGCTTTCCAAGATCCGCCGAATTTCCTCCCGCATTCTCGTAGGCATCGCTAAATCACCACCTTCGCTCGGCGATGCGCCATCGTTTTGCTGCGATGGTATTGCTGGTCAAGCCAGCGAAGCCAGTCCTCCACCGCCTTGATGGTTCTCTCGTCCCAAAAGGGCGTCCGACCAGCCCTATGAGCGATTTCCCGCAAGCGGTTCATCAGTTCTTCACCGTTAGATTCGTAATCCACCTGCAATCGGCAAACAACCTCCACGCAGTGGTCTTGGTTGCGGAGCAAAAAGAGAAGCACTTCATCAGGCGTTTGCCCCATAGGTTCTCTCTCGCCGCTGAAGTTTTGGAACCACCAACTGCCTCCCTCCTCCACCATCGCTCCCACCAAAACTCCCAGCAAAAGGAAGAACCGCAGCCTCTGGTCGTTGGGGTCAACGATGGGGTCTAAGTCTGGCAAAAGACGCCAAACAGGCTCCGTATGAAGGCGCTCTTCACCATGTTGGCGGCTGTGTTTTTGGTAATGGTCGCGGTCGGATGCGTTGGCTTTCAAGGCGTTCATCGCAATTCCTGCCCGAACTTGTAGAAAGCTGATTCGGGAAGGGTCGCCGGTGTCCACGAAAAGCCATGCTCCACCGCCTTCAAGAGGTTGACCGAGTTCCCGCAAGTAAGCACGCAGCCGTTCGTGCCAAGAGGCGGGCGCCCCAAGAAGGCGGATGAGGTGAACTTGCCCGTATGTGCGCGCCTCATCGGCGACGAGGTACTCGGCGCTTGCCGTCAGGCAGTAGCGCAAGATGTCACGAACCTGGTGATAACTGAAACGGGCTTCCAAAGCGTCCAGGAGTTGGAACTCCTCAGGAGGACGGAACTGCTGGGCAGCGAGATCCCTCAGCACTTCCTGCCAATCCAAAGTCTCGGCTTGCCATAGACTATCTTGCTGGCGGTAAAGTTGGTTGACGACCGCCTGGGCTGCCTTCGTTGCATCGCCTTCTTTGGTCAGCCAATCCAAGCACCAACGCACATCCTCCTCCCGCAGGTTTCCATCCCGCAGCAGACAAATGCCAATGGGAACTTGAAAGCGAAAGTCATGGGTGAAAAGCACCCGACTTTGAGCCTCCAAGGCAGCCCTCGCTTCCCGCAGGGCTGCGATGACCGCCTCCACCCGGTTTCGCACATTTCGTAACCGCTCGAGGAGGTGGTTTAACAACTCAATCGCCTTAGCGCGGCAGCGGTGCTCAATCCGAATTTGCAACTTTTCCTGACTTTGCCCTTGAAGTTTGTTAAGGAGGTTTCTTAGCTGCAAGAGAGCTAAGTTCAGTTCTTCAGAAAAATACCGCCCCACCAGCCGATACCAAAAACCCTGTTGTCGTTCCAATTCTTGCACCAACCCTTGCAACTGAGTAACCTCACCCATGTTTACCGTCATGGCTGTCATCAGGTTGTTTTCGGTGACGATCCCGGTTTCTTGTTCTTGCCCCCAGCGGTCGCAATGCTCCTTCAACGCCATTTGGACAAATTCCAACGCTGCGATGAAGGGTTCCAAACCCAACAACTTCTCCATCTGCGTCAGTTCCTTCTTCAGACTCTCCGACAGTTCTGCCAGCACCGATCTGCCCGCTTCTTCCAGCGAAGTGTCAATGAGTTCCCCCAACTCGTTGACAATGGCTTCCAAGTTGGTCAATTGTTGCTCCGAGGAAAGGGAAGCCAACCCGCGAAACCGCGCTTGCACCAGATCAGGTAAAGTGGTTCGCTTTCCTTCCACCTCTGTCGTCCTCAGGCGATCCAACAGCCGCTCCCCTGTGTCTTGCAGACCGAGGACGGAAAGCAGCCGTTCCACCGCTTGGTTGGCTGAGCCTTCTCCTCGGTTAAGCGCCAGGTCGATCGCCCGACAGGCAATGAGGGCAGGACCATAACGGTAAAGCAGGTCATAACCTGAGTAGACCTCGGCGACGCCAAGCGAGCAAAAACTTCGTGGCCAGCCATACTCGTCCCGCGCCGTCAAGGCGTTCCCCATCTCGTTGTGTAACTGCTCTCGCAACACTTTGCCCATCGGGGTGCAGGAGGAGAGGAAACCAAAACGCGCCACCATGCCTAACAAACCCTTCAATCCATCCGCCCCGACAGGCAGGTGACCCCGTTGATGGGATGAGGCTGCCGCGTTGTTTCCCTCGAAGATGAAAACGAGGTCAAAAGGACGCCCGACAAAGAGGTGTCCTTCTCGTCGGAAGAAGCGGACATCGTTGGCACCGTTTGAAGGGGCAAACTCAATCGGTAAGTTGCGATTGGGTTGCAAGTCGTTGTCAACACGCCGGATGAGTTTGAAAAACCGCCCGCTTTGAGCCGCCTGCAATTCCTTATCGGCAGCGTAACGGATGGCGCGCATTCTTTCTGAAGAGGCACCGACGAAAGCGAGGGGTTGCAACTCAAGCCCCACGACGGTGATGTCAGGGTCAATTTCCCGCAAAATGAGGGCAACTTCCATTGCTGCCCCTGAACCCGTGCCACCCGCCTTGCTCCGCACGATGAAAGCGAACAAAGAGCCGCCAGCCAGTTCTATCCCGCGACCCAACGCCCGCTTTTGATTGGTGTGAGCGATGAGGTCTTTGACACAACCTGACAAAAATTCCCTCAATTCCTGGCGGTGCAAAAGAACGGCAACATGCCCCAGCGTCGGTGAGTTTCGGGCGCCGGCACTGGCGTCAGCAAGCCTTAGAAGGTCGCAGGGAGCAAAAGCGAGGTCGGCAAAGTTCCCCCTTTCAAGTTCCCCGAGCAAGTCAACGCCCTTTACTGCCAAAGGGAAGAATAGACCATCGTCATAGCCCGCATCCAGGTCGGGATGACCTGAGGGCGGGACTTGCGCCTCAGCAACGAGGCTGGTGTCAAGATGAAGCAGCCGAATAAGACCCAAAATTTCGTGGGGATAGTTCACCAAAATAAAGCGCTTCAGCCATTCGCGCACAGTATTGACGACGCTCCCGACGCAAATCCACAGTGATGGCGAAATCAATGAACCTTGTGGGATGAAGGGAGGGGTTGGGCTCATTCCTGCCTCACCTCTCGCGGTGCATACTTTCGCAGCAAATTCTGCAGGGTTTGGTCCTCGGCTTCCACGATTGTTTCCAAAGTCAAAACGATGCGTCCATTGTTGACGCGAATTTCTGCGCGCTCGGTCGGGATTTCCACCTCACCTCCTGGCAGCAAGCGATGGTCGCCAACCTCAAAGGGGAAGGTTGAGTTGATATTGTCTACGAAAAGGCGCCCCGCTCGATCAACCCGAACGCGACCTGCTACACGGGCGCCGTTAGGGTCGTGCAGGGGTAAGTCAAACTCCATCCCCGTGCCGAAAGTGATGACCGCATTGGGCTGGAGGGGTCGCTGCACGAATCGCTTAGAATTTGCCAAAGAGAGACGAACGAGTCGCTGCACTCTTGGGTGTTCCGGCGCTGCCACCATTGCCTGCAACGCCGCCCGCAATTTTTCTCGCTGTTTTCGGGCATTTTCACGCAGCAAGTGGATGAGGTAGGCCGCACCTGAAAACAAAGCCAAAATCAGCAGGAGGGTAAAAACGCTGGGAAGCCGTTCCCACAAGGCTTGGAGTTTCAGACCCGCCGTTTGTTGCGGTTGAGCGGAAGTTGTTTTAGGCGGTGGCGGCAATTCCCACCTTTGGGTCCGAACCCAAGCCACTTCCGCCGCCAGTTCTTTGAGCGCGAGAAGCGACTCCGATGGTGCGTAGACGCGGTAGGGAATGCCACGCGCAGTCAGGAGTTGGAGAAAATCGGTGTCACGAGCGTTATTGTAAAACAAAAGTCGTAGAGAAAGGTTGCGACCGAAAGTCTCAAAGGCGATGCGCTCCCAAGGGCGCCGCTTGCCCTCAGGCGTGTCTTGGTAAGCATCACTACAAACGAGGCAGTAGCGGCGGGCGAGAAAGGGGGCATCCAACCGCTGCATTTCCCTCAGGAGTAAATTATAACCAGCAACCTGAGAAGTCCCTTTGCGGTCGGAAACTTGCAGGTTGCTGATGATGCTCCGCAGTGCAGCGATGTCCTCGTTACCTGCGATTTGACGGGCGAAAACCACCTGAGGCATGTCACAAAAGATGACCAAAACAACTCGGTCGCCTGGCTGGATGGCGGACGAAAATTCCAACAAACCCTGCTTTGCTTGGGGAAGCAAAGAAGCAAACGACGCACTTACATCCACACCCATGCCAATCAGCACCCGCGCCGATGGGGCAACCGTCCTGGTGCGGGTCCGCCAAAACCAAATTGCCACTGTAATGATCAAAGCGGCACCCAAGGCAAGCAGTAAGACTTTTTTCATCTCAATCGCCTCCAAGTTCCCGCTCTTTGGGGTGAATTAACTCAGTCACTTCAGACACCTTTGCCACCCCAGTCCCTTAAGATGTCTTCCTTTTCACCAAGGTGGGTTGTGACATCTACAACGCTAACTCCTGTCGACACTCCTCAACCCATTCCAGCGCCTTTTTGATGCCACTGTAGTGTTCCACCCCTCGGATGGAGGGCAACACCAGGTTCGATGCGTCTAAGACTAAAGCGCCATCCATCAAGGGCATCGCCATAATCGGCATTAGATCTAAAAGGAGCAGGGCACTGATGTTTTGTGGCTGAACAAAAGCGCGGGTCAGGTAAACTATCCGCGCAACGAGGCGGTCAAACATTTCCCTCACGGACGAAAGTCTTTTCTCCTCAAACTCTGCAATTGCTTTGGCAACGACCTTGGGGTCTTGCCGCAAGAACCAGTTGTTGATCACGATGGCAAAAAGATCGCTTCGCAGCATTTGGTTCGCAACGCCTTCCAAAACAAACGGGTTGTAGCTGAGACCAGCAATCGCTGAAAAAACGTACTCGGTTGAACACCGCCATAGCCGTGGAATCAAATCCCAGACCCACCTCTCGGACGGTTGTGGATGAAAGAGCGCGAAACAAAATACAGTGACGGTGACGCTTGCCTGTGGGTGCTGGCTGTCGCATAGGCGCTCTTCAACAAACGCTTGAAGCCAAGCGATATCCAACTTGCAGGGTGCTTTGGCCGCCAAAAATCGACCAGTGGGGGGCGCGATCTGGTCATAACCGAGTCGCGAGAGGAAGCCCTCGTCCTTTCGCTGCAGCGCCCTAAAAATCTCCCCTCCAGCGGGCATTCTGGGGCGAAACAAAGTTTGAGGATTTTGTTTAGTCATTAAATGCGGATGTTCTTGCCCAAAAAACGATAAAATGTCTCTCTTAGCGATATCGCAGAAAGATTCGCTCCCAACGCAAAGTTTAAACAGAAGATGTTTCTCTGAGCACTTGTTGAAGTTGCCCTTGTCCCACCCACAGATTTGGGCGACCTTGCTGCACCCCATGTGCTGATAGACCTTGACGAATTTCAACAAGGTTTTGATGGCTTTAGGCGAGAGATTTTCCAGCACATTGAGCATCGCCCGAAGGTCTTCTTCATGGCATTCTGATGCGATCCGTCGCCACTCCTCATAAAGCCCCATGGTGATCACCTCATTCGTGAGTGAATTGTTTCACCCACAAGGCGATGTCTTCGTAGTGGCAGGCACAACGACACCATAGGGTTGCAGCCCTTGAGGGTCGGTCAAGGAAGGAAAAGGACACCTTTCTGAAGGCGGGAGATTTCCGTGACAAACTTACCTGCCCACCTTGTTTGGGGCAGCGTGTTGACGGCAATTCGGTCATCAAAATCACCTCAAAGGTCGCTCGCCCTTTTGGTTCCCCAACCAAAAGTTTCGCCCGACGAAAGTTGTTGTCAAGCCCCTCTTTCGTAGGAAATTTCCTAAACAAGACTATTTGTTCGCTGTCAAAGGCAGTCTGTTTTCGGGGTGCTAAGTCGGTCTTTTGAGGGTATGGCGGAACAAGTCTTGTAGTAGCGAGACAAAGAGTCACCCGACGATGTTTGGTGAGGCTGCTGGCAGAGCGTTGATCGGGAGCGGACGAAGGAAGAGTGAGGTCGCTTACAAGTCTGGCTGGCTGACAGAGTCTTTGGGGTAGCCTGCGACAATCTCAACACGCACGCTTTAGATGCCTTGCATTTACTCGTGCTGCCTCAGGAGGCTTGCTATCGCCCCTAAGGGTTCTGCTTGTATCCAGCCCCAAGCGTGCCCATGGGTTAATAGTGCTGGAATGTAAATTTGGGTGCTGGAAAGGTAGCATTTGGGGATGTGGATAAGATGTGAGACCGTTCGGATGGGATAGCAGTTGGGTTTAGGTTCGGGACAAAGCATGGGTCACTGTTTGTCAGCACTTCACCTTGCAGACTGTTCGCCAAAAGTCATCGCTTACCCATAGATGAAGTATTCATCCATTGCCTTACAAGGCGATGCTCGTGGGGGCTCCCTGCCCCTGATGCCCCTCGCCATCCCTTCGCTTAGTACCCAAGTGTCTCGACCCATCGGCCAATGCTTTGGGTGACCACCTCTTTAATGACGCCCACAAAGAACTCAGGCGGAACATCCCAACCATAGATGGATTTTAATTTTTGCGCGATAACTTCGGGAAGTACACAACGGATATCTATCACAATAAATAGAAGACATCGTAATTTTTTATCTTTATCGCTAACTATGTATAGAGGTAATGTATAGGAGGGTTCAAAGGACTTATTAATTACTTCACTAAATGCTATATCATAATGACGATATCTTGTATCATTATATATCTCTAATTTCTTACTATTTTTTCTTTTTACCTTTTTTACTGGTTCTATGGGCAATCCCTTTATAGGTGCACCTTTTATGTATTCTGTGATTAATTTGGCATTATATTCACTAACTCCAAGATCTATTAGAAGGTCATATAAGTCTTTAGTTGACTTAGTATTTCGGGCAACCCGCTTTGGGGCAGTCGCGGGAGTTCTCTTTCCCATCCCTGTCACCTCCTGGAGTGGGTCTTTTTATTGACCCGATTCCGAGGTGAAGGGATGGCCAGGGAAAGCACCGGTGCAGGAAGCCCCCACACCTGCCATCGCTCTTCAGTTGTCAAAGTTCGTGAATAATGTAGCACGAACCCCGTGCGATGTCAATAAGCCCAAGGCAAGGACTCTAGCACTCTCCTCCGAATGCTTCCTGCAGTTTTGATCTAAGCAAGGACACGGTGAGATCAGGGATGCAAACGAAGCGTTTGCCCCGCGTCCTACACTCATCCACGGCGACATCAAATTTGTCGTGGCTATTGTAGTTTGTCACGATGACGACAAAATCGGCTTTTGTCACCGCCGACCGGATTTGGTCGATGAGATCCTTGTTGCCTCGCCGGCCGTCCAGAAGTATGGGGATGAAATTGAACTGATCACCGAATTCCTCCAGCACTTGCCGGCGTGACGAATGCCCACCGATAATAGCCACCTTTGGCCTCCGCTTCTTGGGACTATGACCGCCTTGCGACCCCAATTGGGCACAACCAAGTCGAACACGCAGGTCATTCCGCTCTTGTTTTAATTGCTCGTTCTCGCGCCTCAACCTTTCATTTTCCCGTTTCAATTGATCATTTTCCTCATATAGTAGTTGAACGAAATCTTCCAACTCTTTGATTTTCTCTTGATACTTTTGATTTTGTTCCTCTAACATCAATTCTAATTCTGAATTCTTTTGCTTGAGTTCAACGATATATTGTTGAATAGGTAATAATGTGGATTTGCGGTTAAATAAATATCTATGCAACAACTTGTATAATCGGTAAAGCAAGGAAACGACTCCTCTCACGCGAGTCACCTCCTTAAAGGTTGCAGCCCTTAAGGGTCGGTTGAAAGAGGAAAAAACAAAAGGCTTGAAAAGCGGGAATTGTCCCCCTAAGGGGGATAACCCCTGCGGTGAGCTTTCCCGATCACCTTGCTCCCCGCGACAATATGTCCGCGACGGCAATTCAATCATCCGAACATCACCCTAAGTAAGGTCGCCTGCCCTTGCTTTTAGCCCATAACGATTTGGGCGGGCGAACCTACGCTGCCGTCTCCATGTTGCCCCAAAAGACGCTGCGGGTTTTTTCTTGCAGAATTTCTATGTGGGCTTTTATATGTATGAGGGTTTGGATATGGAGGTTTCAGAATATATCCCGTCAGCCGTAACAATTTTAGCGATCTTCGTCCTGGCCGTCAAGGGCTAAAATGGGGCAATTTGCCCCCTTATTTCCCGCCTCGCAAAGAGAGTAACCCCCGCTGCTGAAAAACTTACCCCTTAAAAGCAGATATCCTTTTGCCTCGGTCCTTGATGGATCTTGTCGACCGAAATAGGCGACCTATACAAAGGCGAACTGGGGAAGTTTCTGGCGTTTGCCATTTTAATGGCTTGCCTTCTTAACGGACTGGTGGCTTTACGCCCTCCCTTCCGCCGCGCTGTGGGAGAAGGAAGGGAAGGCTTCGAGGCAAAGGGCAAGACGAGGAAAAGTCTCTAACACCGGGTTTGTTCGGTGTGGCAGCATTAAATCAAGGGGTGCTGGGAAATGTTCCATACAATTGCGACAAAAGCAGGAATGTGGAGAAGGGGTGTTTTCATCGACGCCCAAAACATTTTCATGTGCACTAAGGTGACACACCCCGATCATTACATGAATTACCAAGCCCTCATTGAATTTTTGAGTAAAGACGGGGCTATCTCGACTTTCACTATCTTCTATCCCGTTGACCCTGCGAACGAAAGCCAGATAAAGTTTGTGATGGCATTGGCGCTGATGGGTTACAGGGTAGTCACCAAACCCATCAAAAAGCTCCCCGATGGTAGCATCAAAGCCAACATGGACATGGAAATGGCTT
>Ga0080007_1075475_pt1 | contig 15263 bp, 7 predicted proteins | sample OctOCTMetagenome_FD_69210 | JGI IMG/M metagenome (GOLD analysis project Ga0080007, IMG submission 69210) | Hot spring and microbial mat streamer communities from Octopus Spring Streamers, Yellowstone National Park, USA - OCT_B (SPADES... | ecosystem: Environmental > Aquatic > Thermal springs >...
GCCGGCTAATCTGTCGGGCTTCGTGAAGCAGTGGCGCATACCTTGGAACAACCGCACTCTGCCGTATACACCGTACTACCATCCCGACATGAAGATGCCTCCGACCGACAACGAGACCGGTATCCCGCTTTGGAGTATTCAGCACCTTGAGGATGTGCAGATGACGCAGAGCAACGTGCTGGCTTGGCTCTTCACCGTCCTCTTCGTCACGATTCTGTCTATAGTTGCTGTGTTTGAATTCCTCGGTGCTCTCTTCGATTTCCCCACGCCTATGAGGGCGGTGTTTGGCTTCGTCATAGGCGTAATACAAGACTGGACGTATTGGCTTCCGTTCCGCGTCGCCGTTAGGGGTCGGCTTCTGCTGAGGATTTGGCTTGCCGTGAAGAGGCCGGTGATGAGGTCGACAGTCCGCACGGCAGCTCGTGTCCACTCCTTCTTCGCCACGCGGATACCCGGCCTTAGGTATCTCCGGAGCCCCGACCTTAAGGAGTACTACAGGCGGTATGTCCTCTGGAGGAGAGAAATCGCAATAAAAGACCCGGCGGAGCAGATACGCGAAGAGATTAAAGTGAAGTGGAGGAGAGAGGCTCTGGAGCGCGTTCTGCGGGCGGCGGAGGAGAGGGCAGACGCGGAGTGGCTACGGAATCTTGAGCGTAGGCGTGAAGATGAGAGGAGGGCTCGCATAGAGGCGGCGAGGCGCATATGGAACGCCCTCAAGGCAGACAACATAATCGAAGTGGCGAGGGAGCTTTCGCCGAGGTTCGACGCTTGGGTGCAGGAGAGGGTGGAGGCGAGCAGAGGCTCCCTCGCATACCACCTCTTCTGGTGGAGGTTGGACAGACTGCCGTATATGTGGCGGGGTCTGCTCCGCCTGGATCCGCATGTGGTTACGAGACTCGTGGCTGAGGGGAAGGTGAAGCCGGAGGACGCCGCGCTGTATTTAAACCTCCGCGCCGCTGTGGAGGCCTACATGAGGGAGATGAGGTGGGGCTGGGCCAGGATGCACTCAGTGTCGCACTATGTGGAGCAGGCGAGGGAGGAGTTTGAGAAAGCTAGGCAGAAGATGGTTGAGGAGGCGGAGAAGGGGCTAGCCGACTTCCGCAGATTCATAACAGATTTTCAGCGGCGGCATGAGGCGCTTAGGCGGTACTTCACAGAAGATCTTTCGAAACTGGACGAGGGGGAGCGGAGACGGCTGGAGGAGGCGGCGAAGAGCGTTGTGGAGCGCCTAAGTGAGGCGATTAGGCACTTCGCCGTGATTGACAAGGCGCCTAGGGCCCGCATAGTCGCGGCGATTAACGAGGCGCTTCAGCGCGTCGCGGAGGGGAAGGCGCCGCAGATCCCCAGAGACGCCTCTGTCGAGGGCGTTGTTAAGCACTTGGCGTTGATGGACTTGGAGACAGCGGTTAAGGTGTTGAGGAGTGCGGAGAGGTTTTTGGAGGCGCACTACGCAGTTGCACCCACAAGGTACGACACGAGACAGATTGCTGCTGAGGTGGTGAAGTGGAAGATCGAGGAGCAGATGCCCACCTTGAAAATCGCAAGAGCCGCCCGCGGAATCGTCCTCGGCACGAGGAGCGCCGAGGAGGGCGAGACTCTGCTCAAGGCCTGGGGGCCTAGGCCTGCATATGGCGAGAGGTGGGCTGTGGCAGGCGGCCGCTTTAGGGTCGTGGATGTCTACGAGGGGAGACCTTGGGAGGCGGTCACATACCGCTTCTCCTACCTCCGCGAGAAGGCGCTGGAGGTGCGTGAAGCCTTTAGGATAAAGTCTGATGTTGTCCTTACCGCGGAGTACGCTAAATACCTCGCTGGGTTTAGGGCTGAGGAGAAGGCGCTGGAGGTGCTGAGGAAGGCTGTGGAGTACAGCCGCATAGAACGCATGCTGGAGAGGGCCGAGGAGCTGAGGCTGATGGCTGTCGAGAGGCTTACGGCCGACGCCGAGAGGCTGAGGCAGGAGGTCCTGCAGGAGACTACAGATATCTTTAGAAGATTTAGAGAGGAGTTCTTCTTCGTTAAAGACCTTCTGGAGGGCCATAGGGTCGTTAGAAGGGAGGTGCCTGAGGTGCGCGAAGTAGTTAAGGCGTTCGAGGAGGCCCTCACAGAGGCGTTGAAGGCGCCTCAGCGCAGGGAGAGGGTGTTTCGCGAGGCGTTTGTGGAGCGGGTGGAGAGGCTGATGGAGGAGTACACGAGACGTCAAGACGTGGAGGCGGTGGAGAGGATTAGACGCGCCGCCGGGGAGCTGGCCAAGATCTCCGAGGCCGCGGGCTGGAGGGCCGTGGAGGACGTCGCCATCGTGTTGCCAACTGTCGCAAAGGCCTTCGAGGAGGCCGTTAAGGCCGTTGGCGAGTCGAGAGACATTGCTCGCCTCGCCGAGGCCTTTAAGGCGAAGGCCGAAGAGGCGGCGAAGCAGTTAGAGCAACAGGGGATGAGTGACGCCGCGGAGCGGGTGAGGAGGGCTACTGAGAAAATCGCGGGTGAGGTCTACGCCGGCGGGTGGGGGGCTGTGGAGAGGCTGAGGCCTCTCCTATCGCCGGAGCACGCGGGAGGCGTGTTGGGCAGGCTGGAGTTTCTGCATACGCTCTTCGCCACCGAGGCGCTTGAGACGTATAGAGGGCTTGTGTATCTAAGGCAGGTTGAGGAATTGACGAGGGAGGTTAGGGGCCTGGCCTCCGCGCCTGGGGTTGCCGAGGAGGTTCTGCGGAGGGCGGCCGAGGCTGTGCCCGCCGTCAAGGACGAGGCGGAGAAGGCGAAGGCGGCGCTTGGGGCGGGAAGGTGGGCTGAGGCTCTCGAGGGCCTGTTTCGCGTGAAGGACGCGGCGGACAGGTGGAAGCAACAGACGGCGGAGGTAGCCAGCGGAGTGGCGGAGGTGGTTGCTGTCGGCCGCGAGGCTGAGGCGGTGGGCAGAAGGATTTCTGAGCTTTCTTCGCGGGCTGAGGCCTTAAACGCCGAGGCGATCAAGCCGGCGCTTGAGGCGGCTGTCAATAGGGACCACGGCCGCGCCCTCGTCTTGATTGAGACGGCGGAGAGGAGCATCAACGAGAGGCTGGCCGCGGTGAGAGACGTGGAGCCTGTAGCCAAGGCGCTGGAGCGCCTCGGCGTGGAGGCCATGCGCCTCGGCTCGCCGGAGTATAGGCAACGCGCCGTCAAGGAGGCGGAGGAGGCGGCCGCGGCTCTACGCGGCTTGGCCGACCTGCCCACCTCCGTGCAACGCTTTGACACAGAGAGGGCCGCCAGGGCGGCAGAGGCCTTCGGCCTGGCCGAGGCCGCCTCGCTGTTTAGGGCAGTGGAGAAGGTGCGGAAGGAGGCGGGAGACGTCTATCCCGTGTTTATAAAGGCGCTTTCGGAGGCGCTGAAGGCTCCGGAGGGGGAGAGGGCTGAGGCCTTTAGGCGGGTCTTCGCGTCGGAAACTGAAAAGATGGCTAAGGCTTTTGAGGGGCGTGGGCTGAGGACTGAGGCAGAGAACCTGCGGAGGGCGGCTGAAACTGCGCTTAAGGCGGCTGAGTCAATTGCCTGGAAGGCGCCTGAGGAGGTCGCGCAGAGGCTCCCCACGGCCGTGGAGGAGGTGGAGAGATTTGCGGCGAAGCTGAGAGATGAGGCCGCCGTGAGGCAGATCTCCGAATACGGCTACTACTCTACGTTGGCCTCTCTGGCTAGGGAGGCTAGAGAGGCTGTTACGGCTAAACGCGACGTTGAGGAGAGACTTGCCAAGTTGATAGAAGACGTTAAGCCGGCGGTGGAGCGGGTGGCGCCGCATCTGAAGCCTTTATTGGAGAGGCTGAAGGCGGGCGACTACTCTGTCCTCCCGGCGCTTGAGGCGGAGTTTCCGAAGCTGGCTGAGCAACATAGACAGTTGCAGAAGCTGGTGGATGAGCTGGGTGAGGCGAGGAAGAGTCTGGAGAAGGTTGTGCACATAGACAAAAAGATGAAGGAGCTGGAGAAGACGCTTAAGAAGACGCCTGAGGTCGAGGCTGTCTTCGGCGAAGCCTTTAAAGCTTTGAAAGTGAGAGACTTCGAGAGAGCGGTTGCAGAGCTCGACAAGATTCTAAAGATTATTGAGGAGAAGAAGGCGAAGCTTGAGCCGCTGGAGGAAAAGATTAAGGAGGTTAAGGCGACGGCGGAGCGGCTGGGCCTGTCCAACGTCTTGAAGGCCCTTGAGAGGCCGACGGAGAAAAACGTCTCCAGGGCCCTAGGCGAGCTGGAGCGCGAATTGGCTAGAATATACGGCGCCCTTGAGCTTCTGGAATACGTGAGGCGTCCCCGCGCCGACGCCGAATTCGGCCGCGCCTGGGCTGTGGCGCGTGTGCTGGGTCTTGAGGAGGCGGACAGGCTGTTTAGAGCTTTGTCTGAGGTTTCGTTATACCAGCTTAGGGAGGGCCGCGAAATTTTCCGCAACCCGCTTTACGACGAGGTTAAGCACCTCATAGACCAGGAGTGGGTTAGGTCTTTGGTTAAGGCTCCGATGTACAGCTACGTCGTAGACCGCCTCGGCCCCGACGTCCTCCAGCCTGTATACGCAAAGTGGTACGGGTTCTTCGTGGAGTACGGCTCGTATCTGGCTACGGCTTTCGAGCACGCCAAGACAAGCGCAGTGGTGGCGAGGGCCCCCGTCAGCATAGTCGGCGGCTTCAGCTATGCGGGGAAGATGATGAAGTGGCTGGGGGACTTCAGCCAGGAGGCGGTGATGCGCGGCCTCAAGGCGTATTACAGAGGCGAGGGCCGGGGCTTTAGGGAGCTGTCGGAGTTGACGGTGAGAGGCGCCAAGATTCAGCTTTTCGACAAGGCGGCGTCGCTCATAATGGCCAAGGCCGCGCAGATGCTTTCTGAGGCGAAGACTGCGTCAGACGAGGCTGTCGCTAGGCGGCTTGAAGTGGAGGCGCATGAGCTGAAGCTTCTGGCCTCCGTTCTACGCGCAAAGGCGGCGTATAAGGAGGTGCGCCTTGTGCAGACGTATCTGAAAGGCGCCGAGAGGAGGGCGGAGGCGCTCCTCCGCGAGGCTGAGCTGGAGAGGGACGTGGATAGGAAGCTGATGCTTGAGATGAAGGCTAGGGAGGTTCTGGAGGCGGCCCAGAGGAGGGCGGAGAAGCATCTCGCAGATGCCCGCGCGAGGTACAAGGCGTATCTGGCCGAGGTGAGGGACTTCGTGAAGGAGCGTGGCGACGTCCGCGAAGTTGGGATGAAGTATTTCGGCTTGACGGCGCGTGCCTTCGCCGGCGATCCCGAGGCTGTGGCTGAGAGGATGATACGCGCCGTGGACGTCAGGCGCGTGATCAGCTGGACCGACGAGCTCAAGCTCCCGAAGGAGCTTGGTGAAATCGCGGTTAGGGTCGCAGACGCCGAGAGGATATACGCAAAGTTTGAGAAGATATTGAGGGCGAAGGCGGAGCCCATCCCGCCTGTCTATGACTTGGAGAAGGCTGGCCGCTTCTTCACAGAGGCAAAGCCGCATCCGCCGCCTCCGAAGTCGCGTGTGGAGGAGGCTGCACCGAAGGTGGTTAAAGACGTCTTGGCGGCTTACTACAGCAGACTGAAGAGCGCCGCCGAAAAGGCGGCTGTCTACATGGCATTACTCAAAAACGACACGCGTCACGCCTCTAGAGAAGTGAGGAGGGCGTATCAAGCGCTTCAGAAGGCGCTGAAGGCTAAGGACAAGGAGCAGGCCCTCAAGGCGCTGGAGGAGCTGAAGAAGGCGTTGAAGGACCTCGGCGTAGAGGCGGAGGGCGGAGACGTGAAGACAGTGCTGAAGGCTGTGGAGGAGAGGCTGAAGCCGGCCTATGAGGAGTACCTCAACGCTAGGAGGGAGTACGTATCTGCCGTGGAGGCAGTTGCGAAGTTTTCGCCTGAGGCGGCTCTTGCGCTGGGCGAAGCCGCGAGGGAGGGCGGGATAGACTCGATAGGGAGGTGGATGGCCCTCGTGGCTTACGAAACGGCGAAGAGGGCGCTGGAGGAGTATGCGCGGTTTTGGGCTAGGCCGGTGGAGGGGCGGTGGGATGCCCTCCCGCCGGCGGTTAGGGAGTTAGTGGCGAAGAGGGAGGAGGCTGTTTACGAGGTTGTCCGCAACACGCTGAGGGACGTCGGCATCGGGGTGAAGAGGGGCGTGGAGATGGATCTCCAGGGTTATGAGAAGGCGCTGGAGCGGGTCTTCACCGCCAACGGCGAGTGGCCCGAAATGCGCGAATACGTCAAACAAGTCGTAGAGGCGGCCAGGTGGGTGCAGAAAGGCGAAGCCGACACTAAGGAGCTTGAAAAGGCCGTAAACGGCCTTCTGGCGGCGTACGGCGCTAGGGCGGCTGAGCGGTTTGTGCGTTCAGACAGGCTGGAGGACGCGGTGGAAGAGATGCATGAGGGGATGAAGCATTTCGCCAGAGACGCCGGCCTCAAAATAGGGAGGGAAGCGGCTGAGAGGGCGTTTCTGCTGGGCCTCTCGACTATGCCTGAGGAGTTGGTGGAGGCTTACGCGCGTGGAGGGTGGCGCGGGAGGCTTGAGCCGTATGTGGCGTATTGTACAGAGGACGAGAAGCTGGCGAGGAGGGCGGGCGGAGCTGGGTGGGAGGTGCGGCAGATAAAGAGGCCGGTCTCCTTTGAGGAGGGGGTGCCTAAGGAGTGGCGCACCGCCTACGTGGTTGCGCCTTTTGGCTTTGACTTGTCGGCGGTGGAGAGGGCGGTTGTGGAGCTGGTGGACGAGGCGCGCGAGGGCGTCGCGCGGATCCGCGCGGTGGAGTGGCCTGTGCCTGAGGCTTTTCTGTGGTTTATCCTTAGAGACAGGCAACCGGTTAGGGAGGGTGAGTGGATCACAGCCTATTCCATCGATAGGCTTTCTATTGAGGAGCCTTTGTCTAAATTTGGCGAGGTTCTTAAGGCCAGGAACTACGACGAGGCGAGGAGGGCGGTGCGGGAGCTCTACGAGGCTCGGTTTAACAGAACGCTGTGGCAGATTGTGTATGAATTCGACCGGGAGAGGGCTGAGGCGGCTCTTGAGCATCTGCGCGGGAGGTACGGCGAGCCGGAGTCTAGAGTTTGGGAGCGCCACGACGAGCTGTGCCTGACGTGGCTGGCGTTTAGGCTGGCTGACGAGTTTGAGGCTTATCTGAGGAGCGGCGCTGGGAGGCGTCTGGAGAAGGAGGCCTTCGGCGATCTTCTGGCTTTGGGGAGGTGGCTTCCGGTGGAGCTGGCTCCGCTCTTCTGGCTTAGGCTGGTGGGCGACGCCGAGGGCGAGGTTGAGTTCAGAGCCGCGTGGATCACCGCTGTAAACATGTGGTTCGAGCGGATGGCAGAGCCCTACACGCCGAAGAAGCCGGCAGTGGCTAGGAAAACCATAGAGCTCTTCAACGCCTTCACCGGCGCCAAGTTCACATACGAAGAGCTGTTCCCACCGCCGCCTCCGAAGCCGGAGGCCGCCAAGCCGGTCGAGGCCCAGAAGCCGGAGGTTGTTAAGCCGGAGACGGTAGCCAAGCCCGAGGCGGCTAAGCCCGAGATCAAGCCGGCTAGGCCGGCTCAGAAGCCGGCTGTGGAGGTTCATAGCGCCGTTGGGGAATGTGGTTTAAGACGGGAGGGTGTTGAGAGGTCCGCCGCCGGGCCGGGGACTGTCAAGCCTGAGGTTGTTAAGCCGGAAGCCGCCAGGACGGAGGCGGCTAGGTCTGAGGCTAGGCCGGAGGGCATGGAGGTCGAGCATCAGCCAGCTGAGGTACGTGGTTTAAGACGTGGGGAGAGGCCTAGGGCGCCTGTTGCCGACGTCATCCCGGAGAGGTTTGGGGCTGTGGAGCATCTGGTGCAGAGGTTCGGTGTTGTTCTAGACAAAGAGGCGGCCTTCAAGGCCGAGGGCTTCGTCAAGGCGAAGGTGAAGGCCCGGCTGGAGAAGGCGGCCGCGAGGGAGCCGGAGTTTGCCCACATCTTGGCCGAGGTGGCCGACGACGTGTTGAGCTCCTTCGGTAGGCTTACGGCCTCTCCCGACGCGGCGAGGCATGTGCACGAGGCGTTGTTCTACTTCTTCGAGGGGTATCAGACGAGGGATGGGGAGGTGCTCTTCAAGATGATTGAACACACGGTGAGAGAGGCCGTAAAGAAGGCGGAGGAGGCGGGTATCCCAGACGCTGAGTACCGCATCAAGCAGTTCATCCTTGAGCTAATCGACATCTTGGCAAGGGCCGGGGAGAGGTACAGGAGAGATGCGCTGAAGGGCATCTACACGGTGAAGAAGGCGCTGAGGGCCACCGCCTTCGCCGGCTTCTCAGCGGCGGCGCTGTATTCCGTGTACAGCGGCCTCTACTCGGAGACCGTGGTCTCCTCTGTCGCCTCGGCTGTTGCCCTCGCCGAGGTGGGGCAGTTCAGGGAGGCGGTGCAGTACGTCCAGAAGGCCGCCAAGGCGCTGTATGAGGGGGCGAAGGATGTATTCGAACATGTCAAGATAACTGTCCACCGCCTTGTTGAGCTGTTTGTGGAGGCGGTGGCGAGGGTGTTGGCTTGGGTGGATGAGCACAAGGCCTACCTCTTCCTCATGGCCGCCGCGGCGGCTGGGGTAATCGCGTTGTCCGTTGCGTTGAATCTGTGGGGTCTTGTGGAGCTGGAGAAGCTGGCATATGCCGCCGTGGGCGCGCCGCCGTTTTTCGCCGGGCTGGCGGATGCAGGCGGGAGGGCGGCTGAGAGGTTTAGGGCGGTGGCCGAGAGGTGGAGGGTGGATGATAATGAGAAGCAGAAGATAGAAGAGGTCATTAACGAGGTCATCAACGCCCCTCTGAAGGGAGAGAGGCCGTTTTCGAAGTTGACAAGTTTGGAGAATCTGCCCAAGCCCCTTGTGGAGCTGAGGAAGGCGTTGAAGGATATCGAAGACAAGACGAAGATAGACGAAGTGGAGAAGAACGCCGCGGTGGTCGCGGTGCTTGTTTTGTACAAGACATTGATCAACAACGCCGGGGCTTATAGGGAGTGGGCTGGGTGGTACGAGTGGGCGAGGGGTCTGGTTAAGGAGCGCGAATTCGCCGTGAAGGCCGAGGAGGTGAAGAGGCTCCATGAGGCGCATAGGAGACTGGAGGAGGTGGCGGAGCAGGTGAGGAGGGAGTTGAACGCTGTGTTGACGTTGTACGCGTCGCAGAGCCGCGACCTGTACGAAAAGCTCAAGCCCCACCTGGAGGTGGACTTTAGCTTGGCGGAAGGGCTGGCGGAGGCGAGGCGCAACGAGATGAGCAAGTACTCAAACGCAAATATGGGGGCTAAGGCCTACGCCTCCCTTCTCTCCGTGGCGAGGGGCGGGATATACGGACATGCGGCGATGTTGCTTATGATGGAGGGGGCTCTGGCCGACATAGTGTTGTTGACACCGACAAGCGCCTACGAGAAGGCCAAAGGGATCGCCAAGGGGCGTGGCGAGGCTGTGAATCCGTCTTACTCAAGCCGGCGCGGGAGATCTGTGGGTCAGCCCAGCTGGGAGGACAGGGCCGTCTCTGCGCTTATGCGATACCTACTGAGCAAAGCCGTCGACGAGGACCTTATGTTTAGACGCGTTGGGGAGGGTTTCGAGGTGTTTATGGCATACGGCGACATTGAGACGCGTGTAGACGTGCTGAAGATAGGGAAGGTGACCCGCTCTAAGGCTGGCGAAGAGGTGCTGAGACGTTTTGTGGAGGAGGCGAAGAAGATGGTGCCAGACCTCTCGGGGATTAAGAAGATATGGCATACGCTGCCGTGGTTTAACACAGACGTATCATTCAATAAAGGGCAGATAGAGGCCGGCACTGCCCATCTTTGGCAGGCGGCTTGGTATATAGCCCTCTTCGGCGAGCCGGAATCGATCGGCGGCGGAGCCAACGTCACTGAGGAGGGCGTCAAGCCCAACGTCATCATGCGCTGGTCTAGGGAGGTCTTAGACCGCATCATCGCCGAGGAGGGAGAAGAGCTGAAGCCCCTCCTTGGCCGTCCGGTGAAGAGCTGGCGGGACCTCGTAGACGCCATAGACTGGGGCTGGGTGTTGAGAAAGGTCGAGGAGCTGGCCGACGCGTTGAAGCCGTGGATTGGCCCCGAGGGGGCGAGCGATGCCGTGAGGGAGGGGCTTATGAGGAGGATGCTGGGCGAGCTAGCTCTCATTGCCCACTTCGCTGAGGCCAGGAGGGGCATGGACGACAGCAAGTGGCGCGAGGAGAGGGCCACGAGGCTGGCTAAGGCTGTTGAGGCGTTGAGCGGCGGGAGGATAGCCGGCGAACACGCCGAAACGCTGGCCAGACTGATCATCCGCTACGCCGAGAGGCGTGAGGAAAGGACGAAGAAGCGTATCGAAAGCCTAGCTGAAAAGGTAGGCGTCTCTTGGGAGGAGGTTTGGGGCATTGTGGATTTCGTCCTAAGCGACATGTATTGCTTGGCTAGGGACTGCGCAAGGGATCAGGTTATGAGAAAGTTTACAACATCAGTCCTGGAATTAATTATGCTAGACAAGGCGCTGAACAACGAGTTCAACAGAGAGGAGGCCCTGCTCCTCTTCGGCGAGATGTATGCAACCGCAGTAGCGGGAGACGGCACGGTGGAGTCCGGTAGGGTCGAGCTGGTCGTCGGTGGGGAGCTTGGCGGAGGCGCCGCGCTTCTGCTGCTCGCCGCGTTGTATCTACTCAATCAGCTCCTGACCGACAAGCTGAAGTTCGGCATGCGGGCATACGTGGGCGAGGGCAGAAATTACCGCATAACCGCCTACGGCGAGGACGCGGCGAGGCTTAAGCGTCTCCTTGCAGTGACGGCGCCATCCGCCGGCGGGAAGTATTTAAGTGACAAGTTCAATGAATTCGTGAAGGAGGCCCGGGTGGAGGTGCGGGTCGACAACATAAGGCTGACCAAGAGAAACGTCGCCGCCGCCGATTTGATCATTTCGGAGGGCGGCGTCGCCGTCAAGTACAACGTATATCTGCGCGACAAGGTCGTGCTCCAATTCGAGTCGACAGACCGGAGCCGCGTGGAGCTTGCGGCCCGCCTGCTGAGGCTTGTGGGCGTCAGCGCGGAGGTGAAGAAAGTGGGCGATGGAAACGATTGGCGCATCAAAGCCTACGCCGACATGCTTGCGGCTGGGCGCGAGGAGCTTAGGAACGCCATAGCCGAAATCGTTAGAAAGGCCGTCGAGAACGGCTGGGTGGACGCTGGTAAGGCTGAGGGCTGGCTGAAAAAGCTGGAGGAGGGCCGCGTGTTGATGGAGGGCTGGCCGAAGTACCACGTGGGGCTTGCACGTAGCGGCGCGCTTAGGGTCAAATTCGGCTCCATCAACCCCGACAGCATAGAGAGGGAGGTACAGCGGTTTAGGGAGATGGGCCTTGAGGAGGGGAAGCACTTCACGGTGAAGATGCCGGAGGGGGGCCGCGACGGCTATGTGTATATCCGTAGGGAGGGCCTTGAACGCGCCGCTTGGCTTTCCGTATACGGCTCTGGGATGCAACGGGAGCTGGCGGCGGACTTCGTCAAGTACATACTCCGGAGGGCGGAGGAGGCTGGTAAAGAGGTTTACGAAAAGGCCACAAGGATCGTAGACGAGGGCAAGGCGAGAGGCTCCCTAACGCTGAAGGGCTTTGAGAAGGAGGTCGAGGTGAACGGCGAAAAACACAAGGTGAAGGTCATAGACGGAGAAGCCGTTGAGGAGGACAGAGGCGGCAGAAAGTTGCTTAGGATTAAGATAACGGCGGAGGTAGGCGACGTGAGGAGCGATTACGTAATGACATACGGCAGGTATGGAAAACTCAACGCGGCTGTGGGACGCGCCTACGTCAGGGCCGACGGTGAGGCAGACGCGGAGAGATTCTCGGCGCTGATAAAGGCCCTGACGGGCAAGGAGCCGAATGTGTACCGCATGAAAGACGGCAGGATAGTGATAGAGTGCTATAGAGAGCACCTAGACGGCCTCAGGCGCTACACCGAACTCGCAAACACCATAGAGAAGTGGCTAGAGGGGAATATGTAAAATTCCTCTCCACGGCTTGTCGGAGGCAACTTTTTAAATAGACCCTCCGTCTCTGCTGGTGTTTGGCAAAATAAAAGTCGGCGTCGAGGAGTGGAAAAAACTGGAGGCGGATCTGGCGAGGATAGCCTCGGGCGGACAACTTGAGATTGTCATCAACTTAACCCTAGTCGCCGCCCAGGGGGACGAGGGAGCAGAGGAGGAAGAGGAACATGAGCACCATCACCACCATTTTAAGGAGAACGAGTTCACTAGAGAGGTGGCGAAGCTGATAGACCACGTGGCGCATATGTACAACGCCCACGTAGACCCACATCTACATAATAGACACCATGGGAGCGTGATGTTCGCTGTGAAGGGCATGCCGAATGAACTCATCAAGGCGTTGAGAGACTCCATAGAGCACGTCAAGCTTAACTGCGAGAGGTGTGTCCTTCATACGGTAGACGGCGAGTTCCACCTAGGTGAAGACCTGGCAGGTATATACTTCGGCGATGCCTACAAAATCACTGTGATCTTGCCGGCAGAGGACGGACGGCGCCTCAAGGTGCACGAGGTGCATTTCTGATTTTCTCGAGTATACAGCCGAGAACCTCGGCGTCTTTCCCCCTCAGTTTCTTAAGGTCTTCCAAGGCGACGTGGGGATACCCCCTGATCCAGACGTATCTGTAGATAAACGTGGGGTCCTCGATCCACCACACGCATTCTTTCTCATTGACATGCTCTAGGTCGTCCACGTGCACAACGACGTCGCATTCGCAAGAAACGGAGCAACCGAGGACCTTGGCAAGTAGGGATGGACCCGTCAATACCGGTATCCCCTTCTCATAGAGCCTCCAATAGAGGTCGCACTTACCAAATGTTCTCTGGAAGATTTAAGTCATCTAGGAAAATGTATAAGTCTTCGAGTTCGACTCTGCGTTTCCGTAGCTTCTTAACATCTATTTCCACAAGCTCTGGAATAAGCGTGTCGTCTACTTTTCTGAGGTAGATCTTCACGTATATAGTTTAGGGGTTTAATATAACGTCGCGGAGAGAACATCTTCATAGTGCGAGACGGCAAGCTCTACACCCCGCCGACACATGCCTCTAGGATTTTACATAGCTCGTCTCTTCTAGCCACTTCTCTATGGCGTCTGCAAGCTCGGCGAAGCGGGCGAAGCCGTCTAGGTGCTCTCTGCCGCATACTATCACTATCGTGCCGTTCTTCATGCGGCGTATCCACGGCTTCACGCCCGTCAGTGCCTCCACCAGCGCCGAGAACCTCTCCGCGTCTGCCTACCTGCCTCCCGGCGCGTCGGCCTTAGCCGTGGCGAATCCCAAGACCGCGTTAAGCTTTCCATATCTGCCGAAGGTAATTGTGTACTCACGCACCACAGGGTCTACAATGTGCTCGCCCTCCACGCGGCCCACCTCAGCCGTTATTTTGAGTCTCAGCAACTTCTTGCCGTTCTGCTTTTCCTCAACGGCTTCTCCGCCTATCACCTTCACGACATATGTCTCGCCGTTCACCTCAACCTTCTTCTCAAAGCCCTCCAGCTTTAGAGAGCCCCTCGACCTCCCCTCTTCCACGATCTCCTTGACCTTCCTGTAAACATCCTCGCCCCCTCCCTCGCCCTCTGATATACTCTACAAACTCGGCCGCCAGCCTCTGCTGTTCGCCGAAGCCATGTACGGAAAGCCATGCGGCGTACGCCAAACCCTCTCTGAGGATATACACGTAGCCCATTTTGCCCCCCTCCGGCATCTTCACCGAGAAGTGGACGCCCCCTCAAGCCCTATCTCTCTAAGCCGCTGTGCTTCCTGCTTTATGCTGTCGGGGCTAGTGGAGCCGAATTTGACCTCAAGCGCGCCGTTGCGCGCAAGCCCCACGTAGTACTTGGGCCATCCTTCCCTCAGCGTGAGACCCCTCTCCAGCTTCTCCAGCCACCGCTCCGCCTTCTTCTCATCCACCCGGCCGTTCTCCACAGCTCTCCTAACGATCTCGGCGAGGGCTCTTCTGAGCTCTTCGCGCCCAGCCGCAAGCATGTTGGTGGTGGCTACGATGCGCCACACGTCTCTGCCGCCCTCCTTCTTCACCTCCGCGCTAACGCCCGCCAGCCTAAGGAGACGCGCCGCGAGCTCGACGCGGCCCCGGTCCGACGATTGGAATCGGAGCACGACCTCGTCGCTAGGCAGATAGACGTTGTACTTGACGACGACGTCTCCCTCCGATATGGTCCGGTCGGCGGCTACGAGGCCGCTTGGAGTCCTCCTCAGCCCCTCCCAGCGGATGTCAAGCCCCTCGGCCCCCAGCTTCACGGCTTCAGCCAGCTTGTGGCTCTTAAGCCTATCGTCTCCTTCAAGCAGAGGATGCTCGTAGAGAAAATATAGGCTTGCCAGCCTGGCGGCATCGCCGCCGGACGCGACCACTTGAAACACACTCTTAGCTTTTCCTACTTTCGTCTTAATGCCGTATGCCGCTAAGACGGCCCCCCCCAGAGCTGGGCAATTGCGCGCTCACCGCTGGTCAAGCCAACCTCCCCCATCGCCGCAGACACGTACCCGTCTCCGTCTATTGCGCTGGAGGCCACCGCGCCGAAATACCTCAGCGTTGCTTCGTTCACGCCCAGCCTCTCCGCCTGAATAAGCAGAAGAGCAGGCGCCACGACCTCCCTCGCAATTTTGTCGTCGTTTAGCATGTCCCTCAGCGCCTCCAACTCCTTCAACGCCCTAGTCAAGTCGAAGCCGGAGCCCATCTTTAAAGCCGTCGGCTGGCAAGAACCCACAGGCGGCCGCTCTATGGCCGGCGTCGTTGGGAGGCTGGGGCTTCTGAAGGCGCTGGCTGAGGCGGCTGGCACGACTCCCACAAGCATCAGAAACGCCGCAAACAAGATGAAGGTATGAAGGTCTGGAAGATAAGGCAGTACCTCCCCGCCCTGCTTTTACACATACAGAGACGTGTGGGTAGTGAGAGAGGTGCCCTGGTCGCGGTGAGGACGCGGGATGTATGCGGGGTGGATAGGCGGTGTGGGCAGGCGGTGCGTAGGCTTATGATGAGCCTGGTGGAGAAGGGACTCGCAAAAAGGCGCAGAAGAGGCGTCCACCTAATCGAGAGGAGGGCTGTGGAGGAGGTCTTAACAGCCTTGAAGGAGTGGATATGACGGAGACCGCCAGAAGGATTAGGGTTGCCGCCTCTGTTTTTGAACTGCCTCAGAGGCTGGGTATCCTTCGGTATGTGGAATATGAGCCGCCGCCTAAGGAGTGGTGTACCAACGACGGATGCCTATACGAGGGGGTGCTGACTGCGGAGGGGTGCCGCAAAGGAGTGTGTATAAAGTACCGCGTGTGGGTTCACTCAAGGGAT
>Ga0080007_1057345_pt1 | contig 15256 bp, 18 predicted proteins | sample OctOCTMetagenome_FD_69210 | JGI IMG/M metagenome (GOLD analysis project Ga0080007, IMG submission 69210) | Hot spring and microbial mat streamer communities from Octopus Spring Streamers, Yellowstone National Park, USA - OCT_B (SPADES... | ecosystem: Environmental > Aquatic > Thermal springs >...
GATGGTGGCTCCTAACACCAGGAATATTCATAGGCCTAATAACAATATCACTCTACATACTCATAAGAGTATTCGAACCAATAGCAAACCCAAAACTCAGGAGGACGTAACAGAGGTCAGATGGGCGACTCCAATCACGAGTCATCAAAGGCCAATAACATCATCCCACCATACCGGTGTAAGCCAACCCCTAAATACCGTTGGTAAACGCGGGGGTCGAGCTCCCACCTTGGTGAACGTCTTAGCCGCTTTAACACCATGGTTTCCTGATCGTGTATCGTGGGGGCTACCTCTGATTGTCTTCTGGTTTAAACGCCTCTGGTGTGATTTACATGTTTGGTGTTTGCCGGTGGATGTTGTTGTTGCTAGTGGTTTAACTAAGTACTATGGTGGTAGGGTTGGTGTTGTTGATGTATCCTTTAGTCTTAGGCGTGGTGAGGTTCTAGGCTATCTTGGGCCTAATGGGAGTGGTAAGACTACTACTATTAGGCTTATGCTCGGCTTCATTAGGCCTAGTCGTGGTAGTGTTCTAGTCTACGGTGTTAGCCCTTCTAGCAGTGAGTTAGCTGGGGTTAAGAGGTTTATCGGGTATGTTCCTGAGGAGTTCTCCTTCCCAGGTGGCCTGAGGGGCCGTGATATAGTGGGTTACTTTTCGAGGATGAGGGGCGGGGCTCATAGGCTTAGAGAGTTGTTGGAGCTCTTCCCTGGATCTAGACAGGCCTGTTGAAGCCTACTCTAAGGGTATGAGGCAGGTGCTCGCTCTAATAACAGCTCTTATGAGCGACCCGGAGCTGATAGTCTTGGATGAGCCCGCGACGGGCCTAGACCCCCTTATGAGGTTTAGGCTTCACGAGCTCCTAAGGAGGGAGGCTAGGGGTGGGAAGGCTGTATTCCTATCATCTCATGTTCTAGACGAGGTTGAAAGGGTTGCTGATAGGGTTTGCTTTATCAAGGATGGGAGGATAGCGTTGCAAGGCGATGTGAGAGGTATAGTTGGGAAGGCTGGGAAGGTTGTTGTCGCTCTGTTGAAGAGAACACCTAGACCTGAGGAGCTCCAGCTGGAGGGTGTAAGCAGGCTCAGGATCTCGGGCAACAGGGTTGAAATGGTTGTAACCGGTGGCTACGATGAGGTTCTAAGCAGGCTCCTAGCCTACGGTATCGTTGACATCGTGGTTAGAAGTGCTACCTTGGAGGAGGTGTTCCTAGGCTTGTATGAGAGGGGTGGGGGCGGTTGAGCCTCGCACTGTTGGAGTACGAGCTTAGGCTTAGGAGGCGTGTTGTGATAGGGTGGGGTTTGCTAGTAGCACTATGGCTGGCCTTTACCATATGGTACTGGTCGACCCTGGAGGAGTCCGCTGTAGAGGAGCTCCGAAGGCTCATCGAGCAATCTCCAGAGTGGGTTATAAGGTTTTTTGCTAAAGGTAGCCCCGTGGCATTCACATACCAAGTCTACTATGCGCTTGAGCACCACGTGGTAGTCTACGTGCTACCACTAGGCGCCCTAGCAGCCTACCTGGGGGCCGGGGCTGTGGTCGACGACGTGCTGGGCAGAACAGGGGGTCTAGCGATGCTAGCAACCCCAACTAGTAGAACGGGAGTACTCCTAGTAAGGCTAGCAGCCCTCGTGGCGGTAGCAGTGGTACTAACACTAACATCCCTGATAACGTCGACAGCACTACAACTAGCACTAGTAGGCGGAGAGGAGCCATGGTGGCTAGTCAAACTCCACCTAGCAGGACTACCATACCTAGTAACCTATACAACCCTAGGGCTCCCAGCAGAGTCAACACTACCAGCTAGCATAGCCAAGCCGACAGCATCAGGGCTAGTACTAGCAATGTACGTAGCGGAGATGACGACAAAGGGGACAAGGCTAGAGGGGGTAAGCCTGCTAACAATAACACACTACTACCCAGCAATATGACCCCCTCCCCGCATCCCAAGAGGCCTAGCCTTAGGCTAGGCCTCTCCGAGCGGTTTGTCGGATCTCCGCTCGGACGCGCACTCCTCATCTTTTAATCGGATTCCCCATCCTAGGGGCATCACCTTTTCAGATGGGGGAGGGCCCCCTGCCTAGGTTAGCTGATTAGTTTTAGTGCCCATAGTACTGGTATCTTGTCTCTATCCTCTTCAAGCCCGCATATATGACACTTCATACGTCTTCCTGGGAGCTCTTCCATTTCAATCTCGCAGTTCGGGCATACTCTGCTTGGTAGCCTTTTGAACTCGTATGGCATACCGTGCCACTTCAGCTGTGTCTCCAGTATTGCGTATAAGCTAAGACCTAAGTTCTTCGGCATTAAAATAAATCCTAGTGGAAAGACTGCAACTTACAAGTTTCTCTTAGATCCTTAAAGATTTTTAGAAATGAAAGAAAACGTAACCTTAGTGAATGCTGTAGGCGAAGCTCTGAACGTTAGTATCAATATAAGCAAGTTTGATAATATTGATAGACTTATACATGCTAATGAAAATATCAGCTTTATTGATGCCTCGACAATAATAGACCAGCTATACAACGTAGTTTCCTCATTTTACACAAAAGTGAGGCAGCTTAACACATATAATATTATAACTATTGTTGTTTCAGATCATGGATACGACATAGAAAAGTCTTGAACGGATACAGGCTTAGACATGGATTAAGCCCTAATGCTCTTAGTATCCTAGCACCAATACTTATTGTATAGAGCGCAGAATTTAGGGGCTTTAAGAATGAGTAGGAATCTCTATTACCTGGTATATAGAGGTAAGGTTAAGGTACCTAAGCTTGCATTAAGAGTTCTGGATGTGTCATTCCTAGACTTTATAAGAGTTAGGGGTGAAAAAGCCAATAAAATGTTTACTGCGATTCACCGTGTACTAGGCGCCTATGGTATAGAGCATAGAGTTTCAAAGGAAACTGAATCCGTGGTCCTCGAACTACCTGCCGATGTCGGGCAAGCTATCTTACTATTCATGTTATTAACATACAATGCAAAAGACCCTGGAAAGTATGTGCACCTTCTAGAGAAACTAATAGCGGGCAAGATCCCATTTTCTAAATACCTAGGAATTTTTGTTGATGTAGCAGTAGGCCTCAGCGAACTAGGAAACAATGAAGGACGACGTGAAACTATAATTAGATCTGCAGTAGCAAGAAGCATCTCTAAGGCTATGCAGAGTTTTGTAAAAGTTTTAAGCAAATATGAAGTATGAATTATCATGATGCTTTCCCTGCATCTTCTGAGACCTTCTAACCCCCAACTCTAACGAAGCTCTTATACTTACCTGTTGGATCAGTTTGGTGTCTGAACCTTTTATCACACTTCGGGCATTCATAGATATGTGCATTCCACCATCTATACCTCCAACTCTTCGGAAGCTTGAACTCACTCCATAACCACAGTAAGGGTATTTAGACACATCATTTACCATTCATAATGTACTGTGTCGCTCTCCTAGCCTAAAGAAAATTCATAAGCACTCCCTTCACGTACTAACTCATACCTGATATTATCTACAAGTTCAACAAGATACATGGTGCCGTAGAAGTAAAGGATATGATCACCGAGAGTATGCGAATATGAGGAATGGTTTGGACAGAACTAAACATTTAGTCAAATATCTTGAGGATTTAGTATTAAGGAGACTTGGAGGTGTGCCTGAACTAACTTCTCCTCAATAGGCATAGGGAGAGGGTTAGGGAGACAGGTGTAAAGTGCTTGGATATCTTCTCTAGAATAGGTTTATGAGATAAGGTCTTAGCGTATACCAGAGTTTAAGGGTTTGACAACAGATTATGAAGCTCACACTCACATAATATGGTATATTTTAAAATTTTTAAGTAACGTTATGGATGAGCAAGAGCTTGAGTGATGTTATTAGCAGGTATGATGATTACATAAGGTCTATTCATTTATATCATAAAACCTCGAAACGACTATAGCAAAACTATTGAATTATCGAGTGAAGCACTTAAGTATAAGTCCTAATAATGAGACGCTAAGTTCTTTAGAGCTCTATGGAAATATCAATTAGCAGGAATTTGAGTTTAAGTACATGCGCCTTACCTGAAGAAGCTATTAAAGAATTCGAAGAAGTAATATCGTTAGCTCCTACATGTGGAGAGCCTAGTGAAAAACTTAAAGATGCTAAGGTATGATAAGTTACGCTCTCATTGGTGTGATGCAATGGCATGGAAGTTGTGGGTGTAGGAGAATTCATGTTTAGATATGAGTTTTATTGGTGTGCTTATTGCAAGTACATGGTTGAAGAGAGCATGCCCAACATGACGTAAGCTATTCCATATCAGAATGCGCCAGTATGAACACGGAGATGCGAGCCTGTATGAGTACGGAAAACCATTCATATCGCATGAATATGAAATAATCATATGCACGTGCCCCAAGAGTGCTACTTGAAGGCTCAAGGAAGACCGTCCGAGGGTCTAGACTGTTGAAGATCTTAGCAGACGCCATCAGATCAAGGGGCCTGGAGGTCGTAGAGTGTAGTCTGGACAAGAGGGCACAGTTGGAGGTTAGACTATGAGCTCGGGTGACCGCTTCAAACATAGCTAGCACTATCTCAAAGAAAATCCTAGAGTGCATTCGTGGAGTCAAGGTTAGAGGCTTGAGCTCCAGCCATAGCACCTGGAGTCCCAGAGGCTTGAGGATTACAGTTGAATGCAGAGCTCCTAGCCGGCATAAGGTGTAGGGGTGGAGGTGAGGTTGGAGGTGATGTCTTGGAGCTGGTGGAGGCCATGGTTGGAGAGTATGATGCTGGGGAGTTCGAGGTTTAGAGGGAGGCTGTGGAGGCGCTTAAGAGGATGCTCTCAAGGGACTTCGAATCCAAGATGCCCATGACAAGGGTTGGGCTTACGACTTACTACTAGTGAGGAGGAGCTCCCCTGTTTCGGAAAGCTGGCCTAATCCTAGGTTAAGCGTGGGTTAAGGGAGCCCCCTAACCCGAACTTAACCCAAGTTTAACCTAGAGTAAGATGGGTTAAGCTCCAGCCCATCCCCACTTTTAGGTTTCATGTTGCACCCCCCAGCCTAGGGTTCAAGCTTTTGTTCTAGAGTTTGAGGAGATCAAGCGTGTTGTATAGCCTGGTGATAGGGTTAAGGTTAGAAGGGTTAACGGGAAGCCGTACCTGTACCTAGTCTACCCCAATGGTAGCGAGAGGTGTGCCGGTAGACTCGATAGATACCCTGAGGATGTTAGGAGGTGGATCGGGAGTGTTAGGGGGAGGTCTAGGAGTGGTGTTGGAGGTGGGGGTGGGCAGGGTAGCGGTGTTCAAGTTCAAACACAAGCTCGGCAGAGTGTTAGAGTTGAGGGTGGCAGGGTTATGGTGGAGCGTGAGGTTGAGCTTGAGACAATATGGGATATAAAGCGTATAGCCCTAGACCCTAGGGTTTACATTTTATACGCCTATGCACAGAAGTACCTGGGCTACCCGGGTAGCCTAGGAGAGTTCATATCGGATTGCACAATACTGTTCTTCAAGGAACGAGGCATAGAGGTTACAGCGAGAACGCCGTGAAGCGAGCTGGAATGGATCGCAGCCATTATGGAAACACGGCCACCTTAAGCTAGGTCAATTGAAGTACGTTCTCTCAGTTATTAGAGTTCCATAGAACCTTTGTTTTACTCCCATCTACATTCCCTGTATTCTAGGTCACCTTTGCGGACTAACGTATGGTATAATGCTAACGTGCATATACATATTTGTTTAAGGTATTCAAAGTTTGCTATTAAATCGTTTGTTTCAAGGAGCTTAAGTTGTTGACCCTTCTCTCTATAAACCTTTATAACGGTATTTGCACAACCTTCTATCCATTGGTTCAACTGTTGTACATAACTTTCTAGAGATAACTCAGTATTGTTATACACATTGTTGTAGAAGTGCTCAAATAAATTAGATAGCTTTAGATCCTCATAGACTCTCCTAACATGTGTATAACCGAACTGCCTGGCGACCTTGAGTTCGTTTATTAGTATTGTGTAAAACAACCATACATCATCCGCTATTATATTACCGTGTCTTGCAAGGATATCACTAAGATTGGATCCAGCGTACTCGTTAAAGAACTCGTCCCCGAGTAGAATCTTCAGCCACACTCTAAAATCAGTGTCACTTTCTTTTATACACACTTTTCTATTGTCAATATTGGATAGTTCCCTTTCAACCCTCTTAAACGTTATGGGTGTTCCATCACACATCCTGTATCTATCACCTTTCGATATCCTTTCAAGAAACCCTCCTACATGTCTTTCATCCATTATATAATTTATCAGCGATGTTAACCTCCCCCTATTAACATTCTCCTTGGTTAGGAGCTCGTGGCTTTCACTAAACAGTATTGCTATTGAGAGACTTAGCTCACGTATACCCTTATCTATCAACTTTTGTCTTAATCCTACCCTTTCATCTTCAAGAACTGCTAGAATGTAGTCTATTTTATCTAAAAGGGATTGCTGGCCCGTACGCCCGCCTGTATGCTCACTCATTCTAAGCTCTACTAGAGCTACATTATCGTTACCTCTGAAAACAAAGTCTATCTTACTCCTATGCTCAACACTCACACCTACTAATTCCCTTAAAGCCTTTCCCAAAGTTATATTGCGTCCGATAACCCTATACTTACCTCCACTATTTACCAAATATGCTATGAGCTCCTCGGCAAACCCACCAACTCTAGGCCCCATAGATTGATGGAATACCCTTGTTAGATAGTACCAGAGTGAAGCCACCTTACCTAAAATGTTGCTTTCAGGGACGTCTTTAAGCTTAACAATACCCGTGAAGACTTTATCAAGTTCGTGAAGACTTACCTCAATACTACCCGTGTATAGGCTTTTTAGAAGGCATGGTATAAGTGTCTTAACATTACTCCATTGTAATTCAAGAATTCTATTCTGTTTAATGAGCCTCTCAGGTGTGAGATACAGTATCGCATAGTTGTAGGATCTGCTAGGAGTGGAATTAGTACTCAAGATTTACACCTCATTACTAGTAGGTGTTCTGTTGGCGTCCTCTCATCCTTTAAACCGGTTGCAGGGTTAACCTCCGTCTTGAAGAGCCTCCTAGTTACTATCATGTCAACCAGTGTTACCTCATGTCTCCAACCAAGATGTTCTAGGTGTTCTTTTATAATGGTATCTATTGGTATACGAATGCCCCTCACTTTAACTGGGCCTACGAAGATAGCTATGGTATCTCTCACCTTTCCATGGTTATTGTTTAGGAATAACGCTATCGAGTTGAAATATGATACGTACAGTTCTAGTAGCTTCTCGTGACCTAGCTTTTCCACCTCCCTCTTGAAAACCTCATAGGTTCTACTGGATATAGCTCCCTCTCCTACACCGTTATAGGGTATCTCGTAGTTTGCCAGTGTTGATATGAAGTTCCCCGAGAATCCTAGCCAGGCTAGTTCGAGCTTGAAACTTCTTATGTACTCCTGAGCTTGCATGTAGGGGGGAGACGTTAACATGATATCAACCTCTCTTTCGAGCCTATCCCTGACAGAGTCTACTATGACACGGCTTCCCGTAAAGACTGCTTCATCGCTCGCTCTAACCTCACGCTCTATCCGTTTCGGCTTGTAGCTCTGATACTCTCCCACCTTCTCCACCACGTCCCTCGCATAACCCCAGTACATCTTCTGCATTTCAGCCTTCCAGCCGGAGGCCAAGAGCTTTCTCACCTTCTCCTCAGCATACTTCGATCTATAGAGCTTCGATATCTTCTCATCAGAATAGCTAAAGTAACGCGTAACCTTCAAGAGGGGGATTGTAATTAGAGGTTTAAGTTTCCAGCTAACCTCCTTATGCCAGTAGCCCCAAGCCCTAGACAGCACCTTGTAGAACTCAGGTGGATGCCAGTACAATATGTTACCCCATCGAGGGTGAAACGGCTTATCGTAGTCAAAATCCACGTGGAAATCGCTTAACGACAGGGGATCCGTGTATAGGGAGGCTTTTACGAGGAGGTGTAGTATTGGGTTTAAATCCCATAAGATGCAGTTCCTCCCAGTTAGAGAAGCCTCTATTGCAACCGACCCGTAGCCTGCGAAGGGGTCAAAGATCCAGTCTCCCTCGCTAGTGTACTTCCTAATAACATATCTCACCACCTGTGGGATAAATTTGGCCGGGTACATGTAAAGACCGTGAGTAGCATAGGTAGTCGACGGGATATCACCCACAAGATCCCTGAACAGAACATATTGAACCTTAATTGCATCCGTGGCAGACATCCTCCCTACACCTCTCGGTTTAACACTAGTTACCTACATTTAGGTGATTTCCTAGCTTGTCTCTCCCTCTTAACTTCAGCCTTTCTCTCTTCAGATCTCTCACTCACATACATCCACCGTATTCTAAATATTGTGTAACTTGGGCTTTAATAACACATCTAACTCAACAGTCAACTCAGAACCCTTTCTAGCTAAAGTTTTTAAGTAATACTTTGAATACCATATTCACATATTTAAGAGTTCTAACTTCAGGTCGACCCTCGGGGCTTAGGAAGGAGTTCTCGATAAACGATCAAGTTAATGATTGTTGTTTCGAGATCTCCTGACGAGTAGTGTTAGTAGTATGCCGGCTATGAATGCTACTGCTGCTACAAGCGTGAGTATTAATATGCTCTCCTGCGATAACATCGATGGTGTTACTGTTATGGTTTCAGTTAACGTCCTATACTCGGTTCTATATTCGGTGGCAGTTAAGGTCCTATACTCTATTATAGTTCTATACACGGTTGTAGTTGTTGAAGGAGGTCTTACGGCTAGAGCTAGATCGACATACTTACCTGTTAGTATTGAGTATGTGTCGTCAAACTCTAGGACGTAAGTTCCAGCCTTCTCAGCTGTAAAACTCCACTGTAGTGCTACAACCTTACTCTAGGGTATATCTCCCTACCCTCAGGATCCAAGGCCCTGAATATTATATCAACAGGTTTCCAGCTAGGATCGTAGACGTAGAAGATGATCGCAACCCTACAGCCACTATACACATAGAACTCATACCTTTCTAGATCCCTAGCTCCAACGGTTATATATTCGTGCACCATGTAAGCCTCGCTAGGTGTAGGTGTAGGCGTATATTGCTGAGCAACCGGTTGTTGAGAGGATAGCATCAGAGCTAGGAGTATGACAAGTGAGGCTAGGACAGCCCCCTCCTAGCCGTAGTTAATCTCAACACGAACCACCACCATACTAGCTTCTAAGACCTTACATTTAAACTTTTCACTAAATGAACTTACGATTTCAACGTAGTTTCTACATGTCTCAAACACACTCTTAACCTGCTTACTCTTAAACCACTTATCGTATTAGCACTCCCTAGTCATTAGGCGTTGGGTTAATTTAATATAGGTAACCCTCTAAGGGTGGCTAGCAGCTAGTTAGCTAAATGATAGCATTCTCCGGTAAAGAGGCCCACTTCATCTTCAACCATAAAGGTGCAACTTGATACTAAAACAGCTTTTCAAAATAACCTTGAACAGCACCTCTTACGCTCCACCTCCATCTGCTTACATGGTTGGATCGAGCAACTCGCTGAGGGTTCTAAAGTGCTTGTAATGTGTACAGAGCTCAAACAGCTCTCCGGACAATGTACAATGATATTCTGTTAATGTTATCTGATAACGTTTTAACCATTCTGTCAAGCTCCCAGCTTCCAGCATAGGATCCTATCTAGAGCCCCTAGAGGAGGCATTGGGAGGCGTGGGACGAGGCCATGTTAAGTAGACGTCCTCGAAACCCGCTACGCGACACTATGGAAGCCCCCACCAGGCACCCTCAGCTCTTAGCAACACCTTAGACTAAGTTGTTAAAGGCTGGGGACTACAACTGTAACCAACCCCACACTCCCTAAAACCCCTGTTAACTTGGATTCCAAGCATTCAAGCTTAGCATAGCATATCCAACCCCCCAGTCCTCAATAATATCAGAGTTGTGGGAGGAAAGATTAGATCTTAACATCACCCTATGAAATTTATTTATAACCCCTATATAGAAGACTCTAAACGAGAGGCGACTTTCTATGTCTATGCTAACACTATCCAGGACTAGGGTTGGCAGGTATGATAGGACCACAATACCAAGAGAGGTTAGAAAGATGCTAGGCATAAGTGAGGGTTATATCGTAGAGTGGGTCTTTGAGGATGGTAGGGTTATTGTAAGGAGGGGTGGTTAGGGTGACTAGACACGCTATCCTACTAGCTAGTAAGGAGTGGTGAGAGGCCGCTTCTAAGGGTAGGATGAGGATCTATCATTTTGTAAAACCTAGGAAGAAGGGTATCGGTGCTTTAGGACCTGGCTCCATATGTGTGGTTCTAACTAAGGTTGAGAGGGGGGAGCTGTCTAGGTTTTACGGCGAGTTTACAGTTGTTAACGTTAGGGAGGTTGGTGCTGATGAGTGGAATGCTTTAGTTGGTAGAGGGTTAATACTATCTACAGAACATTTAAGGAGTGGTGAGAAGAGGTGGATTATAGAGTTTGAAGATTTTAGAGAGTATGAGGTTAAGATTGCTAAAGGAGAACTTGTAGATGTTAGGACTCGTACGAGCAGGGAACCTATCTCAGATTGGGTTATAATGGGTTTAAGCTACATAGATGAACAGGATTTAGAAGGTATTAGGAGCAAAGCTGGAGGATTTAGAAGTCATAAAAATATCGTAGATATGATTAAAGAGATTGGTGAGATCTTAGGCTTCTACGTTAAGACCGAAGAATATACTCCTGATAAAGTCCATAGAATAGATGTTACGTGGAGAGACCACCCTACACCAGACTTCTCACCCCTAAAGGTTTGGGAGGTTGAAACTAGTGGTAATGTGGTATTAGCTTTAGCGAGGTTGAAGCACGCATTTGATTTCTGGCATTCAGAGCTATACTTAGTAGTACTTGATGCTAAGACTAAGGAGAAAGCGGAAAGTATAGTAAGACCGCAAATTAAAGGTGCGTTTGCCGGGATAGAGAAATTCTTAACACTAATCGGGGCTGACGAGATAACCAATCTCTATAATTGCTTAAAACTCAATAAAGACCTTATATCGAAATTAGTGAAGAGATACGCATAAACACCTTACCCAAGGTAATCCTGTTGATTAGAGTAAGAATTAAAGCATAAAATCATTATGAAGTTGCACATATATGAATTTTTGATATTGTATGAATGTCGAGTATCATTCATATCGGAAGCTCGTCAACCATTCATATCGTTGTGACCTTATAGGCCTTATCGAGTCTGGGAGCTCCTAGGCTAACACTCAGGGTTTCTCAGAGTTAGCCTCGTGAGGGTTGCTAAGGTAACCCCTATTGCGTCTTAGAGCTCCGTAGCCCCACAGGGTTACCCTAAGCCTCTCGATAGCTATGATAGTAGCGATAGTAGCTGTAATGATCCAACTTGAACACCAACCCTTCACCTCAGGTATTAGGTAAACAGGGCTAGTCAGAGTTACCTAAACATAGACTACATCGTTGTCCAGAGTAACCCCCCATAATGGCCATAGTCATAAGGGTTACCATCCCAGAGAAGCCCTAAAGCTCCTAGGGGGGCTTTAAGTGCTTGAGAACACGTTAGATAGAATGGATCTACACTGCTAGCATGGATCTACGCCAATGAAACCTTGTAGTATAACCTCTAAACCACGCTTCCTACGAGATCAGCCCTTGTAGCAGGCCTCTTCGCAGTCATCCTAGTAATTCGAGGTATTGAAGACAGCCACCTTAAAGTCTAACCGAGCTAGTAGAGGTTAGGATAACGGTCGCCATCCTCTACTAACGGTAAGCTGTGGACACAGCTAACCTGACTGGAAGACTTAAAAATTTAGCACCCCCTAATGTTCGTGCCATCATACTGTACCATTGGGTCTGATGGTACCATAACATACTTTCACAACTCAATGGCATTTTCACCTGTAGAGTAGCCTTGTTATCTCCTCTTCTACCTTCCTCAGATTCTCCCTTACCTCTGCTAGCTTCTCCGCTATCTCTCTTAGTCTTGGTGGTGCTATTGCTGTGAATAGCTCGTTGAAGGCCTTGTAGATTACCTCGTACACCTCCTGTACGTTCTCAGCTTCAGCCTTCCTACCAAGCTCTATGACCATGAAGCCGTCGTCTAACGCAGCCTTTCTAGCGGGCTCCGTTAAGCCTTTAACGATCAGTACTCTGAGGTGTGGCATGTAGTCTAGCTGTAGGACCCTACCGAACTCCTGGTCTACAACATGCCTATCAACATCCCTATCCCAGTTCTTACAGGAAACGTAGACCCTAAACTGTGACCCACCAACACTCTTGAAGCCCCACACATCAACCTCAACCTCACCACCCTTAGCCGGAAGCCTAACATTAGTCTGAACGCTGAAACCCAGATCCCTCAGAACCCTAGCAACAATACCCTCAAGAACCTCCCTAGAGGGTTTAACGCTGAGGAGCTCGCTATCAAACCTCCTCTCCACAACAGCCTGCTGTTGAGCCGGAGGAGCTACCGTTACAGGCTTATGGGCTAAGGTAATCCCCTTGGGTGTAGGGCCTATGAACATTACATTAAAGTTCCTACTAAGAACCTCTAGGAGCTCACGGTGATCCTCATCCCTGTAGGTGTTTGATGCTACCGCAACCCTATCCTCCTCTCTAAACAACCACAGCATCCCCTCCCACATGGGATCGCGAGAGCGTTTCTCAAGGTACTCGAGTATCGACTGGGAGGGCATCCCCTGGATAACCATAACCCTCACACTCCCAGGAGGCTTCTCGACATAGCCCACATCCTCAGGCCAGGGCGAGAAGCACGTGTAGATTGGTTTTACGAGAGGTTTTGTGAAAGTGCAGCACCCCGCTACGCAGGAGGAGCTGTACCCCATTCTATTGAAAATTTCTACAAACGACTTTATCAGGCTACCTAAAGCCTCCTCATGTAAAATTCCAATGGCAGCCCTCACATGGTCTATCACCAGGGGGTTCACGAAACACCTGCTCACTATATCCTCGACGGAAGCCCACTCGCATAGATGCTCGTAAGGCATACCGGAGAAGTGTGATAGGAGCTCCGACTGCTCCCTAGTATGAAGGGATCTCTGGACGACCGCTAGCTTCAGAAAGTCCCCTCTCCTGTAAAGATCGTGGATCCTAGACATCACATCAAAGTTCTCAAGGACCTTAACGTACCTAGAAGCCTCATCAGCCAGCTTTTTAACACGCTCTGCTACAAAGGGATACAGCCTTAGTGTGTAGTAGTCATATCTGTGAGACTTATCGTCAACTTGAAAACCTAAGAGGTATTTGTAGAATAGGGATCTGGCATCGATTGTTTTAGAGCCTAGAACTGATGAAACCACCATTAAGAAATACTCTCTATCAGTAGATGATACGCTCAGGAAACCTAGCCAATCCTTGCTGCTGGCCCAGAGTACAGGGTAGCCCTTATTTTCAACTGCTCTGATAACGGCACATGCAACTGAAAGAGCTCTCCTATCCTCCTCCGGGATCCTGATTAAACGTCTCTCGCTCTCCTCGAGAATAGGCTTCGTTATATGCTCCTTAAGGAGATGTCTTCTAAGATAGTCCCATAAACTCCCCTCCCAGCCTTCAACCTTCACTTGGACATACATGTTAACACCTTTAAATGCGTTAACAAGATCGGAGTACACCCTTTTGGCGACATCGCTTCCGAAGGCTGGTTCGAGAGTTGCAGTGACATTTCGATACCTAAACTCCTCAGATGAGTAGATGAAAGGGTAGAGGCCTACAGCATACTCAACCCCCTGGCTTGCTAGCCTATCTACGAGGGCTCTAACACTATCAACATCGATGGACAAAGAGCACCCCTCTGGGAAGAGGTAGGTGATAGAATTTTAAATAATACACGGTAAGTGAAAGCTTGACACTAGCACTTGAGATGACATACGTCCTGCCGGTGGGACTGTGCTCTGCAAGGTTTTAGAATTGTTAAAGAGGTCTGCGGGCAGCAACATTGATAGCAAGATACGTTGCTAGGCACGGTCTTTTAGCATTCAGATATATGAAGAGAAGCCTCATGGAAATTAATGGTAAAGACTATGCCTAGGGAAGTAGCTAGATTCATTGAGAGCAAGTTTAGAGGGTTAAAGATATCAGAGGCTGGGTATGAGCTTTTGAGTGAAGCTGATGAGCATTATCCAAAGAATTACTTGAATAATGCCCTAAAGTTATGATCGAAGATCGGATACAAAACCTTTTAATCGTTCTGTAATTGCGTAACTAAGCATTTAAGGAAAGGTAATACTAGTATCCAGTTGAACTCACGGATAGGCTCGCATGTGATATCATGTCGTAGGTTAAAGGGTTTTGTAGGAGGTAGGAAGGGTTTTATGGTAGAACGTATCACTATGTCTTAGACAGCGGCTATTGCATCTCGCATAGCTAAGTGTGGGGAAATAGTCTTTTACATCATGTATATATTTTAGGACTTAGAGTTCATAGATATTATGGCTAAAGAGGTGGGTAACATGGGGTTTGTTACATGCGATAAACTGACACAAGATGATGAGTTTATGGAGACTGAGGTTGTTCAGAAATTAGAGAGGCTTTTAGTTGATATGGGGTGCACGATTATCTATGAGGGTAAACTTCGGGATCCTGACGTAGTTGCATATTGTGGGGACTCTCTCCTAATTATCGAAGCAAAAGGTGTTCCAACAAAGTTTAAGGTCATGGGTAGGGATAAAGGAAAGCCAAAGAGCGAAAGCACTGTTAGGGTGCAGTTCCGGCATTGGTTAGCAGAGGTGATAGCAGAGCTTATGGAGCGTGAATGTCAGTGGTATACGAAATCAGCTGGTTGGGTAAAAGAAGCTTTCAGCATGATTAGCCAGAAGATCAGTGCTAAGTATATAGCTGTCTTCGGCTACCATAAAGAGTATATCAATGTGTTGAAGAGGCGAAAACAAGCACTGGAAAGACTTGGCTATGAGATTTGGCTTATTGATAAAGAGGGTAAGATATGCAAGTATCATGCAACATGAAGGCATTACAGAACTACAACTATAGGAATACATCAATTCTAACTTCAGTCTTAATTTCACCAATTATTTATAACCCTAAATATACTCCTGTCGGGAAAGGAGGGCATGGATGAGCTCAAGGCCGAGCCCATAAGTAGAAGACGTAGGATGAGACCCTGTTGAGTAAACGTCCTCAAAGTTCTATGATTAGATGTTAATACAGTTTTAATGCCCATAGTGCTGGCATCTTGTCTCTATCCTCTTCTAGCCAGCACCTAGGGCATTTCA
>Ga0080007_1064848_pt1 | contig 15211 bp, 13 predicted proteins | sample OctOCTMetagenome_FD_69210 | JGI IMG/M metagenome (GOLD analysis project Ga0080007, IMG submission 69210) | Hot spring and microbial mat streamer communities from Octopus Spring Streamers, Yellowstone National Park, USA - OCT_B (SPADES... | ecosystem: Environmental > Aquatic > Thermal springs >...
AAGGGAGATTGAGAGATTTATATAGGCTTATGACAATAGCTTTTATTTTTACCGGATTACCCATTTTATTTTTCGGAAAGAAAATCATACTTTTTTTATATGGTTCATCTTACGAGCCAGCTGGAATTTTGCTTTCTTTGATGTCTTTCCGACTCTTATTTACATATCTTAGTGTAATATACTCAATGTATCTTTTGACGGAGAATCTAAATTGGTTCTATCCAATAAATTCATTTGTTTTTGGAGGTCTTTCAGTACTATTTTACATTATTTTTATACCTATTTGGGGAACAGTAGGAGCCGTAATAGGTTCTTTTTTGCACTATCCTATAGCATTTTTATATGGAGCAATCTGGTCGAAGACAAGAAATAATTTTAAAGTTATGTTTCAAGGAATAATCACATTTTTCAGATTTGAAAGTTTAGGTAAGTAAGTTATTTCGGCGTCAATAAAAAATACCCCGATTCTCAAATTATGTTTTTCGTAATGTAATAAAGTTATTCTGGTTTATTTTCTCTTATAACTCTGAATATGTAAAATTCACCTATTTTTGCTTCTTGTTTGAGATACCATTCTCCTTGATATTCTTTTCTCCTAACCACATAATCAATTTTGTATCTTTTTATCAGATCTTTGAAATATGTTTCGTCTTGATAATATCTCAATGTTACCTTTATAAAATCGTCTAACACTTCAAATGCATCCTTGTGAATATCTCTTGGAAATTTAAAATCTGGGGGTTCTCCAAAATGCATAAGGGCAAACTGAACGCAAAATTGAGGAAGACCAGGAAAAGTGGTAGGGCAATCTAAAGATTTAGCTATCTCACGAATATATCTTTCTAATTCATTTTCAGAGTATCCCAAAACCTTTGATCTAAGAATAAATCTATTAAAGATGTCGTTGAAATTTAAATCCGTAACAGCAATTATGTTACCATCGTTGTACAAAGCAAACCTTCCTGATGCAACGGATACTATTATCTCGGGAGTGCCATCGGTTCGTAAAGACTCGGAAAGAAAAATGAAAAATCTTCATGGGTTATTACAGAATCACGAGAGCTGTTATTTTTTAACCAATGGACTATTTTCTTGAAGTTTTCTAATTTTTCGTAGCTTACAGAAAAGTGCGAGATGGAGTAGTAGAAGCTAAGTAGTTTTGTGCATACAAATGCCAAAAACATAAAAATTGCAATTGCACTTGTAATCACTCCTAAAACATTTATCTTACGCTCTGATTTTATTTCTTCTATTTTATCAATCAACAAGCCTATTCCTATTTTTACCATAAGCTTGAAGGGATAAACAATGTGCATACTGATGTTTGCGATAAAAATTCCTAATATATATTCAACAAAAAACAATAAATATCCACCGAGAAAACCCGAGAAAATAAAAATATATTTTGCGCTGAATCTTCTGGAAAAAATGAATGATACTAAGGCGAGCAAAAATAAAGGGGTAATAAAATTGCCTAAATTCAGCGGAAACGCAAGCATATCTAAATTTCTTCCGTAATTTAAAATAACAAGAAGATTCAATGTCGATCCACTTAGCATTATCTTTTGATAAAGATTGAAGAGGATCGCTGGAAATCCTACAATAATTCCTAAGATCAGAACTGAAATGATTTCTTTTATCAAAAGCCTATTTTTTCTCTCTAAAAAGAACATAATCAGTACGAAAAAGATAAATATTGAAAGAGTAAATACTGCCCAATGTGTTTGAGAGTAAAATGATATACCTAAAAATATACCGCTTAATATCTTTTCCTTGCTGTATTTTGCCGGATTATATTTCCATTTTTCCGCTCCATCTAAAAACCTCAGAAAGTAATATATAAAAATGAGAAAAAATGCCATAAAATAAATTGGGTTAAAAATGCGAAGGGTACTAGGCATACCTGCAAGTATAATGGCTTTTACATCTTTGATGATAAAAAATTTGAAAAGAGCAAAGATATGAGAGAACTCAAAGAAGAAAATAATAAGCGCTACTTTTCTTGAAAAAATAAGTCTTAATACCTTCAAAAATAAATACATATCAAAGAAAAGAAAAACAGGTCTCAAAAGAGAAAAATAATATACAGGAATAATGAGCTTCAAAGGATAGATCAAACATAGCAAGGGAACAATTAATCCCCATTCTTGCTCGTAAAAAGGAAATTCTCCACCGCAATGGGAAATTAGTCTTAGCCACATGAATTCATCAGGGTGGAAATATAGTGGTTCTTCATATTTTGCAAAAAATGTAAGGATTGTCAGGTTTGTAATTAAAGCTGAAAATGAAGCTATGAAGAAATCGGAATATCTAAAAAAAATTTTCCCCACGAAAAATTAAAATAAAAATTCAAGCAAAGATTTTATTTTTCAAGAAATTTTTTAGGGTTTATTGTTAAATTATATTATCAAATTAAAAATCAAATTATTATGGGGAACCAAAAGAAAGCGTTGGTATGTGGTGCAGGAGGTTTTATTGGGCATCATCTTGTAAGAAGGTTGAAAAGAGAAGGTTTCTGGGTAAGAGGTGTTGACCTGAAATATCCAGAATTCTCTGAAACCGAAGCCGATGACTTCGTTATTGGTGATTTAAGAGACCCAGATTTTTGTAGAGCAATAGTAGATACAAAATTTGATGAAGTTTATCAGCTGGCAGCAGATATGGGGGGAGCAGGATATGTTTTCACAGGAGAAAATGATGCTAACATTATGTACAATTCAGCTCTCATAAATCTCAATATGATTGAAGCATGCTATCGCAGAAATGTAAAAAGAATTTTTTATTCGTCCTCTGCCTGCGTCTATCCTTTGTATAACCAGCAGGATCCAGAAAATCCTATATGCTCCGAAGATTCGGCTTATCCTGCCCAACCCGATAGCGAATATGGTTGGGAAAAGTTGTTTAGCGAAAGATTATATCTTGCATTTCACAGAAATTATGGAATGGAGGTGAGAATTGCTCGCTATCATAACATCTTCGGACCAGAGGGTTCATGGAATGATGGACGAGAAAAGGCACCTGCTGCTTTGTGTAGGAAGGTGGCTTTTGCTAAGCTTACAGGTCAAGATTATATTGAAGTATGGGGGGACGGGAAACAAACAAGATCATTTCTTTATATAGATGAATGCATAGAAGGAACCCTACGGCTTATGAGGTCAAATTGGACAGGACCAGTAAATATTGGTTCAGAGGAAATGGTCACAATAGATCAGCTTGCTCAGATGATAATGCAGATAGCAGGGGTGAAGTTAAAGATTGTGCATGTTCCAGGACCTCAGGGAGTTCGTGGGAGGAGGTCGGATAACAGGCTTATCAGAGAAAAATTAGGATGGGCACCTTCTATGCCTCTTGTGGAAGGTTTAAAAAGAACTTATCCGTGGATAGAGGAGCAAGTTAGAAAGCTTCTTTTAACTAAGGGTGAAAAAGCGTTTAAGGAAATAGAAATAAAGAAGATAGAATTGGTTAGGTAAAGTTAAAATGATAAATTAATAAATGTATCAATGTAAAATAGAGGGATAAAGTAGTATGGACAAGAACATAACTTTTTCTGTTGTGGGGCTTGGAAAATTGGGAGCAAGTATGGCAGCAGCAATTGCAAGCAAAGGTTTTGATGTGATAGGAGTTGATATTAATCCAAAGGTTGTTGAACTTATAAACCAAGGTCTTGCTCCTGTTCAGGAAACAAAGCTTGAGGAATATATTTCTGCAAGTAAGGGCAGGTTAAGAGCTACTACTGACTACCGTGAAGCTATATTGAACTCCGATTTAACATTTGTTGTTGTGAATACACCAAGCGATGATCAAGGAGCATTCTCACTTAAATTTGCAGCTCAAGCCTTCAAGGAAATTGGTCTTGCATTAAAAGAAAAAAATAAGTATCATAATGTAGTTCTTGTAAGCACAGTTCTTCCAGGTTCAACTCGGTACGGATTATTACCAATTCTTGAGGGAGCATCTGGTAAGATTTGTGGAAAAGACTTTGGGTTATGCTACAGTCCAGAATTTATCGCGTTAGGGAGTGTTATACATGATTTCCTTAATCCAGACTTTGTTTTGATTGGAGAGTTTGATGAGTACTGCGGTAGTCAGCTCGCTTCTTGTTATGCCCAGATTATGGAGAATAATCCTCCTTGTGTGCGTATGAGTATTGAGAATGCGGAATTGACAAAAATTGCATTAAATGCCTTTGTTACTATGAAGATTACATTTGCTAATATTTTGGCTGACCTTTGTGAAAGAATTCCTGGGGGAGATGTAGATGTTGTGACGAAGGCGCTCGGATTTGACAAAAGAATTGGACACAAATACCTCAAAGGAGCATTAGGATATGGAGGTCCGTGTTTTCCGAGGGATAACATTGCTTTTAGCTTCATCGCAAGGTTTCTGGGCAGTTCAGGGGAGCTTGCAGAAACTGTAGACCGCATAAATCGAGCAATCCCAGCAAGAATCGTGGAGCGCATAAGACCATTTGTCAATCATGGAACCACTGTTGCCATCCTTGGGCTCGCATATAAACCATTTACACCAGTGATTGAAGAATCTCAATCCATTTACATAGCGATGAAACTGCGTGAGCTTGGGGCTCAAATTATAGCGTACGATCCGAATATAAGAGACCAAATTGGGAGTTGGCTCAAAGTAGTTGACTCACTTGAAGAGTGTTTGAAGCAAGCTGATGTTATAGTGATTGCAAATCCAGACCCAGAATTTAGAGAGTTAAAGTTTGATAGTTTTGCAAATAATCACAAAATTATTGTAGTGGATTGCTGGCGCATTTTGGATAAAAAAATTGCAGAACATCCTAATATCTATTATATTCCAATTGGTTGTAGTATAAATGATCAAGAAAATGAGAAAAGATTAGCAGAACTATGGAAAAGGAAATTGAAGGAAATTGGCTATGAGTGATATAAAAGCTTCTGGGGATATTATAGAAAAAGTTCGTGAATTTTGGGATAGGCGTCCGTGTAATATACGGCATTCTCCTAAACCTATTGGTACACGTGAATATTTTGATGAAGTGGAAAGAAGGAAATATTTTGTTGAACCTCATATTCCTGGATTTGCACAGTTTTGGAGGTGGAAAGGTAAAAAAGTTCTGGAAATAGGTTGCGGTATAGGAACAGATGCTGTAAACTTTGCGAGAGCGGGAGCAGATTATACTGGCGTTGAACTTTCTCCAAAAAGTCTTGAATTGACAATGAAAAGATTTGAAGTTTATGGGCTCAAGGGACGTTTTTATTTAGGGAACGCAGAGGAGTTAAGCAAATTTGTTCCTGTTGAACCATATGACCTTATTTATTCATTTGGAGTTATTCACCATACCCCTCATCCTGAGAAAGTATTTGAAGAGATAAAAAAGTACTGTAAACCGGATACGGAGATAAGAGTTATGCTATATTCAAAGTGGAGCTGGAAAGTTTTCTGGATAATTTTCAAGTACGGTAAAGGGGCATTCTGGAGAGCTGGTGAGTTGATTAGAACATACTCAGAAGCACAAACTGGTTGTCCTGTTACATATGTTTATTCATTTAGAGACATTCGTCGTCTTATGCGTGATTTTGAGATAGTGGAGATGCGTAAGGAACATATTTTCCCGTACAAGATTGATAAATATATAAACTACGAGTACGAGTGGGTATGGTATTTCAGATGGATGCCAAAGCCTTTGTTCCGATGGCTTGAGAAAAAACTTGGTTGGCATACCTTGGTAGTAGCAAAGCCTAAAATTGTATAACGAAAGAAGGCCGATTTGTTAAAAAATAGGGAGGTAAAAAGTATTGTGGATAGAAGGATAAAATGCCCGTCTTGTGGTTCATCTATATTGAAGAATTTGGGTAATTTGATATATAAACAAAATTTACAAAGTGGAACACAAAAAGGTAATTTTCCTGCGGCGGTGCCTAATTCTTCTGTTAGTTTATTTAAATGTTGTAGTTGCTACCTATATTTTAAGTATCCAATATTTTCAAAGGAGGAACTAAATTCATATTATAGGGAAGAAGTTAATATTGAAAGGTGGTCTTATAGTTTGAAAGACAGAATAGATTGGCAGTTGGCCATAGATTTTATTGAAAAGTTTGTTCAAAGTGGGCGTATTCTTGATGTAGGTGCATGGACAGGAGATTTCTTAAAGCATTTAGGAGAAAGAGTAAGATGTGTTGAGTTATATGGTGTAGAAATAAATCCAAAAGCAGCAAATATAGCTACTGAAAAAGGAATAAATATAATATGTGATGATTTTTTTGAGATTGACAAAATTAATTTGAAATTTCATGTTGTTGTAGCATTTGATGTTATAGAGCATGTTGAAAATCCTTTGAAATTTCTTGCGTCCATAGTAAAAATAACAGAGGATGGAGGATACATAATTGTTTCCACAGGAAATACAGAGATATTTGAGGCTAAGTTACTCAGAGGCAAGTATTATTATTATAATTATCCTGAGCATTTATCATTTATGAATATCAAGTGGTTTAAGTTTGCAGCGGAAAAGTTAAATCTTAAAATAGTCAAGCTGATTAGATTTCGCAAAATTCTTAATGTATCATTGAAAAGACAATTTGTTAATTTCGGTTTAATTGTACTATTTTCAATCTCACCTAATTTTATTCCTCTGATCAGGAAGATTTTAAGGAATACAGGATACTTATTACCGACCAGCTTTTTTTCAAAGGTAGTAGATAATTTTCTGTCACCATATTTAGATGAACTTTTTCCGCCGGTATGGAATATAAGTAAAGACCATATTTTCTTAATTTTAAAGAAAATAGGATAGATCAAATACAACATATCTAAACTATTTAGTAGATGTTTGTAAGTATTTTACAGAGGTTGGAACCTATTTTAAAAAAGTTGTACAGAAAGTTTGTTCCTCCACCGCCTCCTCACCTTTCTCCCGTTCCACCGCAGGCTGGTGATAGAGATATAGAGTATTCATGGATTGCAGCAAATATGCCAGAGGGTCCCGGTAATGCTTTGGATTTTGGTTCAGGACAAAGTTATATGGGACTTATAGCTGCAAGGAAAGGGTTCAATACAATTGCGTTGGATCTTGAACCTGTTAGATGGTTCTATAAGCACCCGCGCTTCAAATTCATTCAGGGAGATATTCTTAAATTACAATTTCCACCTTCATACTTTGACCTTATTATAAACTGTTCTGCGATTGAGCATGTTGGATTGGCAGGTCGTTATGGTGTAACAGAAGATCGTCCAGATGGAGATATTGAAGCTATGAAGATATTGAAAATTATATTAAAACCCGGTGGAAAGATGCTCTTGACAATTCCAGTAGGTCAAGACAATGTTTTTAAACCTCTCCATCGTGTTTACGGTAAAGAGCGCCTACCGAGATTATTAGAAGGTTGGGAAATTTTGAAGGAAGAATATTGGATAAAGGATAAGGAAGGTTATTGGATTTGCGTAGACAAGGAAACTGCGTTGGGTAGGGAGATAACACATCCATCTTTATACGGATTAGGTTTGTTTGTTTTGCAAAAACCAATAGGTGATAAAAAAAGATTAAATAGATAAAAATAAAAAAATGCTAACGATATTTTCATGTCCTAAACCTTTTACAAATCCTCACATTAACATTATTCAGAGGAATGCTATAAAAAGCTGGACATTGCTTAAACCTAAACCAGAGATTATTCTCCTTGGAAATGATGAAGGAGTTTCAGAGATATGTAGGGAGTTTAATTTGATCCATATACCTGAAATAGAGAGGAATGAGTATGGAACCCCTTTACTTAATTCTATTTTTTCGGAAGCAGAGAAGGCAGCGAGTCATCAGCTTATGTGTTATATCAATGCAGATATTATTTTGATGAGTGATTTTATGAAGGCGATTGAGGTGGTAATTAATCAGATGAAACCTCCATTCCTTTTGATTGGTCGTCGATGGGACTTGGAAATTACTGAACTTTTAAGCTTTGAATCTGAAGATGATCTACGCTGTTTGTTGAGAGAGAAGGGAAAATTATATCCGCCCACTGGATTAGATTATTTTGTTTTTACAAAAGGATTATTTGGAGAAATTCCTCCTTTTGCTATTGGTCGCCTTGTGTTTGATAATTGGTTGATTTGGAGAGCAAAATCAAAGGGGGTACCAGTAGTTGATTTGACGCCTCAAAATCCTGTCATACATCAAGCCCATGATTATTCTCATATCAAAAATTTAGATAAGAGTCGTTTTATAAATTCTGAGATTGAGCGTAATAGGAAACTACTGGGGAAGTGGTGGCCCATGAGGATTTATACTGTTTGGGATTCAGATTATGTACTTGAAGATGGGAAAATAAAGAAAGCTTCTATTTTAAGAAAGGTTGATCCGTGGGCAATAAGAATTATAGGGGTTATATTTATTACACTTCAGAGATACTATCCATACTCTTATCCTATTCTTCACTTTATCAAAGTTATTCATAAGCTTACAGAGGTTATAAGAAGCTTTGTTTACAAGAAGTTTTAAAGTTTTAAACTTAAATTTTTAGAATTTTTTGTTGCTTTATTTGATTGGAAATGATAATCTTTTTGAGTGAAGGAGGATTAGGCAATCAACTATTTCAATTTGCATTTCTTGCATCATATGCAGAGAAAAACGAAAAAATAATAGTCTGGGGTTTTGAAGATATTAACTCACTCTTTGATGTAAAAGACAAAAGGTTTTTTATTTTTAGTATTGAAGATAAAATCTTGAAATTCTTACCAAAGAATTTTCCTCCAAAGCTAAAAAGAGCATTAAAATATAGGGTTCTTTTGGGGATGATAAAGTATGGACTTGTGAGGAAAATCCTTGAAATTTTAGCAAAAAGCAAAATAATAAGCTATGTTTCTTTGAAGACAGAGAAAATATGTGAGGATACATATATTGAGATTCCGGAGGTTGTTTTTTCAGATGGTCTCATCATATCAATAAAGTATGTCGGGAGGTATGTTTTCGGTTCAGAGAAATTGTTCAGGAAAGATGTTCTGAAAAATCTTGAATTCAAAGAAAATTATGTAAAAGAGGCTGAAAAGTTCATTTCAAAGTATCAAAACTTTTATAAGGTTGCAGTTCATATAAGACTTGGGGATTTCAAAAATTTCTATATCTGTGGTGAAAATCCAATTTTACCATTTGACTATTTTCACAGACAAATTAGGTGGTTTTTGGAGAACCGAGAAAATCCTTTTTTCATTTTTCTTTCTGATGAACCAGATAAAATCAAAAATGAGTTTTCTTATCTTGGAGATAAGATGGTCATATCTGAAAATCCATATCAAGTAGATTTTATTATTATTACTATGTGTGATGCTGCAATAATAAGTTGTAGTTCTTTTTCTTGGTGGGGAGCTTACTTTATGAAAAAAAGAGATATTGTATTTGCTCCAAAAGACTGGATATGGTTCAAAATGAAAAGAGGAGACATAAGTGGCTCTTTTCCTTCCTTTGCTATACCGTGTGAAGTTTAAAATAAATACGATCAAACTTACATAAAAAATATTTACAAGTGAAAAGAAAATTTCCGTTTAAAATATTACAGAATTTTTTATTTTTGAAAATTTTAAAATATAACAGAAATTTAATTTGATGAAATGAAGATTATCAAAAGAATTTTTTCCAGATACTTTGATTTTTTTGTTGCATTATTTTCTACTCTACTTTTTAATCTTACAACCTTCTATTTTTTCTTAAAATATGGTGAACCATTATATACCCAAGCCGCTGAAGCTATATGGGTTGATCTGGTTTCTTTTTGTCAGAGGGATTTTCCTTTTTATGAGCAGAAATGAGGATTAATTATCCCTCTTTTGTGTTTGATTTATCCTTTAAAGTTTGTGATCCCTTTATATTATTTTGCTCTTTTGAGACCCATTTTCATTTTTTTGATATGTATTTACTTTTGAAGGTATTGAGACTTATTAAAAGGTTGCAAGAATATAGAAGTTCCATAAAATAGCACAAGCAAGTTCTGCCTTTCTTGCTATGCCCTCCCTTAGCACCATAAAGCTTGAACCAACCTTCTGCTTAATACTTCAAAAACATCTGATCTATCATGTATCTATTTTTCCCATATTTACCCCAGTTCCCCTCAGATATCTTCCTAACTGGATGACTAATTTTCATCCTCATCATCTCCTTTATCTTTTTATTGCTGAATCAAATCCTTTCTCCAAAAGCTTTTGGACTATATCCACTACATCATAGCCCCTGTCTGCTATAAAAGTCACTTTCTTTGATGTCTCAATCTCCTCTGATGTTTTTTAGCATCTTTACCTCGCTTCATAAGGGACTCCTGTTTCTACTGCTGTTATTACCCTCTTTCCATCTTCATCTACTACCACTATTACCTCAATCCTAACATGAGATTTCAAGTTTTTACCTCCGTTCCCCTTTGCTAATTTAGATTGTATTTGTCTCCAAAAGCAAAGCCCGTAGCATCTGCGATGGTAGAATTGTATTTTGTTTCCGTGAGTGAGAAGTTTAGCACATTCTTCCAAGATGAGTTTCAGTAGTTCCTTGTCTAACTGTTTAACTCTGTAATGGTAGTCATGGAGGGAAGGAACTTCAAAACCTGTGTTCTTGAACATATTGGACCTGAAAGATACGGAGATAAATTAGATCTATTTGGAACAGAAAAGGCAATAGAGGAAATCAACAGAATTACAAAAAATGGAGGATTTGTAGTAATAAGTGTTCCTGTATATGGAGAAAATGTTGTTTTCTTCAATGATCATAGAACATTTGCGAGAAGTTATATAATTGAATTGTTTCATAGCTTTGACTTTTTGGAAGAAAAGTATATATGATGAGATTTTTGGTGAATTCATTCTAGAAAAATGTTTGGGCACGGGACTTTTTTATTTAGAAAAAGCAAAAAATAAAAAAGGTAAGAGAAAGAAAAAGAAGAAGAAAAAAATCTATGTCAAACGTAATATTGAAACTACGGTTCCCCTTATATTCTATCCATCTTCTTATAAAATTTACCTTGAATCAATTAAAGATTAAATTTTTATTTTTGTGAAGCTCGAGGCGAAAATAGAGTTCAAAAAGAGAACTCGCAGCACAACAAGAATTAAAAGGACAACAATAAGGGTAGTTTTTATCAGCGCATTTTTATTTTTTGGGGTAATGGTCGGATTTGGATTCATATCTTATTTCAAGCCGGAAATAATCGTAGCTTTCTTTGAGAAATTCAGCAAAGATAATATAACTCGTGAGGAAATTCTTTCAAAGTTTTACTCAATCCCGGAACCAACATTTTTCATCTCAAGAAACGACAAAATAATAGGGACAATTTTTGAAAGATATAAAGAGATCGTAAAGTATGATCAAATACCAAAATATGTAATTGAAGCTTTTGTAGCAGCAGAGGATGAAGATTTTTTCTCACACAAGGGCATAAATCCGAAAGCAATCATAAGAGCAGCAATAAAAAACATACGTGAGGGAAGAATAGTTCAAGGAGGAAGCACAATAACTCAGCAACTTGTAAAAAATCTCTTTCTCTCTCATGAAAGAACATTTGATCGCAAACTGAAAGAAATAGCATATGCAATAAAAATAGAGAGAGTAATGACAAAAGAAGAAATTTTATCGTTGTATCTTTCCTCAATATATTTTGGGAATGGGGCTTGGGGCATAAAAGCAGCAGCAAGAAACTACTTTAAAAAAGACCTAAAAGACCTAACCTTAGCAGAAGCAGCCTTGCTTGCAGCTCTACCAAAATCGCCGGTCTATTATTCACCTATAAGATACACAGATTCAGCAAGAAAAAGGCAACTTTGGGTACTTGAAAGAATGAAAGAACTTGGTTTTATAACAGAATCTGAATACGAGAAAGCTAAAAATGAAAAAATTAAAATATGGTCGTGGGACGGAGGATTTACAAAATATTTTTGGTCATTAGAGCAAGTAAGAAGAGAATTTTTGAATCTCATAGGAGATGAGGGAGAAATAAAAAGAGGTTATAAAGTCTTTACAACTTTGGATGAGGATTGCTACGAATACGCTGAAACAGCTTTGAGATGGGGAATAGAAAGAGTTGAAATTCTGAACGGAAAACCTCCCCTCACAAACCCCGAAAAAATAAAAGTATCTCCAAGATTAAAAAGTCTAATCTTTCCCTCAGGAGAAGAAAAAGAGTTTGAAGAAAAAGATAAATTATTTTTTGCAGAGATAATGCAAGTGAGCTCAACAGGAATAAGAGCAATAGTATACGACATTCAAGAAGAAAAAACAGGAAATAATATTGATAATAATAATAAAACAAAAAAACTTATACCCAAAAATCAAACTGGATTTATAAGTCCAGAATTTGCAGAAGTTCTCAAGGTAGGTCAAAAAATAGTTGTAAGAAAGTGCCCTGATGAAAAATTTTTCTGCCCAATCCCAGAAAAAGTTGAACTTGAAGGAGCAATTATTGTCATCTCACCAAAAAACGGAGATATACTCTGCCTTGTGGGCGGATACGATTTCACAAGAACGCAATTTATAAGAGCAACTCAGGCGAAAAGACAGGTTGGGTCTGCAATAAAACCCATAGTATACACTGCTGCAATAGAGAGCGGATTATTTACACCAGCAACCCAGGTTGAAGATACCCCAGTAGTTTTTGAATGGAAAGCAGAAGGAGCAAACGAAAGCGAAATTCAAGAATGGACACCAAAAAACTTTGAAGGATTTTCAGGATATATAACACTTCAAGAAGCTCTGGCAAAATCAATAAATGCAGCAACAGTAAGGGTTGCAAGCAAAATCGGTCTTCAAAGAATAGTAGATACTATGGAAAAATTAGGAATTGATGTATCTGGTACAAACAAAGATTTGACAATAGCTTTGGGCTCAATTTCCCTAAGCCCACTTGAAATTGCAAGGGCTTACATACCGTTTGCAAATGGAGGAAAACTCGTGAAAACAAAAATAATAACAAAAATAGAAAAAGGAGGGCACACAATTTTTGAAGAGGAAAACAAAGAACAAAAAGTTTTATCAGATCAGACAGCATTTATTATGGCATGGATGATGAGAAATGTAGTTCTACACGGAACCGGTTGGAGAGCAAAAGTTCTCAAAGTTCCAGTAGCCGGGAAAACAGGTACATCAAACAAAGGCAGAGATACATGGTTTATAGGTTTCACACCTGAAATAGTAGTAGCAGTTTGGGTGGGAAAAGATGATTTTACTCCAATAGGTCCAAGAGTCGCGGCAGGTCCAACCGTTGCACTCCCCATATTCGTCGAATTTATGAAGAAATATCAGCAGAAACTAAAAGGAGAAGATTTTAAGGTTCCAGACGGTGTAGCATTTGCAAAAATAGACCCAAAAACGGGAGAAGTATCCAATTCAAATTACTATATCATGGCTCTACCTCAAAGCTTCTTCCAAAACTCAATAACAAAAGAAGAAGAGGAAAAGGGGAAAATTGAAACTGAAAATGAGGAGAAAAACAGCAAAGAAGAAAATAAACAAATTCACGATTTTGAGATATTCTGAGATTTTTACTACTCAAGTTTCAAAAGTTCTACACATTTTGCAGCAAACAAAATAGTTGCTTCATCAAAGGGTTTCCCTATGATTTGAAGTCCGACTGGTAGTTTCTTCCCATCCTCCACGACAAATCCTACAGGACAAGATATAGCCGGAAGTCCCGCAATTGATGATGGTATAGTGAAAATATCAGAAAGGTACATCTTTATTGGGTCGTCTGTTTTTTCTCCAAGTTTGAAAGGAACTTCGGGCGAAGTTGGACAAGCTATAATATCAACCTTACTGAAAGCTTCTTGAAACTCTTTTATCACAACGGTAATTGCCTTTTGAGCTTTAAGATAGTAAGCATCATAATACCCTGATGAAAGGACAAATGTCCCTATGAAAATTCTTCTTTTGACTTCATCTCCAAATCCAGCATTTCTCGTTTTGTAATACATATCAAAAATATTTTCACCTTCAACTCTGGTTCCATATTTTACTCCGTCATATCTTGCAAGATTTGAAGAAGCTTCCGCGGGAGCAATTATGTAATATATAGGCAAAGCATATTTTACCATCGGCAAAGAAATATCAACAATTTCAAATCCAAATTCAGAACCCAATCTTTCTATTGCATACAAAACCTTTGATTTAACTCTCTGGTCTAGTCCATCAACCTCAAAAAATTCGCGAGGAACTCCCATTTTCAATTTAACTTTTTTATCTATCATCTCATTTATAACCTGAACGTAATCAGGTACTGGGACCGGCGGACAGGTTGAATCAAGGGGGTCATATCCCGCTATATGATAAAGTAAAGCAGCGCAATCGTCCGCAAAAGCAGAAAAAGGACCAATTCTATCAAGAGATGAAGCAAAAGCAACAAGACCGAATCTTGAAACCCTTCCATAAGTTGGACAAAGTCCGAAGACCCCGCAGAAACTTGCAGGTTGCCTTATGGAACCACCGGTATCTGATCCAAGAGCTAAAAGAACCTGACCACTTCCAACAGCTGCTGCTGAACCACCAGAAGAACCTCCTGGAACTCTTTCTAAATCAAATGGATTTCTCGTCGGGAAAAAGGCAGAGTTTTCCGTTGATGAACCCATAGCGAACTCATCAAGATTCGTCTTTCCTATTATTATTGCACCAGCTGATTTTAGTTTTTTTATAACTGTTGCATCGTATGGGGGTATCCAGTTTTCAAGAATTTTTGAAGCACAAGTTGTTTTTATATTCTGTGTTACGATGTTGTCTTTTACAGCAACAGGAACTCCAACTATTTTTGAATCTGAAAATTCACCTTTTATTATGCCTTCCTGAACTTTTTCTGCTTGTAATATCGCTTCTTCTTCGCATACAGTTATAAACGCTTTTATCTTATCATCTTTTTCTTTTATCTTTTTGAGAAAATATTCAACTACCTCTTTTACCTTCAGTTCTTTTGATTTTACAAGCTGAGATATTTCTATTGCTTTTTTATATTCTATCATTTTTCCTATGCTACTCCCTTGAAAACTAAATAATCTGAAAAGTCAGGACCATGCCTTTTCCTAAATCTATGAACAAGTTTAAAATTTCTATTTTCAAAAAAATTTATAACAAGGCGACTTGGTAAAACAACTGGATACGTCCATCCAGAATCTATCCATTTCTGAATTGTAGCTTCATCCCAGGAATCATCAAGAAAACAATCAAAGACTATAAATTTGTCTTTTTTACAAACGCGAACCATTTCTTTGAAATACTCAA
>Ga0080007_1097863_pt1 | contig 15184 bp, 18 predicted proteins | sample OctOCTMetagenome_FD_69210 | JGI IMG/M metagenome (GOLD analysis project Ga0080007, IMG submission 69210) | Hot spring and microbial mat streamer communities from Octopus Spring Streamers, Yellowstone National Park, USA - OCT_B (SPADES... | ecosystem: Environmental > Aquatic > Thermal springs >...
CTCGATGCCACAGGGCTAAAAACCCTGTGGATCAAGAAGCAAAACAATCCAAAACAAATTAATATCAATGACAATCAATAACCATCGAGGGACAAGCGGTTTAAGGGATATGGGTTTTAATGTTAGCATTTCAAAGGCTGTAGAGGCTATAGAGAGTGTGTTTAAATAGCCCTTCAAGCCCAGGGATCTTATAACCTCTCCATCTTTAGAGCTTCAGAGACTATTAAAAGGGCTTGTATCTGGAGACCCAGCTCTTTAGAAGAGGTTGCTAGAAGATCTGTGGTCTGTGCTAATATCTCTTGGTCTATGTGCGTTGTATTAATATATCTATTTTTGTGAAATATATTTTGGGGATAATTTGGTTAGAGTTAAAAAAAGTCTCGATGCGATGGATATAGAGATTCTGAAGATACTCTCTAGCAACTGTAGGGAGAAGCTCGAGGATATAGCCTCTAAGGTTGGTCTGAGCTCCCCCATGATTAGGAAGAGGATCGAGATTATGGAGAAGCTAGGCATTATAAGGGGATGTGTTGCAAGGGTTGACATGTCTATGCTTGAAGGGGTATCATCGAGCCTTGTGCTGATCAGGCATAGAGGATCTGCCAAGCTTGCCGAATCCCTCTATAGACATCCAGCTGTGGAGAGGGTCTATATATCGAGGGCTGGTGACACCATAGTAGCCCTTATAAGGGGTGTGGGTGGCGAGGGTGCTAGAGAGGTTATCGATATGGTTAAGAGGGAGGTTCCGGAAGCTGAGATCATAGATGTTAACCAGATCTATGAGAAGCCATGGATACCCGAGAAGCCGGGTATATCTATTATATATAGATGTGGATTCTGCGGAGGCGTTATAATAGGATCCCCATATGTGCTTGAGCTGGGAGACGGGATAAAGACCTTCCACGGCAGGGAATGTGCAGAGGCATATCTCCAGAAGAAGAGGCTTATGCAGGTATAGCTATGGGCAATAGATCAGAAGAGATATTAGGCTGGAACGCGGATAAAGTGATTAAGGGGGTTTGAAAAATTCCAAAGTTTGAAGAGCTGACTGAGAAGATAAATAGATTTCACAGAGAGCTTGTAAAGCCGTTCGTGGGTAGAGATGAAGAGGCCAGGGTAGTCACCCTCGCCCTTATGACTAGGGAGCATGCTCTATTGATAGGAGAGCCTGGAACGGCCAAGAGCGCCCTTATAAGGAGGGCAGCTGCCCTTCTAAACGCTAGGTTCTTCTCCTATCTCCTAACTAAGTTCACAGAGCCCGATGAGATCTTCGGCCCGGTGGATATAAAAGTGTTTATCGATGAGAAGAGGTTTAGGAGGGTGATCACGAGAACCCTGCTCGATGCTGAGATAGCATTCCTAGACGAGATCTTCAAGGCGAGCTCCAGCATCCTCAACAGCATATTATCGATTATAAATGAGAGGATATACTATGAGGCTGGCACAGCGATAAGGGTTCCTCTGTGGAGCTTGTTCGCAGCTTCAAACGAGGTTCCAGACGATCCGGAGCTTGCTGCGATATATGATAGAATGCTTTTGAGACACCATGTCAAGCCTGTGCCAGACGATCTCTGGAAGGATCTCCTAAACCAGGAGTGGGAGAACGAGAGAAGAGACGATATTGTTAATGTGGAGCCTGTCCTTCTAATGCAGGATCTTGTGAGTATAAGGGATGAGGTATTCAAGGTAGATCTCGAGGGGGTTAAGCCAAAGCTGATAAAGCTCTTCGCAATACTCGAATCCAAAGGCATACATATAACAGATAGGAGGAAGGGTAGAACCCTCAAGGTGATCGCTGCGAACACCATCCTCAATGGTAGGACTAAGGCTTTAGAGGAGGATCTGCTAGTCCTCAAATATGTTGCACCGAGAGATATAGATGAGTTTGAGAAGGTAAATGTGATCCTCCACGAGGAGCTTAAAACTCCGTATATGTATTTAAGAGAGCTGGAGGATATCGAGAGAAATGTTAAGGAGCTGATGAACTATATAAGCTCTTTCCAAGCAAGCTATGGTTATGCAGAGCCCTTCGCCCCTGGGGCTAGGAGTACGCTGTCTAGGTTCTACGAGGAGAGGCTCAACGAGATCTACAGAGATCTTGAGGCTCTCAGGGAAAGGGTGTCGGCTATAATAATAGAGAGTGGGGATAAGAATGTCGAGACATCTGGGAAGAGGGTGATTGAACTTATAAGCACCGCTATGGAGAAGATAAGGAAGAGAATAGAGTAGTGATATAATGCCAGGTGTGCTTGCTGGTATAAGGTATGATGATCCTCTTGTGAGGTATAGAGGGGACAAGCTGGTAGAGATTGTTAAAAAGCTCTCCAGATCTAAGAGGGCTGATGCGATCAACACAGATCTTGGGATAGATGTTTTCTACCTCTTCTACCTCCCATTCCCCATATTGGTTCCCCCCAAGAGGGGTGAACAGGATCCGTGGACAATGCTTAGATACATGATTGCAAGGGAGATTCTAAGCAGCGAGGAGGCTAGGAAGATAAGATATTATACAATAGCCCACAGCGGTAGATCGATAATAGTGGGCGCCAGCTTCTTAGAGCATTTGCTAAACGAGCTAAGCCCACAGCAGGGAGGGGGAGAGGGTGGTGGTGAGAGCGAGAACAGGGATCAAGGGGAGGGGGAGAGGGGTGGTGATAGAGATAAAAGGGGGTCTAGCATTAGAGATGCTATTAGAAATGCTCTTAGAAAGATTGGAAGCGAGCTTGAAAACATCTCCAAGTTGGAGCACCTCTCCATGGGAACCCAGGCTGGCACAGGATCTCTGCTTGAGATGATCGAAAACTCCAGCGATATCATCAGGCTTGCTAGAAACACAGATGTTCAGAAGCTCCTAGATAGCCTTAGTTTCATAGAGGATATGACCCTCCGATTTAGAAAGAAAACTATTAAATCCCCCAAGGGAGAGGTCATAGGGTATATGAGAGGCTCCCACATACAGAGGGCATCTAGATCTGAGCTAGCCCTTTTCGAGGATAGCGAGGCGAGCTGGGTTCTGCTATATAAGTGGGCAACTGGTAAGCTTATCCTCTATGAGAAGGTTGTGAGACAGGATTACGGACCCCTCTATGTCCTTCTAGACAAATCAGGATCTATGGATGGGGAGAAGATAAGATGGGCAAAGGCAACAGCTATAGCCCTTTTCATGAGGGCTAAGAGGGAGGGCAGGCCCTTCCTGATAAGATTCTTCGACTCAGCCCCATATAGCCTTATAAAGGTGTCCAGATCTAGCAAGCCCGGTGAAACCCTCAGGCTGATGGACTATCTAGCGAGGATTAAGAGTGGTGGGGGGACCGATATAACGAGATCTATAATAGCTGCTTGCCAAGACGTGTCAGAGCTGAAGATGAAGGGCCTCGGAGAGCTCATATTGATAACAGATGGGGAGGATAGGATAGCTGAGAACATGGTTAGGAGACATCTAAAGGAGAACAATCTAAGGCTGATAACAGTCATGGTTATGGGGGAAAACCCCGATCTCAGGAGGATAAGCTCTAGATACTTCAAAGTGGCTAAGCTAAGCAATAAAGAGATGCTAGAAGTGCTAGAGCTATAGCTTTCTTTATATGCTGTAAACCAGGGTGAAATCAGAATACTTGAATCTCCAGCCATCTCAGGGCAAAGATCAGCATTTCGGGCTCGAATGGGTTGATTTGATCGTCTAAAATGATCTTTATATCTGAATTATGTCTCTAGATATTTTGTCCAGTATAATCACATCGCCATTATCTAGGATCGCTATATCGCTCTCAACCCTCAACCCGAATATACCTTTGAAATATATCCCCGGCTCTACTGTGAATACATTGCCCTTTTCAAGGATATCGCTTGAGTTTATCGATAGATATGGTGGCTCGTGCACCTCTATCCCTATCCCATGTCCTGTTCTATGGAGGATGTTCTCCTTTAACCCATATTCTGCTAGGCAGCTCCTCACCCTGAGATCCACTTCAGAGGCCTTCACACCCGGGGAGATCATTGATATAGCTTCTGAGAAGCATGTTGAGAGCTGTGAAAACCTCTCTCTAACCTTTTCAGGGATCGGGCCTAGATGGTAGAGCCTTGTGAGATCTGATATATAGCCTTCCACGGAAACACCTAGATCTATTAAAACTAGATCTCCATATGCCAGCCTCTTATCACCTGGGATGTGATGGGGATTCGCTGTGTTCTCGCCAAAAGCTACTATTGCTTTAAATGCCTCGTCAAAGCCCATCGAAGCTATTACACTCGATATCTGTGACGCTAGAAACCTCTCTGTCAAGCCTGGAGCAAGGATTCTGTAGATCTCCTCGAAGACGTTTTCAGCAGCATTTACAGCCTTCTTTATAACACCTACCTCGTACAGGGATTTTCTCGCCCTTAGATCTCTCAGGATCTCTGATGCTAGATGTGTAGACGCCGGTGATAGTATTTCTTTGAGGAAGAGGTAGATCTTGAGATCCATTGTATCTTCAAAAGCACCCCTCCTACCATGTATTCTAAGTCTCCTAGCAGCCCTCTCAACAAAAGCACTGACATCGTCGGAATCACTCCATATAGATATATCCATATGTCTACCAACCCAGCTAGGTATGTTAGCTAGCCTAGGCGCTAGAAGGATCCTCTCCCCCTCGGAGTTCATTAGAAAGAGCATTAATCTATCGTAGCTCTCCTCCGAGAAGCCGGTTAGATATCTAAAATTAGGAGAGGACGTCAAAGCTATGTAGTCAATACCTCTCTTCCTCATAGCCTCAGAAACCGCAGCAGCCCTTCTCTCAAGCTCTCTAAGCAACTCCTCTAAAGCACCCACCCCCTCTCAGAGCCGATACAACGGAGATCAGCATCTCTGATAAAAGGTAAAACAGACCTAGATAAAGAACTATATTCAAATCTTTGCTTGTAAACACCTCGCATCTGAAAAGCCCTATGGAGGATGGCCCGGGCTTGATCCCCACTCCTACGCAGAGATTATATATACCTTCATAACCACCCTCCACAGGGCTCCTCCTAAACAGGATCACGTTAAAAGGGGATATAAGCTGCATTCTATACCATAAAGGATTCAATTAGGATAGACGCCGCTGAAGATTGACCCCTTACTAGCTTAGCAGAAGAACCCGTTTATTACATACAAGCCAATTCACAAATCCAGCTTTTATATTTTTCAGATTAATACTTATCATAGGAAATCTAGACACAGCATAGTATTGGGTAAAGCAATTGCATACAAATGCCATACATCTATCCCCATTATCTCGGTTAAAAAGTATTCCTTTCCTTTGATTTATTTAATATATCATTATATATTGTTATATACTCAATAGTAGTTATTTAACATAAAAGGAAAACGACAATAAATGAAAAAGATGACCTAATTTATATATAGCTAAGCAGATTTAGCTATGATAATTCTAAATATTAAAAATATCTTTTTTATCCTAAGCATTAAATATATATTTAAAACCTCTCCTTATTTTTCAATCCTTCTCCCCTATCGTCTGGAGGTATATCGTATGGATTTTGGGATATTTAGATTTAGGTATCCTTAATTAAAATATATTAGGGAGTGAGTGCTGGGCCTAGGGGTCTTTGCTAAGAGAAAGTATCAAGACCTGTGAGCTTTATGCGCTTGCTATGGTTACTCCGGGTCTAATGGTTATTAGAACTTTATACTCTCTTCTCATAGTTATAAGATAGTGAAATATATGACATATTCTGAAAGTCGTTCTGGCTCACCCAGAGCTCACAGTCTTTCTACGGATCAACAGCCTTTTATATCATGCCTATGTGGAGAGAATGAAAAGGGAGTTTATGTGAGTTGGCTTTGCTATTTTTTAGGGTCTTCGCCCATGTTTCTAAGGATGATCTAAAATGCGTAGTTGGCTTTTCAGAGACACGATCAAAGCTCCCTATATCGTTATTAACATTATTGCTAAGAGTTTTGAGGCAATAGTGGATCTGAGAAGCTTTATCCCATTAACAGTGTGCTGGCTGTCGATTTTCAAATATACAGTTTCGTGATTTGGCGAATTCTATTGGATGAGTTACGGAGAGGTTCTTCAAACTATTCGATTTTCATAGAGTTGGACTAGGATTAGATTCGTAGCGGTTCAGAGGATTTAGCTTCACAGTCTCCCACAAAGTTATGGAGACGCGGTTTCTATGTTGCTGAGACATAGATCCTATAAGGTCTAAGTAAAGCAATATAGTAGTCGCCTCTAGAATGCTCTAGTAGAGTTATCGGGATATGCATCTCCAGCCCATCATCAAACCTTATAGACTAGGTTTGAGCCTATGTTATATAGGGGGTTGTGAAATCGACTGGGGGTATATGTTTTAGTGTGTTCTTCCTATATATCTCTATATATTTCCGTGCATTCGTATAAGTAAGATCTTCTAGTATATATCTGGCTTATAAGGTGATTATGTCTGTATTTAGGTATTTTCTTTGGCTGGTATTACCCTGTATTGAGGAGGATCTCTAAAAATCAATGTAATCCCCTTAGATAATCATCCTTATGTAAGTAATATCTATGTAATTACAAATTGGTGTATCGCTTGGAGCTCACCAATTTGGGCGAGGTTACATCTATAGTAAGGGATCAAGTGGTTGTGAGGATAAGGGATCCTCTTAAAATACCCTCTATAGGTGTTAGAGCCGTTCATAAGTTGTCGGGAAAGGCTATAGGTGTTGTAAATGACGTTATAGGCCCTGTATCCTCTCCATATGCTGTGATCAAGCTTAGCAAGGGCGCCTCCGTAGCGGTTGGAGACGAGATTCTATATGAGGTCAGGAGGAGATCTAGATGAGCACTGACATAGAGAGCACAAGCACAATAGATCTTAGTGAGATGATAGCTAGGGGGGAAGTTATATATGACCATGATAGGGGCGAGTATATAGATGTTAGGACAGGTCTTGTGATAGAGGAGGGCGTTGTATCCCTTGGCAAAGAGTGGAGAGAATATAGCCCAGAGGATAAGATGGCAAGGAGCAGGGTTGGACCTCAGCTCACAAATAAGGTCCACGATGCGGGGCTCACAAGCTATATAGATCCCAGAGGCTCTATTGGGAGGAAATATAGCAGGCTTAACACAGCTACTAGGAAGCCTTCTGACTATAGAGCTAGGAAGGAGGTTGAGGCTAAGATGATCATGAATGACGCAGTAGCAAAGCTGGGGCTCCCAAACTTCGTTGCCGAGACAGTTGGTATGATGATCAAGGAGGCCTCTAAGGAGAATCTTCTGAGGAAAAACATGATAGCCGCGATGGTGGGGGCGATGATAGCTGAGGTATGCAGAATCTATGGTATACCCCTCGAGATGAGGAGACTTAAAGAGACTCTGAGGATAGATGAGAAGAGCCTCCACAATGCAACCAAGAAGCTATCCTGGGCTGGGATATTCAACGAGCTTAAGAAGAAGAGCAGAGAGAGGGGGGATCTAGACTCGAGATCGCCTATGTCGCCTGCAACATATATACCGAAGATCGCTGGCTCTCTAGGTCTAAGCGACAATATAGTGATTCTATCAAAAAGGATTCTCGATGTGCTCAAGAAGGTCGATCCAACATCTGCATCCGGAAAAAACCCTGAGGGAACAGCGGCGGCCTCAGTATATCTAGCTTCTATAATCCTAGAAAACAAGAGGTCTCAAAAAGCGATGGCAGATCTTCTTGGAATATCTGAGGTGACGATAAGAAATAGATATAGAGATATTGTAGATAACTTAGATATAATAATATATATATAACATCCTTAAATACATAACCCTGCTAGCCTCAAGAAACTGTTTTGGGTTTCATAAAAGTTTATGGGGGTTGATATATCATTTTATGGAGCGGTTTTGCTGAGGATCCTTGAGCTTGTGAGATCATGCTCTGTGCCCATCAGGGGTAATAGGGTTAGGGGCTGATAACATGGTATGTCAAGGCTCTTCAGAATGCTATAGACATGATCTGAGATAATATTGAGTGGAGATACAGCTTCCCAAAGATCGTTAGAAAAGGTAAAAAGCTGGTCGTGATCAGAGGTTCGAAGGTGAGAATCCCAGTAATTCCGAGGGATAGGGCTTTTAAGAAAAGGCTTAGAGAAGAGCTTATGAAGGATAACCCCTACGCAGCATTGGATAGACTCTGTTATCAGGACAGCCTACTCGATTATGGAGAATTGGAGGAAGAGATATCTAAGGGGGAGGGCTAGAAAAATCAAGCCGAGGATTAGGAGGAGATTCGCTAGATGCAAGACAACGCTTATAAAGATAGATTACCAGGCTAGAACCATTAGGATAACTCTAAAACCAGGGGATACTTAACCGTATCATGGAGATCAACGTGGTTCGGGCACAGATTTAGAGATTGGATTGTAGACGAGGTTATAATCTTCGACGATAGAGTGGTTATTCCTTTCAAGGGCTCTAAGCAGATCTATGTTAGGAGGATTATTGGATGGGATAGCAACTGGCTTTCACTGGATGGCTACGAGCCCTGTATAGGTTTTATACATGTAGATCTAAAGCCTCTCCAGAGCATTAAGATAGTGTATGAGCATAAGAAGGCTATAGCGCAGAGCAAAGGGTAGGTGAGAATTATATGAGAAGTATGTTAGAAGGGAGAGGGATAGGTAAAAAGACTTTATAAACAAGCCCTCAGCAGGGTTGAGAATGCTATTCCAAAACTCCATCCATGTATTCGAGGATCTTGATAAAGAGGATATGGTTAGCAGGGAGAAAGGGGGAAGAATAGGAGGAAGAGGAATGCCAGAACACCATGGAAAAGAATACATAGGAGGATATAAGAGGTGGCATTAACAGCTTATGTAGATCCGAGGAACACATCTAGAGAATGCCCAAAATGTGGATTAAAAATGGGTAGGCATAGGGTTGCATCTATAAACATTAGGAGGAGATATCTTGAAGGCAAGAGGAGAGCCAGGATGCGGGATTCCCACAGCAATGAGCCTGAGGAAACTATGATGGTGGAGCTGTGGGTAGGGGTCACCCCGAGCTGGAGCCCTGTGATATGGATCCCGATGAAAAGGGTTCCTGAGGGCTTTGAAGCCAAGGGAAGAGGGTTTGGCAAACACTAAGCCCAATGAAATCCGAACCCCAACTATTATCTGTCTAGCCAGCATATCCTAGCAATAATAGCCCTATAGCTGAGAGACCTGTCTTTGTTAAATTGAGTAGAGGGTTGATGGGAAAGCCCTTTTATTAGCTCTGAGAGTATATTATATTGAGGGATCGATATGGACGGTGCTATGATAGCGTTTATAGTTGCTATATTGATAATAGTTCTACCGTTTCTTGCAGCATCTATCAAGATTGTGAGGGAATATGAGAGGGCCGTGATCTTCAGGCTTGGCAGGCTTAAGGGGGCTGCCGGTCCAGGCATATTCTTTATAATACCCATTGTTGATAAGCTATTCAAAGTGGATCTTAGGATAAACACTGTTGATTTCCCAAAGCAGAACGTAATTACCAAGGATAATGTGAGTATCCTGGTTGATGCTGTTGTCTACTACAGGGTTGAGGATCCTGTTAAGGCTGTGGTTAAGGTTGCTAACTACAACTACGCAGTGATTCAGCTGGCTATGACGACTTTGAGGGATGTAATAGGAACTGTGGAGCTTGACGAGCTCCTTGCACATAGGGAGGAGATTAGCAAGAAAATCCAGAGGATTGTTGATGAGGTCACAGAGCCATGGGGAATTAAGATTGTCGCTGTAACTATAAAGGATATAGTCCTCCCAGAGGATCTTGTGAGGGCAATATCTATGCAGGCCCAGGCTGAGAGGATTAGGAGGGCTAGGATCATAGAGTCTGAGGGGGAAAGACAGGCTGCGGCTATAATAGCTGAGGCGGCAAAGATCTACGCTAACAATCCTATAGCGATTAGACTTAGAGAGCTCCAAACACTTGTAGAGGTTGCTAAGGAGAAAAACATGGTTCTCATAGCAGATACTCTGAGATCCGATCTCTCGAGTCTAGCATACCAGCTTGCAGCAGTATCACTAGGGAAAGGTATGCAGGAGCAGGGCAAGCAACCATGAAGAGGGAATCCTCTCTCCTACAATATAAGGCTTTTTACCCAGCTTTAATCGCACTTATGTTCATAGCACTAGCCTTACAAGCCATAGTGGGTAGCACCCAACCCCAGGATGGGCAGTATGTTGTTAGAGAGGCTATCGTAGCCACTTTAAGGGGAACTGTGGATCAGGGTATGAAGAGATATATTCAGGATCTAATAGATAGGGCTTACAGAGAGAAAGCCGCCCTAATACTGGATATCCAATCTCCCGGGGGCTTTTTAGGGGATACGATGGATATAGCTGATGTTATATTCAATTCAAAGGCACCTGTGATCGGATATGCCTCGGGCGATAGCTTCAGCGGGGCAACCTTGATATTGATCCCAGTACATATCCTCGCCGTAAACCCCAGAGCCCTTGTTGGAGATGCCCAGCCGGTGACCATAGATCAGACTGGGAGGCTTGTGCCTATTACGGAGCCCAAAATAGTTAATCCTCTGGTTAAGAAGTTCACAGACTACGCATCCCAGAGGGGTAGAAACGCTACTCTAGTCGCAATGTTCATACTCAATGCCACTGTAGTCAATGGGGAGGAGGCCGTTAAGCTACACTTCGCAGATCTGACAGCCGGGAGTCTAAACAAGCTTGTTGAAGAGATAAGGGGTAGGGTTGTGAACACAACAGCTGGAAGCTATAGGCTGGAGATAGAGAGCATCTCACAGGCTGGAGACTGCTTCAGCTGTAGGATCCTGAGCTTCTTCTCAGACCCAACTGTCAGTAGCATAATGCTCACCATAGGGATATTCAGCGCTATATTTGCAATAGCTTCCGGCCACTTAATAGCTCTCCCAGTAGCCCTAGTATTTATAATGCTGGGGCTGGTTGGTGCAGGGCTCCAAGTTGATTTGCTAACCATGGCTTTGATCTTGATAGGCGCTTCATTCATAGTAGCGGGCTTCGCAATAGGACATGCAGACGGTGGGATCCTGATGACTGCTGGAGCTGTTATGATAGCTCTTGGAGCGGCCTTGCTACCAGTCTCTGGGAGGGAGATCCTTATAGGGGGGTCAAGCGGCTTTCCAACCACTATATATGGTTTCTCCCTAGGCGTGGGGATAGCCTCGGCAGCTGTTGGAGGTATAGTTGCTTGGCAGCTTGTTGTGCTTAGGAGGAAGAGATCCGAGATCTTCGAGATAGTGGGTAAGGAGGGTGTGGCTAAAGAGGATATAGAGCCAGGCAGAGAGGGCTATGTCCTTGTCGAAGGAGAGCTCTGGAGAGCAGTATCTATGGAGCCCATTAAGGCTGGAGATCCCATAGTGGTTATAGGTAGGAAGGGATTCCTCCTAGAGGTTAGGAAGAAAACATAGGTAGCCCCAACGGGATCTAGCTGTGGATGGTGAAAACCCTCTAGAGATTCTCGCAAGGAGGATCATAGGCTGCTCGCTATGTCCAAGACTCTCTAGATATAGGGTAGAGGTTGCAAAGAAATATAGTGATAAAAGCTTTTGGTCCAAGCCAGTGCCGGGATATGGAGATCCAATGGCCAGGATTTTCGTGGTTGGGTTAGCACCAGCAGCTAGAGGTGGAAATAGAACTGGAAGGGTTTTCACAGGGGATGAAACCAGCAATAATCTTATGAGAGCGCTATATGAAACTGGTTATGCGAACCAGCCCTACTCAATCTCGAGAGATGATGGGCTTATCCTCAGAGATATATATTTAACAGCCTCTGTCAAGTGTGTCCCTCCGGAAAATAGACCTGCTAGGAAGGAGATCTTGAACTGCTCTAACTATCTAGTAGAAGAGATAAGGGTTCTAGGGAGATCCAGGGTTTTCATAGCTCTCGGAAGGATCGCCTGGGATTCTCTAAAACATGCAGTGGGCATCGCGCTAGGAGCATCTATCCCAAGCTATAGTTTCCACCATGGAGCCGAGTATATGGTTGAAACCAGGCTAAGGGGTGGTGTGTGGCTCATAGCTTCTTATCACCCGAGCCCGAGGAATATGAGGACTGGGAGGCTCTCCCATAACATGCTTGTGAAGATCTTTAAAAGGGCTAGGGAGTTAGCTGATCTTTATTCACAGGGCTAGACTCTCTGATCCTCAATAGAGTCGCGGCTCTAGCATCTCCAAGGGTTTTTAGCTGTAGCTCGCATGACTTGCATATGGTTCTCCCAGGCGATGTTGGCTCACCACATATGCTGCATTCCCCTAGTTCGATTTTTCTCTCTATCTTTGAGGGGTTGAATGTTATGTCAAACCACTCTAGTAGCCTTAGCATTGTCCCTGGCTTCCTCGACTCTATCTCATAGATCATATCTCGTATCCTAACCCTGAGGGAGGGGAAATACTCTAGGTATGGGCATTCCACCTCCTGCGGTTTATAGCCCGCTAAATATGCATATTTAGCTGTCTCCCACTCGTAGATCTTCCTCAGAGGCTTTATTTTTGGTATGAATAGCTTAGATAGCCTTGGTCTAAGGGGGTGATTCATGTAGAGCCTCTCTATATCCCCTCTCATAATGTTTATTAATACAGTCTGTGCCTCATCATCTAGATTATGGGCTGTGGCGACCTTATCGTATCCTAGCTCTCTTGCAACTATATTTATACTCTTCCTCCTATGGATCCCACAGTATGTGCAGGGCGATATTCTAATGCCACTCACAATTGATCTTCTAACCATTTCATCCACAGAGGCTCCCCAGAGATCTTTTATAGAGACTATGTGGATCTCAACCCTCCTTTCAGACGCATATCTCTTGATATCCTCTAAATGCTCAGCCCTGTTATACCCCTCTATACCCTCTACAACGGTTACCCCTCCCAGCTTAGAGGGATCGTAGATCTGGGATAATATATCTAAAAGTACAAAGCTGTCCTTCCCACCTGAGATCCCCACAAGGATATTCTCTCCATAGCTAATCATGCCATACCTAAAGATCTCTCTAGCAACTCTGGCAACTATATTCGATATAAAGCAAGATCTACAGAGCCTATAGCCGGTATGGGGCTGATATACAACGGCCTCTCTAGAGCCACATATCGTGCAGAGCGGCATCCCTACCTAGTGATATAGGCTTAGAAGCAATATAGAGTTGCTTTCCCACCTAATACGGAGGTGCAGGGTGCCACCAATGATTGATCAGTCTATATGGGCTCGAGATAGGGATAGGGCTTATAGAAGGATGATCAGAGATCTATATATAGGCTATCTAGATCCAGGTGTGAGGGATATATTAGAAGATCTATTCAGGATAGATGAATACTACCCGACAAGCTCGTGCATAGGGAGGATCTTGGCTATAGATGCTCTAACACCATGGAGGAGGAGGGATTCCCATGTGGTTATGAAGAAGCACTCTGAGATCAGAGTTGAAGAGCTTGAAGAGCTATTGGAGATCCCAGTGATAAATATACTATGGCTAATAGCGAGCGGCCCCATATTCCATATAATGGCTAGAACACCTAGACACGCTCTCACATTGCTGAAGAAAGCTAGAGAGGCGGGGTTTAAACACAGCGGGCTGCTAGCATCGAGTAGAAGGGGATACCTAGTAGAGCTGGTCACGGGTATCTGGATAGATATTCCGATCAAAACAGCTGATAGGATCCTTATAAATAGATCCGAGATCAAACCAATAGTGGATATACTCAACAACGCATTGAGAGAGGGGAGGGAGAGACTATCATCACTAAAAAAGATTCTGAGAGAACTAGCCGATACGATATCTACTCAACAGCTATAAGAGTCACCGTTCTCACAACACCCTCTATCTTGTGGATCCCCTCCACCACTATCCTCCTAACCTCCTCCAGATCCCGAGTCTCTATCTTGCAAATAATATCGTATTCACCAGTAACGGAATGGGCCTCCACTACCCCTTTTAATGCTTTGACCCTGTCCAGCACATCCCCTACTCTACTGGCTTGGGTTTGTATGAGGACATATATGATCATATTGAGCCCTCATATCTAATTTTGTTAGAGAGGTAAAATTTGTATCGCTATAGGGATCGGATTTTCTCTATAAACTTCTTAGCCCTCTCCGGATCTAGGGGTATCCGGCTTTGCCTTCTCCCCTAATATATGACCACTTGTCCCCCGACGGTTGTTGGTTGTCATTGATGTTCATTTGTTTGTGTTGCTTTATCTCTTGATCCACAGGGTTTCTAGCCCTGTAGTCATCGGGGGTTTCCACCTCCCCCACGGGGATATGGATATCCCTATGGGCTCGCTAGTGGCTGTTGAGTCCAGCAGCACCGGGCCCCCATCTAGGGCTATGCCTAGAACCTTGAAGCCCTTCTGGGCATAGCCCTTATAAAGGGTTTTGAGGGCTTTAAAATAGAGGTTGATCAATGCTACTACCTCTCTATGCCATCTCTCACCTCCTTTGCTGCAGATCCCTATTCTAGCCTCTCCATATTCTATCGGGGCATTGTGTATTGGGCAGATCTTAGATGTGTTTCTGGGATCCACCATTAATACTGGCACACCGTATTCCCTAGCCTTATCTATTATCGCATTCAGCTCTCCTTTCAATGCACTCTGATATATCCTGTGCCTTAATTGTTTATTCTTATATCTAGCGATCATAACCCTTATATCGTCTCCCGAGATCCTCTCAACAACTATAATGCCCCTAGTCCTCAGAGCATCCCTGACTATTAGGTTTGCTGTCTTCCATCTATAATCCTTTTTCTTCTTCCCCTCCTTAAGCTTTTTCATAGCCTTTCTAGTCTCTCTACTATCGGATCCATTTCTCCTCTGGATACTCTCTTTTCTATAGCTATAGCCTAGAGTAATCTTGGTAAGATCTGTTTCTAGGATTATTGAGAATGCCTCGTATAGAGTTGCTAAAGAATTCTCATTAACATCAACAGGCTTAATATTCCCTGGCCTATAGATCTCGACCTCCTTTTCAAGGGATAGGTGGAAAAGCACTCTCCTATTCCTTCTATCAAGCTTGATCTTAGCATGGGATGTAGGCTTAAAGCCTCTTGCAAGTAGCTTGTAGAACTCCTTAGAGGGCTCTAGATCGAGATACACCCAACCCCTATGGGTATTGATGGCAACACTTGTGAAGAAAGTGTTCTCAACACCATTTATATTGATCTTAGTAGGGTTTACCGGTTTCCACACATGATCGTCAACTAG
>Ga0080007_1063991_pt1 | contig 15156 bp, 23 predicted proteins | sample OctOCTMetagenome_FD_69210 | JGI IMG/M metagenome (GOLD analysis project Ga0080007, IMG submission 69210) | Hot spring and microbial mat streamer communities from Octopus Spring Streamers, Yellowstone National Park, USA - OCT_B (SPADES... | ecosystem: Environmental > Aquatic > Thermal springs >...
TATTCCTGTCCAACCTGGGCAATTCGTGATTTTAAATATTCTAAAAAAGATAGATAACTATCATTACATTCTAAACTTTGGGAATTTGCCAAGTATTGAGCTGAAATTACCAAAGAATTTATTTCATTAATTTTTAATACACTCTGTTGGAATGAATATTGATATAATAAATAACCTAAAATTATTCCTAAGAAGAAAGATAGTACAGATATTATTACCGATATTGTTATTATGTTCCTAGGCTTATCCATATTTTTTATTTAGCAGTTTATTTATTAAACTATTATTCCATACAATCCCACCCCATCTTAGATTTCTACCAAATAGTTTATAATATATTGCTACAATTATAAAAATTGCATTAAAGTATATTGAAAAAAATAGATATATAACCGAATAATAGATTATTGATAACCAAGATTTTGATTTGTCATACCTTTTATATATACTAATAAAAAGAACAAAGTTTATTAGTAAAATAAATGAAAATGTTATTAAAATTAATTGAGATGTGGATAATAATTGAAAAATATATGTATTTATATCAAAAGAAAATGAATATTTGATAAAATAATATATATCATAATTTATAGAAGACAAGTATCTTAGAAAATCATATAATTGCTTTCCGTACATATATAATATTATTAAAAATGACAACGGCAATAGAACATATAAAATTATACTAATGCCAAAAACGATCTCTCTCAAATATATATTTTCTATATCTCTATATTTCATATAATTATCAATAAATCCCAGTACCCACCTTACCCTTTGCTTTAATAATGATTTAAAATTATCTGGAGGAACTGTTTTTATAATAACCTCCGGACAAAACTTTATTTTAAAATTATTTTTTTGAGCTCTTAATGCAATTTCCATATCTTCACTTATATTTTTTTCATCAAATAATCCAATTTTTTCAAATACAGATCTTTTAAATACAGAAAATGGGCCTGATGCTATAAATATAGAATTCATTTTATCAATAACCATACGAGAGAAATTATGTATAGAATAATCAATATATTGATACTTTTCAATTAATTTTTTTGTATTAATTGTTTGAATTGCCGGAACAACTATATCTGCATTATAATAGTACATATATTTTAGCATTTTTATTAAAGAATCTTTTTCTGGAATTGAATCTGCATCTAATGTAACAATTATTTCTCCACTAGATCTCTTTATCCCATAATTTAATGCCGAAGATTTTCCACCATTTTCCTTTTTATATACTTTTATAAAATTATACTTTTCTTCATATTCTTTTGCTATTTCATATGTATTATCTTTTGATCCGTCATCTACAACAATTATTTCTAATTTATCTTTTGGATATTCTAGATCTATCAATCTTTCCAATGTATTTTTTATATTTTTACCTTCATTATATGATGGTACAATTATTGATACTCTAGAATAATCTTTAATTTCATAATAAATTTCTTCTTTGTCGTAGGATAACAAAAATAATAAAGTATATATTGACATTAACAGTTCTACAAATATTATTATTAGTATTATATAGGAAATTATGGACATATTATAAAAATATTCTAAAATATAATAAATATTATTTATTTTATGGTATATGTAAAATGGATAGGACATGCATGTTTTTTAATTAAGAGTACATATGGAAATATATTGGTAGATCCATTTATTAAACAAAACCCAAAGGCAAAATATGAAAAATCCGATTTAGAAGATATAGATATGATATTAGTAACTCATGCTCATTTTGATCATTTGGGTGATACAATAGAATTAGCTGAAAATAAGAATATAAAGGTAATTTCTGTCTTTGAAATAGCTAAATACTTGGAAAAATTTGGAATAAGAACGGTAGGATTAAATTTTGGTGGTAAAACAGTTCATAATAATATAGAAATATATTTATTCCCTGCAGTACATACTTCAAGCATAATAGATGATAGAGATAATATATTGTGGTTAGGAAATCCTGGTAGTTTTGTAATAAAGGTTGATGATAGAACAATATATCATGCTGGTGATACTGTGGTATTTGAAGATATGAAATTAATACCAAGAATCGTGGGAGAAATTGATTTAGCTTTATTACCAATTGGAGGACATTATACAATGGATATTAATCAGGCTTTAATTGCAATTGAATATTTAAAACCAAAGAATATAATACCAATGCACTATAATACATTCCATGCTATTGAAGCAAATCCAAAAATTTTAAAAGAAAAAGCGAAAAATACAAATGTAATAATATTGAATCCTGGAGAAGCAGTTGAGATATAAGAAAAATATTTTAGTTTATTTATTAAATAATTTTTGTTAAAATGTGCTGCTGGTAATAATACTTTGTTTCCTACCAAACTAAAAGATTTCCATTCTAATTTATCTACATACCAATTTGCTAGTAATACAGCTCTCTCCTTTTTCTACTACTTGTAATGCATATGCCAATATATATTTCTGTAAATTCTTTCCAACTTCTGGTAGATAATATATAATTGCTTTTATGATTCCATATAGATCTACAACAAATACAACTCTTACAGTACTGTACCCTTTTTTGGTATCATTCCTAACATAGATGCTAATTTTCCTAAGCGATCTGCAATTATTGGAATGGGATATCTGTTTTTTGCTCTTTCTTTCATCCATTCCACCCACTTTACATGAGAATAAATCTGATCTAATGATAATCCTATTAATTCTACTCCACTTTCTTTAAACTTTGAATACATTCTTGCAAATTCTACAAATTCTGTTGTACATATTGATGTAAAATATGTTGGATGGCTAAATAATATAAACCATTTTTCCTTATAGTAATCTGGCAATTTCATTTTTCCATGTGTTGTGTATACTTTTACTTTTGTAAATCTACTATCTATTCTTTAAATTCCATTACTTTTTTATTCCTCAATAAAAATTTAGATTATTTTCACTTATAATCTATTACAATTGTCGGACATACGTATTTAATACCCTCAATACTTTGTAAATATTTTATATATTCATCGAGCTCTTCTGGTTTATAATATAAAAAATCTATTAATACATCATGATCTCCTCAAGTTAAATATATATTAATTATATTTTTGTTCTTAGATATTTTTTCTAATATATTAAATATCTTATCTTTATCTATATTTAATCCAATAAATACTCTTTTATATCCTAATAAGTTATAATTTAATTCTACTGTGAATTTTTTTATTATACCAATTTTAATTATCTTTTTAATTCTTTTTCTAACAGAAGTTTCCGATATATTTAATAATCTTGCTATTTTTGTATTTGATATACGTGAATTATTTAATAATATCTTAATTATTTTATTGTCAATATCATCTATGTACAATCTTCGTACCATTAATAACTAAATTTAATATTTAACATAATAAAATTATAAAAATTTTCACTTATCATTATATATGGGCTCTATAGATTTTGAAGCTGAAAGTACAATCGGAAAAATAAAACTAAGCGAAATATTAAAGGATAAGGATTTTATAGTTTTATATTTTTACCCAAAAGCGTTTACTAGTGGATGTACACAAGAGTTAAGGAGGTTCATAGAATTATATGATGAATTTAAAAAATATAATACAGAAATAATTGGAATAAGTAATGATAAATTAGATACACAGAAGAAATTTGCTGAAAAATATGGTGCAAAATTTCCTTTAGTTGCAGATCCTGAATTAAAGATAATAAACCTATTTAATGCAAAAAGTGATAGAGGAAAAGGAGCAAGCAGAATTACTTTTATAATAGATAAAAATTTGAAAATTGTTGAAACATTAAAATCACTAAAAAATGCTACAGAACATGCTGATAGAGCTCTAGAAAAAATTAAAGAACTACATAGCAAAGGCCTTTAAATTTAATTATTTTTCTTCTTTCTTATTCTTACTTTTCCCTCTAGTACAACCCATACTTAATTATAAATTATTTAGGTAATATAAGTTTTTCTAATAATATCTGATAATGATAAAAATATTTGATTATCAACTATATTCCGGATATATAATGTTAAATGGAAAAATTGTTGCTTATTCCTTACATAATAATCAAGATACTCTAATAAAAAATTTAGTAAGAATTGCTAAATTTCATAATTTAGATGGAGATCTTATTTTTGATGAGAATATAGATAAATTTTTTCAAGAAAAAATAAATAAAGTATTAAATAATAAAGGAACATTTAAATTAGATTTAAGCAAATATAAATATAAAGATATATATGAAAAAATATTAGAAATACCTTTTGGAAAAACAATAACATATAGAGAATTATATAATAGTCTAAATAAAAAATATAATGTGTTACAGATATTGAATGCTATAAAAAATAACCCATTTATTATTCTAATCCCATGTCATAGAATTATTAAAAAAGATAATATTTCTGGTTATACGCCTTTGGGAATTGAATTTAAAAGAAAATTGCTGGAATATGAAAATAATTTGTCGATTAATAAGTAATTTTCAAAAAAATTTATACTTTCAATTCCTCAAATCTTTTTTCTACTACTGGCCAATCTATATTCTCGAAGAATGCATCCACATATCCTTTTCTATTACTTCCATAATCTATATAATATGCATGCTCAAATACATCTATCCCCAATATTAATTTTGAATTTTGTACCATGTAGGTATTTTGTTCATCGGATATACTAATTACCAGTCTATTTAAATCATCAGACCATAACAACCAAGCCCATCCCCTTGCACTCATTGCAGTTGCTTTCATTTCTTTAACAAATTTCTCAAATGATCCAAAATCTTTATCTATTTGTGATCCCAATGATGATCCTGGCTTTCCACCTTTTCCTCCTAGATGACCAAAATATATTTCATGATTAATCATTCCTCCAAAAGCTCTAGTCCATTCAACTTTTAATTCTCTTATCAATGAATATGTTACATTTGCTGCATTATAATCTTCATCTGTCAAATTATTCAGCTTTTGTGTTATTTCATTAAATTTTTTTACATATCCTTCATATAACTTCAAATGTTCTTCTACTGTTTTTGCTGAAATACCTTTCATTTTAAGCAATTGTGGCCTCTCCTTCTTAAAATCTACTGGTTTTCTTTCTGAATATTCCATTAATATGTATTATAACAATGTTTTATAAAAATTAATAAAGGCAAAAAATATATTTCTATAGGCCTCTAAGTTCTCTAATTGCTAACCTTATATCATCTTCATGTACAGTTTTCCTTCCCGCATGTTTTGCTAATTCTACTGCTCTAGCAGATATTGCCTCTGCTACTTGCAATACTGCTTCTACCATTGCCAATTTTGCATCTTGTCCTACCCTTGATGCACCGGCCTTTCTTAATATTCTATATAGTGGCGCCACTGGAATTGGTGTTGTTCTCTTTGCCATAATAATATTATTGACTAACTAATATAAAAATCTTTTGTTTTAACATTTGTTTAAGTCAATTTAACACAACCATTATATAATGTCCCCTAAATATTAATCCATCATATCATAAACTCTATCATAAATATAAAAAGTTGTTTCAAATTGAGTTACTATCCCATTAGATTGTTCTACTAGTATTGGATACTCGTGAATATTTCCATTCTTTTTTATATATTCTACAAATAGTTTTAAGTTTATTTTGTTGTTATACTCCTTATATAACCATCTATATGAAAAAGGAAGCATTTTATATTTATTATATATTTCTTGAAAGAATTTCTTAATATTTGGATCTCTAATTGGATTATTAGAAATTATTGAATATATACCTGATGGTTTATCCTCTTTTACAAGCCCAACACCATTTGTAGCAAAAGGTTCAATTGCATATATTCCTTCATTTAATTTTATTTTTGACTTATTATCATAATTTGGTATTGTAATCCCAGCATGTAAAACATATTGTTCTATCTTATGACCAGATAAATTATATATTGGACTATAATTATACGATTTGATGGTATTTTCTATTGCTCTTCCAATTTCAGATATTTCAATATCTTTTCTTATTATTTTCTTAACATTTTCTAATGCTTTTCTAGAAGCTTCAATTAGATCTTTATATTTATTATCATTTATTTCTACAGTAAATGCTGTATCTATACAATATCCATTAACATGTACACCAAAATCGACCTTTACAACATCCCCATCTTTTAATATTGTACTATCATTTACTGTTGGTGTATAATGCGCTGCTATATTATTTATAGATATATTAACAGGAAATGCTGGAAATCCTCCCAAATCTATTATTTTTTGTTCAATAGCTTCTGCAATATTATATATACTTTCTTCAGGTTTCAATAACCCTTCAGCTTCTCTTTTTACCTTTTTTGCAATTTCAGAAGCTTTTTTTAAATCTTCAAGCATTTTTTATTTTCTTTATAGATGTTTCTTTCTCTAATAAATCTAAGAAATCTTTATTTACGTCTTCAACATTTATTGAATAAATTTCAATTATATTATTTTTATATATTTCTTTTACTAATTCTTCTATTTTATCAAACAATTCTTCTCTTGTCTTTATTATTAATAATTCCCTATCTTCTTGTTTAATATTATCTTTTTCTAAATATAATGTTTCAACTTTTTTTATATCTATTGATATTGCATATTTTCTTTCCAATATTCTTTTAGAAATATTTATTCCATCTCCATATTTTACGGATAGAAAGATTACGATCATATCAATATTATTATAGAAATATTAAAAACATTATATTTCAATAACATCTTCAATATATTTATATAATTCTTTCCAATCCAAGTAAACTTTTTTTAATGTTAAATATTTTGGGTCTGCGGGGAATGGTTTTGGTTCTATATTATATATAAAAACTTTTTCAATCAAATCTAAAGGAAACAAATTATAACCAACAGAAACTAAAAATGTAATTATCCTTCTTATCATTTCATATAAAAATCTATTTCCTTCAATATAATTTACATAAAAATCTTTGTCTTCAATTATTTCAAATTTTGTTATGTGACATACTGAGTCTTTTACTTTACCTTTTGCAAAATTATGAAAACTTTTCATACCTATAAAATGTTTTGATGCTTCTATATATTTATTTATATCAAATTCTTTTTCTTCAGATTTTATTAATATTTTTTCATTGTTTATTAAATATTTTGGTGTATATTTTTTCTCAAATAATTTTTTAGGTAATTTATATTCGTATAATTTACCTCTAGAAAATTTTCTAATATTAATAAACCCTTTTAATTTATATACATTCAATATCTTTATATCTTTATTTTGAAAATTTGAAAAATCTATACTTTTATCTGAAGATATAACAATATAATTTTCTTCTGCATTTACGCCCTTATCTGTTCTTGAAACAATCGACAATCTAAATTCTTTTATGTCAAAATAATTTAAAATTTCTCCAGAAATTGTTCTTAGATTTTTTTGATATGCAATTCCATGATAATTTTCTCCATTATATTTTATTCTTAATAAATAATTATACATTTCTTATTAATTTTAGAAATTCTTTTGCATTTTCATACATCATTGAATTGTTAAACATTACATAACTATCTTTTTTATTATATTTTAATACTTTTTCTTTTATTTTATTCAACTCTTCTTTTGAATAATTATAATTATATATTAACCTATTACTCTCATGTAATCCATGTAATCTATAATATTTTACATCAGAATCATATACCGGTTCCTCAACATTTATATCTACAATATCTATTAAATCAAATTCTTTACATATTTTTTCCCTATTTTCTTTACCCCATCCCCTTAATTCTATTGCTATTCTATATTTTTTACCAATTGAATTAAAGAAATTGTATGAGTTTTCAATATTTTCCTTTGTATCTTTAAATGAATTTGGCAATTGAACAACAATTATATTTGCTCTTAATATATATGCTATTTCTTCTTGTTTTTCCCAAAATTCAAATACCTCTTTAGTATTTCTCAAATACCCAACTTTTCCCTTTAATTCTTTATAATTTTTTATTTTTGATCTCTTCCATGTAAAAGAATTTACATCATGTGTAATACCTTGAAATGCCTTAAATGTAAATTCAAAATTTTCAGGTGCTTCTTTTCTTATTTTTTTTACCCATTCAATATCTGGTATTGAATAAAATGTACTATTTATTTCTATTACATTAAATTCTTCATAATATTTTTTTCTTGATATAGTAAATCCACAGGTTCCTACTTTTATCATAAAATATTATTTCAAAAATTATGTATAAAAGAACCCGGGCCCGGGGGGATTCGAACCCCCGATCTTCGGGTTAAGAGCCCGACGCTTTACCGACTAAGCTACGGGCCCAATATAAATTTTATGATAAAAAGAAATTATAAATTATTCTATAATATAATCCTTTATTTCTGATATGAAATTTTTTATAATTTCTTTCTGTTCTTTACTTAAATTTAAATCTTTAACATTTATTAATATCTTCTTATTATTTTCATCAATATTTACATCAATATTCTTTTTAGAAATATTATATGTTATACTTAATATTCCTAAAATTTTTTCTTTTAAATCTGTAACTTCTCTATTTAATTTTATTACATATAATAAATCTTTACCTGCATAAGGATGGTTAAAATCTATAACAATTCTCCCACTATTTACAGATCTTATAATACCAACCATATTATCTACATTTACAACCAAATTTGGTATTGGATTTATATTTCTTTTATAAAATTCACTAATTGGTATTATTTTAATTAGACTTGGATCTCTCTCCCCAAAAGGTCTTTTTAATAAAAAGTTATATTCTTTCCCATATTCTGCATTAACTAATTTTTCTTCAATTTCTTTATTCAATATACTATATCCCAATGGTATTATTACTGGCTCATTTGTTTTTTCCAATAATCTATTGTCTTGATCATATATTGAATATTCAATTTCAACCCACTTTACCATTGATGAAAAAATCTAAATAAAGTTTATATAAATTATTTAAAGTTTTTGATTATCTAAAAAAGATAATTTTATTAATTTTATTTTCAAAAAAATTTAATGGTTAATGATACGCATATTTTTGATAAAGAGCTAGAAGAATACCTAGCACAAGCAACAAAAAGGATAAAAGTTATTGGATGTGGTGGAGGAGGAAGTAATACAATTTCTACATTATATGGCATGGGAATTGAAGGTCCAGAATTAATAGCAGTAAATACTGATGTTAGACACTTATTAATAACAAAAGCACATAAAAAAATATTGGTGGGAAAACAATTAACGAGAGGTTTAGGTGCGGGAAAGGATCCTAAAATTGGAGAAGAAGCTGCAAAAGAATCTGAACAAGAACTAAAAAAAGCAATAGAAGGCTCTGATGTTGTATTTATAACCTGTGGTCTTGGTGGTGGAACAGGAGGTGGTGTGGCACCAGTTGTTGCTGAAATTGCAAAAAAGATGGGTGCATTAGTAATTGCTATATGTACATGGCCTTTCTCTGTAGAGGGTGCAAATATATGGGATAATGCCTTATATTCTTTAGAAAAATTAGAAAACCACGTCGATTTATTGGTAATTATTCCAAATGACAAATTACAAACTTTATATCCAAATATTCCATTAATGCAAGCATTTAAAGTTGCAGATTCATTATTGGCAAATGCATTAAAGGATCTAACAGAACTATTAACAAAACCTGGATACATAAATGTAGACTTTGCTGACTTTAGAGCAATTGTAGCTGGTTCTGGATATGGTGTATTCGGAATCGGAGAATCAAATTCAGAAAATAAAGCAACAGAAGCCGTTCAGAGAGCATTAAATAATCCATTAGTTGATGTTGATGCTACAGGAGCAAAGGCTGCATTAGTAAGAATTGTTGCATCACCAGATGTAACACCTACAGATATAAGCAAAATATTAGATACAATAAAATCTGTATTGGATCCAAAAGCAAAAATAATACAAGGTATTACATTTGAAGAAGACAAAAAGAACTATATAAGGGTATCATTAACAATAACAAAGCTAAAAGCTCCTCCATCATTTATATTGGGAATAAAATCTGGAGAAAAAGAATTAAAACCTGAAGAACAGAAAAAGTTAGAAAGAGATCTTGGAATAGAAGTTATTTAGATTTTTCTATTAATTTTAGACTATTTATAGGTACATTTAGTTGTAAAGGAACTGGAACATCAATTAATTCTATTGTTACTTCCTTTTTCTTTTCATCTATATTTATTATTCTTCCTCTAGTTCCTTTAAATGCCCCAGATAATACTTCTACTATATCATTTATATCATATTTAACTTTTTCTTCTTCGAAGTATTTCAACAAATCTTCTATTGAAATTTCCTGAGGCAATATTCTTTTAACATGCTTTATTCCTAACACTGCTCTTTGTAATTCTAGAGAATTAGTTGTTTCAACAAATAAATATCCTTTTACACCTGGTATTTGAATCACAGAATATATAGCATGCTTCCCATTTTTTCCTTCATTTGCTAGAATATCTGCTACAAGTTCTTCTCTTCCAGATGTTACAACTATGGCATATATTGGCATATCATTATACTATACTGTAAACTTATAAATATAGGCAATGCAATAGCTGCAACTAATGCAAAAAATAATAATGTAACATAAACCAATTTTTTTACTTCATCCCAACTAGGTTTATTAGCCGTTTCATATACCTCCTTCATTTCCCTTATACTATCAATAATACCCATCTATATAATCTTTAAAATATATTTTAAAAAACAAATCTATATGAACAAGGAAGTTATAGAATTATTAGTAGAAGGGGGTAATGCTAAACCAGGACCAAGTATAGGACCAAAACTAAGTCAACTAAAATTAAACATTGGAGAAGTAATAAGTAAGATAAATGAAGCCACAAAGGAATTCAAAGGTCTACAAGTACCAGTAAAAATAATAGTAGATACGGAAACAAAAAAATACGAAATAGAAGTAGGATTACCACCAACATCATCATTATTAAAGAAAGAAGCAAATATAGAAATTGCAAAAAGAACTAAACCAGGTGAAATAGTTGGAAACATTACAATGGAACAAATAATAAAAGTAGCAAAAATGAAGATGAAAGATTTAAATACTAATAATTTAAAATCTGCAGTAAAAATGGTTCTGGGGACAGCACTATCTTTGGGATTAACAGTAAATAATAGAAATCCAAAAGAATTAATAAAAGAGGTAGATCAAGGATTATATGATAACTTACTAAAATGATATGTTTGATATTTTAAGTTTTTTTATTGGTTTAATATCTGGAATAATTATATCAGTTATCATAATCTTCCTAATTATAAGACATTACATAAAGAAATACTTTTTATCTAAAAAATCAATAAAAGATATTATAGAACTATTTGCTAAAAAATAATTTTTAAATATATTCTATATTTCTTTTTTCTATGGATGTTCAAACTATACAATCACTAATAGAAAAATCAAAAAGGAGAAGATTTAAACAAACAGTAGAATTAATAATTAATTTAAAGAAAGAATATGATTTAAACAAAAGCGAAAATAGATTTACTGAATATATTGAACTTCCTAAAGGTAGAGGAAAGAAAATGAAAATTGCTGCAATTGTTGGACCTGAATTAGAAAAGCCAGCAAAAGAAATATTTGATTTTGTATTAGTTAAAGATAAAATAAAAGAAATGGCTGAAAATAAAAGGGAAGCAAAAAAAATGGTTAGAAGATATTATATTTTTGTAGCACAAGCATCAACTATGACAGATGTAGGAAAATATTTGGGTAAATATTTATCCACAAAAAATAAAATGCCAAATCCAAAATATGGAATGATAATTCCAGATAATGCAAGCCAAGATTTACTAAGATCCATTTATAACAGATTACAAAAAACAGTTAGAGTTGTTGTTAAGAATCATAAAACTATTGGTATACCAATTGGAACTGAAGATATGAAATATGAAGATATATTAGAAAATGCTAATTATGTACTAGAATATTTTATTAATAGAATCCCTGGAAATAAGAATAGCATAAAGAGTGTTTATATAAAGCTAACAATGAGTGATTCAATAAGAATAATATAAAATGGTATCTCAACAAAAGATATTATATGTAAATGAATTATATTCTAAATTATCCAATTCTAAGATAATTGGGGTAGCAAATGTAATGGACATCCCAGCTAATTCTTTACAAATTATGAGAAAAAAGTTAAAAGAGATGAATATTGATGTAAAAGTTGTTAAAAAGAACCTTTTTATTAAAGCCCTAGAAAGAATTAATGATCCAAATATTAAAAAGATGATGGGCATAATTGAAAAAAATAAAAGAATTACAGTTTTATTAATATTACCGAAAGAAGAAATAAATCCCTTTTTATTAAACAAAATATTGGAAGAAAATAAAAGTTACAAGGCTGCTAAAGAAGGTGATATATTAGAAGAAAACATAATAATAAAAGCAGGGCCTACTAATTTAACACCCGGTCCAGTATTAACTGAATTAAAGAAATATAATATAAAAACGAAAGTTGAAGGTGGAAAAATTGTTGTAATTGAAGATACATTAGTAGCAAAGAAAGGTCAAAAAGTTGATAGTGGATTGGTATCATTATTACAAAAATTTAATATAACTCCAATACCTGTAAAAATAAAATTATTATTAGTATATGATGGAAAAACTTTATATACATACGATATATTATCAACACCTTTAGAAGATTACATAAAACATTTAAGATCTGGATTCAAAAAGACTATTTCATTATCAGTAGAAATTTCATTCCCAACAAAAGAAAATATAAAAATATTATTAACCAGAGCATGCCAGAACTTAGTAAAATTATCATTAAATACAGGAATACCAACAAGAGATACAATAAAAGAACTATTGAAAATCGCAAACAGAAGATCTATAATATTAAAGGAAAAATTAAATATTAAAGAGTAAAAGTTAATTTTTAAATAGTCTAATTTTTTAGTATCTATGAACCTTTTCTACTATAATAGTCAAAGATTTTAAAAGACCTTCTATTGATAAAATTTATAAATATTTTTTTACTTATTCTTATATATGTTACCACAAAATAGTTATAAATTATCTGATAGACCTACAATAAGAAATCTCGAAAACATATTAAAAATACTTGATGATGTAAAACCTATATTAATAGGTGGAATGGCCGTAGCCGCATATGCAAATCATTATGGTTTACCCTATAATAGAGAAACTAAAGATATAGATTTCGTAATAGACAAAAATGAAAAGATACATACAAAAGAAATAATATATAAAGAATTACAAAATTTATCAATTAGAGAAGGACAAATATTTGGATATGACGGTATGGAGATTACATATAAAGATGGTCCCAAAGTGAGTATATTATTTAAAGATGGAGAAGTACCATATAATGAAATAAAATTAAAGTTGGGTAAAAAGGAAATAAAATTATATGTAGCTAAAATGGAATATCTATTTGTAGACAAGATATTTACTTATTTAAATAGAAAAGAAAGAAAAGACTCAGAAGATATAAAAGTACTATATAATTTAATGAAAAAATATGGTTATGATAAAGAATTACTCTACAAAATATTCAGTGAATATTCAAAGAGATATAAAAAATATTCTTCTAAAGCTAAATATATTATAGAAAAAATATTATAAAAATTTTTATCAGCGTAGCCGTATTCATCATTTTTCAGTTTCAAGCCAACCACATCATTATTCTCCCCTACCTGGAGGAACTGGTTCATACATCCCCAGTGCATGGCAGGTAGGGATAAAATTATAATATTTTTATGGTTTAAAATTTTTATATCACAAAGTTTTTGAAATATAAATGAATGAAATTATTGAAGAATATAAAGTATGGTTAGAAATACAAGGAAAATCTAAAAACACAATAAAAACATATTCCGGTATAATAAAGAAATTTTTAGAATTTCTAATAAATAATGAAATAATTATTACAGATACAAGATCTATTAATGATTCGTTAGATAAGAATCTAATTTTAAAATTTTTAGCTGAATTAAAGGTTAAGAAAAAATTAGATTTAAATTCATTAAGGTTATATGTTAGAGCTATATCGTCATTTTTAAAATTTTTAGATAATGAAAGTTTGGCAAAGCAAATAAAAGCTCCAAAGGTAGATAAAAGATTGCCAAAATTTATCACATATGATGAATTAAATAAATTATTAGAAAATACTGATAATTATAGGGACAAACTAATTATTAAGTTCCTATTTTATACTGGGGTAAGAGTTTCTGAATTAGTAAAAATAAAAAGGAGTGATATAATTTTTGAAGAAGGTTTTGTAAAAGTATATGGAAAAGGTGGAAAAGAAAGAATAATACCAATACCCAAAGAATTATTAAATGAATTGAAGGATTACATAAATAAAATAAATACAGAAAATATATTTCCATTATCATCAAGACAAGTTGAAAGAATTATAAAGAATGTCGCAAAGAAAGCGGGAATAAATAAAAAAGTAACCCCACATGTATTAAGACATTCTCTTGCAACAACATTATTATCAAAAGGTGTTGATATAAGATACATACAAGAAATACTTGGACATAGCTCATTAAATATTACACAAATATATACACATGTTGTCCCGAGTCAACTAAAAGAGATATATCAAAAAGTATTTGAATAAATTGAAAAAATAGTTAACAAAATTATAAAACAAAAACAGCAGCAGATATTACTGTTGTATAATCTCTTACAGTAGCTTTTTTAAATATTTCAAATTCCTTATCTATTTCTATATTATGTATGGACTTTAACATATTTCTTGCCATATTTTTTGCATGTTCTTCTTCCTTTCCAGTATAATATCCATGATATTCTGTAAAATATCCATTGTATTTTTTATCTTTAGGTAATGCCACTCCAACTGATGAAAATATTTCTCTATCTTCTTCATTTGATGTAAATCTTGATAGAACACAAAATACAACTTGGCCCAACTTTAAGTATTTTAATCCCTCATCTATATCTATAATTTTTATATTTGGTGGCGCTATACTGGATACAGAAACTAGATTAAACTTTTCTATTTTTGCATCCCTTAATGCATATTCAAAACTTAACAGTGGGTCCTCCACTACAACCACACCAGAGGTAAAGAAAACTCTTTTTGGTACTAGACTCCGCGGGTTCATAAAATAAA
>Ga0080007_1087238_pt1 | contig 15143 bp, 9 predicted proteins | sample OctOCTMetagenome_FD_69210 | JGI IMG/M metagenome (GOLD analysis project Ga0080007, IMG submission 69210) | Hot spring and microbial mat streamer communities from Octopus Spring Streamers, Yellowstone National Park, USA - OCT_B (SPADES... | ecosystem: Environmental > Aquatic > Thermal springs >...
CCTTTCAGGACAGAAAATCACGCTGGAGACAGAGGCGTTGGGCATACAGGCTTTTGCTGGAGATGTTGAGATACAAGGCGGAATGGGAAGGGATAAGGGTGATTGAGGTTAACCCCGCCCATACATCGCAAATTTGTCCTCGCTGTGGAAAGAAGGACGGGAAGGCACGGCAGGGAAACCGATTTTGTTGCACAGAGTGTAAATTTCAGCACAATGCGGACTTTGTGGCGGCGTATAACATTGCCGTAAGGGCATTGAAGAAGTTAGGGATGAGGGAAGAGATAGGTTGGAAGGTATTGACAGGCAAGCCGAGGGTGTTATAATGACGATGGCTCATGGGGAGCAGGCTCCCCATGGGCAGCGTGCCCGCCGAAAGGTGGGTGGAGGGCAGAGCCTGTCTGCCTGTAAGCAGCACCTTCCCACATAGGGAGGTTGACTGCAAGTTCACATTATCCCCTGACCCCAGCGGTGAAGAGCCGCTGGGGTTTCAATTGTCTTAAGGGGATTATGGTGGACAGTAGGCTAAAAAGGATAAACTGGAGAGATGGCGAGAAATCTTAGTCGCGGCCAAACCTGAGGGATGGAAATGGCAACCGCCTAAAACGCTTTCACCAGTGGAGCCAAAAGAGCCTTCACAAGAGGCAAAGGTGCGTATGGATGAGTCCATCAAAACTCTCCCTGATGATGAAAGGGAGATCTTGCAACTCAGGTTTGTGGACGGGTTTACCCAAGAAGAAATCGCTAATGCAATCGGATGCAAGCCATTTCTGATTGCCCTCATAGAACAGAGGGCTGTAGAGCGACTGACAGAGGCTTTTAGGGATTTAGGAGCGGACGGTGAAATAGTTAGGTTTTGGGTTGCATGGTGGGGTGAAGAAAAGGGGAAGGAATTGGGGGCTTTAGTGCCAGCAACTCTCACTCCTACGGTAGAGTGCCTGTCTATCGGTCGGATTTATGAAGCCTCTTTGCAGTGGGACTGGACTGAAGAAGAGCGGAAGCACATTAGCAGTTGCGCTCGTTGTCGCAGTGCTTTTAGCAAAGTTTCAAAGCAAGTCTGGCATCCCTCGTCAAGGCAACTATGGGACTATGTTGTGAGGAACCGATTGACGGAAAGCGAAAGGTTAGATATCCACTACCATTTAGAGGAGGACAGAGGCAGAAGGTGCACACCCATTGTTGAAAAGATTCTGCAGCCAATAGCGACCACATTGGGGTTTCTTATAGCGCGACAGCCACGACTTGAAGAAGAAGCCGTGCTATATAGAATAGCGTTTGAAGAAGCTGGAAAAGCCGTGCTTTGCCCTGCACCTCTCCCCTTGTCACTTGTATTTGCCATTGCGACCCCAACACCGATTGCTTTGACAATGGCAGGGTTTGCCAGAGAGGAAACTGAGGGGGTGAAAATCGCGGAAGGCGACTTTAAAGCGGAGTTGAAACGCGAACCAGAAGGCTGGATTGCCCGCGCCGAGGCATTTGATGTTCCTGAAGGCTTAAAGGTTAGGTTTGAATGGGTGACACCGGAGGGTGTTGCGAAAATTGTGAAGGAAGTAAAACTAAGAAGAGCGTTCCGAGATTGGTATTTTGCTGAAGAAAAAAGTTTGCCTCCTTAGAGGAACAACTTGGAGAAGGTTATTTTGTGGCAGTTCTGATATTTTCCTAAAGAAGGTTTATTCCGCCAATTCCGCTCATATGTATGCTTGACAAGCACCTTTCCTTACTGTGCTTTTTAACTTGCCAACCAAAGATACTTACCCGCTTGAATAGCTTGCCATCCCTTTTGTGTCAATCGTGGGACAGCATATCTTTGTCCTTGTAATTCTCGTTGCACAAAGCAAATATAGCCCTGACGGTGAAGCGCTTCAAAGGCTTGGTTGACTTTATTGTGAGCATTGTTAGCACCTCGCATCGCTCCAAACCAGGGACATCTTTGTGCCCGTCGCAGCCTGACCCTTCGCCTTTGCCCGTCGAAGGTGTGTTGAATTAGGGCATATTCTTCACCTAAAAGGATTCGCTTTAGAGCCTCCAAACCAAAGGGATAATCTAACCGCTCGTTCCACTCCACGACACGCAAAGCAAGATAAGATGGGTCAAGGACATCAACAATCTCCCTTATCTCTTCTACGCTCACTTCCCTCCAGGGAAGTTCCATGTTAGGATCGCAAAGATCGCAACAGGGTGAACGACGCTCTATTTGTTGCTCACCAAAATGTTCCAGCAAAAATTTTCGGCGACAATCGCCGGATCGAAGACTTTCTGCATATTGCTTTATCACCTCTAAGTTCCGCTCCATCTCGGCACGAATCCTGCGAACATCAGCGCTCTCTAAATCGATAGGTTGTTTTTGTTGCAACTTTTCCAGTGCCTCCAAAAAGTAGCCTCGGTCATAACGCCGATAAATCGCCCAACCCTTACCTGCCAGTTCCGTCAAAAATGCATCCAACTCTACCGGGTCGACTTTCAATTTCTTTGCTGCCTCTAAAATGTCAAGGAAAACATCTCGTCGGTCAGAAAGACCGAAGGTAGAGACTAAACCATCCAACATGGCTTGCTGCGTTTTTGAGATATTTTCCCTTAACCATTCCCAAGTGCGGTTAAGTAACACACTGCCTTTCAAAGCGAAGTTATATCCGCGCCTCACAAATCCTGCCTTCTCCAGAAAGTGAAGAGCCACATCCAATCGCTCTTCTTCAATGCCTGTCTCATCGCAAAGTTCTTCTGGAGAGACCAAAATGTGATTCTTATCATCCATGCGTTTCCTCAACGACTCCAATAAAGCATCAAATTCTTCTTGGCTTGGAAACGCCTGCTCAATGAAATAGCGTTGAATTCTTAGATCACTGTGATGATACAACAAAATGCAATATGCGGGTTGTCCGTCTCGTCCTGCCCGTCCCGCCTCTTGAAAATAAGACTCCACATCGCCAGGGATGTCGTAGTGGATGATATAGCGGATGTCAGGCTTGTCGATTCCTAAGCCAAAGGCTTTTGTCGCAACGATGATTCGGATGGTTCCTTCCAAGAAAGCTTCTTCCACATCCGCTCGACTTATCGGGTCCATTTGACCGTGATAACAACGCACATCGAAATGATGCAGTTTGAGCCAGCGGGTTAAGTCCTCTGCTTCCCGAACAGTCGCCGTGTAAACGATGGCGCATTCTCCTCGTTGTTGAACTGCTCGCAGAATTTTCAACAAGACACGACGCTTATCATTGCGACTTTTGATGCGGTCTGGGTTGCTGCGGTCATTAATGACGATGAACCTCAATTCAGGTCGGTCAACGGAGCGAGTGATGAGTTCAAAAGGTCGGAACTTGCCCAAACCTAATGCTTCTCGGATGGCTTGCTGGGTTTGGGCAGTTGCCGTTGCTGTTAAAGCAACGATGGGTGGACGGTCATCACCAAACATGTTAGGAATGCTCAGGAAATCGGGACGGAAATGATGTCCCCACATGTGGACGCAATGAGCTTCATCTACTACGATTTGCAATATTTTGCTTTGTCGGACAGCATCTATCAATGCAGGGTCGCGGATGCGCTCAGGAGCGATGTAAACTAACCGAACTTGTCCCATTCTCATCCGACGCAAAACTTCTTCTCGTTCCGCTGCGCTTTGACCGCTAACAATGTAGTCAACGACATGCAGACCTCTGGCTCTCAACTTGTCCACTTGATCACGCATAAGGGCAATGAGAGGTGAGAAGATCAAGGTAACTCCATCCCTTAAAAGCCCTGTGATTTGGAAGATGAACGATTTGCCAGCACCTGTCGGTAAGACTACCAAAACATCTTTGCCCGTCAAAACTGCTTTAATAGCTTGCTCCTGTTCTGGACTGCGGAACCCTTCAAAACCAAAAATCTCTCTCGTTGCCTCTAAAATCTTCTCTCTCCATCGCTCATATTCCCCCTCGCTGATAAAGTCAGGTAGGCGATACTTTTGAAGCAATCGTTCTATGTCTGTTATCGCTTCCTCTCGGATGCAAGGGAAGAAAAGCAACCGACGATCCCAATCAAAATGTTTAAGGTGCGGATTTTCCTTCATGTGACAGGCGATGACCTCATAAAGGGTCTGACGATTTTCTTCCGCCTCCTTCACTCTGTCGTCCCTAATGGCTGGTGGCAAGGAATCAAAGACCATCTGCCGATACAAAGCCGTCCGCAATCGTTTGTCCATGAAGAGCACCACACCCCAATCATCTTTCTTGCGAACGAGTCTCCCAAATCCTTGTTTGAGTTGCAGGATGGCTAAGGGAAGCAGATAATCCCGCCATTCACTCTTGCCCTTAGAGAAGACTTCTTCCCGCCTCGCTTCCACGACAGGGTCAGAAGGAGACGGAAACGGCAACTTCTCAATGACCAAGTAACTAAGAGAAGGTCCAGGCACATCAATCCCTTCCCAGAAAGACTTAACTCCTAACAAGACAGATTCTTCTCGCCGCGCAAATTCCTCTTTCAATTGCCATCGTGCAACTCCTTCCTGTTGCCAAAAGACAGGCAGGTTTGTGAGCGCTTTCTCTAACTCCGTCGCCACTTTTTCCATACGGTCTCTGGCAGTGTGAAGCACCAAACCTCGTCCTTCCGTAAATGAAAAAAGACATATCAACTCCTGAAGTAAGGCTTGAGTGAACTGTTCTATCTCCCTGTAATGAGCGCTAAAGCGCAGATAGTTAGGTAAAGCAAAAATTACTTGCTTCCGATAGGTCTCCTCAAAAGGATTTGGAAGTTGGATAAGATTATCGTCAGTGATGAAGCTGTGCAATCCTAACCTGTCAAGGAAAAATCCAAAACCCTTCTCAGCAACGGTTAAAGTCGCTGAAGTAAGAACTAAAGAACGACACTTCCGATAAACTCGTTCGTTCAAGGCTTCTCCGACACGGACAGGCGCTCTCTTTAACGCCCATTGAGAACCATCCGCATCGGATAATTCAACCCAGTGGACAACCTTTAGTGGGTCAAAATCTACACGCAGAATAGCCTCCAACAAAGTACACAAACCTTCCTGCGGGTCAAAAAGTCGCCGCCCAACAATTAGCAATTCTTTTACTAAACGCTTCGCTTCCTCTGTGTTTTTGACTCGAAGATGTTCTTGAACTTTCTCTAAATAAACTTTTAAATGTTTTAACTCCCTCAGCAAATCCTTGTGAGCCTCTGTCAACTGGCGCCATGATTGCCATCGGTATGGCGACGATTTTAAGCGTAAAGTTGCTCCATATCGGGAACCAATCTGAACACCCTCGCGCCGAAGACATTCCCGAAGATGTCCACCAAATTCCCTCACCATTCGCCGAACCAAACCCACCCAACGCATCGCTGCCCTCACAGCACTTTGTCCCTGTTCGTCACCGAGTAATTCCGCCATCGCTTGCACTAACAAACCGCGGTCATGACGAATCGTTAGCAGTTCATCTAAAACTGTCTCCAATGCTTCCCTTGAGACTTCCTCCGTCAATGCGTTAGTTGCTGCCTCCTCCAAATTGTGGGCTTCATCTATGACGAGATTTAGCCCTTCACCCCAATCGGGTTTTGACAGCAAAAGGGCATGATTGACGATGACGACTTCGGCGGTCTTCGCTTGCGCCGACGCTTTTGAGTAAAAGCAGTGATAAAAGTAGCGGCAATCGTTTTCATTGCACCATTCACTCTCAGATTGCACTTTTTCTCTCAAACGACGGGCTATAGGGAAACGCTGCTGCCACCAGTAACTCAGTTGTTCCAAGTCACCTTCTTTGGAACGCTCGGCAAAGCGAAGCAACATTAGCAAACTCAATTTCTCCTCAAAAGATACCTGTCCCGAACCTTTGCCCACAAAAGCGTCGCAAAACGCGTTCCAAAGTCGGGTCAGGCAAAGGTAGTTTGTGCGTCCCTTCAAAATAGCAACGGTGAAGTCAGGGATAACCTTGCAGATTTTTTCGCCTAACTCCCTTCTCAATTGGTCTTGCAAAACCTTCGTGTAAGTTGCCATCAAAACTTGCTTACCGCTCGCTTTGGCGTAGAGCACTGAAGGCAGAGCGTAAGCGATAGTTTTTCCCGTTCCTGTCGGTGCTTCAATCATTCCAAACTCGCCACGCCCTAAAAGCCTTGTCACTTCCCGAACCATTCGTTCTTGGGCTTCTCTCTGCTCCATTTGGAACATTTGCCTCATGCGTTCGTAAAACTCCATCACCGTCTTTTCATCAAAGGCAACCGATGGGTCTGGTTGACGCAAAGCAGTTGGTGTCGTAAATGGGTTGGGCAAATAAATCAAGTCACTCAAATCCTTTGGACATCCATCAAAATCAAGGGGCGCTTCAACCCAATCCCCTAAGTTATCGCTTAAAAGGCGAAGGCAGGCTTTATAGGCAGGCTTGGCTTGTTTTAAAGATGCCTGAGCCTCTTTGAGTAGGAGATGCAAAATGACGCAATCAAAAAGTGCCGAGTGAAACAGCGCTGTCAGATTGGTAACTCCCATTTGCGCGGAGATGCCCAACCGTTCATCCAGTTCCTTCACTTCATCCCATCGCTCCCCTTCTGGGACAAATCCGAAATGTTGAGCAAGGCGCTCTATAGCGTGGGATGAAAGTTCGGGAAAAGCCAAGCAAAGCAATTCCAGTGAGTCCACCAGCGGATGCTCGGAAAAACTTTCATCGTGCTTGCACAGAAACTGAATGTCAAAGAAAGCGTTATGAGCAATTAGTGGCAACTCCCCAATAAACTCTTTGAACTTCGTTATCGCTTGTTTTTGAGTTCCTGCTTCCCGAATGCGTCGCTCCAAATCCAACTCCCTGAAATGCAGGCGTTGTTTTAACGCTATGGGAATAGGTTCCGTTGGCACGCGGGCGAATTCGTTAAAAACTTCTACTGCTTCTCCGTTGATGACCTTTATAGCGCTGATTTGAAAGAAATCCCCTTGTTCGGGCTGAAGGGAGTTCGTCTCCAAATCAAAGACGACATAGGAAGTCAATGGTGGCAGGGAACGCAAAGTGGAAGGCTTTGCTTGCGGCTCTTCTTCAGAGAGTTCTTCATCAGTTGATGGCTCTGGTTCGGTGACCAACTCCCGCAGGGTGATTCGTCCGTCAGGGAAACGATAAAAGTCGTCGTGCCTCGTCAACTTCTCAAGGTCATCTTCTGTCACACCAGAAAAACCGCGCCTAAAAAGTTTTCGCCTCAATTCTGCAACGGTTAATCCATTCGGATGGTCTCTCAAGATTCGCTTAACCTCTTGTCCGACAGGAGAATTAATCGGAAACGACATAGATTTCACCTTCCGAATCTTGCTGTAATATAAAAGCCTTTCTCCTTCAACCATCTTTCTTTCTCCGAGCCTACATCAATCCGTTCATCCTTCTCCACAACAACGACGAAAGTCTCAGGATCGTAGAAAATGAAACGGGAAGCAAAAGGCTTTTTGCATAGCCATTTATCATCTATATATTCTAACTGTTCACAATCACTTAGAAGATGCTCTAATTCTGACAGGATTATTGCCTCGTCTGTTTCCTCGCAAATTATTCCCAATACTGATTTCAAAATTTCTCGAGCAGTTAGGCTAATTTCATTGTTGCGTAAGTACTCAATAATTACCCATAAGTGATTTTGAGACAAAACAATCCAACGGTCGTTCGGTAAACAGATAATACCATCTATATCGTTGATTGTGTGTAGTAAATGCGAATTAGCTAATTGCTCCATAAAAGCCCTTTCTGTTTCATTGAGTCTCCAGGCACTGGCGAAACTTTCCAACTGGCGCTCCAATTCAATATATGCTTTTATGTTACATAGACTGACTGGTTCTTTTGTCGTTACAAACAATTTATAAATTTCTGTTTGTTTACTTTTTATGAGTTCTTGCACATATCTTTCTATTCTCGTTTTTGTGTCTGGATATACTAATCGCCAATGATCATTTTCGCAGATGAATTTATCCGCCCTAGATTTTAAAACCCGTAACATCCCCTCCTCTTGGAGTTGATTATGCACTTTCCGCAAAAGTTGTAAAAGGAGTTTTGTAGGTATAGGACATCGTGCAAACCAAAAGATAAGTTCTGCTTTCGTAACAAAGGGACGAGCAGGATCAATGTGCCAAACGGTTAATTCCCATTTCCCGTCACTTGTTGGTTGAAAGCGAAACTGTTCTTGTTTCAAAATATCCTGCACTATTTGCTCCCCAATTCCTAGTTCCTTTGCTATTTCCAAAGTGCTCATCGGCTTATCCCGTTCGGCTATAAGAAGCCAGATTTGTTCACCATTTGGCTTCCGCATTGAGAGACACCACCCAAAGCCCAAAAGTAAATGGTGCTTGACCTCAGGATTGATCACTGCCTTAATCGCTTGGCAAGTTGCACCAGCCAGTTCAACACGATATCGCTGTAGGCGATGTCTAAATACCGGCTTGGGTTGTAGTGCCCTTGTTGGATAGCGAATTCCTTGAATGCTTTGACCGCTTCCACGATTTGCTGGGTGGCATCGTTTTGCCCTCTTTCTTCCACCACAACTGTTGCGATGATGGTGACAGCGACTAACTCCCTTGCCACATCCCAAAAGCGCCTCATGTCCTTTCCCTCCTGTAGCGTTGTTTTATCGCCTCTAAGCCTTGAACGCCCAGACTCTTAATAAGCCAGCGATCCACTATGTCCGTCAAGCCTTGATTATACACCACATCCAAAGCCCAACGCATATCCTCTTCTCGTTCTCGTTGACCGACGATGCGAATTGTTGGAGGACGCTCAGGTGATTTTCGGATTCTGGGTTTGTGATGCAAATAACGCCACTTTCCGCCACCTAACCTCTCGAAGCATCGGTATTGAGAAAGTAAAGACAGAACTGTTTTGGGGGAACAACTGCGGATGTGGAAGAAAACGGCGTTAAACAACTCCGTATGGTGCACCCCCTTGCCTTCGGGATCAATTTGTTGAAAGGCTTTACACATCGCCTGCAAAATGCTCATCCCTGCTTGATCTGCTTCTGCCCGGAGAGCCTCCACATCCTCTAACCGCAATTCCGCCACAACAAGATATGGATTACCTTCGTAGCGCATCTGGAAGTCTATTTCCTCACAGCAAAGTCGTCTTCGTTCGTCCAGCCGCATCAGTTTTGCTTTCACCGTTTTAGGTTGAGTTAATGCTCTCGGGAAAAGACGATAACGGAATTCGTCAATGCGCTCCAACCAGAGATAAGTGCCTGCAGGGATGCCATGCTCTTGCAAGGTTTGCGTAAACTGTTCCCTGTCTCTATCAAGTGCTTTCAAGGTTTTATCTTCACGATTAACCCAGAATTGGAGAGTCTTGTCCATGCAAATGATCTCAATGCCTACATACTTGCCTGGTGGCAAAAAGCATGAGAGTTCGCTCGTTAGCGGGAAATAGGCTTCCACAATGTGTTGGTAGGTTAGGGTCGGCAGTTTTATCGGTCCTGTCGGTGGGGGGAGGTTGCGCCAATCCTGCAGGCTCATCGTTATCATCGGGTCAGTGCGTTTTTCGCTCAGTTCCTCACCATAATAGGTAATGAGTTCTTGCTCAATCTCTGTCCTCGCTCCTTCTTCAATCTCTTCTAGATTTTGTTCTCCCTGATCATCCCGAATGATTGGCACATCAGGTCTCCTCTTGACCTTCCGCCCTAATCCTAAATTCTCCGCTTGCCCCCTGCTTATCCAACCTTCCGAGACCTGCACACATCCTTTTCTCAGCAGCCACTCTGTCACTGCCCTTTGAGTGGGTTCAGACCAATTGCCCAAAAAGCCTTTCTCTTGCAGGGCTTGCATTACCTCTTCCGTTGAGCACGCTTTGGCGTCCTGAAAGAGTTCGCTCAGCGCCTCCCAACAGCGTTTTGAGATAAAAGGGAGTTGCCTTTCAAAATCTGCCCTGTATTGCGCCACAATCTTTTCGGCAGCTTGCTCCAATTCTCCTTCCACAGGCAATCGCAACGATGGCACCTTTGCCCCATCAATCCCTGCCACTCGTTTCTGTCGCTCCCCTTCAAACTCAACAACTTGGAAGCGCCCTTGAGCGGGATTTTCGTCATCGTGCACCACTTTGACAGTCACTATTTTCCAAAGGTCAAAATTTCCGTCTTGTTCCCGATAAGGTAAAGCAACAACTTGTCCCTGTTCATAGCGATGTGAGGGATCATACAGTTCCACGCTGTCAGGTCGACTCTCCCACTCTTCTTGCCGCTTGAACAGGGCAATGACAATCTGCCGCAGTAGGCCCTGTTCATCACTGGCGTTACGCAGCGCCTCCATCAAGTCCTGCTCGTTAACTTGCAATGCCCTCCAATTAATGACCCTCACGCCACTTTACTCCTTCAAGCGAAGTCCTACTTGTGCACCCCTTTCCAAGATTTCATGATAGCGCTCAAGCGAAAATCTGTCAAGTGAGCTCGAACAACTCAATGCGGGTTCAAATCGCCCATAACCTCGCAAACAGCCCAGTTGTCATCATCCTCGCCCACAATGAATGCCGATAGCGGTTGCAATGCGTTGCCTATCAAGTTACATGCAAATGCAAGGAAATCACACGCAATTTGCATGGCAGATTGCCGCCTCTCTTCACTCAGTTCCGAAGGAACTAACACGGCAATTGCACCTCATCTTCAAAGCAGCGATGCGAACTTTACCCGCAACCCAGAGCCTGACTATCTAATTGTCCTCTCATGGTCAGGTCGGAATCTATAAACCTTAATGCTGCTAAATTATCCTTTATATGTTAAAGCGATCAAGCCCAAAAGTATCGCCGTTGTGATGCACAGCAAAATCTTAAATTTTTCCGAAGTCACTAAAGGTCTCTTGCCACCTGTGCGGAAGAGCAACCACAACCCGTAGCCAGCCGTTAAGATAACCCAAAGTAGCCACACGATAATCAAGTTACGGCGCTCCGCTTGCGGGTTAATGGCAAAAGCGAAAGGCAACAAAATTAAGGTTACGAAGGGTGCTCCAAGAACAGCAGCGATGCCAGCCCTTAACCATGATTTCCATGCAGGTTCAGTAAGGGTAGGCATGCGAACTTCTGGGGGCAGCAAGACTTTTCCTATCAACCATACAATTAAAGCGCTAAGCACTGCCACGAGCCAACCAACCTTAAGGGACTTCAGTTCTATTTGTTTTATCATTTCATTGCTTGCAGGGGACGACGGCAATTTGTAAATTTCCTGCATAAGTGCCCCACTGACACAGCAATAAAGAATACAAGGAAGGGTGATGAGACAAGTACAAAGGGCAGCAACCGAACAACCCCAGTTTAGCCATCCCATCATGCTCCTTACAGTCCGGTTGCCAGCCAGAGCAACGCCACAGTAGGGATAGAACTTTGCTTCTAGCCTAACGGGTTTTTCGCATTTTGGACATCTCACTCTCACCTTATCATCACCTTCCCTTATCTTAAAGCAAGTGGGGCAGAGGCACAAAGATTGGCATCAGCTTTCCCGAACCGACCGTCTCCCCGCCCCCCCGCTTCGCTTTGGCGGGTCTTTAGGTTACATTCATCGCCGCTTCAAATATTCTCGCATCGCCTCGGCGACGAGTTCCTGAAATGTTCGCCCCTCATCGATGGCTTTGTGCTTAAAGGTCTTAACCAAATCAACAGGTAGCCGAATTGTCACCTTTGTCATCCTCTCAAGACCCTCTGATGCCTCAGCCTCGGCTCTCGTTCCTCTCGGCTCTAATTGCTCCATGACCCTTATCCCTTTCCTTCCAAGTTCCGCTAAGGTATCCTCTTTTCTTTTCCTCACTTCTTCTTCACCCTCCTTTCGATGGCTTCAGCGATTTGCTCAATTTGCTGTGCCCACTTGCTTTCAGGGGCGAGAATGTGCAGCGGTTTCCTTTCCAGTGCGGTCTCTTTGACCCTAACGGACTTGGAAAGCACACCTAAAAATTTCCCCTCTCCCATGAGTTGCTTAACTGACTCGATAACCCTTTGAGTTATCCTCGTGTGTTCCTCGGCTAAGTTCACAACGACGCCCAAAACTTCCACCATCCTTTTCTGTTTGCTCGAAAACTCAACCAAATTCTCAACCAACTGAACTATCCCTGCAACGGCAAAGGGGGATGGGTCAACGGGGGCAACAATGTAGTCGCAGGAGAGAATGGCTGCCCTCGTTAAGGGTCTCCAACCCGTCGGGGTGTCCAAAAGGATAAGGTCAAAAGGTAATGAGCGGATTACTTGGGAAGGCAAAAGAAGGTCTGGGTTCGTCCCTCTCATGTCCCAACTTACCAGTTTGCTGTCAGCCCCCAAAAGCCAGAGGTTCTCGGAGACTTGAAAGGGTTGAGGCGATTTCCGGGAAAAGAGACAACGGGTTTGGGACTCCTCGGGGAGGCTTTCGGGAGGCAAAAAAGCGAAGGTCAGGTTGCCCTGAGGGTCAAAATCAATTGCCAAAACCCTCTTACCCCTATCAGCCCAAAGGGAAGCCAAGTTGTAAGTTAAAGTCGTTTTCCCGACCCCGCCTTTCAAACTGGCAAAAGCGATGATGGCCATTTAGATCACATCCCCCTCTGGGTTCACGGCTGCCATACGAATGGATTGACTTACGTATGGCTCACATTTCTTTAGACATCGTTTCCCTCCCCTTCGTTTCCTCTGGAGAGATCGGCTCAATCTCAATGTTCGTTTTAGTCCTAACCCTGACCCGAAAGATGGTTCTACAATGGGGACAACGGATAGCGGTGATGCCTTCCTTAGTCATCTGAAGCGCTAAGGGTTTCAGCCTCCATCTTACCGCTGCACCAATTTTTCCCCAGAACTTCCTCGATAGCCGCTTGCGATACTTCCCATCGTTGATGGCGTGACAGAGGGTTGTTTTGTCGTAGCCCGTCATTTCCGCCATCATCTTCAAAGGGATGCCAGCCCTTTCCATCCAATCGCTCCAACTCACGCCCTTAACCCCCTTCCCGCGGACGGCGTGGGCTCAAAAAGGGGTAGCGCAATTTCATTGCACTCGCCCTCAGAGCCACTCCTTTAGACAAACCCCATCAAAGCCTCGCCCCCATACAAACAAACCGCTCCTAAAGCCTTCTGGCGGGAGATAGCAACCCGCCTGTGTGCTCATTTGGTCGGGCGTCAGGATTGGTCTATCAGGCTGATGGACTTCAAAGTGCGTTGCCACAGATTTCAGGTCATAATGTCGCAGGGCTTTGGCAGCATAATCCCAGCGTGCGACAAGGTGAGGTGTGTCAACAATTCGGATAGGCAGGTCTGTGACAATGGCGGGGTAATCAAGCGGGTCGCCACGCAGCGTGCCTTCCGTCGCAGCAACCCGCCAACGCTTGATTTTGCCATCTTCATCCCTTAGAAAGCGGAATGGGCAAGCAACCCGCAACTTTTCGGCACGCCAAATCAGGAATGGCAGGTCAAAATCAGTAATGTTGTAGCCTGTTAAGATGATTTCGTCCAAACCGTTGCAGACATCCCGCAGGTAATTAAAGACTTCGGCAATCAATTTCGCTTCGTCGGGATAGGCGATGATTTTGGCATCAACTTCCCTGCTATCAATGTAAAGCGCCACGCCACAGGCAAGGATGCGCCCACGCTGCGGATCTAACCCGACAGTTTCTAAGTCAAGCACGCCGACAGGCGGGATTGGAACGCTTTCTATGGCAGGCAGGATGATTTCGGGAATGGCGTCTATATCCAGCTAACACTTAAGGTCATCGGTCGCAACGATTTCGGTTTTCCCTTGCCATGCCAACTTAACACTTCCGTCGGGCTGCCTTGCGGTCATCCGCAGGGAAGGGGTTGGGTCGGTCGGGGCTTCCTGCGTCTTGAATTTATCCGAATAAATTCGGGTTTCGGGCACAGGTTGGGCAGGTGGGAAAGTTAATTTCGGCGCCGAAATTAACTCTTTACCACCCAACATCGCTGCCACCATCGCCATCATCGTCGTCGCCATCTAAATCCCGTTTCTTTACCTTATAAAGCCGTCCGCAGTCAATGCGGGCTGCCGTCCCATCAACTTCTGGCTCAAGGGGTTCGCTGCATTCAGGGCAAAGGGGCTCAGAAATGGTCGGAAGGTCGGGAGCGCCGAAGGAAGCAAGCCATTCCTCTGTGCTGATGGTGGCAGGCTGGTCGGAAGGTTGGGCAGGTTGGTCGGTTGAAGGCGGTTCGGTCGCAAGGCGACGGGCAAGGCGGGAGACCTTAGCCTTGCTGACGCCGAACTTGTGGGCAAGGGAGCAGACTGGGACTGGGTAACCTGCCGAAATGAAAGCGCAGATGGCATCCGCAAGGGTGAAACAAACCGCACAGTTCATTTGTGTCTCAGGATCGGTGTCTTCGTTTCCTATCTCCTTCTCACAAATGTAGTGTGCGGTTTGTTTCACTTCCGCCAGCAACTTCCTCGCCCAGTTCCGATGGACGCCCAAGACTTGCGCCAGCCAAGCGGGCTTGGGGTCTTCTCCGACCACTTCCCGATAGAGCCTGACCGCCTCGGCAGCCTTTGCCAGCCTCTCCGCTGCTGCTTTCTGCCTCAGGGCATTGGCGACCGCAGCGCCTCGCTGGCGTCGGCGTTGCCAATCTTGCCAAACCTCTTGAGGTAGGACTTTCTCAGGCGGGAGGACGATGGGGTTTAGGGCTTCAGGAAGCGGTTCGGTGTCCAAGACAACCATGTAGCATTGTTCGGAGCGCCTTCCCTGCCTCAAACGACCTGCCGCTTGAAGGTAGGCTATCTCTGCCTCCCGCCTGACAGCCTTTGCGAGGTCGGGGTTGGCAAATTCCTTAAGCACGACCCAGTATTCGCTAGACATCCTCGCTTTCCGAAGCGCCCTTTTCTTCTCTCCCGCTTTATGCCTTTCGGCAGCGATGCTCCCTATGTTCCTGTGAGGCAGTCCTACGACGACCAAGACTTGGACGCCTGCGTCGTAGAAGGCGTTTGTGGCTCGGTCGTCACGCCCAAACCAACCCACGACAGCCTCTTTGCCGAACATTTGCTGTGCAATGGGGGCTGCGCCTTTGTGGGTCAGAACGCCTACTTTAGCCTTGGCGGGCAGCCAACCTTTCCTCTTAAGGGCTTCCACGACTTGCTTGGCTGTCCAAAGCCAACGGCGTTGGGCGTCGGGTCGGGCTCGGTGGGAAAGGGCGCCGAGGGGGACTTGGTAGACGGTCGGGAACTTTTCTGGCTCGTCGCTTTTGACGATGGCGAACATAATGTCCGGAAGCCGCTCTAATTCTGCAGGGGCTGTTTCGGCG
>Ga0080007_1074650_pt1 | contig 15133 bp, 15 predicted proteins | sample OctOCTMetagenome_FD_69210 | JGI IMG/M metagenome (GOLD analysis project Ga0080007, IMG submission 69210) | Hot spring and microbial mat streamer communities from Octopus Spring Streamers, Yellowstone National Park, USA - OCT_B (SPADES... | ecosystem: Environmental > Aquatic > Thermal springs >...
TATTTTAATTTTTTCAAGAAGTTCATTAATAACTTCTAAATCAAAAGGATAAACTTTTAGACTTTCAACAATAAATCCGCTTGAAGTTAAATTTGGTCTTATAAGATAAATTTCCTTTATTTTTTCTTGTTCAATTAAAAGTTGTAAATAACTTAAAAGCTCCTTAGCAAATTCTTCGGGCAAGACATTTTCAAATTTACTAAAGCTAAAAAGAAGCTGATATTTCTTTTTAAAATATTTTTCTGCTTTCAGTCCGATAGTTCCTAAATAAAAATCTCCGCTTAAAAATTCTTCTGTTTTTTTAAAAATAAGATAATCAAAACTTCCTGCTAAGCCCCTATCTGAAGCAATGCAAATGATTAATTTTTTACCTTTTTCATTCACCTTTAAATTTAAAAATTCTTTAGAAGTTTTAGAATGTCTTTTTAATACTTCTTGAAAGATATCTAAAAGATAAAAAACATTAAAAATAATACGAGTAATTTTCTGATAAACTTTCTGAAATTTAATAGCAGAGATGAGGCTAACTGATTTAGTAATTTTTTGAAAATTGGTTAAAAATTTTATCCTTTTTCTTATAGCACGTAAATTTTTTGCTTTCATTTTTTAATTTGTTCAAAAAAGTAAATTAATACTTCTCTAATCCTGTTTTCCAAATCTTCATCCAAATCTTTTTTATCGATAATTTCATCCAAAATCTCTTTCTTCTCTGTTTCTAAGTAATGTAAAAGTTCTTTCTCTATCTCTTTAATTTTTTCTAATTCAAAATCATCGAAAAAGCCATTATTAGCAGCATAAATTAAAATAGCAATTTTTTCAAAGGTTAGTGGGTTAAAGTTTTCTTGCTTTAAAATTTCCATCAAAACTCTTCCTCTTTTAATTTTTTGTGTAATTTCAGGAGGAAGTTCAGTAGAAAGTTTAGCAAATTCTTCTAATTCTCTAAATTGAGCTAAATCTAGCTTCAGTTTACCAGCAATTTTTTTCATAATTTTTGTTTGTGCTTTCGATCCTACACGAGAAACAGAAAGACCAATATTAATTGCTGGTCTAAAATTAGCTTTAAAAAGATCTGTTTCTAAATAAATTTGACCATCTGTTATTGAAATTAAGTTTGTAGGAATATAAGCAGAAATATCTCCAAGTTGGGTTTCGCAAATAGGCAAAGCAGTTAAACTGCCGCCTTTTTTTAGTTTTGCTGCTCTTTCTAAAAGTCTTGAATGGGTATAAAAAATATCTCCTGGATAAGCTTCTCTACCTGCTGGCCTTTTTAAAAGCAAAGAAAGTTCCCTCCATGCCCAAGCATGCTTTGTTAAATCATCATAAATTACTAAAGCGTCTTTACCTTGATCTCGAAAATATTCTCCAATAGAGCATCCTGCATATGGAGCTAAATAAAGCAAAATTGGTGGATCTTCTGAGGTTGTAGCGACGATAATTGTGTATTCTAAAGCCCCTTCCTTTTTTAAAATTTCATAAAGCCTTCTAATCTTTGACATTTTTTGACCAATAGCAACATAAATGCAAATTGGCGTTTCTAAAGGATCATTTTTTTGATTTAAAATAATGTCAAGAGCAATTGAAGTTTTACCAATTTGCCTATCACCTAAAATAAGCTCTCTTTGTCCTCTACCTATAGGTATTAAAGCATCGATAATTTTAATTCCGGTATGAAGTGGAGTCTTAACATGTTCCCTTTCGATAACACTAGGGGCTTTTCTTTCTAATGGATAAAATTCTTTTGCTTCGATATTCCCTAAATCATCTAAGGACCTTCCTAAAGGATCAATAACTCTACCGATTAAAGATTCTCCTACTGGTACTTGAATAATTTTTTTAGTTCTTTTCACAATATCACCTGGTTGAATTTTAGAAAAATCACTTAAAGCTGCTGCTCCAATGAGACCCTCTTCTAAATTTAATGCAAAAAGAGGAATATTTTTATCTTCAACAACTAACACTTCTGAGGCAAATGCTTTATAAAGTCCGGAAATCCAAACTATACCATCACCAACCTTAATAACTTCACCTGCTTCTTCAAGTTCAGGCTTAGCTTCAATTTTTTCTAATTCTTTTTCTAATTTCTCTATTAAAAAATTTAAATCCTCCATTACCCAAAAGAAAATATATTCTTAATTAAATTTTTGAAAGAGAAATCTAATATACAATTTGACGTTATTAATCTTCCTCCTAAAATTAACTCCTGATCGATATTTTTTTCTATAACTTTGACATCGAGATTAAACTTTTCTTTTACCATCTTTTCAATTTCCTTTTCATCATAATCAAAAGCTAAAAATAATTTTGCTGGTTCACGGCCATTTAATTGTATATTTTTCAATTTCAAATACTCAACAATATTTTTAATAATATGAGCTTTACCTTCATTTCTTAAATTTTCAATTAATTTATCTATTAATCCTTCTTTATTTTGCTTTACTAAACTAATTATCACTTCTCCAAAAATTTTTTCTTCCATTACTTTGATGTTATAATTATAACGAAAAATAAGAAGTTATTAAAATAGTTGTATGCCAGAATTCCGTTCATTAGAAAAACCATCTGGAAAAGAAATAAAAGAATTAATTAGAAAACTTGAAGGTTATCCCAAAATAAAACCACGACTCACATTTCCTTTTGTGTTGAATGAAAGAAGAAAAAGCTCTTTAGAAATGTTAAGAACTGGTAAAATTAATTTAAACAAAGTTATTGAACTTCTAAAAAGCGATGATTTTGTAGAAATTATCGCAGGCCTTTACTTTCTTAAAAGAGTTAGTCTTTCTGAAGAAAACAAAAAGATTATTTTCCCTATCCTGCAAAATCTGAGTAAATATAACCTTAGAGAAATACGTGAATTAGTGGCTCAGATTTTAGAGAATTTTGGTGAAGAAGCAATACCTATTTTAAAGGAATTGAGCAATGATGAACATGTTTCTGTTAGTATGATAGCTGCCCAAACTATAGTAAATATTATTGTAAAAAGCGAGAGTGAGGAAAAACTTGCTATTTTAGAAAAATTAAGTAGAGATAGTAACGAATATATACGCGAATCTGTAGTCAGAGCTTTAAGAAATTTTGGCGAAGAAGCAATACCTGTCTTAGAAAAGTTAAGCAGAGATGAAAGTAGTCTTGTTCGAGCAGCGGTAGCTCAAGTTTTAGGAAATCTAGGAGAAAAAGTATTTCCCCTTTTAGAAATATTAAGTAGAGATAATAGTCCTCTTGTCCGTGCAGTTGCAGCTAAATCATTAGGAAATTTAGGAAAAAAAGCTCTTCCTATTTTAGAAAGACTAGGTAGAGATGAGTATTATTCAGTCAGAGCAGCAGTAGCCGAAACTTTAGAAAATTTTGGTGAAGAAGCAATGCCTATTTTAGAGGAATTGAGCAAAGATGATGACGAAAATGTTATTATATTAGCAGTTCAAACTAAGATAAAAATTCTCGCGAAAATAAAAAATGAAGAAGAATTATTTATTATTCTAAATAGTTTAGCTAGAGACAAAAGTTTGTATGTACGTTTAGCTTTAGCTCAATCTTTGGGTAATTTAGTCGAAAAAGCTCTTCCTATTTTAGAAATATTAAGCAGAGATGAACATCCTCTTGTTCGCGAGGCTGTAGCTCGATCTTTGAGTAATTTTGGCAAAAAAGCTCTTCGTATTTTAGAAAATTTAACTAAAGATAGTAATTGGGATGTTAGAAAGGCAGCTAAATTATCTATAGCTATAATTAGGGGCGGCGGATATAAGTATCTTATTTCTACTCAGAAACCTTTATTTGCCACTCCAGAAACAGAAGCTTTAATAAAACGAATTAGAACTTTAGAGGGAATAGTAGAAAGATTAAAAAATAGATTTGGTGACGAATTTATAGGTCTTATAGCTTTGGGAAGTATATCGAAGGGTTACTTTGTTGAAGAAAGCGATATTGATTATGCGATTATAGCTACAAATAAGAATGTATTAAAAGAATTTAAAAGAATGGCGAAAAAAGAATCTATAATACTTGATTTTGGATATTATGTTGAGATTAATCAAGAAAACGAAATTTTAAAATGTGTTATTGCTGAAGGAGTAGAGGAAATTTTAACAGACGAAGAAGTTTTATTTTGTGGTATATTTTTTGGAGACCCGGGGAAATTAAAAGAGATTCAAAAAAGAGCAATTCAGCGTATGACATCAAAAAGATGGGATAATATTCGAAAAAAAATTATGAGAGAAGAAACGGATTTAGAAAAATTATGTGAAAGGTTAAAAATACCAGAAGAAGAAATGGAAAGGTTAATATTGGCTACTATTCTTTTGCGTGTTCCTCCTTCATATAATGAGGCAAGAAAATTATTGGGTTTACCAGTTCAAGAACATGACATTAACAAATAATTCTTTATCTTAACATTTTCTTAATAAAATCCTCATTTAATTCTTCATTGCCAAAAACCTTTTTAGAAACTTGTAATAAAATGTGTGGTAATCTTTCGTTCAATTCAGAATAAAATTTCTGTTCTAATAGTTCCTTTTCTTTATTTAAATTAGAAATCATTTTTTCTCTCATATCAGAAATTTCTTTCATTACTTCTTCTAATCTTTTTCTTTTCATCTCTTCAATTTCTAACAAGGCTTTTTCTCTTTTTTCAGAAATTTTTTTTAAGATAACGCTTCTTAATTTTTTCACTCTTCTTATAAGTTTTTCTGATTCTTGCCATTTCTTCAAGCCTTCATATATTTTTTTCTTTCTTTCTTCCATCACTTTTTTTAAAGGGTTAAATAAAAACTTATAAAGAAGAAAAAAGATTAAAGCGAAATTTATTATCTGAGCTATAAGTATCTTATAATCAATTCCGAAAGATTCTAAAAGTTTTTCCATTATGTAAATTTAACAATTAAGGCTACAACTAAAACATAAATAGCAATAGCTTCGGCAAAAGCAATCGCCAAAATCATTGCTGTTTGAATTTTTGAAGCTGCTTCAGGATTTCGACCTATTGCTTTCATAGCCTCTGATCCTATTTTACCTATCATCAAAACAGGAAAAATTACACCTAAAATGATAGTAAAAGCAGGAGCAAGAGTTTTTAAAATTTCCGGACTCATTTTAATCAGTGATGACTAAAAGCGACCTTTAAAAATATACTCGTTAATGTAAAGAAAATTAATGCTTGGATAAAACCAACAAAAATTTCTAAAATTAAGAAAGGAAAAGGTGCTAAAAATGGAATTAAACTATTAACTACAATAAGCAAAACCTCACCTGCTAATATATTACCATATAATCTAAAACTAAAAGAAAGAATTTTCGAAAATTCAGAAAAAAGCTCTAAAATACCTATAGGAGAAAGATATTTTTTTATAAAATCAAATTTTAATTTAGAAAGAGCTATAAAATTAACTCCCATTACAGAAATTAAACCTAAAGCTAAAGTCATATTTAAATCTGAATAAGCAGTTCTTAAAAGATGAATTTTTTCTTCGTGATGTTTTATGTAAATGCTCCCAAAACCTGGTAAAACTCCAAACCAGTTAGAAAGAAGAATATAAATGAAAAAAGTAAAACAAAAAGTAAATAATTTGAGATTCTTTATACCGGTAATGTTTTTCCAAAAATTATAAAATCCTTCGAAAATTATTTCAAGTAATGCTTGGAGGTTGTCAGGTGTTTCTTTTATTCTCTTTCGCAAAATTAAAACTATAAAAACTATAAAAAATAAAGAAAGTAATGATGCTAAATAAGTATTAGTCAAATTAAATCCAAAAATTTCCAAAACTTTTTCTGCTTTGAGTTGGATCATTTATAAGTTAATTTTAAACTAAAAAATCGATTAAAATAAAAATAAGATGGGCTCGTAGCTCAATGGCAGAGCGTCTCGTTCACAGCGAGAAGGTTGCTGGTTCGAATCCAGCCGAGCCCACATTATTATGAAAATCTACATTGGAACTTCTGGGTGGCAGTATTATCATTGGAAAGGAAAGTTTTATCCTGAAGATTTGCCTTCTAAAGATTTTTTAAAATTTTACTCAAAATATTTCAATACTGTTGAAGTCAATACTAGCTTTTATCATTTTACTAAAAAATCTACTTTTGAAAAATGGATTACACAGATAAATACGGATTTCGAACGGATCAATACGGATAAAAATTATAAGCGAATAAATTCGGACTCTAAACGGATAAAAACGGATAAAGATAATCTGCATAAATCCGTTTTAGATCCGCGTAAATCCGCGGGATTTCTTTTCTCTATCAAACTTCATCGACTTTTTACTCATTTTCGAAAATTAAAATTAAACAAAGATGATAAAAGAATTTTAAAAGAAACAATTGAAACTTATAAAGTTTTAGGGAAAAATTTGGGGCCGATTTTAATTCAGCTTCCTCCAAGTTTAAAAAAAGATTTGAAAGTTTTGGGAAAGTTTTTAAAAAATTTTGAAAGCCGCGGATTGACGCGGATGAAAACGCGGATAAACGCGGATAAAATACCTTTAAAACTCGCCATTGAGTTTCGTCATAAATCTTGGCTTGATAAAGAAACTTATGATTTTTTGAAAAAGAAAAAAGTTACTTTTGTCATTTCAGATTCACCTCGTTGGCCTACTGATATTGTTAAAACAACTGATTTTGTTTATATAAGATTTCATGGCAAACCAAAACTTTTTGCTTCAAAATATGAAAAAGAAGAACTTCAAAGATATGCAAAAGAAATAAAAAAATTAAAACCTAAAATTTTATTTGCCTATTTTAATAATGATGCTGAAGGTTATGCTGTCGAAGATGCTTTAGAATTTCAAAAACTTTTCTAATTTCTTCTCCTTCTCTTAAAATTTTAATTTTCTTTTTTCTTAAATCAATTAAAGTTGATGGTTTAGAAATTAAATCTCCTCTATCTAAATAAAAAACCTTATTACCAAAATATCTTTTTGCTTCTCTAATATTTTTTGCTGGCTCGTAACTTTCCCAATTTGCTGAAGGAGCAATAAGGGGTCCAGAAATTTTTAGAATATTTAAAATTAATTTTTCTTTTGGAAGTCTAAAAGATAAAGAATTAGTACCACGGTGAAGATACTCCATAGATGAACGCTGATTCAACACAGATGAACGCTGATACCTATTAGATTTATTATTTTTATTACCCGCGTTAATCAGCGTTGTATCTGCGTTAATACGAGGTGATAGTACCACACTAATTTTTCCTGGCCATAATTTTTCTAAAATTTTTCTTTGCCAAGATTTCAATTTAACATTAAATTTCATTAAATCATCAAAACTTGAAATTAAAATTATGCAAGGTTTGTTTGGATTCCTTTTTCTTAATTTATAAACTTTCTCAACTGATTTTCTATTAAAAGCACTTGTACAAATTCCATAAATAGTATCAGTAGGAATAACTCCAATTGCTCCTTCTTTTAAAAGAAGTGCAGCCTTCAGCCAATCTAAATCTTCCCTTCCCATATAACCACCAACTAAATTATCATTTCTGATAACACGATGACAAGGAACATCTTGAGGGCTGTTTTTTAAAATATTAGCAACAGCTCTATAGGCTCTTTCATTACCTGCTTTTTTAGCAACCTCTTTGTAAGTTAAAAAATATCCTCTTTTAATCTTTTTAACAACTTTAAAAACTTTTTCTTTAAATGACATATAATTAATTATATTATAATTTCTAATTTCATTTATGTGTGGCATCGTTGGCTATTTGGGAAAAAATAGAGCTGAAGAGATTATCTTAAATGGGCTTAAAAAATTAGAATATAGAGGATACGATTCTTGGGGATATTTGATTTATGATGGTAAAGAATTATTTTTAGAAAAGAGAGTTGGGAAAATTTCTGAAGTTAGCGAAAGAGGGAAAAATGGCTTTGTTGGTATCGGGCACACAAGATGGGCAACTCATGGAGGAGTTACGGAATATAATGCTCATCCTCATTTTGACTGTCAAAGAAAAATTTTTGTTGTTCATAACGGAATAATTGAAAATTATGATGTTTTAAAAAATTTACTCATTAAAGAAGGACATAAATTTAATTCTGAAACAGACACTGAAGTTATTTCTCATTTAATTGAAAAATTTTTAAAAGAAGGAAGTGATTTTGAAACAGCTATATTTAAAACTGTAAATTCTATTAGAGGGAGCTTTGCTTTGGTTATTTTTAATTTAGATGAACCAAAAAAATTAATAGCCATTCGTTTTGCTAGTCCATTAATTTTAGGCAAAAACAAAGAAGAAATTGTTGTTGCTTCTGATCCTTTGCCAATAAAACTTGTTACTAATGAATTTGTACCTTTAGGTGATGGGGAAATTGCTTTTATTGAAGAAGATAAATTTTATATAAAAGATTTTAAAAATAATCATGTAGAAATAAAGATGCAAAAAATTGATTGGGATTTAGAAGAAATTGAACTTGGAAATTTTCCTGATTTTATGCTTAAAGAAATTTATGAAGCGCCAAAAGCAGTTAGAAATACTTTAAGAGGAAGAATAATTCCCGAAAAAGGAGAAATAAAATTAGGGGGTTTAGAACTTATTGAAGATAAATTAAGAAAAATTAAAAAAGTAATTTTAACAGCTTGTGGAACTGCTTATTATGCTTCGCTTGTTGGTAAGCTTTATTTAGAAGAATTTAATGATTTAGAAGTTGACTCAGAAATTGCTTCAGAATTAAGATATAGAAATTATAAATTTAATGAAGAAACATTACTTGTAGCAGTTTCACAATCAGGAGAAACTGCTGATACTTTAGAAGCAGTAAAATCAGCTAAAGAAAAAGGAGCTTTGACATTAGGAATAATTAACGTTCCTGGATCAACTATTGCTAGAACTGTTAGTGCTGGTATTTATACTTATGCTGGGCCAGAAAGAGCAGTAGCTTCAACAAAAGCTTATTTTTCACAAATTACCGCTTTACTTCTTTTAAGTTTATTTTTGGGGTTAAGAAGAAACTTATCTCATCAAAAAGTAAAAGAAATTTTAGAAGAATTAATTTTAATTCCAGAAAAAATGGAAGAAATTTTAGCTTTAGAAGAAAAAATAAAAACTTTGGCTTATGAAATTAAAGATTCTAAAAGTATGCTTTATTTAGGGAGAAAATTTAGTTATCCGGTTGCTTTAGAGGGAGCTTTAAAAATGAAAGAAATTTCTTATATTCATGCTGAGGCTTATCAAGGAGGAGAAATGAAACATGGACCATTAGCATTAGTTGAAGAAAATTTTCCTGTTGTTTTTATTGCTCCAAAAGATAGCCTTTATCAAAAATCACTATCAAATATTGAAGAAGTAAAAGCAAGAGGTGGGAGGGTTATTTTAGTTACTGATGACTCTGAAACAAAAATAGAAAATGATAATATTTTTGTTCCAAAAACAATAGAGGAATTAACTCCTCTCCTTACAACTTTGCCACTTCATCTTTTAGCCTATTATACAGCCAAATTTTTAGGAAGAAATATCGATAGACCAAGAAACTTAGCTAAAAGCGTCACTGTGGAATAATTTCTAAAAATTAACAAATTTCATGATTATTTTTAAAAAATGTAATTTAAAATTAATAGTATCCGTCGAAAATTAAAATTTTGTATATATAAATACAAAAATGTTTTTCAAAAGCCCGCAATTTATTTTTATTTCAGTAATACTTTTGGTTCTTATTTCGGTCGGTGGGTATTTGGGATATTCTTATCTTAATAACACGCCAGAAAAGGTCTTTTTAAAATCTGTAAACAAATTCTTACATATTAAATCTTTTTCTTTTGATGGCAATTTTTCACTTTCTTTTAATCCAAAAGATCTCACTAAAAATGCAACATTACAACAAAATCCTTTTGGTTCCTTAGGTAGTCAATTCAATCTACCATTAAAAGAAAAAGTTAATTTAAATTTAGATTTTAAAGGTGATATAGAAGGAGAATCTACTTCAACATTAAAATCCCAAGGTTATTTTTCTTTTTCATCTGATTTTCTTCCTTTTGAATTTAAATTAGAATATATCGCTCTTCCAGATGGTCTCTATCTTAGGCAAAAAAATTTAGATTTTTTTCTAGCAACTTTTTTCCCACCAGAATTTACAAAAAAATATCTTTCTGATTGGATAAAAATTGATTACAAGAAAATAAATGAACTTCAAAAAATTAATCCTTCCTTTAAAAATGTAAACAAATATTTAAAAGCTGAAGTTTCAACTTATGATACTTTAGATTATTTAAACAAAGTATATAATATTATTATGAGATCAAAAGTCTTAGTTGTTAAAGATGAGGGGAAAGAATCTTTGGGTAATATACAAGCAAGAAAATTTTCTGTTACTTTAGATAAAGAGAAAATTTTGCCTACTCTTAAAGAAATAAACGAAATTTTACCACAAGAAGCAAAACTCAAAGAAAATGAACTTAAACAAATTAAGGAAGAGATTAAAAAAATAGAAAAGATGCCTATTATTTACTTTTATGTTAATCCTTCTAATGAACTTATATATAGAATAAGCTATTCTGAAGAAATCAAAACAAAAGATTTAGAATACCCTGTTTCTTTAAATTTTAAAGTCGACTTCAATAATCATAATAAAAAGTTTGATATCAAGGCGCCTCAAAGTTATATTGAATTAGAAAAAATTTTAGAAGATATAAGTAAAAATATATTGAATCAAATGTATTTCGAAATACCTACCTCTTCTCTACCCTTAAACAGTTCTTTACCATTAACCACTTCTTCTCCGCTTTTTGAATTCTAAAAATTTATTCTAAATTTTGTTCTCTTTTTACGTTTTTTATTTGGTTATAAAGAGTAAACATATAAACTAAAGAAAAAACATGAATTGCGTAATTTAATATTATTGAAAGTAAAGATGGAATTATAGGTGATATTTTACCTAATATAAATAAAATAATGTAAAAAATAACTGAAACTACAAATAAAATAACTACTAATGTCAAAATCCTTGCGAATACTTTCCACCACAAACCTTTAACATATTCACTGCTCTTCCTTAAAGCTGATCTATAATAAATTCCTTCAAGAGAAGCAACGAAAGGTACAAAATAAAATCTTACAAATAAGATAACACCTGGAATGATGAACAGAAGGGAACCTACAAAAATAATTAATCCGCTTAAAAGTAATGTAAGACAAAAAGAAATTAATCCTGATGCTGACGCTTTATAAACATCTAATAGTTTTAGTTCTTTCGAAGATAGTCTTAGTATAGAAGCTCTATAAGCAAATGTATTTAAAATAAATAACGAAGATATTACCACAGCTGAGGGAAGGATTAAATATTTTATAGCATCGTATTCATGTTTAATCTGATTTGAAAAAGAAGTGTAAAAAATACCCCACAAACCAAGAATTAAAAAAATTATCGCTATAATAGGAAGCTGAACAAACAAGATGTTTATGAAATTAGATTTAAAATTGTAGAAAGACTCTTTTATCAGTTGACCTATACCAGGTAAATTTTGCATTTTTCCAACTTAATTAATTCGACTTTTTATTCTAACCATTTATATTTTTGGACTAATTTTGTTTGGCTCCAAAATTTTCACTAAACCTAAGAGCTTATCAAAAAATACCCAAAGAAAAATAAATCCGATTTCTAACCTTAAAATTCCTAAGGCTATTTGTAGTTTTCTATTAAATTCCATTTTTAAACGCTAAGAAACTAATAACGTCCTTTATTTGCTTTTATTATAAATTAAATTTGCTAAATTTTTATCAAAATTGTTTAAAAATCTAATAAAGCTTTTTATAATAGCTAAATTTGCTTTTACTCTTAGATCAAAATCTTCTTTACCAGGTGTTTCTGTACAAGCAGTAAAGGGTGTACCTAAGAAAAATAGAAAATCTTCAAAAGAACCGTCACAATCAAAAAAATCTATACCATTTTCAGCTTCTTCATCGATTTTGATTTCAAAAAATTTTGCTCCTGTATTCCTCAAAATAAAAGAAAACTTACCTGGTTTATAATTTCTTTCAAAAGTATAAACATAAAATCTATGCTCTCTTGGATCTTCATGTAAAGAAATAAAAGCATCAAATTTTATTTTCCTTTTAATTAACCATTCTTTAATTATTTTTCCTTCAGGAGAAAGAGGGCTTAATCTATGAACAAAACCTCTATTTGGGTTTCCCCCCACTTATCATTTCTTATCCTAAGTTTTAAACCTGTAGGATTAACTACAGGAATTAAAAAAAGATTAAACTTAATTAAAGGGAGATAATCGTCTATATTTTTTAAAAATTCTAAAATAGCAAAACAAGGAGCAGTTTCATTACCATGAAAACCAGCTGTAATTAAACCATTAATTTTACTTTTTTTCTTTATTTCTACCAATATAAGTTTGTAGTTTTCTATTTTTCCAAGAGTCGAAACTTTTATAATTTTCTTCTTAGCTAAATTATTGCAAATTCTAACTATTTCTTTATAAATTTCCATAACTAAATTATATAAATCTTTCTAAAATTTCTCTTAATCTATTGTATTTAGCTACTCTTAAGACATTGTCCCAGTTCTTTAAAATTAGCTAGTCAAAACAACATTATCTTATCTTCCCATCCTTTTTCAATTAAAATTTCCATTAATTTTTTTTGTCTTCTAGAAATATAAATTCTATCTCCGACTTCTTCTAAATATCCTAGGTCTTCTATTTGAGAATCTGAAAGAAATAAACTTCCACCCACTCTTTTTAGTTTTCCTAAAGATGTAATGGTGGTGTATCTAAGATCTAAATCACCTCCAACTTCCTCTAAATCTCCTAAGTTTTCTATTTCACAACGAAAGAGATTTAAACTTCCACCCACTTTTCTTAGTTTTCTTAAAGATTTAATAGGAGAAAGATGAGGATCAAAATCCCCTCTAACTTCTTCTAAATCTCCTGAGTCTTCTATTTGAGAATCGGGATCAATAAATAAATACCCATCTACTTTTTTTAGTTTTCCTAAAGATTTATTATGGATGTTTTGTAGATCTAGATTACAATAAGCATACTCTAGGTTAGGAGGTAATTCTGTTAATATTATAGTTTCTTGTGGCATATAGATTATTCTAGTATTATCTGTTATTTCATTTTCATTCATAGCTATCTCATCTTCTTGACAATTAAAAATTATGCTTAAATCTTTTCTTTTGTTTCTACTTCTTAAAATTTCTTCAATTCTTGGGTCTCGTTCGTAGCCGAATATTTTTATCTCTCTATCAATCTCATAGATAAATCTTAGTTCTGATGGTGTTAATTCTTGATTATTTAGATGTTTTAAATAAATTTCTGCTAATTTCTTTTGATCTTGCATTGTTTCCATCCATTTTATACCTCCTGGAATTTCTCTTAATTTTTCTTCAACAACTGGATGAATATAAGGGTCAAGATTTTGAGATTCTGCTATTCCTCTAACTTCTGTTATTCTTTGTAATTTAGGATTATATACTATAGCTGCTCTTGGAATTGTAGGATTATCGTTAGCATCTTCTGAAAAGTAAATCCAAATGTCTGAAGTTGACATATAAGAAGCTGCTGTTCCTTCACCTGCTATACACCAACCAGTAGGAAAATCTCTAATAGCTTCTGATAATTCTTTAGGATCAGTATGTATTTTTAAATCCTTTAATTTTTCAGGATCAAGATATTTCTTTAATCTTTCTGGATCCCTTGTAAATACTCTCCATTCTCCTTTTATAATAGGTAGTCTTTCTTTTGGTAAAACTAGTCTTTTTACATAATCTAAGGCAAAACCATATAAATCTCTGAAATTTTCTACTTGTAATCTTCTTTCAAATTCTCTTCTTTCATTTTCATCTTGTAAGGAAGCTAAAATTTGCGATGGTTCTTTATTTTGTCTTCTTATTATTTCATCTAAAACTATAGCTAAGGCTTGTTGATTTAATGGAGGGAATGGAGCTATTGTTGATTTTGTTCTTTCATTAAATGTTCTTCTTTTTTCATCATAACTTCCACATTTTAACATTTCTACAAATGCCCAATATCTAAATTCTAAAGGATAGTTTTCTGCTTCAGGAGAAAGAAGATAGGTAAACCAATAATTTAAGCTTTCTTCTTGATCTTTTATTACTTGTTCAATAATTTTTTGTTTTTCTTCTTCTGGCATTTGATAGGTTAAAAAGTTTTGGCCTGTTTCTTTTTCCCATTGTTTGATTACTTCTTCTCTAATTTGAGGATTTCTTAATTGTTCTAAAGTGTAGCCTCTAAGTTCAGCAAAATTACCAAGCAAGATATTTTTTAAAAGATTATTTAATTCATCTTCTTTTATTTCTTGAGGATTAAAAAAATATTCTTTCTTGATTTTATGAATTATAAATCTTTTAAATCTTTCTGGAAGGCCTTTTCTAATTAATTCTTCTCTTAATTCTTTGCCTGTTAAACCTTTATACAATCTTTGAAGATAAAGGCTTATTTGTTCTTGTGGTTTAGGTGGTATTTTACCTACTTCTCTTTTTGCTGATCTTTCTACTGCTTTTCTAAATTCTTCTCTTTTCCAATATTTTCCTTTTAAAAATTCTCCGTTAGGCATTATTTGTAAATATTATAACATTTCTTAATAATAGTGCCCAAAATAAGCATACACGAATTTATTGCCATAAATAATTCGGATCTAGTACATATTGCTTTTTATGCAATAGGTGTTCATACTTCAGCTTTATTGAATTTAAATAGTTTTTTCTTTTAGGTTCTGTTTTCTTTCTGTAGAAATTTTAGAAATAATTTGGGAATTCTTACTTTCTTTTCCTACAAATAAATTAAATTAGTTTTTAATTTTAGCAGCCATTATTACTACTATTTTATTATTTAATAATTAAAAGAATAGTTACTTCTCCCTTTGGCAAAGTTTTAGAAGCAATCAGAGATGATGGATTGGCAACAAGAATTTTGAATTAAGATATTTTTAAAATGAAGTCTTTAACTTTAATGATTTCTACATTTTTGCCGGTATAGTAAGAAGTTTGTATACAAATTAGTTATGAATGAAGACAAGGTAATTGCAGAAGTTAATCCCTAAAATCCTAAAGTTATTGAGGTGTATTTAGTGGGATAGAATTAATCGAGATGAATTTATTTAAAATTAGAGAAAATTAAATTTTATTGTAGTTTACATCCTGCTTTTTGAGATAAAATTTCTAAAGATTGAACGCCTAATAGCTTTTCTCCG
>Ga0080007_1041795_pt1 | contig 15130 bp, 16 predicted proteins | sample OctOCTMetagenome_FD_69210 | JGI IMG/M metagenome (GOLD analysis project Ga0080007, IMG submission 69210) | Hot spring and microbial mat streamer communities from Octopus Spring Streamers, Yellowstone National Park, USA - OCT_B (SPADES... | ecosystem: Environmental > Aquatic > Thermal springs >...
CGGCGGGGAGATACTCCTGCTGGAAAACGTGAGGATGCTGTCGGAGGAGGTGATAGAGAGGGTGCCGGAGGCGCAGGCCGAGACCTTCCTAGTCCGCAAGCTGGCGCCGCTTGGGGACTACTTCGTCTTCGACGGATTCGCGGTGGCCCACCGGTCCCAGCCCAGCGTCGTGGGGTTCCCACTGGTGATGCCGTCGTGCATGGGCCCCGTCTTTGAGAAGGAGCTCCGGGCCTTGAGCACCGTGTTTGAGAAACGGGGGAAGGGGGTGACGCTTGTGGCTGGTGGCGCCAAGATCCCCGACACTTTGAAGGCCATGGAGCAACTCCTGAAAAACGGCCTTGTGGAGAAGGCGGCGGTGGGGGGCTTGGTAGGCTTCGTCTTTGCCGTGGCGAAATACGGCATAGTGAGCGCCCCCTTGAAACAGGTGATAGAGAAGGGTGGTTACTTGCCGTATATAGAAAGGGCACGGCAGATACTGAGTAAATATGGGTCGCAGGTACAAACGCCGATAGACTTCGCCGTAAATCAAAACGGCAGAATCGACGTAGATGTTTACTCGCTCACGCAGGCGCCGCTCGACATCGGGAGGTCCACTGTCCTGCTGTTTAGAGAGGTTATCGAACGGAGCGAGATTGTTATCTTCAGCGGGCCCATGGGCTACATAGAAGACGACAAGTTTGCAGTGGGCACCGCGGAGTTGCTCAGATCAGCCGCGAACAAGCGACTCATACTCGGCGGCGGACACACCATACTCGCGGCCGAGAAGGCCGGCGTCATAGACAAGGCCTACCACGTGTCGACAGGCGGACGCGCCTTCATCCAGACGATAGGAGGCGAGGAGATGCCCGCGGTCAAGGTATTATTAACATCCGCGAAGAAGTTCTGGACATGATAAGGGTGGGCGTAGTAGGATACGGCACCATCGGCAAGCGCATCGCCGACGCTGTGGCGGCCCAAGACGACATGAAGGTAGTGGGGGTGCTGAAGACAACGCCGGATTACGAGGCCAAGGTGGCCCTGGCGCGCGGCTACGCGGTCTACACGTTGCCGGACAAGTTCGACAAGTTCAAGAAGGCGGGCATAGAGCCCGCGGGCACCATAGAGGACTTGGTGAAAATCTCAGACATCATAATCGACGCGACGCCGGAGGATGTGGGGCGCGAGAACAAGGAGAGGCACTACCAGAGGTTTGACAAACCTGTAATTTTCCAAGGCGGCGAGGATGCCGACGTCGCCGAGGTCAGCTTCAACGCCCTCGCCAACTACGAAGAGGCCAGGGGGAGGCGCTACGTGAGGGTCGTCAGTTGCAATACCACAGGCATAACCAGAGTCCTCTCGGCGCTTCTGCTAAACGGCATGGGGGTGAAAAAGGCCAGGATATTCATCGCGAGAAGGGGGGCCGACCCGAAGGAGCATAAGAAGGGGCCTATAAACGACGTGGTGCCCAACCCAGCGACTGTGCCCAGCCACCACGGCCCAGACGTCCAGACCATACTCAGGGACATAGACATAGTGACGATGGCGGTGGCGGTGCCGGTCACCATCATGCACATGCACATGGCATACCTAGAGCTGGACTCCACATATACGAGAGACGCCGTGTTGGAGGCCTTCGCCAAGACCCCACGCATCTACCTGGCAGACGTCGGCGCCGGCTTCCAGAGCCTCGCGCAGATAATTGAGTATGCCAGAGACCTCGGCAGGCCTAGGGCGGACTTCCCCGAGGTTGCACTTTTCCGAGACTCTGTAACTGTGAGGGGCAACGAGCTTTATTTGATGTACGGCGTCCACCAAGAAAGCATAGTCGTTCCGGAGAACGTAGACGCCATAAGGGCAATCTTCGGGACGTTGCCCAAGTGGACGTCTATCGAGAAGACCGACAAGACACTTAAATTATCCACAGACGGTAAGGTGTATGCCTGACGAGCCCTACTACGAGCTGGCTTATAAATTCCGCCGCATATTAGTGCCCGTATCCCCTATGAACCCAGCGAGATTAAGGGAGTTGTTAAACGTCGCGGCGGACTTCGGCGAGAGATACGGCGCCGACATAGTCTTTCTCTATGTTGCGTCAAGCGAAAACGAACCTGCCACAGAGCAGCTGAAAGACGCCGTAGAGGAATACATGGGTAAAAAAGGCGTTAAACATGTCTTCAAGGTGAGGAAGCTTGGGGAGGGGGAGACCGTGGCTTCTGAAATCGTAAAGGAGCTGTCTGAAAACAGTTACGACATGGTGATTCTGCTCTCACGCGGCTACTACGGCGCTTCTGCCTTGCTGTATAACAGCACGTCAGTAGCCGTGGCGCTTGCCGCCAACACCTCAGTCCTGATACTGCGATAGAAGGCTTTAGTTTACGGACACCTCGTAGAGTAGGACCACTACGCCGCTGTAACGGGCTGTACCAACTCACCCTTACTCCAAGAAATGGAGACAGAGGGCTTGAGGTATATCTGAGGCGCATAGTACCTCCTAGGCTCAACTGTGCCGCAGGGCCTGCCTGCACAGTGTGGGCTCTAGAGGCGTATCCAAACGAAGTAGAGTGCCGATAAGCTTCGTGGGAAATTATTTTTAGACTATGGCTGGTGAGGAGTGTGAAGATCGGCGCTGCGGTATCGCCTTATCAACACTTCGGTTTTTGTAAGTGTGATATGCCGGACGAGCCGGGGGCCTACCACCTGCTTTTTTACGAAGAGGACCTCGACGTAGCGAGAGAAATTGGGCTAGACGTCTTTCGGACTGGGGTAGAGTGGGCGTTGATAGAGCCGGCGGAGGGCCGCTACGACAAGGAAGCCCTCCGGCTTTTTCGCGACTACCTCTCTTCCATAAGGCGGAGGGGGCTTAGGAGCTGGGTTACTCTCCACCATTTCACAAACCCGAGGTGGGTCTGGAAATACGGCGGCTGGGAGTCTAGGGAGGTGGGGAGGCGTTTTCTCGCATATGTGGAATACTTGGCGAGGGAACTCGGGGATTTGATAGACGTGGCGCTGGTCTTCAACGAGCCGAATATGTACACGTTTTTAGCTTACGTAAAGGGCGATCTGTCCCCCTTTGGGTTTCTGTCGCTGAGACACATGCAGAGGGCGTCGCAGGTAATAGACGAGGCGATACTGGCCGCAAGAGACGTGTTGAAGTCGTATGGACTGCAGGCCTCATTCACCTACTCATTTACTAGATTTGAAACGAAGAACATATTGATTAGGCCGGCGCTCTATTTTCTAAATAGGCAAAATTCGAAATATATGGATATGTTTAAGGAGATGGACTACACCGCGGTGAATTTCTACGTGGTGGGGAGATATGACGACTTTGCGCTTAGGTTTGTGCTGAGGCCGCGGGGTCTGCTGGAGGTGAAGGCGCCGACACCGCTGGCCGTGACGGAGTTCGGAATAGCGACGAGAAACGAGGAGCTGAGATACCGATATCTATGCGCCATGGCCTCCGTGTTGAAGGAGGCGAATGCGACAGCAGCCATCTGGTGGAGTTTTCTGCATGGATATGAGTGGGGGCTGGGCTACCAGCCCTTCTTCGCCCTTGTGGACGTGCTGGGGACGAGGCGGGTCATCACGCCGCTGGCCAAGGTGTTCAGGACCACGCTGGAAAACCCGCCGCGTTGTGTTCTAGACGAGGTGGACCTCGGCCTGGAGTGGCGTTGGCTTACATGAAGTCGTCTAGCGAAGAGGAGGCGCCGAAGGGGGTCTCGAGTACACGCTTAATTACGGCGTGGCGTTTCTCGTCGACATCCCACGACTTGTAGTTGAGCAACGCATTTAGCGGAGTTCCGTATTTTCTCAGAAGCTCCTCGGCGCGTCTAGGGCCGATGCCGGGGAGCGACGCCAGGAGCGCAATCTGGAGACTCTTGATATCACCCCTCTTCTTAACAGTGGGGGTCTTGACGCCGCTTTTTGTCTCCTTTTTAGCGGCTAGACAGAGGAGAGCCCCGGTCTGTGCCTTGTCCTCGGTGTAGAGGACCCCGATCTCCATCCCGTGAAGAGCAAGTTGCGCGCCTAAGACGGCGTTGGGCGAGATCTTCCTAAACCGGAGTTCTTCCCACAAATTGCCCTCAACCACCATGACGGGTCTCAGCCCGGCTCCTCGGAGGCGCGCGGCCTGGTCGAAGAGCCGCCCGTCTATAATCGAGTTTACGAAGTCCCGTGCGCTCTTCCTCTCGAAGACGAATCTGCCGGCTACGTAGTCGCCCGCCTCCAGCTTCGTCTTTACGACCCCGCAACCCGATTCCTTGATGTGGCGTGTAACCTCCTCTGCGTGTTCCCTAGTATCGACGAGGACTACTGGTTGCACTTACTGAAGAGTTTCGTGTTTGGCTTTCCACTCCGTTACGTCTTCCTTCCTCCCTACGACCACCCACGCTATGGTTTTCGAGAGAGGTCTCGTCTCCGCGATTATGACCTTGTCGCCCGGCTTCACCTCTATGCACTCAGGTACCCTAACTCTCATCTTCCTGCGGCGGCGCTCGTAACGGTTGTACTTAGATATGTACTGAACCCACTCGTGTGTCACCACGGCGGCTTTATGCATCCTCACCTTCTCCACCGTGACCTCCAACAGCTTGAGCCTCACCTTAAGATGCCCATGCCAGGGACACAGAGGGTCGTCGCACACGGCGGCTGGAGGCAAGACGTAGGGGATGCCGATGTCTCTCACACGGATCTTCTTCCCCTGCGGCAGAGCGATGACGTCGCCGGTTTTAGGCCTTGACTGGAGCTTTACGACCGTCATATCACTTCGCGGCTATGTGTAGTGAGGATCTTGTTGCCTTAAGGCCGGGCTCGCCGTGTTGCACGACCTTTGTAGTGAGGGCGAATTCGCCGAGGTAGTGCCCTATGTGCCAAGGCGATATGAACACAGGTATATACGTAATCCCGTTGTAGACCTGGATCGTGAGGCCCACCATCTCAGGGAGTATTATCATGTCTCTGCTGTGGGTCTTAATCGTCACCTTCTTCCCCTGGGCGGCCAAACGCTTCGCCTTCCTGATTTTCTCCAACAGCTTTCTATGTTCAGGCTTTAAGCCTCGTTTCAAACTCCTCCTCTGGCGTGCTGGGAGGAGTTTAATAAACTCGTCCATCGACATATTCAGCAACTCCTCCAGGGTTTTTCCTCGGTATCTAAAGGTGCCCCACTCCTCCGGCGGGATGACTGCGGGCGTAATCCACCCCTGTTTCCCCTTCTGCGCCTCTTGCTCCTTTGAAGACATTGATGCGGCTTATTAATACTGTTTAAAAGCTTTTATCCGACATCATGCGCTGCCACTAGGCGACGCCACGCGCCAGAGCCGCCGCAGCCTCTTTGGCGCTTGAGAAATTATAAATAACCATCGCTGTGGTTGCCATGCAAGTCGATTACGACGTGGTAATAATAGGTGCAGGCATCGCCGGACTCTCGGCGGCGCTTTACGCCGCGAGACAACGGCTCAAGACTCTGGTAATAAGCAAAGACTTGGGGGGACAGCTCAACATGACGACGCTGATTGAGAACTACCCCGCCATCGCCAAGATTTCGGGGCCTGAGCTCGCCAAGCGCGTGGAGCAACAGGCGAGAACGTTCGGCGCCGAGATCATATTCGACGAGGTGAAGACGGTTGAGAAGGAGGACAACGTGTTTGTGGTCAAGACTGAGGGGGGCGACGAGTACAGAAGCCTCGCCGTGATCCTCGCCTTTGGGAAGACCCCTAAGGAGCTCAACGTCCCTGGCGAGGCCAAGTTCAAAAACAGGGGCGTGTCTTACTGCACCATATGCGACGCACCGTTTTTCAGGGGGCAAGACGTCGCGTTGGTGAGCTGGGGCGACTTGGCTAGGGAGCCCGTGACTATCCTCTCCTCGGTTGCTAATAAGTTCTACTGGATATTCCCATCGGACAAGCCGATCCACGACGAGGAGTTCCTCGAACAAGCCAGGAGACTTGGGAAGGCCGTGTTTATCCCCAACAGCGAGGTGGTGGAGATAAAAGGCGACGCGAAGGTCAAGGCCGTGGCTGTGAAGAACAAGAAGACTGGAGAGGTGCAGGAGCTCCCCGTCGCGGCGGTGTTTGTCGAGGTTGGCTACGTGACCAAGAGCGGCTTCGTGCGCCACCTGGTGGACTTGAACGAACGCGGCGAGATTATTGCAGACTGGGAGGGGAAAACCAAGACGCCAGGCGTCTTCGCCGCGGGGGACATAGTGGCGTATCCCTACAAACAAGCAGTCATATCAGCGGCGATGGGGGTGGCGGCCGCCCTATCCGCAACGGCGTATGTAATGAAAATGAAGGGGAAGCCGGTCGCATCCCTCGTGGACTGGAAAGCTGAGGCAAAGAAGTATCTACAGAGCTAAGGTATCTAGCACATCTGAGGCGTCGTAGTTCTCTAGGCTCCAGAGTATCTGTAGCGTCTTTTTCCTCGTCTCCTCTGGCAACACGTCTCTGGTAAGTTCTTCAAACTTCTCTTCCAGCTCTCTATCTGTCATGGGGTTATTGGGATGCCCTCTGGCGTAGTCCACTCTCTCTGTGTATTTGGCGCCGCTCTTCGTGGTTATTGTAATAACGGTGGGGAAGGATTGGGGGTACAGCTTGTCGAGCTCCGGGTCTAGGTTCACCTCCATCTTCTTCATAAGCGACAAGACGGCGGGGTTTCTGACGTCTTTGTAGTGCTGGATCTTTATGGGCCCCCACACAAGGGCGGCGGCGGTTACCCACATGATGGAGTGATCCGCGGTTTCTTTTGTGTGTGGGTTCCACTTCTCGGGGTCTTTAGGCCCTATGATCGTGTAGGCGGCCTCGTAGGTGTCTATCCTAATCTTCTCGATCTCCTCTAGTCTTACCTTTTCCCTCAGCTTCAAGGCGGCCTCCACGGCGGTTTGTGCGTGATACTCCACCGGGTAGGGCTTTATGTAGGTGTCTAATACGCGCCGCGGCGGCCTAAGCTCCTCTAGGCTTCTCAGAACTGAGAGGTCGAGGTCGCCTTGCAACAGCTGTCTGATGAACCCCATCTCCCCTTCAAACGGCTTGTAGGGCCCGGTGAATCCGTCGCGCGCAAGCAGGGCGGCGAATACGGCGTTTCTGCTCGCGTTTGCCGCTGCCGCGCCCTTCCACATGCTCAACTCGCCTACTCTCGTCTGGCGCATCGCGGCGTGCGGCACTGCGTACAGGGCGAGGGCATGTTGCGTCTTAACGACGTCTAGGCCCATAAGCTTGGCGGCGGCCAGCGTGCTACCTATGCCCAAGAAATTCACGTGGTCCCACCCCCTCCTCCTGAGGGTGCCGCCGTCGCAGAAAGTGACGGAAGCCTCGTATCCAATAGCTATCGCCGTTATAAGGTCTGTACCCCTGGCGTCTGCGTACTCGCCCGCAGACAGTGCGGCCGCGATCAAGTCGCTTGGGTGAAGCGGCTCTTTCGACAGGTATGTGTCGTTGTAGTCGTGGTATCTGATCATAAGGCCGTTTACAAACGTGGCCCAGTCCGGCGCCGCTCTGTACTGCGTCCCCATTATACGTGCCCCCTCGGAGAGGGAAAACCTAGACGCAACGCGCCTGGCAATTGCCACCGGCTCTGCGGTGTAGGCGGCGAAGGCCACCGCGACCGAGTCTAAGACTCTGCGTTTAACCTCGTGCCGAGTCTCGGCGGGGACCTTGGAGAAGTCTATGGCATTTGTGTATTCGGCTAAGACCTTAGTTACGCGGTCCATGGCCCCCTTCCTTAAGCTTATTATAAGTATTGTCCACGGCTTTTGCTATTTCGGAATCTAGCTTTTCGTAGTCGTAATACCTAATCAATTCATAGAGCTCTCGACGCGTAAACATCCTGTCAAGCCAGACGGCTTGGGTGCCCTCCTCCAGTATAGTCCTGAAGACCTCCCTGACTGCATACATGGCAACCCTCAACGCGGTGACGGGGAATATCACGAACTTGTACCCCCACTCCTCCAGCTTCTTCGCCGGTATAAGCGGAGACACTCCAAACTCCGTCATGTTGGCCAAAAGCGGAGCCTTTACCCTTCTGGCAAACTCCCTAAACTCCTCCTCGCTCCGGAGGGCCTCTGGGAATATGACATCAGCCCCCACCTCTAGGTACAGCTGTGCCCTCTCCACGGCGTCTTCAAACCCCGTCACCCCCATGGCGTCCGTCCTCGCTATGATGACGAAGTCGGGGTTCCTCCTGGCCTCCACAGAGGCTCTTATCTTCTTAGCCATCTCATCAGGCGGGATCAAAGCCTTGCCGCTGAGGTGTCCGCACTTCTTCGGCATTACCTGGTCCTCTATCTGCACCCCCGCCGCCCCCACCGCCTCGAACTCCCTAACGGCTCTCATGACGTTGAGGGCCTCCCCGTAGCCGGTATCTATGTCCACGATGACGGGGATATCCACGGCGTCTACTATGTATTTTACAGTCTTCACCATCTCGTCCATGGTTATGAGGCCTAAGTCCGGCAACGCCATGGAGGCGGTTACGGCCGCCCCCGACACGTAGACCGCCTTGAACCCAAGGCTCTGCGCCATAAGCGCCGTCAAGGCGTTGAAAACCCCCGGAACCAGAACCACGCCGGGCCTACGCAACTCCTCGCGCAACGCCCTGGCTCCGTCGCCTCCCCTCTTCCTAAACAGCATATCCACACAGTAAAGGCTCTATTAAACTGTTGAGCCTTGCGTGGAGGCCTGCCGCTCAGCCGGCTGAAAACGGCGTCACGGCTCCACGCTCAGCGGAGTCATCACCGCATTTTACGTGTAGGATATATATTATAGTTTTGAGGTATGAGGAGTGCTCACTAAGCCGTGTTTAATGCTGTTCTCCTGCCCCGGGGATGGGGGCGACACCGCGGTGTATTGGAAGGGAGCCGCCAGACAGGCCAAGAAGGACGACGCAGTTGTCAAGCTGTTCGGCGCCTTAGACACGGCGGTTGCCTACGCCCACAAAGCCGCCAACGTTCTGCCGAGGCCGCAGGGGCGGATAATGCGCCTCATTGCCTTCTCGCTTATGGAGCTGGGCTTCTACCTGGCGACGGGGAGGGCGGAGTACCTCGACACGGCGCACGCCCTCTACCGCAGAGCGCTTAAGCTGGCCTACGCCGCCGCGCCCGAGGAGCCGCTCCGTAGCTGGGTGGCCTGCGCCTCGCCGGAGTGTTCCGCCGTGGACGAGGCGAGGGTTTGGATCAGGTGGGCTGAGAGACGTATGGTGACGCTGGAGGAGGCCGCGGCCGCCAAGCTCCTCAACCAGCTGTCTAACCTAGCCTTCGAGGTCATGAGGACGCTTCCCCACATAAAATACCGCCACAGAGACGTCAAGTAATTCCTTCTTTTTTTCTCTACTGTTTAGCTGGGCTTCTTCCTTGATGTGCACTTCACGCGGCTTCTTTCGGCGAGCCACAGGTTGTATGGGAGGTTCATTTTCTGAATCTGTTGCACGACTTTGTTCACGTCTTCGGCGCTCAGCAACTCTATGCCTAGAGTAGCAGCTATGGCGCGCATTGTTCTGTTGTCTTTCAGTTTAGACCTCGTCTCGCCTTGCTGGCCCAGTGAGAGGCATAGCTGCTCTAAAAGCGACTTTATCTTCTCCTCGTCTGGTCTCTGCTCCTCTGCCCCCAAGGCGGATAGTTCAATCAGCTCCGCCAGCGCCTCGGCCGCCTTGTCGGTGATCGAAGATATGCCCATATTACCTGCAGTCATCCTGACGGCATAAGCCAGCGAAGCCGCGTCTGTCTCTACCACAGATGCAAGCTTCTCCCGTGGAACCGCCGTTCTGCATCTCCCCACCACAACGTACTTCACGTTGCAGTTCCGCTTTACATCATCTTCCACTGCACGCTTAAGGCTGTTCGGATCGCCGCATATCTTGACGTCAACGGCTTGCTTGCCTACTATTAGGTCCGCCCTACACCTACCCTCTACGGCCACCTCTGTGGGGAGGCTGTACCTCTTAGCCAGAGCCCGCACCAATGCTGCCGACAGCTCTCTCTCGTCCCCGCCAGCAGGTCTGGGGTTTCTGAAGTGTTGAGCGAAGTGGTTGGCCGCCCTGAATCCGTACGCCTCTGCCAGCTTTGTATAGACCGCCGCGGCCGCCGCATCTCCCAAGGCCTTCTCAGCCCATTCTCTGATCTCTTTCACTTGATTGCCTGTGGGCAAGAGATCGTGTTCCGTAAGTTCGCTTAATTCAAATCTGGTGCCGCCTCTCCCCAGAAGCTGGTCTTTTAATCTTTTCTTCTCTTCTTCGCTTAAGTCTTGAAAGATGAGCAAAATACCGGCGTATTGTAGCTCCCCCTCCAGCTCTCTAATCTTGTCCATGAGCTTGCCTAAGTCGGGCACGAGGTGCGCCTCGTCTACTATTAGAAGCACCTTCAGCCCAGCCGCCTCAAGGACGTAGGACAGTTGCCTCAGCTCCGACAGTCCCGCGTCTTCAGGCCTCCTTCTTACCCTCCGCATCTTCAGCAAATAGTCGGTAAAAGCTCTTGAGAGGGCTAGGAAGAGCATATGCTCAAAATCTCTCAAAAGCCTTTCACCTCCGCAGAGGACGGCTGGCAAAACGCCGCGTCCTTCTCCGGTCAGCTTCTCGTAAAGATGAGTTGCTAGGAAGGACTTCCCCACGCCTTGTCTAGCCGTGAGGATGAACAGATGTGGAACGCTTTGTTCCAAGGCGCCTAAAACGGCCTGCTCGGCGAGGGTGGAGAAGCGACGGCATTCAGGCGGAGGAAGCGCCTCTACTCCGCACCTCACGAACGTCTTGAAGCAGTCTGGCCGCATAATCCTCCTCAGCAGACCGCGCACCACGGCGGCGTTACCATGCGCCAGAGTCCATACGAGTGAGTAAAATGTTTAAGGCAGTCGTTCAACGCGCGTTCATCTATTTCGCCTAACCTGCCAAGGGGGTCGCCAAGCGGTTTGCTGAGCCACAGTTGCACGTAGTACTCGTTGGGGTGCACTTTGTAGCCTTGACGCGCAGCCTCGCGGAAGACCTGGTCTAGGTCGCTCATTCTCCTACATGCGCTTTCCTGTGCATGTAGGAAGGGCGCGATATCTATCCCGCGCACGCGCATTGAGTATGCCTCCGTGTTGCCGATTTTCCACCTCTTCTTTATCTTACCTTTTATCTCCTTATCGGCAGTGACGGTGAAGACGAACGGTCTGTATCCCGCGTAAAGCACTATCCGCTTTATGCGTTTTTTCACATATACCACGACGGTGAACATATTAAAAAGTAGCAGTTGATTTAAATTTATTGATGTAGTGGTGTTGTTCTTGGTACCACTTCAGCGCCACAAAGGCGTTTATCTCTGCCCTATATGAGTAGCTCTCCTTCAGCTTTGTCAGAAATGCGTTGAAGGGCGGGGCTGGGTGGCTCCTCTCCGCCAGCCACTTATAGAGGGCTCTCGCCTCTTGTTGAGTGAGCACGGGGTAATGTTTGTGCAGTTTCTCGCCGGTGACGTGGCGCTCGCCTCCGCCGGGCAGAACTACCTTGCCGTAGGCTGCTTTAAGCGTCCAGCCTGCCCAGTCCACGGAGACGCTGTGCGGCAGAGAGAGGCGCATTAGGGAGGTGGGGGAGCCGGCGCCAAAGAGGTGCACCCTCCCCGCCGCCTCAAAAGCCTCAAGTGTCTTGGCTCTCACGAGGGCGTATCTGTGGGCTGTTAGGTGCGGCACCGCGCCGCCGACTCCCACCAGCGGGGCGCCGAGCGCCTCCGCAACCCTCACCACAAGCCTAAGGGCGGTTGAAAACGCGGGGGATGGGTGGATGTGGACGACGGGGGCCAGGGGGCAGGGCGAAGAGAGGGCAGTTGCAACGTTCCGCAGCTCTGTGCCGAGGTAGGTGATTACGTCGGCGTCCGGCGGCGGGGGGACGTCCGGGGCGAAGCACACCTCGGCCCCCACCTCTTCGCACAGTTTGCACAGCTCCCGCGGAGGCGGCGGCGCCGAGCCGCGCTTCAATGCGATGTAGCCGCCGGAGTCTAGCCATTTTGGCGCGGCGTGTGGCGGCAGGTGTTTGGCATACTGCGGCGACGCCATGGCGGCATGTGGCGCGGGGAAGTGTATGTTGGACACGTATGTGAGCAACAGCATAGTCACCGCCGGAGTTGGCCCAGCACCAGCTGGTCTGCGTTGTGGACGGCAACTCCGCGGAGCCCTACAGAAAACGGGCAACTAAGCATCGAGAAGCGTAAGCATTTCGGCAACTTATTGAACCGTTACTTGCAGGAATTTCCTTACAGGTACTTGTTTGCAGACATAATTATGCCTGTCAGTCTGTACCTGATGGGAAGTACTTGCAGATATGAAATAGGCATGTGCACGGCGGCGTCCAATGGTCGTGCGGAGGGCGTATGCGCAGAAAAAAAGGGACGTTTATAAGATCTTCACATACTCTTTCCCAATTGCGCTACTGAATACCAACAAGCCCTTGGGACGATACACCGCACGCTTCTTCCCATCGTATACATCATACTGGCTGAACTCCAGCCCCAGCTTAACCGCCTTCACGACGCCGTTTTGGGCGCAGTATGTCCACCGGCTAAGCGACAGACACACCACAGAGCCATCCTTCGCCACATAGACCTCAACTGTATATGGGTTGAGGTTATCTGGCGGTCTTTTCTTTACCACTCCCACCATCCACGGATATTTGCGCATCACTTCGGCAATTTCAACAAGCCTTTCTCTGGCGTGTGGTGCCCAAGCCCTGACCCACTCGGCGCCGAAGGCCTCCAGTTCCGGGTACCTCCACAGGAGCTCATCCGCGTTACGTGAGGGGAGCTTGGGCGGCTCTCTCATCCTCTCCACCTCCCTCTTGTAGTCCTCTAGAATCATCTCTATACATTCTTCAACAGATTTACAGTATGGCATTGGGAGCTTAACACCGTTTATCATTATAGCGCATTTTCTTGCTTCTAAAATTCTGTAGCAGCTGATAGAAAGCGGTCCCTCTCCGTAGTCGATAGTAAGCGGACTACAAGTTGAGTATTGATAATCATACCATACGCCAATATCGTAGCGCGCCGCTAACTCCCATAATGCGTCAGCTACGGCTGGTGGGATGCAACCCCCCCAGCCAGTTATCCTCATCTGTCTGCCTTCTATTATCCAATTTTTTCTATCCCTCGAATGAACCTGCACGCGGTACTTTATGCATACTCCTTTTCTACACCCCTCAGCAACCAGCACCCCCTCGTAGAGACAACCGTCGCTGATACACTTATCAGGTAGCTCGTATACCACCAGCTGGATGATGCCTAAACGCCTAGGCAACTCAAAAATCAATGCTGGTGTACGACGTGATGCTGTCGTTTCTAACTTATCCATGTGCTGACCTGTATGATTAGCCACGTTGAACCAAAACCCACAGATGCGCCAATCCTGCGGCGTTTGAAAAAATGCGTGAGTTTTCCAGCAGGCTACAGACAGATGACCCACCCCGCCGCCTTGGCCTTCTCAAGCAGGAGGGCGTCGGCGTCTGTGGCAATCCCTTTTTCAAGGATTGCCTGCAGTCTTTGGCGGGCCGCCAGCGGCGCCTTGTCGGTTATTTCGCAGTCCGGCCGGGCGGCTTCCTGCACTGGAAGCGTGGAGCGGATGTAGCCGTATTGATCTATGGTGAGGAGTACGGCGTGGCCGCGTGGGCACCTCGCCGCAACCCTCGCGGCCCCCCTCTCGGCGGCCTGCCTCAGGAGCTCCGGCGCCACGGCTACTGATGCGTCTGCGCCGCAGGCTGGACACCTGAACCTGGCGGCTAGGCTCATTTAAACAGCGCTATGTAGACCGGGTACTTGGCGTAGCGCTTCTCCAGCCTCCAGCCGGCCTGCTTCGCCAGCCCTTCAACTTCGCGCCACGACACAGGCCTCTGCGCCCTCAGCGCGATGGTGAGGAGGAACACAGTGCCCATGCCTTCGATGACGCCCTGCGTCACGAGGAGCTCCCTCGCCAAACGCCTCGCTTTTGCTATGGCGTCGCTGGGATCGGTGGTCCAGTTCAGCACGTTTGTCGCCACGGCGATGTCAAACGTCTCCTTTACCGACTCCCAGCCTAAATACGCGGTGAAGCCGTGCTTCGCCGCCAGCCTCTCCAGGTCGCTGTATATCGACTCATCCACCTCAAGCGCGGCGAAGTCGCACCTCGTGTTTAGGATCTGGCATGCCTTGATGAAGTCTAGAGGTTCTTGCGTACCGGCGCCTATTAAAAGCACGCGTCCGCGCATGGGCGTCCCGACGCCGACGTGCACCGCGACTCTGCCGGCTGAGTACCACTCCGACGAGACGAACAGCTGGTAGAGCGCCGCCGCCTCCTCGTCCGGGATCACATCTTCCAGCGGCTTAGCCGCAAGGTCGCACGCCCTGCTGATCAAGACGTCTTCGACCAAGTTGAAGTAGCTTTCAAGAATCTGCGGATAGGGCTTCTTCGGCCTCTGCACGGCTTTAAGCCTGCATCCGTCCAGAACGCGCCTCCTCCTGGCAAGATCCAGGGCCGCCCTGGCGAAGCTCGTCGGCGGCTTTTCGCACTCCATACACTGGAGCATAGAATCGACAAGGACGTAGAGGTAGTAGTCCTCCCACTTGGTGAAAAGCCTGAGGGCCGAAAGGCCCCCGACGCTCTTCAAAAAGTGTGGGACGATCTTGCGGAGGCCCCAGTTGTCCAAGACATACTTCACCTGCTCCACGCACTGTTCGGCGTACCAACCTATAAGGAATCGACGCATGAAGCAAATATAGCCGCCAGACGCCACCTAGGCGCAGTTCTCAGATCCAACGCATATGCCGCAGCCGGCCTCACCATCTGTGCGTAGAGATCGAGAAGCTTTTCTGAGCCCAGGTCGGCCCGGGAGCCCACTAATATGAGTTTACTGCTCCGCACTGCCGGAAGCTCCTCGTAGACGTCCAGCGGAGCCACCACGACGACACAGTCCGCCTCAGCCGCAACGCCGCCAGGCGCGTCGATTACCTCTGCCTCTCTGCCCATAACTACGGCGCGGTAGGCCTCTGGCTTCGGGGTCGGCCCAACGGGAGGCGGCATGCCGAGGAGCCTCCTCACGAGAGTGGACTTGCCAGAGCCAGGAGGGCCTATTACGGCCATCTTGAGGCGGCCAGGCGCCCAGCTGCCTTCTGCGAGGGAACTGGCTATGCCGAACAACACGTCCAGCGGCGTGTTGGGGTGCGCCGGGACGCGGA